>Ga0209210_1002215_pt1 | contig 14517 bp, 15 predicted proteins | sample RifGroA1_FD_183991 | JGI IMG/M metagenome (GOLD analysis project Ga0209210, IMG submission 183991) | Contaminated groundwater microbial communities from Rifle, Colorado, USA - Rifle Groundwater A1 (SPAdes) (version 2) | ecosystem: Environmental > Aquatic > Deep subsurface > Groundwater >...
CAACCCCGGTTCAATTCATCGTAGGTAGAGGTTTCTATAAAGGAATGTTCTCGGCCCTCAGAATGAGAACCTTCAACATGGATAGTTTAATTGCCATCGGCACATCTGTCGCATATTTTTATAGTGTCATCAATTTTTCCGCTTATTATTTGGCGACTAAATCTTTAATAGGTATAAGCGGAACAAAAATCCCTGAATTATATTTTGAGACTGCCGCCTTTTTAATCACATTCGTTATTTTAGGCAAGTGGCTTGAAGCAAAAGCCAAGGGAAGAACGTCGGATGCTATAAAAAAACTTATGGGCCTGCAGGCCAAAACAGCAAGGGTTGTCAGAAACGGAGCCACTGCAGACATACCGATAGATCAGGTTGTAGTCGGCGATATCGTTGTTGTAAGGCCCGGTGAAAAAGTTCCCGTCGACGGTGAGATAACTAGAGGCTCATCCGCAGTTGACGAATCAATGATCACAGGCGAAAGTCTGCCCGTTGAAAAACATGAAGGAGATACAGTTGTAGGCGGAACTATAAATAAAACAGGAAGCTTTGAGTTTAAGGCCACGCGCGTAGGTTCTGAAACTACTCTTTCTCAGATCATCCGCCTGGTCGAAGATGCACAAGGATCTAAAGCTCCCATTCAGGCCGTAGCCGATAAAATTTCGGCTGTCTTCGTTCCTACCGTCCTGATTCTCGCCGCCATAACATTTGTAGTTTGGTATTTTGTAATCGGTTCAACATTATCTTTTGCGCTTATGGCGTTTACTTCGGTGATTGTTATTGCGTGCCCCTGTGCGCTAGGACTGGCTACTCCTACATCAATTATGGTCGGAACAGGCAAGGGAGCTGAGAATGGAATACTTGTTAAAGGCGGCGAACCTTTAGAATCAGCCGTCAAGGTAAAAATTATTGTCTTCGATAAGACAGGTACTATTACAAATGGCAAACCTGAGGTAACCGACACCATAAGTTTTGATTCACTGAACGAAAAAGAACTCTTACAAATAGCGGCAAGTCTGGAAAAACAGTCGGAGCATCCCTTAGCTGAAGCGATATATACACATGCGCAGGATGAAAATCTAAGTTTTAGTGAAGTATCTGCTTTTAAAGCAATACCCGGGCACGGTGTCGAAGGCGTCATCGGTAACATGACCTACTATTTCGGAAACAGAAAACTTATTAATGATGTACTAAAACTTTCCGTGAGTGAAATTGACCAAAAACTCTCAGGATTGGAAGAGCAGGGTAAGACTGCGATGATCCTCGCCACAAAAGAAGAGATATTGGGAACAGTAGCGGTGGCCGATACTGTAAAAGAAACCTCAAAAGAAGCCGTGGACAGGCTAAAAAAGCTCGGGATTGAGGTCTACATGATCACCGGTGATAACGAACGTACCGCCAGAGCAATTGCGGCTCAGGTGGGCATTACAAATGTTCTGGCCGAAGTTCTGCCCGAAGACAAAGCAAACGAAGTCAAAAAATTACAGGAGACGGGGGAAAAAGTGGCTATGGTGGGCGATGGAATTAACGACGCCCCGGCACTTGCCCAGGCAAACTTAGGAATAGCCATGGGTTCCGGTACAGACGTTGCAATGGAAGCAGGCGGAATAGTTATTATAAAAAACGATTTGAGAGATGTTGTTAATGCAATAGATCTGTCGAAAGCAACCGTCGGAAAAATTAAACAAAACATGTTCTTTGCTCTGTTCTATAACGTAATAGGAATTCCGATAGCTGCACGTGTGTTCATGGGTCTGGGACTGGTTCTAAAACCCGAACTTGCCGGGCTTGCAATGGCACTAAGCTCCATTTCCGTTGTTACAAATTCGTTGACTTTGCGGGGATACAAACCGGGGAAACGAAACTGGATCTCGACGCTGGCTCCTATAATAATGGTCGCCTTGTTCACGGGACTGTTCTTTGAATTTGCGAAGTTCAGTTCTTCTATGTCAAATAACGAGAGTGGGATGGAACGGGGCGGAGAATCAAATACGGTAGTGGAAAAGTAATCTAGAGAGGTTAGCGGTACATCCTCATTAGAATTTCCACTGTTTTTAATACCGATAGTCCAGAGTAAAATGGGCGTGTGTTTAACGCAACGACAGACCGTATTTCTAAAATGACTTTGTTGTTTCCCGACCGCGTTAAAGAATTGGAAGCGATTTTTGACAGACCTTCAATGGTATATATAGACTACGCAAATATCTACCACTGGACAAACAAACTGAAGTGGACCTTCGATCTTAAACGTATCAAACAATTACTATCCGGTTTTGACACCATTAAGGGAGCCAAGTTTTACTACGGTACCTCAGACAAGGAATCGTCGCGGAAATTTATAGAAGAAGTGAAGACCCTTGGATACGATGTAAAAACTAAACCCGTCAAAAAGATGAGATTAAGTATAGATGTGTCAGGGGTGTCTCTTAACTCTTCCGCCGTTTTAGAGAACTTTATAAAGAAACCCTTACTTAAGGTGCTTACACTGGAAACCATTCAGTACCTTAATAGTAAGTTAAAAGAACTGAACGTTTCTGGTACAACGTATGTTGAGCAACTAAAATGTAATTTCGATGTAGAAATCGGTAGAGACATGCTTTTGGATCATAAAAATAACGGAATTGATAATTTTATCCTTTGGAGTGGCGACAGCGACTTTGCAGACCCTGTTACTCAATTGCTAAACGATGGTAAAAAGGCAGTTATTTTTGCTACATCAAGAAGGGTATCTACAGAGCTCACAGAAACCCGTGCACTAATATTCGACATACAGAAAATAAGAAATTTCATTTGCAACTCCCATCAAATTCAAGACAATATAAGAGCCCTTATATAAAGCAAAAAGGACCCCATAAGGAGCCCTTAAGCCATCGAAATTCGGTCTTTCAACCAAAGTCATTGTACTACCTTCTGACTTTTTTGCAAAATAGGAAATCTACTTAAATTTGATTTCTTAGACGAAATTGAATGGTGTTATAATCAAGACATGCTAAACAAGTTCTCCACACCATTTCTGGCTTTTTTACAGACAAGCGGTCTGGTGTTTTATATTTTTCTAATTTCCTTATTTTTTAATTTTGTAACTCCGAAATTTATACAAAACGGAGAGCAGTTCTACGCACCGATAATAATGCTTATTACCTTTGTATTTTCTGCAGTTATTTCCGGCGTTCTGATTCTCGGTAGAGCAGGTATGCTTTTTTGGGAAAAGAAATATATAAAATCTTTCACACTTTTGGGGTGGACTACGGGTTGGGGACTTTTCTATTTGGTACTATTTCTAGGTATTTTGTTAAAAAAATAGAGTACGAGATAAAACCCAACTCACGTTGCTTTATTTCCGAAACTTTTTGAAATACTATTTACGTAGTGAATATAAAAATTCATGGTAGATAGTTTGACGTAATGAGTCCGCTTTGTTGCGGACTTTTTTGTATTTGTTTTTTGGATTGGGAGGTGAAAAGATTATGAAAAGATTTCTTATGTTATTTTCCCTTGTGGCTCTTTTTCTCGCTTTATCAACAAGAATGTCATTTGCTGCCGAGTGTACCCAAACAGGTTTTTTTCGCGATGGGACAAATATGACTGCTGCTTTAATTAATCCGGTTGGCACAGTTAGTGGAGAAGTTAACGCTACGGGTTGTAATGTTGGAGTTTATTACGACAACGGAACAGGTACTCTAAATAACGCCGAAATATACGGATCGAATTACTTCGGCGTGCTAGTTAATGGAGATGTAAACGAAGTTACTGTTAATATAAGAGAAAGCAAAATCCATAATATTGGTGAAGTACCTTTTAATGGAGCTCAACACGGAGTGGCTGTTTACTATCGCTCTCTTGGAACCGGTGGTGTGTTTGGGGAAATTTCAGGTAGCTCTGTCTATGAGTATCAGAAGGGGGGAATAGTGGCCAACGGAAATGCAACTGTCAGTGTTAGGAATAATATTGTAACTGGAAATGGTCCTGTCCCCTATATCGCCCAAAACGGAATTCAGTACGGTTGGGGTGCGACAGGACAGATACAAGGCAATACAGTAGCCGACCACTCATACACTGGCTCAAATTATGCCGCTGATGGCGGGATTCTTATAGTGGGTGGCCCGTGCTATGGTTTTCCCTTCTCCTATACAAAGAACGTACAGATAGTTAAAAACACCCTTATAGACAATGATGTGGGTGTCTATCTAAGCAACTTAGATGTCGTCAGTGATAGTTGTGTTGCACCTGTTATTGAAACCAACATTAAAGTTGTTAATAACACTATAAGTAATGACTATGTCACAAATATTTCAGGATACACATACCCAGGTACTATCGGGTACCAAGCAGGAATTTCCGATCAAGGAAATAACGATAAGCTCATAAATAATAAAATTTCAGGTACTGGATACGATAAATTAGCCGATGACCTGACTTCTTATTTACGACTTATTGATGCAAGCGACTCATTTACTAACAACGTTAAAATACATGCGAATAAATTTCAGTGATTTTTAGTGGTTAGTGCACACAATAACCCATCGTTAATTCGGTGGGTTGTTTGTCTACCCACCCTTTATAACAGGAATTATTCAAGGCCACCGAATATAAGAGTGCTGAGTGCGATCTTTTCAGAATCTGAGTGCGCCCCAACCACAAACAACCCAACACCAAACCAAAACAGCGTATAATTCATCCATGAAACTACAAAATAAAATAGCAATTATCACCGGTTCCAGCAGAGGCATGGGAAAAGCAACCGCCCTGTTGTTTGCAAAAGAAGGAGCTAAGGTCGTCGTTAACTATGTAAGCTCCAAAGAAGACGCCGAGGACGTAGTTAAACAAATATCTAAACTGGGCTCAGAAGCAATTGCTATAAAAGCAGACGTGTCAGACGAAACACAAGTAAAAAACATGGTGAGTGAAGTCATTAAAAAATTCGACCATGTCGATATCCTGGTTAATAACGCGGCCATTGTATTTGATGTTCCATTTAATGAAAAAACGGTTGAACAGTGGCAAAAAACTCTGGGTATTAACCTGATTGGCGTTTTTTTAATGTGTAAATACTGCGTACCCCACATGAAAGAAGGGAGTAGAATAATCAACATCTCTTCCACAAACGGAATATATAGCACTCATTCGGATTCAATGGACTACGATGCTTCTAAAGCCGGCGTCATTGCTATAACAAGAAGCCTCGCCCAAGAATTGGCACCAAAAATACTGGTAAATTCAGTGGCACCGGGCTGGATTGACACAGATATGAACAAAGACTTGCCCGAAGATTTTCTTAAAAGAGAAATAAATAGTATTTGGCTCAAAAGAATGGGTAAGCCTGAAGAAGTTGCGCAAACATCCTTGTTTTTAGCCTCTGAAGATTCCAGTTTTATAACCGGAGCTAATATTGTCGTTGATGGGGGAGTCAGTACGGGAAACTAAAACCGTCTTACCTCAAAAAAGAATTCTCCTCAATAAACTTTTCCTGGCACCCACGCACACATAAATCTTTTTCCTTATCTGTGTTGCAGGCAGTAATGCAGTTGTTCAACGGTCTGAGTTTGTCATCGAGAGTAGGATCGACAACCATAGCTATTACTGAAAAGTAAATAATTCCCAATAGTATGGGTAGGACGGTCAGGGCCAGCTTCACCCAAAGTTTCCATTTAGGCCAAAACCACATCACTACAATTCCGAGCGGGTAGAACAAAAGAAGAAGAAAGGTTGTTACTTTTGTAGCGGAGGGGGATACAGTGTTACGTTTAGCTTGAGGATCCATTAGTTTATTATACTCGTAAAAGCATCTTCGGCATTTACTACTAAATAGACAATGCCAGATTGACAAAAACTAACGTAATAATATAATGACCATAATAAATCAGGCCGGAAATCGACCCGCACCTTAAAAGTGCACTTAAGTTTCCAACAACGCCTGATTTCTTATATCTTTTCAAGGATTTTTAGTACTTCCGACGGAGTAACTGCACTGGTTTGTGAATATTTTCTTGATCTGAATGCTGTAAGAGCCTTTTCATGTGCACGACTCTTCTTGCCAACTAACTCAAATCTAAAATCAACTTTACTCACTTTGAATTCATATTTTTTAAAAATCCTGTACACGTGAGACTTTATCAGATTCATATTACCTGGATATTCTATATCTATTACTAACACTCCTTCTAATTTATACCTTTTTTATCAGTAGGTATATTAAACAAGCAAAGGTCTTGTATATATAACTTTTAGGTTTTTTAATCGCCGTAAAGTGTTGTTGAATTTTTTGTTTTGCAACCGGCTTTAAATACAAATAGTTTCTGCTGCTGTTAGAAAATGCCACTACGGTAGGAACAGATGTATTTTCTAGTTTTCCGGATTGATCTACCTCGTACGACACAGGTAGATACTAACAGACTGTGCTATATAGTACAACAGCTGTTGTAGTAACAATTAAACGGTACCGAATAAGGCAGTTTTTGATACAGGAAAAACAGATAAAGACCTACAAAATAAATTCGAAGAAAAGCTTGGAGCTCAAACACAGTATTTATTCACTAAAACTTAGCCGCGTAACATTTTACATCAAATCCTTTTTCTTCTCTTCAAACTCCTTTTTATCGATTTCGCCCTTCGCGTATCTTTCTTTAAGAATCTCAAGGGAGGTTTTACCTCGCGGTCCGTCGCCACGGCCATCCCTCTCAGATCTTGTAATAACGCGAACAACTTCAATTGTTCCCAGAATCAGCAGGATCCAAAAGATTACCATAAAGAACCATCCGAAACCGCCCCAATTCATCATGTTATAAAATCCGTACATCATAAAAATCACCTCCTTAAGGTCAATTTAATACGGTCAGTTCATCCTCTTCCAACCGATAGTTCTTGTTGTAATAAAGAGCTTTTTCGAACTCTCCTCGCGCGGTGTCCAAATCTCCGCGTTTCATGTAAATACGCCCGCGGAGCTGGTACAACTCGGAAAAAGCTCTGTTGTGGTTATTCAATATCGTGCTTGTTATTTCCAAAACTTTCTCTTCCTCTCCCAACTTATTATACGCGAGAATGGGTTCAATCTGGTACCATAGCATCCTAAACGGTAACCGGGCCGATATTTCTTCATAAGCTTCAACAGCCCCTTCATAATCTTCTAAATAATAATTAGCTACAGAAAGATTGAAACGGTCGTACACGCTTGCTGGATTGGCGAACAATTTTTTCTCCGACTCTTTTTTCGCAAGTTCCCACGCGATTTTTTTATCAAGACTCTGACCTAGAATCTTTTCTACAATATCTTTTTGCTCAGGACGCACTAACACAATATATTCATAGTTAAAAGCCTCCCATAGTTTATTGAAATCTACGTATGTATATTCCAAATTTTTGCCCTGGTAAGAATCGTCCTGTATAAAGACACCGGCATTGTCGTCGTAACCTTTTATAACGCGGAAGTGCGCGATGTCTTCACCATATTTAAGCCATGTTCTGGTGATCACTGGGATGTCATTAAATATGAATTGCTTTATCAGATCCGGATTACCTGCGGGACGGTGATAGTAGAGAAGTCCGTATTCTTCGGCTTTTTCTCCGATTTCTTCTAGGGTAACCGATTTATCGTCGTTGTCGCCCTGCTTGTTTTGGTAAGGTCTTAGCTGATGCCCGAGCTCTTTTTGCGAAACCTTGATACCGTAATAAGATAGAGCCATTGATAAGGACGCCGGACCGCAGTTATTAAAGGTTTGAAATACGTGATAGTCGTTTTTTAGAACCTTTCTCGAAGGTAATGTTGCGGTAGATACAAGCTGTGATCCTTCTTCGGACGGTGCTGAGCCCCCCGCAGAGTTCATCTGTTTTATTACTTTAGCCAAATCTATTGTTTCTTCACGTTGTTTAACAACTAGCGGATATATTACAAATACGACCAACGCCGCCAGAAACGGAAAAAATAGCATTTTTAACAGGACGGGTATGCTTCTCATTTGTTTTTGGATATTACATTAAATTTTCTTTCTTGAAAAACTCAAGGATAACAAAAGCAGAGAAGTAGTTAGATCAACCGACACAAAAATAACTCAAAGTTTTTCTTTAAAAAACTCTACTGTTCTTTGCATTGCTGTTTCGTAATAAGGTGAAACTATGTTGTGTCCTCCACCTTCATATTCATAGACCGAATAATCTTTACCCGCACTTTTTAACACATCTTCAAGATTCCTGGTGTACCCAATGTTCACTACACTATCGTTTACAGAATGATGCAGTTGAACCGCTCCAGATAAATATTTTATGTTTTGGGTCAGTGAGACAGCAGACCAAAAATCGTTTGAAAAATCAATTTTGTCTGGTTCCGTTCTGATCTTTTGCACCTCGGGCGATATTTCCCTGTTCTGCTCCTGCTTTCCTTCCCGGGTTTCGTAGGGCTTATGGACATAACTATTATCGCTTATTCCGTACTGTGCGAAATCGGCATAACTATAAACCGCCCCGGCCCAAATTACCCCTGCTTTTATATCTTCCGAAATGAGCATTGACCTTAAAACAACATTTCCGCTCATACTGTGCCCCCACATTCCGATTCTTTCTGGATTTACAGATTCATATTTCTGTAGACTTTTTACCGCGCTTACAGCATCGATTGTGTAGGCGGAGGAAAAATATGAGCCTGAGGGGTCGCCTTCCGACTCTCCGTTCCCACGAAAATCTATTTTAAACACCACGAATCCATTTTTTGCCAGATAATCAACATAAGAGGCGTAGTTTTGTGTAGTAATATACTGCGCGGGAGGAATATAACCGTGGTTAAACACTACAGCAGGGAAACCCTTTTCCGGCGGTGCTTCCATAGGAACTGTCAATAAACCGTAGACCTTATTCCCTTCACTTATGTAACTGGCAATATACCTTTTATAATTCGAACCGTCCGATAGCACTTCTTCTATAGCGGGGGCGTTTGACTCAATTTTCTGAGATCTCAGATATTCGATACCGATGGGGGAGTTGTAAACTAGGCCTGTATTTTTCTCAGAAGTGACTGACGCGTTGGTGATTTTCGTATTTTCCCGGGGAACATCTCTGACACGAAAAAAGTAAAAGACTGAAACTGCAAGCGCGGGTAAAAGAATAAGGACAAATATTTTTTTCATATTCCGGAGCAAACATACTAGCATAAATTTGCAAAAAAGAAAAAAGCTCCGGTTATGGACATAAACACCGGAGCTTTAATGCGTACCTCCGAAAAGCTACTGGTTTAACTCAGCTTTAAGCAGAGGCAAAAAGTACTGCTCGAAGTAGATATTACCCGGATCGGTTTTACCCGAGCCTTCTACCTCGTAATGGCCGATAACGTTTTCGATGGAGATGTCGTATGTCTCCATGAGAACGATTACCAGCTCCACGGTCTGCGCTGTTATGATTTCAATCGAACGCACCATCGTGGGCGAGGCTTTGCCGGTCAGCATGTAGTTATAATTACGACCCGCCATCTCGATCTGTACTGAGTGTTTGTCGTATTTGTAACCTGCACCCCGGCACTGGATAACACTACCCTCGTACATGGGCAAGAACTGACCTACGCCGTCCAAACCCACTCCAAAGTGTGTCGACCTACCGCCATTATCGCGCCCGGCCAAACCATTCCAGGTCGTTGTGGAAACCCATTTCTCAGGTGTACCACCCGGCTGATCGTCAGTATGGATAACGATGGTATCCGGGACGACTGTTTTGTTTATATACGCAGACTTGGGTAGAACCTTGTAGTAGTCGCCAAAGCACAGCTCTTTTGATCCCTGCTCACACGGTTCAGGCACGTATTCTGAAACAGGAGCCGGGGCAGATGCAAAAATCGACGGTTGCTCGTGGCTATCAAAGCGCGCTAATACACCATTGCTTTCTACCATTACCATCAGAAGAACCAACATGGATGTGACCAAAGACTTCAGCATAGCTCCCTCCCCGTTCAAAGATTTTCTCCGATTCTAAATTTCCAATTGTCCCATAGTATAGCAAAGATACTAATGCGGGCAAGGGTTTTCCGTACAAAGAATTTCCTGTCTCTGCCCTGCGAAACGTACCGAATTTTTCATGTATAATCTAAGTATGAAAATAGTAAAAATTCTTCTGATAGTTTTCTTAGCAATTTTACTTCCCGCAGGTGCCTATTTCGGATACAAAACCCTCAAAAAAACAGAGCCGGCAGAAAACGGCGCAAATCCCCCGGCAGTAACTGAAAAACAAAATGAAGAGAGCCTTTTCTCAGGCAAAATCACCGATCTATTAAGCTTAGGAAAATCATTAAAATGTACGTACACCATGAATGAGCAAGAAGGAACCACCGGTACGGGAAACATCTACGTTTCGGGAACTAAGATGAGAGGTGACAGCACCATCACAATGGAAAACAACACCAGTATAGACAGCCATTTCATCTCAGCAGATAACGTAATGTATACATGGACCTCAGCGTCCCCTCAGGGCTACAAAATTGCATTAGATCAGGAAGCAATTGACAACGCGGCTGCCGGAACACCGTCTGGGATAACTGAAGAAGCTAAAGCCCTTCAGGAAAAACTGGATTATAAATGTCTTCCCTGGATTCCCGATCAATCGCTATTCGAGCTTCCCGCAGGTGTAGAGTTTGTAGATATGTCCGAGATAACAAAACCCACCGGAGGGGATGGAGACACAGGGAACATGTGCGCAATTTGCGGCATGATGCAGACCGAAGAAGAGAAGACCGAATGTTTGTCTAACTTCAACTGCGAATAGTCTGTAGACGATAATGAAATTACTGAAAAGACCGGCGGTATTTATAAAAAAGCATGTTTATATCATTGTCTTTTCGATAATATATCTCGCGCTTTCCTTTCTTTTATATAAAGACTTTGGGGTAACCTACGACGAAAAAGTCGAGTATGACGCGGGAAAATACCTTTCATCCTACCTGTCCGCTCCCACAACTTTAGAAAATACCGAGAAGCTCGTCAATGACAGGTCCGACAACATCAAGTATTATCACCAGCTCCCGTTGTTCAGCACTTACTCCAGAGTTTACCCCGCACTTCTAAACATTCTGAACCCTTCCTTTTATTTCGAGTGGTTTCATCTACAAAATCTAGTCCTGGGGCTTTTCCTTTTCATTTTTTCCTACTCGATACTGTATTTAGTTTACAGGGACGGTTCGAGAGCAGTAATGGGTCCGATACTTCTGTTCTTCACACCGGCCGTTACCGGTCACATACCGGCAAACCCGAAGGATATCCCGTTTGCTGTTATTTTTCTTCTCGGAATTTTCCTTATCAGCTATTTCCTGAAAAACCCGAGAAACAGGTCAGTAGAAATTCTTACGCTGGGTGTAGTTTTCGGAATTGCCCAAAGTACGAGAATTGTGGGATTTTCTCTTTTTATTACGTATTTTTTACTCAACCTGTTCCGATCCGTGGCCAATAGAAAAAAGGTCGGAGAAACTCTTTTAAATTCCACGATTATTTTGATGCTATCGTTTTTTATCTGGGTGCTTAGTGTACCCTTCCTCGGTGCTAATTTTTCCGCAAATCTTATATATATAATCACAGAAACAGCAGGATTCCAAACATGGAACCATGAGATTCTTTACATGGGTAAATTTCTTTCAAAAGAAGAAAGACCCTGGCATTATTTGCCCGTTCTTTTATCAATACAACTGCCGCTGACCATTCTGTTTTCCCTCGCTTCCGGCTTGCTTCTTGTGGTCAGAAAAAAGCTCCGATATAACTTTTCGCACCCGGTCTTTGTAATAACAACAATTGTCCTTATCAATTTTATTATTTATTTTGTTCTGCATCCGGTAGTGTATAACGGGATCAGACATTTTTTGTATCTTGCAGTTTGTTTGGTACTTCTCGCGGCTTTCTTTTTAATAGACCTTTACAACAAACTTACGACAAAACATAAATTTGTTTTATGGGGCGCCGTTTCGGCATATTTATTTTTCACGCTGGTCAGAATGATCCACCTTCATCCATATGAGTACATTTACTACAATGAATTAACGGGAGGATTGAGAGGGATTGATAAGAAATTTGAGTCAGACTATTGGGGTGCCGCCTACAAGGAATCGGCACAACGTGTGCTTGAGACTGTCAAACAAAAGGGTGTAAAAGACCTAAAGGTTTACGCCTGCGATAACCAATTCGCGGTAGTTTATTACTCCCAGTTCCAATACGAACTTGTGGGAAGATCTCGCGATGCTGATGTAATAATCTGCGACACATTTAAAGAGAAACTAAGAGAACAAACCGAGGACGTCACATACCAAACCACCTTCCCCGTGGTGTCGGAAATAAAACGGGAAGGAGTTCCGATACACATAATACGCGCAAAACAGGATTTCAGCGGTCTGTTCAAATAATTTCTTTTATTCCGTCGTTATTTGGTCGCCGGGCGCAGACTCCGGTGTTTCGGTTTCACCGGATCCCGGTTCAGTATTCCCTGTTCCGGTCGTATCTGTAGAGGACGGAGCAGTATCTCCTATTCCTTCAGTTCCTCCGACGGGAGCTGAACTTCCTGTTCCCTCTGTTTCATCGCCGTTCCCGCCGCCCAACGGTGTAGACATGTAACCTGCAAGAAGTTTCGACGCCCATCCTAATATACTGAACTGACTTTCACTGGCTTTTATAAATGCTATTATCTTGGCTCTTTCCGCATTCAGTTGGAGTAAACTGTCCTGGATAGTTGCGTCTCCGCCCTCGGCAGTGATTTTTTCTGCTGTATTGGTCAACTTTCTTATAGTATTTGTATTTTTCGCAATAGTGCTTCTCAGCTCCCCCAAATTTTTATAATCTCCGCCTAAAAGAATGGTTTTCCATTTGGGCTCGTTCTCGACCTCATCTATAGCCTCGACGGTTTCTCCCACGGACTCTATCTGTTCTTCGGCTATGGTGACCAGCTCTTCGCTTACCTCCTTGTTGCCCCTTGCTTCTTCTATTCTGGCAACTGTTTTAATCTCTCTTACAACATTCTCCACAGCTCTTTTATGCTCCCGGGCTGTAGTGCTAGGAGTTACAGTAGCCTCGACACCTGCGGATTCAGAAGACTTATCTTTTTTAGTAAGCAGGCTCAATAAGGATCGCGGGCCTTTTTCGGTTCTTGTGCCCTGTACCTGCGGCATTTCCTTTGTAAATGTGTTGGTAACAATATAAGAACCGCCTGCAACAACGGCAAAAACGGCTATCAAAATTGGTAAATGGAGAGAGAAGAGCGTATAAGACTTCTTTTTTAAATTGTTAGGCATTAATGAATTGTACATTAAAAGGCACTGAGGATTCAACGGGCTTAAAAAAGGGAAGAGCAGCCCGTAAAAAAACGGGCTGCTCATGTAAACAGGCTAAGCCGGAAAACCGGGGGCACCTGAGGCCTAAAACAAACTCCCGCTTTAGTTCTACTAATTAGTTCTGATAGAACCTAAACTGGGCTAACTTCAATCCGTTGTTGTCGTAGCTCCAGAAATAATCCTGAAGTGCGGAATCGAACAACGGGTATCTTTCTTCAACCCCATCTCCATCGAGATCTATATATACATACAGGAGTTGTGAAGTTACGTTAGTGAAAGAGCTCTTGCCCTTATCTCTAACCAACACAACATTTGATGTTGAGCAGTACTCAACACCGTCCAAATATGCACAAGGGGTCGTGACGGATTTACCGCCCGGTTTACCTAAAGCTCTCGCCCAAACAGTGTAAGAAGTTACACCGTCATTATCGGGATCGGGGTTAGGCAAACTAAAAGTTGCCCCGTTACCGTCGGTACCGTTCGCGTCTAAAACTGCGAAGTCAGCTCCGGGTAAAAGGTTTATCTTTATTTTCCCTGACAACGGGACAAAAATTCTGTGTCCGATGCCGGAGTCCATAAATGCGGTTTTGTCCTTGGAAACGCCGATAATGTTTAGGTTGTAGTGAGCACCGTTAGGCGCCCCATTACCGGTAATTGCGGCGGCTTTGGTTTTTACTGTAAATAACATACCAATAGCCACAGTTACAACAGCCATGTATATTATGGCTCTCTTCATGTTACTCACCCCCTTCTTACTCTTTAAGTTGCTACATCTCGCAGCAAGTAGTTGGTAAGGTAGGGAAGGCTTTTACTTAAATTATTATTTAAGCCTTATTTAAGCCTTTTCGGCAGGATTCGTCGAAACAGTAGATATTAACCTACGGGGTGTCTTTAGTCAAACCGGCTTAGGCGTGTTGCATCGGCGGAAATTTAGAGTATCATATTGACAAGTATCTATTTAATAAATTTACGCAGGATATTTATGGAATCTCAAAAACCAAAAAATCAAAGTTTTCCTTATTTACCGCTGTTACTTATTTTAGGAGGCGTGGGAATATATTTCCTATTTAACATTCCTTCAAAGAAAAATGCTGTGACCGAAAATGTGTCAGCCCCTCATATCCGGACAATAACTGATGATCAGGAAGAACCAGAACCAAGCTCGGAACAAAAACAGACTCCGCAGAACGAAGTTAGAGTAACCATTGATGGCAGTCCGTTTAAATTTCTACCCAACACAATATCTG
>Ga0209210_1002217_pt1 | contig 14491 bp, 17 predicted proteins | sample RifGroA1_FD_183991 | JGI IMG/M metagenome (GOLD analysis project Ga0209210, IMG submission 183991) | Contaminated groundwater microbial communities from Rifle, Colorado, USA - Rifle Groundwater A1 (SPAdes) (version 2) | ecosystem: Environmental > Aquatic > Deep subsurface > Groundwater >...
TTAACTTATGAAAGTTCAAACCTTAAAGGGTTTTCGTGATTTTTTACCAAAAGAGGCTCGAAAACGAAGCTACGTTTTAAGCACCTTAAAAAAGGTGTTTGAGTCCTATGGATTTGAACCCCTGGAAACACCCGCTCTGGAATATGAAGAAGTTTTGCTTGGAAAATATGGAGACGAAGGAGATAAATTGATGTATAGATTCGAAGACAATGGAAAACGCAGAGTTGCCCTTCGCTATGATCAAACTGTACCGTTGGCTCGGGTTGTAGCTCAATACGGAAACGATCTCCCCCTACCTTTTAAGAGATATCAAATTCAGCCCGTATGGCGCGCAGAAAACACACAAAAAGGCCGCTACCGAGAGTTTCTTCAAGTTGATGTAGACACCGTCGGCTCCTATTCCCCGATATCTGATGCTGAAATTGTCACCATCGCTGTACAGTCTATGCTTAAACTAGGATTCGGTGAATTCAAACTCTTTATCAACGATAGAAATATTTTTGAGGATATGCCAAAAGAGTATGTAACTAAAATAGACAAAATCAATAACATAAAAAACGAAACAGAACAAGATAAAGCAATGAAAAAATTCTTAGATGAAATTCCTGAAAAGTATTTTTATCCCTTCCGAACGGCCATAAGCACAAAAGAACCTACTCCTAAAATAAACGAAATATTAAAACTTCTGGATGGAGGCATAAAACAATACGTAAGTTTTAATCCTGGAATTGCCCGTGGACTAGATTACTATACAGACATGATTTTTGAGGTCGAGGCAAAAGGATATTTATCTGGGTCTATTGCCGGTGGCGGAAGATACGATAAACTGATTGGAATGTTTTCTGGAAAAGATATTCCCGCGGTTGGATTCGCATTTGGATTTGATCGTCTCATAGAGGCTATGGAAGAACTTGATTTGTTTCCAAAAGATTTGGGCGGAACGAAGATTTTGGTTACAAATGTAAATCCTAAGACTTCAGAGATTGCAGATGAACTAAGAAAAAAAGGAATCAATACCGAACTTTATGTCGACGAAAAAGATTTAGATAAACAGCTTCGCTACGCAGACAGATGTGGTATTCCATATGTTTTAATAGTTGACGGCAAGCTCACATTAAAGAATATGAAATCTGGCGAACAAAGCGAAGTAACCTTGGATCAACTGCCCGATGTCATTAGGTAAAGTTAGGCTTTCAATCCTATTCTTAATTATAGCCAATATTATTTGGGGCGCGGCCTTTCCGATTTACAAGTGGACTCTTGAGGTCCTTCCACCTTTCACTTTTGCGTTTTTGCGTTTTTATCTAGGAGCGCTCATTATCTTCCCTTTTGTTTACAAATATTTAAATATCAAAAAACAGGATATTCCAAATTTAATTTTACTTTCTCTTGTTTCTGTGACATTTTTGATCCCCCTTCTCTTTTTGGGTCTTAAACTCTCGCCAAGCATAAATGCCCCGATAATTATTTCATCAGGCCCAATTATCCTTATAATCGCATCAATCATTTTCTTAAGGGAAAAGGTTACTGGTAAACTCCTTTTGGGAACATTCATCAGCCTTGCCGGAATTTTAGCGATAATTCTTAGACCCTTACTCGATTCAGGATTTTCGGGCTCAATTCTAGGCAACCTATTTATTTTTCTAGCAACTGCATGTGGAGTACTTCAAGCACTTATTCTTAAAAAATTAACAGTAAATAATGATCCCAGGACTATAACCTTTTGGATGTTTTTTCTGGGAGCGCTTCCCCTGCTGCCTTTTGTTTTTAAGGAATCTCAAACTTTCTCTATTTCAGATTTGAATAATCAGGCAATTATCGGATTAGTTTATGCCGTGACCTTAGCTACGGCTTTGGCGCATTTCCTTTTGGTTTACGGAATAAAATATATAAAAGCATCGGAAGTTGGAATTTTTAGCTATGTGGACCCCATCGCAACTATAGTTGTGGCTGTCCCTTTGCTTCATGAGACAATTACCGGAACTTACGTCTTAGGAGCAGTCCTAGTTTTCTTTGGAATTTTTATTGCCGAAGGCAGACTTCACTATCATCCCCTTAGTAAGCTATTTGCCTAGTTCTTTTTTAGTCCAATCCTCTACCTTTTTCGTGGTTTTACTAACGGCAACAGAATACAAAACATATGTTTCGTCACTGTGAAGTTTTTTGACTTCAGAATTTACTTTTTCAAAATTTTCTTCGACAGTTTCGTAGCTTACTAAAACTTCGTCAGCGCTCCCCATTTTTCCTTTCCACCAAGATTTCGATTTAACCGGAAATCTTTTGGCACAAGCTACTAATCTTTTATCGAGCAAAACCTTTGAAATCTTGTCTGCTTCCTCTTCATTTGGGCAAGTTAAATAAAAAATCGCCATTTTACTCATAATAGCTGTCGTTTTCTTCGTAATTGTATTTTAGGGCCAAATAAATATAGTCAGTTGATGATTGATTAACAACTTCATGCCTATCGTTAGGTTCGACTACAAGAAGTTCTCCCACCTTAGGTTCGACTTGCTCTCCATTGATTACCCAATAACCATTATTATTGAGGAAATAAAATATTTCAGTTTGTTTTTTATGATAATGGGATTTTGCTGTTTCTCCTGATCCTATTTTCACTTCTTGGACTACAATACTATTTTCATTCGGTTTAAAAAGAATTTTCTTGCTATATCCCTTTCCTCCCTGCCATTCTTTATTTTCCGATTTTATGATTTTCACACAGAAATTATATCATTTCCCTTGTAACAACCCTTAAATTTAGGTATAATTGGAGACATGAAACAGACAATTCATCCACAATATTTCGAAAACGCACAGGTTATTTGCGTTTGCGGAAATAAATTTACAACCGGTAGCACTCGGGAAGTAATCCACGTGGAACTCTGTTACCACTGTCATCCTTTCTACACAGGTGAACAAAGATTTGTGGACAGCGCCTCTAGAATTCAGAAGTTCCAAACTAAGCAAAAAGCCTCGGAGGGTTATGTTTCCAAGGCAATAAAGAAACAAAGAGAACTCGCTGCAAAGAAATCAGAAACCGGCCCCAAGTCGCTTCGTGAAATGCTTGCAAATTTAGGTTAGGTCTGTTCCTCGCCAATGGATGATTATAGAAAAAGCCTGATTGACAGTCTTGATAAGAAAATTGAAGAAGCAAAAAATCTTCTAGATGATCCTTCTCTTAAAGAACTTGCAGAAGAAGAAATTCGAGAGCTCGAAAATCAGAAAAAGCAAATTCTTGGAGATTTTAAGGAAACAGGTGGAGACAGTTCGGATCTTGATTCAAGAAATTTAATCTTAGAAATAAAAGGAGCAGCCGGCGGAGATGAGGCTAAAATTTGGGCAGATCAGCTTTCGCGAATGTATCTAAGATTCGCAGAGAAAACTGGATTTAGAGTTGAGGAAGTTGACGAGAATGTATATAGAATTTCCGGAAACTCCCCTTTCGCAAGATTTAAATACGAAGCAGGGGTTCATAGGGTCCAGCGAATTCCCGAAACAGAAAAAAGAGGAAGAATTCATACCTCTACTGCGACTGTTTCGATTCTTCCCGAACTCGATGACATTGATCTTCATATAAGACCTGAAGAAATTCAATTTGAGGCTTTCCGATCAGGTGGTCATGGCGGTCAAAACGTAAATAAAGTCTCGACAGCAGTAAGAATTAAGCATATACCTACTGGAATTGTAGTAACTGCTCAGACCGAACGTTTTCAGGCTCAAAATAGAGAGATTGCGATGGAGCTCCTCCGGGCAAAGCTTTGGGAGATGGAAGTTGAGAAAAAGCAGAATGAAATTGCCTCTATTAAATCCACTCAAGTTGGGACAGGCGCGAGAGCTGAAAAAATAAGAACTTATAACTTTCCCCAAGACCGCCTGACTGATCACCGCATTAATAAATCCTGGCACAATCTTGATGGAATTTTAGAGGGAGAAGGATTAAAAGATGTTATTGCAGAAACCACAAATAGCCTCCTCAGCGAGTAACACAAGGTAGATTCCCGCAAAATTTAAAATCAAAGATACTAAAATAAATTTATAAGTTTTCATTTTCGAGATTCCCATAAGGCTTACTCCTACTTCATCAGGTAGGGGTGATGCGATGATTAATGCTCCCACCACAGGAAGTGTCCAATGAAAATATTTACTGTGTAAAATATGAGTCAGATGACTTCCTCCGAAATGATTATAAATATCCTCAACTTCCGTTAAAAGATCGTCTTTTACAAATTTAAATATCGTTAAATCTCCGATTAACGCTCCGATTGCCGCTATCACCGCAAGCTCAAAAGAAGGCATAGTCTCATTTAATGTAAGAAGTATTAAAAGACCCGTTGGCATGGTAAATATCCAGACAAAAAGTATCCCTCCCAAAAAAGCCCCTAAATAACCTAAACCACCAAGATGAAGCAAAAAATCATGAAATGGCTGAAACCTAGAAAGTATTATTGCCGAGATTACACTAATAAAAAGAATTGTTAAGTTTTTGTATCTAAATTGAAGGTGTTTTGCAAGCATATTAAGAAAGTATATCTTTCATATCCTTTTCTCTATATTTTTCAATAAGCTCAATGCGATTATCATCTACTAATAGCTTTGCCAAATGATGACCTCCTGCAATATGAGGAATCACAACGTAGTCTGCACCTTCTTTATAAAGCTCTCTCGCCTCGTGCTTTTCCAAAGCTAGAAGAACTACTTTTGGTTTTTTCTTTAAATTTTTAATGTTTTTTAAAAGAAGCATATTGTCTTCCAAGTCCGAAATTGTTGAAATGATAAGCTTTGCTTTATCAATTTGAGCAAGTTCTTGAATTTCTTCATCTGCAATATCTCCGTAAAAAGAAATTATTCCGTCTTCTTTTAGAGATTCTACAATATCGGGATTAAAATCTACGGCAACTATTTTTGTCTTCTCATCTTTTTTCAAAGCTTCCAAAATGCCTTCCCCCATCCTTCTAACGCCTATCAAAACAACGTGATCCTTAATCTTTTCAGTAGCAACTCTTTTTTCCTTGATGTTACTTCTTTCAAAAATATCAAGGAAAGGAGAAAGAACTTTATAAAGGTAGTTGTTATTTAAAATCATGTACGTTGAAATGACAAATGTAATAGCTCCGACAAAGGTCACAAGTGAAACCGCCTGATCGGAAATATGCCCCAGCCTATTACCCATAAACATTAGTATGAGGGAAAACTCTGATATTTGAGCGACAGTCAATCCTGCCATAAATCCTGTTCTTTTTCTATATCCTAAAACTCCCATGATTATCATAACTATAATAGGATTACCTATTAGGACGAACGCTGACAAAATCACGCCGGGAACGAGAATTTCTGAAAAATCCGAGATTAGAAGCCTAGTTCCCAACGTTACAAAAAATATGGTTATAAAAAAATCTCTAAGAGGTCTTACTCTTGTGATTATCTGATAGTTTTCGACGGAATTTGCCAGCGCAAGTCCTGCTAGAAAACCACCTATCTCGATAGAAAATCCTATTAAGGGGGAGGTTACCAGAGCCGAAAGTCCAAAAGCCCAAGCAATACTGAATAGAAAAAGAGTTTCAGGAGAGTGTGAAATTTTGTTTATGAGATAAGGAAGAAAATGCCAGCTTAAAAGTATTACCCATCCAAAAAGAGCAACAGCCTTAAGGATTATGGTAAAAATTTCCAAAGGAGAAAGCGACCCACCAACGGTAAATCCCGAAAGGAAAATCAAGGCAATTATTGCGACAAAATCTTGAACCAGTAAAAATCCCACAGATATCTTTCCATAAAGACTGCTAAGGTCTTTTTTATCCGATAAAAGCTTTACGATAATAATCGTGCTTGAGAATGTTAAGGCAATACTTACGTAAAGTGCGGTAATAGGAGTAAAACCCAGGAAAATAGATAGCGCATATCCCACTACGGAAGTGAAAACAATTTGCGCAAGCCCTGTGATAATAGAAACTTTTCCTACAGAGCGAAGCTCTGAAAATCTAAGCTCAAGGCCCAGCATAAAAAGGAGAAGCGTTATTCCTATCTCGGCAAGAGACGTTATTACTTCTTTGCCCTGCAGATGAATAATTCCTAAGGGACCGAGTATAACTCCTGCTAATATATAGGCAAGAACTGGGGGTTGTCTAAGAAATCTGAAAAAAATGGAAAGACCCGCTGCTAAAACAATGATTAGAGTCAGCTCGGTATAAATATTACCCACAAATTTATATTACAGGTAATAAATTTCTTCTTCAAGCTCGATATGATATTTATCTCTTATTGTTTCTTTTGCTATCTTAATCAAGGCTTTCACGTCTTCTGATGAGGCATTACCTAAATTTACTATAAAATTCGGGTGCTTTTCGGAAATTTGAGCATCTCCTACCCTTTTTCCTTTAAGATCTGCCATGGCCAATAGCTTTGCAGCTGGCAAAATCGGGAAAGGATCATTTTTTATAGATTGTGCAAATAGTTCGATAACTTCCTTTGGTACTTTTTCCAGTGGAATATTTTTAAATGTCGATCCGATATTCGGATACTCTAAAGGGTGCCTCTGCCTCCTATAATCAATTTTTTCCTGAGTTAGTTTTCTAATTGTCTCCCCATCCCCGTCTTGAAGCTTAAACTCCACAGAAATAATCATTTCACTTTTAGCATTCGTTTTAAAAACGCTTGTTCTGTAATTAAATTCACATTCATCTGAACTTCTTTCACTTTCCTCAAAATTTTCTAAATTTATACTCCAAACTCTACCAACACTGTCTTTCGTTTCTCCTTTAAATGCTCCGGCATTTCCTCTCACCGCTCCACCAATTGTTCCGGGCAAGCCTCCCGCCCATTCAAAACCTGAAAGAGAATTTTCTATACAGAAATTTGTTAATTCATCTACTAATGTACCTGCCCCAACTTTTAAAACGCGGCCCTCCCTTGGCCCAATAAGTTTGATTTCGTCTTTAATAACAAGGCCATCGAAGCCTTTATCATCAATCAAAACATTTGTGCCGGAACCTAAAATAAAAATGGGAAACTTATTTTTTCCACCCACTTCGCTATAAAACTCAGACAATCCGTCTTTAAGATCATCTATTGAGCTAACTTCGAAAAAATAAAGAGCGTTACCGCCAATTTTGTAGTTACTATGCCCTTTTAAAGAAACATTTCTCTGTAAAGTCATTTATTTTATTGATTTGGAGCCGAAGTTAGAGTTGCCTGAATCTCTTGGATTTTTCCGTTTCTTGAATATATTATTTTAACCTTGTCTCCCACCTTCTTTGAGGCAATAACGCTCGCCAGCTCAAACTTTCCTATTTTTAGTTCTTTCCCATCGATTTTTAGTACAACGTCTCCAACATTTAACCCTGCTTCTTCGGCTGGGGACTCAGGAACTACTCTTTGTATATAAGCCCCTTCCGCTAAATTGTTAAGCCTTGCTGCCTCCCTACTTAGCGTTTGGTATGCAACGCCAAGGTATGGACGTACAAACTTCCCGTTTTTACTAAAATTTTCGAGCGAACTTTTTACTACATTGATTGGCAGTGCAAATCCGATATTTTGCCCTGAGGCGGCAATTGCCGTATTTACTCCGATTACTTGGGAGGACGAGTTCAAAAGTGGTCCGCCGGAGTTTCCAGGATTAATCGCTGCATCGGTCTGAATTACATTGTCGAGCTTCTCAACATATCCCTCAAAATCCGATCCGGCAGTAATTCCCCGTCCAAGCCCGGATATTACGCCAGTTGTTACTGTGTTTCTAAACTCGCCCAAGGCTGTTCCGATAGCGATTACAAACTGTCCAACTTCTAGACCCTCTGAATCTCCTAAGACTACTGGCTTTAGCATTTTTTCAGGATGTTCTTTCGGATCAACCTTAAGTATTGCTACATCATTTAAAGGGTCTCTTGAAATACTTATTACCTTATATGTTTTATCATCGCTAGTTATTATCTGGTAAGTTGCATTTAAATCGGAAACAACATGTTTATTAGTGACTAATGTTCCGTCGCTTGAAGTTATAAAACCTGAGCCTATATTTTGACTAGTTGGCTCGGGCGCGCTTTCCTCGGGTAACCCAAAAATTGAAAAAGGACCAAATTGAGAACTTCTAGGAGTTTCTCTGGTAACGGTTTCAACTATGGTAACAACTGAAGGTCCTACATTTTTAACAGCCTGTGTGACAACTGATTCTTCTCTTAAAACTTCGATTTTACCGGGAGTGGTAATAGGGCTTGGGTTAAAAACTGAGGGATACTTTTCATATATGAAGCTAAGTGCTGAAATAAAAAGAAGAAGAGTTGCAATGAGGATGAGGAGTCTTTTCATTGATTGCTATTTTACCAACTCAACTATCGCTCTTTCAAGTTGAGCATCATGCGCCACGTCTTTTGTATCAAACTCAACTTCTATATCTGGCTTAAGACCTGATCCGTTGACCCAGTCTCCATTTGGAGTAAGCCATTTAGCAATCGTTATATGAAGACCAGCACCATCGCCAAGATCTGTCGCCTCCTGAATGGTTCCTTTTCCAAAAGAAGTTTCACCCAAAAGCTTTGCTCTAGAGTGATCCCTAAGGGATGCGGCAACAATTTCTGATGCACTTGCTGATCCCTTATTTATTAGAACTATCATAGGCATACTTGTGAACAACCCACGCCTATTTGCTTTAAGTGTGTTCTGCTCACCATTTGCCTTATCCTGTATCACGACGGATTGACCCATCTCTAAAAATTCTGAGGCGATAAATGAGGCATCAGAAAGATATCCGCCGGGATTATTTCTTAGGTCGAAAATAAGCCCCTCTGCCCCCAATTTTTTTTGCTCAAGGTTTAATTTATTAACTAAAGAAAGCCATTCTTGATTTGTATTATCCCCAAATTGAGAAAGAGAAATATAGACTACTCTTTTTTCTGCTATTTGGGGAGGAATTTTTATTTCATCTATGTCTTTTATTTTTTTAACGTATCCATCAACACTTTTAATTGTAATTACATCTCTTGTTATCTTTATATCGCGAGGAGCCTTTTCATCTTTGTGGAGAATGTTTAGAACTACACTCGATCCTTTAGGGCCCCTTATTTCTTCGACTGCTTTTGGCAGATTCCAGCTTTCTGTACTCTGCCCATCCACTTTAAGAATAATGTCCCCGGCCCTTACTCCGGCTTTCTGAGCAGGACTTCCGTTCAGTGGTGCAATTACAATTATTCTTTTGTCTTTTGTGCCAAGTTCCGCTCCTATCCCCTGAAACTGTCCGGCTAAGCCTTGCTTGAAATCATTATTTTGAGTTGGCGGGAGATAAACTGTAAACGGATCATCCAGACTTTCAACCATCCCGGAAATAGCTCCGTTTAGCATTTTTTGCGGATCAAGTTTAGTCTTATCATAATAACTTCCCTCTAATTTCTGCCAGACTTGCCAAAAACTCTGAAAATTAACTGTTGAAATGCTTGCAGGTGGTTCTTTGCTGATAACTTTAAGAGAGGGTTTATAATTTTTCCAGTCAAGGGATACCTTATTTGTTCCCACATATACACCTATAAGAAAAGCTATAGCAATTATTAGAAAGGTTTGAAGGCGAGTTATCCTATTCATGCTTTTATTATTATTTTTGATTGACCATCCATTATAACCTTTTTTGCGGTTTTTAGAAATCCTAAATTTCCTTCCGAAACTTGAACAATCGGATTCTTAATATTCTTTGCAGAAAACTCGTCCAAAGTTTGATCTGAAACCTCAACTGCAACTACTCCTACTGCTCCCATTCCTAAAGCCTTGGCCATTGCTTCTCTTCCTATTTTTCTGACTAATACAATTTTTCCTGAAATATCCAATTTAAGATCTTTTGCCTCAGCTTGTTCCCTATCAATAAAATAAATTTCTGCTTCCGCTCTCTCTCCTGTTCCCTTTTCAGCACTAACTGCTTCGCTTTCTGTTTCAATCTCTATCTTACCTTCCTCAATTTTTGAAACTTTACCGCTGATGGGACTTAAAATTCCCTGACTTTTGGCTTTTTCAGTTTTAACTATTATCTCTCCGCTATTTTCATCAAATCTTAAGAATGTCCCGTCAATTTTTGAAATAATTGCCTTTTTTTGTAGGAAACTTGAGACTTCGGCAATTAAATCACTCTCCTCTATTTTGTCGCCAGGATTTTTCTTAAGCAGTTTTTTTGCTTTTTCTGGGGAAATTGAGAGGCCGGCTGATACTTTTATCCTCGCTTGGGAAGAATTGTCTTCTGTGTCTTCAGCAAGAATTTCTTTTTCGGAAACTTTTTGTCCTTCTTTTACTTTTACCTCAAAGCCCGAAGGAATGGGGACAGGAAGTTTTGTCATTTCTTTGAAAATTTAGCGTATTACAAAAGGCAGCAGTCCTAAGTGCCTCGCGTATTTTATATTTTTAGTGAGAAGTTTTTGATGTTTTGCGCAAAGTCCGGTTCTAGCTCTTGAAATTATTTTTCCCCTCTCTGTTAAAAACCTTTGCAAGGTCTGGATGTCATGAAACGTCGGCTCTTTTCCTTCCTCACAGTAAAAACACTTGGGAGGTGCTGCTATTTTGGGTTTTCTGACTAATCTTCTTTTCTTCGCCATTAAAAGGGTATATCGTCCGGAGAAACTTCACTCTGTAGTTCTTCGTTTACTACCTCCGGCTGATCTTTTTCCTCCTCTTTCTTGTCCGTTTTTTTAGACTTCTCTGGTTTTTTGGTTTCCGCCTCGACTTCTTCGGGTTCCTCGACAGTGCTTCTTCTTCCGTCTAGAACTATCATGTCTGAGATAATTATCTCAGTTGCTGATCTTTGGCTTCCGTCTTGTGCGTTCCAGCTTCTTGTTGAAAGTCTGCCTTCCACAAAAGCTTTACTTCCTTTTTTCAAAAACTGACTGCAAAGCTCAGCAAGCTTATTCCAGGCAACTACCCTATGGAATTCTGCCTCTTCTTTCTTTTCACCGGTATCGGTAGTCCATCCTCTGTTCGTAGCAAGTCCAAACGAACAAACTGCTGTTCCGTTTGGAGTATAACGAAGTTCCGGATCGCGGGTAAGGTTGCCGATGAGTTGTACTTTGTTAAGTGATCTTGCCATATTATTTTTTTGTTTTTGCTTTCTTTGCTACCTTTTTCTTTGGTTTTTCTTCTTCTTTCTGCTTGCCCTCTGAAGTTTTAGCTGGGGCTGAAGTTTTGACTTTGTGATTTTGCTTTAGTAAAAGGTGTCTTAATACTCCGTCATTGGTTAGAATATCCTTCTCCATATTTAGAGGCAAACTTTCTGTCTCAAAGTTGAGTGAGAGAAAATAAGCTGAAACTTCTTTCTTTATCGGATAAGATAACGGCAGCTGTCCCATTTCTTTTTCGGAAAAGTTTTTTCCTATTAAGTCTTTTAGGCTACCGGTAATCTTTTTTCTATCGCCTTCTTTTAAAGAAGTTTTTAAGACTAAAACCAATTCGTAACTACGCATAAATTTCAATTTATCCTAGCACAGAAATAAAAAATTAGCAATTAGCTACTAACGCGGCGGGGAGCTATCAAAATTTGCGAGCAACGGAGTGCGCGAAGAGAGTGCGAGCCAAATTTTCCGATAGCGAACGACGCATTATCCTTCAAACCTCCTTTCAAATCTTCAAAATTTTGAAAACTTGAAAGGAGCAAGGTAAGAGAGATTAGTTGTGGGCCACGAAGTGGCAAGCGCGAGCGAATCTCGCGTTTTGTGAGCCTTGCCCCTTATTGTGACTAACCGTAGTCGCCGTCTTCTTCATCATCGCTGATGAGCCAAAGGAAAAAGGCCCAGGAAACCACGAAAGTGAACACCACGAGCGCAAACTTCTTCATATTAAAGAACCCTCCCTAGTTAGGCAGAAGGATTATCAGCACTGCGAACAGACTGAATCCTTCCATCGGGTGGAAGAAAAGCGGCGTTAGCCGTGACGATTTAGCCTGATGACTTACGGCGATCTTGTCCCTCATTCTGTCAAGGATGATCTGCGAACCAGGTCTATGACGCTTTCGCGCCTTAAGCGGCTTCACCTCATCCTACTCTTGATTCTTCACTTCCTTAGCTTGCCCTTTAGAGGGGAGAAAGGCTCTCGCGTCAGGCGAAAGACCCTCATCCCAGTTGGAGCTTGATTTGCCGATCATGGCTCGAATGAATCCGACCGTAAGGAGCACAATGACTGCCAGAAGGAGCGCAAAAACTACCACCCCACCAAACACGGCGTTATTTCCCTCTCACGTTTTGGGCGGGAACTAAGCTGGGGCGCGCCTAAAGCTAAAAACGTCTTATACAATTCCTCCTCTTCTTTCTCTCTTACCTTGTCAAAGAACTAATACGGCAAACAGTGTCAATAGACCAATTGGTCTTCATGCTCGCATTTGAGCAAGGAACTATTTTTCCGAACGATTATTATACTACTTTTTTTGCACAAAAAAATCCCTTTAGGTCATTGTTAAAATTACAAACAATAAACTGAAGGGATAAGGCATCGGTATGGGTTTTTTGCGCAGAAGCGCAATATACCCTAACGGGCCAAATCCCAGCGGGAACTTTGATGATCAATAGACGATCCCTTTCTGTGATTTGAGTCCATTATGGACAGGTGACGACGAAGTTAGTGCTTGGAAGTGAACCTTCCGTGATCCGTACGCGCTCACGCGTGAAGAAGTTGTAGCCTGTAACGCTTCCGCCTTCTGGCACTGTGATTTGTACGGGATCTGAAGTTTGCGAAAAGTAAGCGATCGAATTTGAATCGATCTTGGTCCAACTTGACGCGTAACTACTCGTAGCCAAAGCCGCGACCTCCGGACTGATGCAGATAGACTGCCTCCAAACCGTGAAGTTGCCCGTCAATTGCAGGATCACGAAGATCACGATGATTGCCAGTCCGGCGATCTGGATTAACTTGTCTCCAGACGTGTCTTCACGACTCTGCGTAGACCATGCGCGCGACGCTGAATAGAAACTCATTTCCCTCTCCTTATGTTTAGGATTTGCTGCTCAACCGTGACGGTCGATATTTTCTCCCCATTGAGAGCTTAATGCTCTTACCGATGCCTTTTCAAAGAACTAGTTGTTTGAACCCTGGAATGCCGAAAGTTAGCACGCAAAAGCTATGCTAGCCTCAATATTCCTTGGAAAACAAGGTCTAAATCCTATCAAAAACGAGGAAATTTGTCAAGAACTATAGGATAGAGATATTACGTAATCTGTGCTATAATTGCCTATCAAAATGACCGAACAAGAAGTAAGACCATCGCCCGAGGGAGATTCTCCAAAGTTTGATGCCCTAATTGTATTGGGTAAAAACATTGGACTTGATTGGGATCGAACAAGGATCGGAGAACAAAGATTCCACTTAAGTCCACATTCGAGGGTAAATGTTCTGGCCGCGGGAATACTGTATGAAGCAGGAGTTTCTGATCACATTATCTTTTCGAGTGGAAAAACTGCAGGATCGCTACTTCCATCGGAGGCTGAAGCTATGAAGGATAGATTATTAAGTATTTTCCCCGATATTCCAGAAGCTGCTGTAATTCTTGATGATATTTCGCTAAACACTTTCACTAACGCTAAAGAGGTTCAAAGGATCATGAGAGAAAGAGAATTTCGGACTGCAGCTCTTGTTAGTGTTGGCTTCCATTTGGAAAGAGCACAGTATTTATTTAAAAAAGCAGGATTACCAGTTAGAGACTTAATTCCCTCCGAATGGATTTTACACAAAAGAAGACCTCGATATAGTGAAGGATACATAGCTTCCGATTTATATCGAAGAGAGTTGGAAAGGGAAAGAAAACTTTTAAGATATCAGAGACTTCCTTTGGGGCCACAATTATTTTCTTTGTATACGAGATTTACAAGAAATCCGAATAAGCCTTAGGTGCCGATTTTGAATTCTATGATATCTCCATCCTTCACGATATAATCCCGTCCTTCAAGCCTTGCTTTACCTGCTTCCCTGCTTCCCTTCCAGCCGCCATGCGAAACAAAATCTGAAAACTTTACTGCTTCTGCTTTTATAAACTTTTGCATAAAATCAGTATGGATTTCTCCGGCCGCAGTGAGCGAGGTGGAACCGAGTCGAACTGTCCAGGCTCGAACTTCTTTAACTCCCGCCGTCAAGAAGGAAATTAAACCCAGCTCTTCATAGGCTTTTTGAATTAGTCTTTCAAGTCCTGAAAATTCCAATCCGAGATCTTTGAGGTATTCTTTTTGCTCTTCCTCGGACAATCCTGCGAGTTCTGATTCAATTTTGGCAGAAATTACAATGATTCGATTTTCCTGAATATTCAACATATTTGCGTATGTTTGAGTAATTTTTTTTATCGAGTTAGGATTATATTCATTTTCTGAAACATTCAAAACAATGAGCTCTGGTTTTTTGGCAATTTCTCCTCCTTTTTCCAAATCTGCGAGCTCTAGCTCTGTTCTTACCACTTTATAATCGTTCAGAGGATCAACGCTTCCCTCTTTTACTACATTTGGATCCTCAAATGCCCGGACGACATGGGCAATAACTGAAACTTCTCGTATGTGAGAAA
>Ga0209210_1002219_pt1 | contig 14481 bp, 16 predicted proteins | sample RifGroA1_FD_183991 | JGI IMG/M metagenome (GOLD analysis project Ga0209210, IMG submission 183991) | Contaminated groundwater microbial communities from Rifle, Colorado, USA - Rifle Groundwater A1 (SPAdes) (version 2) | ecosystem: Environmental > Aquatic > Deep subsurface > Groundwater >...
TACCCCAAATTTAAGACACATTTTCCGGTAAGATTAATAGTAAAATAGTCGTATTAGTAATCTAACCAAAGAATATGTCCACACCACACAACAAAGTGTCTCTTGATCTAAGGAATCAAATACTGGAAAGAGTCAAAACAAGTGGCAAATCCATAGCAGAAATATCTGAAGAACATGGTATTGGTAAAACAACCATCTATGAGTGGTTGAGGGAAAGCACTGGAGAAGTCCCATCTCGTGACTTGATTAAGCTTGAGAAAGAAAATAGAGAGTTAAAACAAATCATTGGTGAGCTGACAGTACAACTTGGTATTGCCCAAAAAAAGTGGTAGCTCAAAAACATAAAAGCCTTCACGAAGTTTTCGGAGTATCAAAAAGCTCATTGTATTACAAAAGCAAGAAATATGAAGAAGATTTGAAAGTAAAAGAAAAGATTGAAAAAGTTTGGAATGATCATCCGAGCTATGGACACAAAAGGTTAGCGATAGAATTAAAGATAAACAGGAAGAGAATATCGCGAGTAATGAAGAAGTTTGGTCTGAAGCCATACAGAAGACACAGGAAACCATTTAAGCGTAGTAATACAAGCATATATAATAAATACCAGAATCTTCTACCGATAACACTTCTAACTAGAATTAATCAAATCTGGGTGACAGACTTTACATACCTGTGGTACAAAAACAGATTCATCTATGTAGCCACTGTGATTGATATTTGGAATAGAGAGGTTGTTGGAGCTTGTGTATTAACTAATCATTCAGGTGTTTTAGTAGTGCAAGCAGTGATATCAGCGTTAATGAATCACAGACGACCAGACATCATTCATTCTGATCAAGGGAGTGAATACACCGGTAAAATATATACTGACTTTTGTTTTTCATCTGGTATACAAATATCAATGTCAGAAAAAGGCTCACCTTGGCAAAATGGATATCAGGAAAGCTTCTACGACAAGTTTAAAATTGATCTAGGTGATCCAAACAGGTTTGAGACTTTGGGAGAGCTTGTGTTTGAAATATATAGAACGATATATATTTACAATACAACTAGAATTCATACTGCATTAAAAATGTCTCCACGTGAATTTGCTTTAAAAAATCAAGCAAGTTAAAATTGAAATAATTGCCTGGAATATTTGTCTTAAGAATGGGGTACCTTACAACGTGGCCACCCTAGCGGAAATGTCCGAGGCGGAATGCCGAAATGCAGATGCGCTTGCCACCCTCTCGTGCGCGCGCAAAACCACCGTGGAGAAAAAAAGAAACGGTGGACTCCCTATATTTAGAATACGAAACTTCTTTTAACTACAAACTACATAATGTAAATACTCTAATGTTTTTGTTGCTTTATAATCCCTGTTTTCGGTTTTGTCCGCTTTAAATCGACTGTAATCTTTAGTGTAATAATTATATTTACCCCGCAGGCTCATTATTTCCTTAATATCGGCCAAAGTCATTAATCCCTCGTTGTTGTAGCTTAAAAATATGTATTTTGCTTTCGCTTTCAAAATTAAATCCTTAAAAGCTTTTTTAACTTGTGACCTTGAACAATAAAGTGATTTTTCATTTTGATAATCTCTTAAACCCGTTTTGCCATGAATTTTGGGATTATCATATTTAGCAATAGTCTCAAGTAGATGATAATTTGTGGCGTACTGCCTATGATTATAAGGTGGGTCTAAATACAAAATATCGCCTTGAATTTTCTCTGAAATTTTGTTTATATCTTCATTAAAAACTTCATGCTCCCGATCATTTATTATCAATTGGGCAGGTTTTAAAATTAAACTAGTTTGGGCCGTCCTTTTTAACTTTTTAAGAAAAGCACCATAAACAGAAGCGGTATTCGCATATTTATCAGTTGATTCAAGTAAACTTGTAATTAAAAAATAATATTCATCATCAGAAACCAAATCTCTAGTTTTCCACTCTTCAATTTTCTGGCGAATTGCATCACATTTCATTCCGTTTTCGTCTGAAAAATATTGTCGTTCTTCATTTTTATTTTTAGTTCCACTAACACAATAATTATTATAAATAAATCCTTTTACACTTCTTATATTAGATAAATAATGACAGACAAAATTTTTCTTTTCTTCCAACTCAATATTTTTTAATTCCGGTACTTCTTTTACTAGTTTAGAAAACTTTAATTCTTCGTGATTACCAATATAATGTCTATTTAAAACATAACTATAATATTGAATATCGTTTGCTATTATTTTATAACCCCTTTTTTTGAAATGTCTACCAACAATTCCAGTACCAGCAAATAAATCACAAAAAGTATCGCAGTTTTTATCAACCACTTTATTTATGGATTCTTCTAAAAATTCCAGCAATGATAATTTACTTCCAATATAATTCATAATTTATTCAATAATAAACATTACTTTTGCATGGGCGAGATGTTGAGTAGAATTAAAACTAAAATTTACAGGGTCAAGACTAGTATTTTTACTAAAAAATTCGTTTACAAATTTCTTTATTAAAGGATAATTCCTTTTAATCTTCCAACTTTCTGCGGGATCTTTTTTATTATATATAAGAATAAAAAGTCTATTGTCAGAACCAAATCTTTGAGCTCCTTGTAATCGATATAAATATTCACATACAGATACAGGATTATTAATTGCATCATCAATAGATTTCCCATCATCAAACCACTCTTTTGGTAAGTTTGTTATTTTTATATCCACAGGTTGCTCGTTCCATATAATATCTACACCCTTAACTTTTTTAATTATAGGGACAACATTTTTATTTAAACAAATAAGATCTTCCAAGAAAACTGTACTCCAATGGTTATACCAAGTGCAGAGAGTATATGATTCAATCGCAGTATAAAGAGAGCCTCTTATGGCTTTTAATATATCATCAAATTTAAAGTATTTTCTTACATAATTTGCTTGTATGTGTGCATCAACAGCCCCCTGAACCATTCCCCAAATATGAGAATCAACTTTCTCTAATTCTTTTATAATTAAATCATGACTAGCACCAGTTAACTCAATTTCTTCATTGCGAACTTGAGTATAAAGATTTTTTATATAGTCATTAATTTGTTCTGTAGAAATATTACCAGCATCAAAAACTGAAAGAATATTTTTTATCATCTCAGTGATATTATCAGAAGTTTGAATCTTAAATGTATCACATAATTGTTTAAGATACTCTTTTTTTAAAGATTTCAGTTTAACAAAATTTGCATCTCTTATATTTAATATTGACATAAATAAGTTAGTTTTTAAAAATTAATATATACTCGTGTTTGAAAATATAATAATCATTTGCTAATGCACGGTATCGCCAAATACTCTCTTTGTTTTGTTTAGCACGATTTCCTTCCATATTTTTAATTATAACACTTTTCAAGGTAAGCCCTAATTTTTGAGCTTCGTTCATACAATAAAATCCTAACGGAATCCACTGCCCAGCAGTATATTTATCACCAATAACAATAGCTAAATAACGCCCTTTCTCTAAAATAGATATTGTATTTTTTAAGACCAAACTAAAGCCGTTTAGAAATTCTTTCAAAGACTTTGCATTTGATAAGTCATTCTTTAAACTACTGAATTTTATAATATCAGCGTAGGGTGGATGTAAAATTGCCAAGCTAATATTTTTCTTTTTTTGTTTTTTAAGAATTTCGCCTACTTCATAAAAGGTGGTGTTCTTTGAACTATCGCCTAAAATTATTTCCGAAAAATATTTTTTGTTATCAACTTTTGATTTTAATTCGTCAACTAGATTTTTTTGTATATCAATACCAATAAAATGCCTACCGAGGGTTTCAGCTTCATAAGCAGTCGTTCCACTTCCGACAAATGGATCAAAAACAATTTCGCCTTTTTTGGTATATCGTAAAATTAACTGACGTGGTATTTGAGGAATAAAATTGCCATGATAAAAACCATTATGTTTGCCTGTTTTTTCTCTTTTATCAAAAATCCAAAGACTATCAGTCAAAATTTCTGATTCTTTCCAGTTGTCTAAATTTAAATCATTAAAAATTGGCATAATAAACACAAAACTTTTTTGACTTCTCCCTCATTCAAGGTAAGCCCGCACTTTTTACGAGATTCAAGTTTTTAAACAACCTTGATTAAATCTTCTTTTGAAAAATTTTCGTATTTAGACATGATTTTCAACCTTTTCTTTTCCAACCCAATTTAAATTAGCATATATTACTTTTTAAATTTAATGGGGTTTAAAGAATATATAGAGTCCGACAAGAACTATCACTATCAAGAAAAAAAACAACGAAGCAATGTAATATTTATAACTATTTTTGTCTTCTGTGTTAAAAAAATAATGCATTAAAGAAGCAAAAATTACCAATGCCGATGTCGCAGTTATAAGAACAAAAAATGAGTTCTCTAATGATGTTTGTGAATTGGCAGTGTTAACAAAAACTAGAACTAGAGCTATCACCGCAGATATAATACCAATAACCTCAATCGATCTTAATTCAGCTACTCGACTTCTACTTTCCAAAGAATCTACCTTTTTCTCTAAAGTAGCTACAACCTTCTTTTGATTTTGAAATGCTTTATTGATTTTTTGGAATTCATTATTTAAACCCTCCCATAGTGTTTTTACAATATCCGTTTCTCTTTTTAGTTTTTCTACCTCAGAAGATTCGCCTTTTCCCACAGGACTTTCTATGCCAAACGATGAGGGAGGCTTGCCCCCGGTGGAACTTTCTTCGTTTAAAATGTCTTTATCTTCTAGGGCCATAGCAATTTCTTAATTTCCTCTAGATTAAACTTGCTTTCGGCCTCTCTAATAAATTGTTCCATCTCTTTTACGCTAAATTTTTCGGTATAATTATTTTCTGGAATGGTGTTAAAATCCCTCGTTATCATTACTCCTAAAATTTTCTCCCCAACTTTTTCAATATTAACAGCGGTTCGTTCTGCCGATGAATAATTATTTATCTCATAATCTCCAATTTTTGTACGCGTAGTGAATCTAACATATGTTTGGTTCGTTTCACCATCTTGTATTTTTTTGAAGTCATCACTTATTAAATTGGCTACTACTAAATCTGGTTTTTCATCTTGAACGAAAAACCTAACAACGAAGCCAATACGTTTGATTTTGCTCTTTGAGGTAAAAAAGTTGTAATACTTTACCACTTTGTCTAATAGATTAGTTTTTATGTCTGCAAATTTTTGTTTACCCTCTCCTGCAATAAAAAAATCTACTCTGTTTCGTGCGATATTGCATGAATAAACCCCATTTCCCGAATTCATTTGCACCAGAGGTACTTCTAACAATTGAACCTGATTGGGAACAGGCAGAATTACCGGAACTTGGTCAAATATTTCTCCTACCGCTTCATTAAAAGAGGTCACTAATTGATCGGGCCGTTGGATGGGCGATTCAAAGAAAAGAGCTAATTGAGTATTTATAATAATTTCTTCTTTCATATTTTTATTTCCACCCCTGCGCCACTACTCGCATTGCGACTTGATCTTGCGGAATCTGCACGCCGTTTGGTTGAGCCACCATTACCTGTTGGCGTTTGAATTCCATTGTTAATTGATATACCTTTGAAAGAATGGCGCTTTCCACAAAAGCTACTTTATATTCTTTTTTATTTTGACTTGTGTTCATTCCAAGCTCGTTTTCAGGATTCCAAATCGTATTTTGCAACTCCATTTCTTTCGCATATTCTGCATATAAATCGGACATCAAATTTGAAAGATCTAAATCTGCCTCTACTACTGATTTTACACCAAGTTCTTCTTTAGCTTCTTTTCTGCCAATAAAATAAGTGTGTGAGTAGAGTTTTTCAGTAAAAAATTCAACTATTTTTTCAATTTGATCTTCTTTTATTGGCTCTTTGTGACTCTTAAGAAGTCTTTTTGCGATAAGACGAATAAGATTGTGTGTTCGGTTAACATTACCAAGTGCGAGAGGGTGAATTTGCGGATTCGCTTCCACAAATTTATTAAATATTTTAGTTAAGTCCTCATCGCTCTTTATCCCGAATTTATTTTTCGCCAAATCAAAATATGCAATAACATCTTCCACAGATATTGGGATTTTGTTTTGGGGATTAGTTGGGTCTGACGGATTAAAAACATTTGCGGTTGAAGGGTCAATCGGTGAAATTTCCGACAAGTCGCTCATTACTATTTCATCAGCACCGAGGGCAATCATAGTTCCGGCGCTGTGCGCCTTGTAAGGAACAAGCACAGAAAAAGTGTCGCAATATTCGCGAATCATTGAAACTAAACGCCAAGGAACCATAGTGTCGCCCCCTGCGGTATAAAGAAAAAGGTCAATTTTAGTAGTTTTTCCAATTTTACGAAGTTGCTCGCTAATAATCGGAATTATATCCATAGCCACGCGAGCATTAACGGGACCTTGTCGGTCGCTTGTAATATAAGTAATGACTTTTGACCCTCTTTTTGCTTCAATTTTTTTAATTAAATCTATTTTTGACATGTTTTGTATTATATCACATTTTTATTGGAAAAAACAATCTTTTTTAATACGAATACCCCCATCGCCCATACCAAAAAAAGAATTCCTCCGCCAAACAAAAATAGAATGGAAAAGCGATGGGGTGAGGGTAGACGCTCCGACTTCGGTCGGAGCGTGGCGGAATTGTTAGCATTACCACATTAGCCGAGCGTAGTAATTAGTTTGGAGTTATGAGGCACGCGGAGCGTGCGATTAGTCATTCATGCTTGAAAAAGGTTCTGATTTGGTCGTACAATGTAGCCCGAACAAAACTTGGGTCAGAATGAGAGAAATTTTGGAGAGCGACGCGAAGCGTCGCATAAGGAAAAGAAGCATTTTCTTGGGCTTTTTTGTCGTGCAAGATGGGTTCAAAAAATTCAAAATCCAAAGATTTTCTGGAAGGATAATTTCTAGAGGGAAGGTCGTGCAAAATATATATGCGTTTAACCCACCCACCCGTTCGCACGCATTTTTTCGCCACAAGGATATTATGTGGCGAAACTCCCTTTATAAAATTGATCGTGATATAATACAAAAATGAAATATTTCATCTATGCTCGCAAAAGTACAGATGTGGAAGACAAGCAAGTGCTTTCTATTGAAGCACAGCTTGCCGAACTTCATTTGCTTGCAAAAAATGAAAAACTAGAAGTTGTGAATGAGTTTGTGGAAAAACGCACGGCAAAAATGCCGGGCCGTCTTGTATTTAATGAAATGATAAAGCGAATACAAAACGGTGAAGCGGAAGGTATTATCTGTTGGAAACTCGATAGACTTGCTCGCAATCCAGTAGATGGCGGACAAATAAGTTGGATGATTCAACAAAATATTATCCAACATATTCGTATTCACGATAAAAGTTATTATCCAAGCGACAATGTTTTACTGATGTCCGTTGAATTTGGAATGGCTAACCAATTTATTCGCGATTTAAGTACTAATGTGAAAAGAGGATTGCGAGCAAAAGTAAAGTGTGGCGAGTTTCCAAGTTCCGCTCCAGTCGGATATTTGAATGACACAAGGAGAAAGACGATTGTGGTTGATCGTAAAAAATCAAAAATAATTTGCGAGGCATTTGAATTATATTCGCAAGGAAATTCTCGGCTTGAGGATATAACAAAATTTCTCTATCAAAGAAATGTCCGAAGTATTTACGGAAATCAACTTCATAAAGATTGCGTGAAGCGTATTCTTTCAAATCCTTTTTATTACGGACATTTCCGATATGGCGGAGAAATTCACGAAGGCAGACACAAGCCGATTATTGAAAAGAAACTTTTTGATAAAGCGCAAAAAGTTATGATGGAGAGAGGTCATCCAATGAAAGCGAGAATTGATCCAAAATCTCTTTGTGGACTTTTGCGTTGTGGCACTTGTGCAATGATGATAACGGCAGAGGATAAAGTAAAAAAGTGTAAAAATGGTAATGTCCATAATTATGTTTATTATCACTGCACTAAAAAATCTAAAACGATCAAGTGCGCAGAACCATGTGTGCGAGAAGAGGTTTTGGCTGGGCAACTTTCAGAAATTCTTTTAAGTTACGCCATGCCTTCGCCGTGGGTGAAAGAATTTAATTTATGTATGGAGGAAGATAAAAAAAATGTAAATCGAGAATCATCAATGATTATTTCCAATTTGCAGAACAAAGTTTGCAATCTTTCAGAAAAGATAGAAAGATTGCTAGATGTCTACCTTGCTCAAGATATTGACCGTGAGACCTATTTAAAAGAACGCTCTAAACTTTTTTCTGAAAGAATGACAATACAAGAAAAAATACAGAGTTTGGAAACGGACGCCACTGTGTGGCTTGAACCTATGCGAGAATGGGTTAAAACCGTTTCAACACTGGACGAAGTCGCGAAAAGGAACGACCTTCCCTCCAGAAAATTAACTCTCCAGAAAATTTTCGGATCGAACCTCACCTTGCACGACAAAAAAGCCCAAGAAAATGCTTCTTTTCCTTATGCGACGCTTCGCGTCGCTCTCCAAAATTTCTCTCATTCTGACCCAAGTTTTGTTCGGGCTCCGAACGCTGAACGAAATCCGAACTTTTTTTAGCGAAAATCCGAACGCCGAATTTTGACGCTCCGCCCCGCCGCCGCTCGCTAACGCTCGCCACCCAGCAAAAAAGTTTTCTTCGCATTTTTTAATTTGCGCGCGCCGGATTTTTTCTTCTAAAAGGAAAAGAAAACTTTTTTGCTGGGTTCTGCTCTGACCGAGCGGGGCGACGGGGCTTCGCTTCGGCTCGGGCGAGGCGGAATTCCCCCCACACCCCCCTTCCGCCGCGCCATCGCTTTGAACGCCGACGGAATTTGTATTTTGCTTCGCAAAATGCGCCGCAGGAAAAAGAAGCGTTGCCCTTGCCCCAACCCACCCGTGCGCGGGCAACGCAAAGGAACTCCCTTTTTGCTTTACTATTTCCAAATATTTTGGTAATATTATATTGTGGTTGCGAAGTTTAAGCATAATTCAATTATACCACAATTTAATATTACTATTCAAATATGGTAGAGTCAAGTAAAATAAAACGATTAAGAGAAAAACTAGGCTTGTCTCAAGAAAAACTGGCCCGGCTTGCCGATGTTTCCAATAATACGATAATCAACATTGAAGCGGGCAAGCAACAAAACCCGACTGTTGATACAATCAAGAAAATCGCAAAAGCGTTAAATGTTCCGATTGAAGATTTAATAAAATAACTATGGCAAACGGAAACGGCAAAAAATTCAAATTCATAGACCTGTTTGCGGGCATTGGCGGCATCCGCATAGCTTTTGAGCGGGCTGGTGGCAAATGTGTTTTTACTTCTGAATGGGACGAGTCGTGCCAAGTCATGTATAAAGCAAATTTCGGCGAAAAACCTTTCGGCGATATTACGAAAGTTGTTGCAGACGAAGTGCCGGATCATGATATTTTGACCGGAGGATTTCCGTGCCAAGCGTTTAGCATAATCGGAAGTAAGTTGGGGTTTGCGGACACGCGAGGAACTTTGTTTTTTGATGTTGAACGAATTTTGAAAGCGAAACAACCGAAAGCGTTTTTGTTGGAAAATGTAAAACAATTGACAACGCACGATAATGGCAGAACATTCAAAGTTATTTTGGAACACTTGGAAAACTTGGGATATTTTGTTCATTACAAAGTTCTTAACGGACTTGATTTTGGCGTTCCGCAAAAAAGAGAACGGATAATGATTGTTGGCTTCAAAGAAAATTACCCTTTTGAGTTTCCGAGAAACGGGACTGAAACAAAAACGCTTTCGGATATTTTGGAGCCGGACGATCAAATTGATAAAAGGCATTTTTTGAGCGATTACTTCCGCAAAAAACTTGAACGAAAATTGAAAGAGCAGAATAAAAAAATTACTACGCGTCCAGTTGTATTGCATGAAAATAAAGGTGGTAATCTTGGCATACATCCTTTTTCTTGCGCTTTGCGTGCCAACGGCTCGTATAATTACGTTACTGTAAACGCTGTGCGCCGCCTTACGCCGAGAGAAATGTTGCGCTTGCAGGGCTACCCCGATACTTTCAAAATGGTTGTGCCAGACACTCAAGTTAGAAAGCAGGCTGGAAATAGCGTTGTTATACCGAAAATTGAAGCTGTCGCGCGCGCAATGGTACAAGCAATGAATCAAAAACCGCAACGAAAACCCGTGCAAGTTGATTTATTTAACGAACAAAAAATAGAAAAAATATATGCGCACAAATAATAATCCATCTAAAAAAGCGTTGGATTTAGTGATACGCAAATCGCGCGTTCATTTGTACAAGCCGATTCAGATTGCCGAAATTTTATATCACCACAGAACAGAGCGGGGGTTGGATTTGAGCGATTTGCAGTCATATCGCAATGTTTCCAAACGCTGGCGGGACGAAGTGTCTTTACTTTTGGTTGGACGACGAAGCACCTCAAGCCAAAAGTATCAAGACAATGTTTTTGAGGCAAACGCGATGCCGCCCGAACTGCTTGCAAAACTTGGCGAGATAAACAAGAAAAGTAAGGGTGTTGTTGAAGCATATATTTACAAAGCATTGGAAGCGCGCCTCTCGTCCGTTCGAGAGGTTGAGGACTATATCAGAAAATCAACGCCGGACGCTTTCGATTTTAAAAAACTGGTTTCTATTTTTCAAACTACGCCCGGGTTGCGACGTAGCGTGGATAAAATGTACGAAATTCTAGTTTATGCTCTTTTTATGACAATTGTCCGCGCGTTGAAAGCGCAAGTAACTTTGGAGATTGGAAATAAAGATAAGGAAATTTTGAAGGACTTTGAGCGATTTATAAAAATGGTTCTCGGCATTGACGCAAAACAGACCCGACTTGTTTCGCCCGCCGCGCTGTATCGCGTTGGCGTGACAAATGCCTCGGACAGAGGTTTGGATATTTGGGCCAACTTTGGTCCGGCGATTCAAGTTAAACATCTTACGCTCACCCCGGAACTTATGGAGGACATTGCGGACGACATAACTTCCGACAGGATTGTGATTGTTTGTATTGATACCGAACGAGAAACGATTGAGGCATTGCTCAAACAAGTCGGGTGGAGCGAACGAATACAGGGCGTTATTACCATTAACGATCTGGATGATTGGTATAAACTTTGTTTGAGTAAAAAATACAGGGCTAATCTCGGCGTAAAATTACTGCAAGATGTTGGGCGAGAATTTGCCGCGGAATTTCCGTCAAGCAAAGAAATAGTGCCGTTTATGGCAAAACGCGGGTACGACAAAATTATTATGCCGTCCGATTGGCAAATTCAAATTTAGGATTATGTATGGATACCGTATCGAAACAAAAGCGAAGCGAAATAATGTCTCGGGTCAGGAGTCGAGACAGCAAAATCGAAATATCTTTTCGCAAAGAATTATGGAAACACGGTTTTCGCTACCGCAAAAATTCCGGCAAATATTTCGGCAAACCGGATATTGTTTTACCAAAGCGTAAAGCAGTAATCTTTGTGGATTCCTGTTTTTGGCACGGCTGTAAAAAACATTGTCGTCTGCCCGCGATAAGAAAAAAATTTTGGACGGGGAAAATAAATGGGAATAAAAAGCGGGACAAAGAGGTCAACAAACATTATAAAAAAATTGGTTGGCAAATCATAAGAATTTGGGAACACGATTTAAAGAAAAAAGATTTTAAATTCGATTTTCGACAAATAAAACGATAATATTTGTATGATGAAACATCGTCTCAAAGCAATAGATTTTTTTTCCGGAGCGGGCGGACTCACCAACGGTTTTATGGCCGCCGGTATTTCCGTTTTGGCCGGCATTGACAATGATGGCTCTTGCAAAGAAACTTTTGAGAGGAACAATAAAGGGGCGGTTTTTTTGACGAAAGACATAACCAAATACACGCCGGAAGATTTAAAACGGGATTTGAACATTAAGAAAAGCGACAATAATATGATTTTCGCCGGTTGCGCCCCTTGTCAATTTTGGAGCATTATTCGCACAAGTAAAGAAAAATCTAAAAAAACAAAAAACTTGATTCTTGATTTTCAAAAGTTTGTGGAATACTTCAGGCCTGGCTTTGTCGTTGTGGAAAACGTGCCCGGCATATCTTCCAAGAAAGACGGCCCGATGAGAAATTTCATCGCCGCTCTCGGTTCGTTCGGTTATAATGTAGCGCGCGGCGTAACGGACATGTCTTTGTATGGCATACCCCAAAAAAGAAAGCGTTTTACATTATTGGCTTCGCGCGTTTCCAAGATTTCTTTGCCAAAATCAACGAGCGAAAAAATCACTGTTGAGGACGTGCTCGGTGCGAAAAACGGATTTTCGAAAATAGAAGCTGGAACCAAAGACAAAACAAATTTTTTACACACCACCGCAGGTTTAAGTAAAACAAATTTGGAGCGTCTGCGCATGACTATGAAAAACGGCGGCGACAGGTCGAGCTGGCAGAATAAAAAAATTTATCAATTGCCTTGCTACGCTTCCGGCGAGAAAAAGTTTTACGATACATACGGGCGTATGTGGTGGAACAAGCCGTCTCCGACGATAACCACAAAATTTTTCAGCATAAGCAACGGACGCTTCGCTCATCCGGAAGAAAACAGAGCGATTTCTTTACGGGAGGGAGCGACACTTCAAACTTTCCCGAAAGATTACGAATTTGTCGGAAAGAGCATCGCTTCGGTGGCAAAAATGATAGGAAACGCCGTGCCTCCTAAATTTGCCAGAATAATCGGCGAGCAAATTATAATGTCCGCCAAAAATAGATAATTTCAATTATGCCGCAAAAAGAATTAAAAATGACATTTGACCCGAATACCATCGAACATCTTGGTGTCCGCATGTATTCGACTTTGCCGCCGGTATTGACCGAATTGATAGGCAACTCGCACGACGCGGACGCGGAGCATGTCGTTTTGACGCTCAACGATTCAACAACCGAAAAGGAAATCATTATCGAGGACGACGGAATGGGCATGTCTTTTAACGAAATCAACGACAAATTTTTAAGAATTGGAAGAAATCGCCGCACCGAGGACACATCGGAAAACACGCCCAAAGGCAGAAAAATAATCGGCAAAAAAGGATTGGGGAAATTGTCGTTTTTCGGTGTCGCTCACGAAATCGAAATAACCACCAAAAAGGAAGGGAAAGAAAATTCGTTTGCAATGAAGTGGGAAGACATAAAAACGAGCAAAAAAGATTATAAGCCGGAAATTATCAAAAAAGACGGGAGCTGTTCAAAAGACGACCACGGCACAAAAATAATTTTGAAAAAAATACAAAGAGAAAGCGATTTTTCTCCCGAAAATCTTGCAAACAACCTTTCAAAAATGTTTATAATCGATTCCGGTTTTGAAGTTTCAATAAAACATAATTCCGACAAACCGATCATCGTTTCGAACGAAAGAAGATATGCCGGCTTGGATAAAGAGGTTGAATGGAAAATTCCCGCGGATTCTCAATATTCGGACGATTATGACAAGGCGAGCCAAATAGTCGGGAGCTTGATGGCGGCGAAAAAACCTATCCCGCCCAATACCAACATGCGCGGGGTTATTTTGTTTTCAAGAAAAAAACTGGTGAACTTGCCCGAATACTTTTCTGACAGCACTTCAAGCCATTTCTTCTCTTATCTTACCGGCTGGCTTGAAGTCGATTTTATTGACGAATTTGAAGACGATGTTATCGCCACCAACAGACAATCTTTGAATTGGGGGCATGAGGAAATGCAAAAATTGCGTTTGCATTTGCGCGGTTTGATCAATTGGCTTGAGCGTGATTGGCGCAAAAAAAGAGACAAACTTCGAGAAAAGAAATTAAGCGAAGCGACAGGAATTAACATTTCCGATTGGTTCAGCAAATTGCCGGAAGACATACGAACAAAAATTGAGCCGGTCATCAAAACAATTATAAAAGATTCGGAATTGCCCGAGGAAGCCCATCAAGAAGCCGTTAAAAAAATTCATGAAATTGTGCCAGAATATCCCAAATATCATTGGCGACATTTGCACCAAGAGATAAAAACGGCTTCGGAAACCGATTATCAAAAACGAGATTATTACAGGGCTTTTCAAGAAGCGGCGAAAAGATATATCAACGCGGTTAAAACAAAATCTGGAAGCACTAACTCCAGCGAAGCGAGCATGATGGGAGAGGTTTTCGGCAACGGAACGAGTATGACATTATTGCAAGTGGCGCAAAATTTCAAAAAACCAGACGGCGGCGATTTTCAAGCCACCACGATAAACAATATTGAGGAAGGACAAAAATTTTTGTCCATGGGAGTTGTTTCCGGTTGCAGAAATCCCGTGGGTCACGAAGAAATCGCCGACTTGAGAGATTCAAATTTGTTTACCGAAAAAGATTGCCTCGACGCGTTGAGTTTATTGTCCCATCTTTTTTCACGCTTGGATAATTCGCAGAAAAAACCATAAAATTTTAAGCGGCGCGCCAACTTCGTTGGCACAAATTCCGTCGGCGTTCAAAGCGATGGCGCGGCGGAAGGGGGGTGTGGGGGGAATTCCGCCTCG
>Ga0209210_1002221_pt1 | contig 14480 bp, 8 predicted proteins | sample RifGroA1_FD_183991 | JGI IMG/M metagenome (GOLD analysis project Ga0209210, IMG submission 183991) | Contaminated groundwater microbial communities from Rifle, Colorado, USA - Rifle Groundwater A1 (SPAdes) (version 2) | ecosystem: Environmental > Aquatic > Deep subsurface > Groundwater >...
CATAGCTTATGCCAACAATAATGAGAATCACAACCCACCAATCGTGGATAATAAAATTAGAAAGTGTGATAAGCATTTGAGTCGTCACAGGAAGTTGTACGCCAAAATCTTTATAGAGATCTGTCAATTTTGGCATAACAACAACCATCATAACGATAACAACGACGACCATGCCCACAACGATAATTGCCGGATAAATGAGAGCTCCAACAACTTTTCCCCGAAATTCTCGTTGTGCTTCTAAAGTATCAGCAAGCTGATTCAGAACTTTATCGAGCATTCCTGACGCTTCACCTGCTCGAATAAGCGAAATATAAATGGGAGAAAAATGCTGCGGATATTTTGACAGCGCATCACCAAAATTTCCTCCGCCAACAATACTTCTTTCGATATCAGATAACACCTGAGCAAAAACAGCGTTTGTTGTCTGCGTGTGAAGAATATTTAATGAATCAGGAATAGAAAGACCAGCAGTGACCATGGTTGAAAGTTGCCTCGTAAAATTAACGACATCTGCAAAACTGACTTTTTGGAGTTTGTCAAACCGCGATGTAATCGATTGTTCACTCGTCTCGCGGAGCGAAATGACAAACAGCTGTTTTTCTTTCAGCAATTTTGACGCCTGGTCTTCACTTGCTGCTTCCACAAGACCGACAGTTGGCTTTCCTGCGGGAGTTATTGCTTTATATTTAAAAAATCCCATGCTGATTACACCCTTTTTAATAATCGACCAATATCTTCCGGTCGAAGCGCATACGCTGTTGCTACATCAATACTGATTTTGCCGTCTTTTACTGCTTGTGCGAGTGATGCTTCCAATGTCGCCATACCAAACTCGGCAGAGGTTTGAATAACGTTATCAAGCTGATGTGTTTTCCCTTCCCGAACAATTGATTTTACTGCTGATGATCCTGTCATTATTTCAGCAATGGACATTCTTCCGCCATTAAGAGTGGGTACAAGACGTTGCGATACTACACCCTCAAGAACATTAGATAATTGTAATCGCACTTGTTCTTGCTGATGCTCAGGAAATACATCAATGATACGATCAACAGTTTGACTTGCTGAGTTTGTATGAAGCGTTGCAAACACCAAATGGCCAGTTTCAGCAATTGTTATTGCAGCTGAAATTGTTTCAAAATCCCGCATTTCACCAATTAACACAACATCTGGATCTTCCCGAAGAACACTGCGTAAGGCAACAGACCAGGAATGGGTATCACCATGCATTTCGCGCTGAGAAATAATAGACATTGCCGGAGAATACATATACTCAATAGGATCTTCAATCGTAATGATGTGAGTCGCTTTTGTTTGATTGATGCGCTCAATCATCGCTGCTAAGGTCGTTGATTTTCCTTGACCAGTTGGACCTGTCACAAGAACAAGTCCCTGACGGAGTTTAATAAACTCACCTAATACTGCAGGAAGTCCTAATTCTTCCATGCTTCGAATTTTTGTCGGGATATAGCGAAACGCGCCAGCAGCAGTATCTCTCTGAAGATAGATATTGACCCGGAATCGTCCCTGAGGAACAACATAAGAAAAATCAAGTTCTTTGTTAGTCGCAAATAATTCTTTTTGTTCGCTAGAACATGTCGACAATAAAAGATCTTTCGCCATTTCAGGCGTAAGAATGGCCTCTTTACTCACAGGCTGCAATTTACCTGCAAGCCGAATCATCGGAGGATACCCAGAAATAATATGAATATCCGACGCTTCCAAACGTGCTGCTTCCGCACATAATTCATTCATAGTCATATAAAACTCCTAATCCTGCGCAACGCGCAAAACTTCTTCTATTGATGTTATTCCTTCGATTGCCTTCAAATATCCATCTTGCTTCATGGTGATCATTCCTTCACTTACCGCCTGTGTTTCAATCTCCTGCATGGTTGCCCGTGACAATGTCAGTTTACTAATCGCATCTGAAATGGGAAATAGTTCAAATACCCCAACTCTTCCGCTATATCCAGATCCCGAACAGGTGGCACACGGTACGTCGTCATTTGTTCCTTTTCCGCGATACAGCTTAATCTCAGAGTTACTTGGAAATAAAGGTCCCAACACTGTTTTCATATCATCAACCACTTGAGGTTCAGGAACATATTCCTCTTTACACGTAGGGCAAATTTTTCGTGAAATCCGTTGGCCTGCAACACAGTTTAACGCTGAAGCAATCAAAAATGGCTCTGCTCCAAGATCAATTAGCCGAGGGATAGCACCAGATGCATTATTGGTATGCAATGTTGAAAACACCAAATGGCCAGTGAGAGCTGCTTGCACAGCGAGATCTGTTGTTTCTTTATCACGAATTTCTCCAACAAGAATAATATTTGGATCTTGCCGAAGAAAAGATCTAAGTCCTGAAGCAAACGTCAGTCCCGCTGCTGGATTGATTTGCACTTGATTCACCCCAGCTATTTGATATTCAACCGGATCTTCCAAGGTCACAATATTCACCCGTGCATTGTTAAGCCTATTTAACACGGAATACAGCGTTGTTGTTTTTCCTGATCCTGTTGGACCGGTAACGAGAATAATACCGTGTGGACGGGCAATTGACGTTTCCAGATGTTTGATCGCGAGTCCTCGAAGTCCCAGATCTTGTAACGTCGGAACTCCACCTGATTTTTTCAAAAGTCTCATGACGATTTTTTCGCCATGCACTGTAGGAAGGGACGATACACGAAGATCTATCTCCTCCTGTCCCATTTTGAAATTAAACCGTCCATCCTGAGGAATGCGTTTTTCATCAATTTTCATGTCTCCAAGAATTTTAATACGGGAAATAACAGCATCATGCAGACGACGCGGCAAAAGCAACCGCTCTTGTAAAATTCCGTCAACACGATACCGAACACGAGTTTCTGTTTCTTGCGGCTCAATATGAACATCTGACGCTTTAATTCTGATTGCTTGTTCAAGCACCGCTGATACAATTTGGGCAATCGGTGCTTCACGAATGACCTCATTTAAGTGTCCTGCTTCATACGTTTTTACTTCAGAGGGGGTAGATTCTTTAAGGGCTTTTGTAACATCTTCTCCCAAATGTTGTGTATAGAGGTTTTCGATAGAAGAAAGAATATCCTCCTTCATCGCCATGAAGGATTTGATAGATTTATCTGTCTTCTTCTCCAAAAAATCAATCACTTGTGCGTCCAATGGGTCTACCATGGCAACAGAAAGCGTATTTGTTGGTTCATCGTATTCAAAAGGAAGGAGAGTATATTTTCGAGCGACTGCCTCTGGAATATAGTTGATAAACTCAGGAGAAAACGCAACACCTGATAGGGCAACGAAAGGTATGTTATTTAATGTTGCACGGGCCTTCAGAAGGTCCTCTTCGCTCACCAAATGCTGTTTCAAAAGCAGTGTTTCAATTTGATCACCCGAATTAATTGCTTCCAGATATACCGTATCCGATTGTTCTTTCGTAATACGGTTTTCTTTTATGAGTACGTCTAATAATTCTTGCGATGAGGCAGGCATATCTATATTCATTATTCATTCTTTTGTGATATATTGCAAGAGCGTATGCATACTTTTTATATAACAGGAGGAACTGCAAAAAAGAGATCGGAATATATTGCAAATGTTTGCACCGAACTTCATGTAAGCACATATGATATCCATCACCTTATTCCAAAAGTAGAAGCACTCTCCATTAGCATAACGGATATTGGTCCGTGGCAAAAAAATTTATTCCTAACCCCATTATCATCACCTTTTACCATCGGCGTTATTCCAAACGCTGAACTTTTAACAACTGAAGCGCAACATGCGCTCCTTAAAACCCTCGAAGAGCCACCACCGCACGCAAAAATATATATTGAATCACAATCCAGTTCATCTCTTCTTCCTACCATTCTTTCGCGTTGTCAAATAATACAACTAACGACTCATACAACAGCTTCTTTAGACGTATCAATTTTACAACTCTTTGATGACTCTCTTTCTATCGGAAAAAAAATGGTAATGCTTGATGAACACATTTCAAATAAAGAAGAGGCAAAAGTTTGGGTTACTCAGGCTATCCACACACTGCATACCAACCGCACAACCATTCCCTCAACAACATATCGACACCTCATGCAACGATTATTAGTCGCCTCTCAACAACTCGCAGCAAATGTATCATACAAGCTCGCAATTGACCAGATAATATATCCTAAAATACACTAGACAAGCTCATCTTGATCCGATACAATAGATGTAGGTTAAGCTTCGTATGTAAGCTTATTTTTTTCATTGTTACCCAACATATCACATGGCAAAATCAAACGCATATACTGGTGAACAAATCGTTGTCTTGGAAGGACTGGAACCCGTACGGAAACGGCCGGCCATGTACATAGGAACTACATCAATAGCTGGCGTCCACCACTGCTTAAATGAAATTATTGACAATTCCATTGACGAAGCCTTAGCAGGATTTGCAAAACACATTTGGATTACATTAAACAAAGATGGCAGTGCAACAGTAAAAGATGATGGACGAGGAATTCCTGTTGACAAGGTTGCAAAATACAACACCTCAGCATTAGAAATCGTGATGACAAAACTTCATGCTGGAGGAAAATTCGAAGGAAAAGCATATAAAGTATCAGGCGGGCTTCACGGCGTGGGTGCATCAGTCGTTAACGCGCTTTCAACGCTTCTTACTGTTCAGGTTCGCAGGGACGGAAAACTGTATGAACAATCCTATAAACGCGGAAAACCAGTTGCACCTGTCAAAACAATTGGCAAAGCAACGGACACCGGAACAACCACAACCTACTATGCGGATCCTGAAATTTTTAAAGAGGGGACAACACTGGATTTTAACACCATTAAAAAAACAGTCAGGGACCGCGCATATCTTATTGCCAAAATTGTTTTTTACATCAAAGATGATCGAACGGGAGAAGAGGCGACATTTTATTTCGAAGGCGGTATCGTTTCACTCGTCAAAGCGCTCAATCGAAATAAAGAAGTATTGCATCCACCGATATATATAACTAAAACAGATGAAAAAATTCATTCAACTGTTGAAATTGCACTGCAATATAATGATAGTTTTTCAGAATCTGTTGAATCGTACGTCAACATTATTCCTACCCCCGAAGGCGGATCCCATTTAACCGGATTCCGAATGGCACTCACGAGAGCCATCAATGATTACGCAAAAAAGATTGGCGTTACAAAAAGTGCGGATGACAATATCACTGGGGACGACACGCGGGAAGGCTTAACTGCAATTGTCTACATGAAAATGTCTTCAACAAACTTGCAGTTTGAAGGACAAACCAAAGGGAAACTTGGTAACGCCGAAGTCCAACCATTTGTCCAGGCGGCGGTCAAAGATGGACTTGATACCTATTTTGAAGAAAACCCAGGGGATGCAAAATCAATCCTTGAAAAAGTATTTTTAGCGGCAAAAGCCAGACTTGCAGCAAAGGCTGCCAAAGATGCAATCATCAGAAAGGGTGCTCTTGAAGGCGCATCGCTTCCGGGAAAATTAGCTGACTGTCAATCAAAAGACGCAACACAATCAGAACTCTTTATCGTTGAAGGAGATAGTGCAGGCGGCAGCGCGAAGCAAGGCCGTGATCGAAAATTCCAGGCAATTTTGCCGCTTCGGGGAAAAGTGTTAAACACCGAACGAGCAAGACTTGATAAAATTATTGAATTTGAAGAACTCAAGGCACTTGTTATTGCTCTTGGTATGGGAATTGCTGATACCTTAAACCCGGAAAAACTCCGCTATCACCGCGTCGTTATCATGACGGATGCTGATGTTGATGGCGAACACATCATGACATTACTCCTCACATTTTTTTATCGCCATTTACCATATCTAGCTGAACACGGACATTTATACATTGCGCAACCACCTTTATTTAAAATCAGTTTTGGAAAACAATCTTTCTATGCATATTCAGACGACGAGCGCGACGCTATTCTTAAAAAACATGCTTCTGAAATAAAAGGACAAGTAAATATTCAACGGTATAAAGGTTTAGGAGAAATGAACCCGGAACAACTCTGGGACACTACCATGAATCCAGAAAATCGCATCATGCGGCAGGTAACAATTGCTGATAGCGCCAATGCTGACCAGGTATTTACCATGCTTATGGGTGATGAAGTAGCTCCAAGGAAACGCTTCATCCAAACGCACGCCAAGTCAGCCACCTTGGATTTATAGGGAAGTTATATATATAATAGGAAGGTTCTATAGGAAACAATTGTATAAACTGTTTGTAAGGAGGAATTATTTATGGACATTCAAGTCATCGCACTTATCACTGCCCCAATAACAGCGCTCCTTGCTCTTGCATATGGGGTATATCTGTCCAAACGAACACTTGCTGAAGATGAGGGATCAGATAAACTAAAAATGATTTCCAAAGCTATTTCTGATGGAGCAATGGCATATCTAGCCAAACAATTCAAAGTTGTTCTTCCTATAATGCTCGTTCTAGCGATACTTCTTGCATGGGGACTGGGAATTGGAATAGCTGTGACATTTCTTTTGGGAGCGACATTTTCCGCTATTATCGGATATTTTGGTATGTGGATAGCAGTCAAAGCAAACGTTCGAACGGCAAATAACGCCCTCAAAGGATTAAATCCAGCTCTTCGAACAGCATTTGGAGCAGGGACAGTCAACGGAATGCTTGTCGTTGGACTTGGACTTCTTGGTGTTTCCCTTATCTATATGTGGTCCTACTTCTCTTTCATTTCCCAAGGAGCTGAAATGGTAGCAAAAAGTGCTACAACAGTACTTGTCGGATATGGATTTGGAGCAGCGCTTCTTGCTCTATTTATGCGAGTCGGTGGAGGAATATTCACAAAAGCTGCTGATGTCGGAGCAGACCTTGTGGGAAAAGTTGAAAAAGGAATTCCTGAAGATGATCCTCGAAATCCGGCAACGATTGCAGACAATGTGGGAGATAATGTCGGAGACTGCGCCGGAATGGCTGCAGACGTATTTGAATCGTACGCATTAACCATAGTTGCAGCCATGATTTTAGGAGGAAGTTTATTTGGCCTCAAAGGAGTGGTATTTCCTCTTTTAGCTCGCTCAGGTGCAATTTTAACATCTATTCTTGGAACATTTTTTGTCAAAGCGAAAAATGATAAAGAAGACGCAATCAAACCACTTATCCGCGGCTTTATGGTTTCAGCAGTATCCGCGGCAATTATATTCATGGGGCTTTCAATATATTTATTAAATGAACCTCGCGCAGGATACGCAGCAGTGGCAGGACTTGTTGCGATGGGAGCACTGCTTCTTATCACAAAATATTACACAGGACCAGGTGAAAAACCAGTTGTTGGTATTGCAACAGCGTCAAGAACCGGAGCAGGAACTAATATCATCGCCGGGCTTGGTTATGGCATGGAATCAACGACCGTATCCGTTGTTGTTGTTGCTGCAGCTATTTACGCTGGATACCTAATTTTTGGATTTTATGGAATTTCACTTGTGGGTATGGGAATGCTTGCAACAACCGGTATTATCATGGCTCTTGATACCTTTGGCCCTATTGCTGATAACGCGCAAGGAATGGTGGAAATGGCAGGACTAAAAGGTAAGGCTCCAGCAGTAACCAGTGGCCTTGATGCAGTAGGAAATACAACTAAGGCATTAACCAAAGGATTTGCAGTTGGATCAGCTGCAGTTGCAGCAAGTTCTTTATTCGCAACCTATTTTGAAGCAACAGGACTGTCAACTATTAATATAGCAAATCCAAAAGTTTTTGTTGGCGTTCTTCTTGGAGGAGCCTTACCATTTTTGTTTAGCTCCAGGCTTATTAATTCAGTCGGACGAGCTGCCTTCAAAGTAGTAGAAGAAGTACGAAGACAATTTAAAGAAATTAAGGGAATTATGGAAGGAAAAACGCTTCCTGATTATTCCCGAGCAATAGCAATTGTCACAGAAGCAGCTCAAAAAGAACTCGTCATTCCAGCAGCTATTGTTGTTATATCACCCGTACTTGCTGGTTTGTTAGGTGCTGAGGCCCTGGGAGGATTTCTAGGAGGAGTCGTCATCGTAGGACTTATGCTCGCATTTTTTATGTGTAACACCGGTGGCGCATGGGACAACGCAAAAAAATATGTGGAAGACGGACATTTTGGCGGAAAAGGATCTGATACCCATAAGGCAGCAGTGGTGGGCGATACGGTGGGGGATCCTTTAAAAGATACAGCCGGACCAGCTCTAAATCCAATGATGAAAATTGTCCAAGTTGTGGCGCTTCTCATTGCACCGCTTGTGATACAAATTGTCGGAAAATAAACCATGAATATAGGAAAAATTGTACAGTCTGAAATCGTCACAGAGATGCAGAAGTCATATCTTGACTATGCGATGTCTGTCATCGTATCACGAGCACTTCCTGATGTTCGCGATGGCATGAAGCCGGTGCACCGCAGGATTTTGTACGCAATGCATACAACTGGACTGGCCCACAGTTCAAAATACAAAAAAAGTGCGTCCGTTGTCGGAGAAGTCTTGGGAAAATACCATCCACACGGAGATTCTTCCGTGTACGAAGCCTTGGTGCGGCTCGCTCAGGAATTTTCGATGCGGTATCCCCTTGTTGACGGACAAGGAAACTTCGGCTCTATTGATGGAGATCCGCCGGCTGCTATGCGCTACACCGAGTGCAGACTATCTGCAATTTCCGCAGAAATGATCTTTGATATCGAAAAAGACACAGTTGATTTCATCCCAAACTTTGACGGATCAACAAAAGAACCCGTTTATTTACCAGCAAAACTTCCAAATCTGCTCCTCATGGGATCAGAAGGTATTGCTGTCGGCATGGCAACAAAAATTCCACCACATAATCTAAATGAAATCGTTGACGCACTTGTTCACATGATTGGAAAAATCACAATAGTTAAAGGAAAAGATAAAAGCCATGACACACCAGAGTATTCTTTTAATACGACCCTTGATGAACTCATGGAGTTTGTGCAGGGACCGGATTTCCCAACAGCTGGTGCAATTTACGACATCAATGAAATCAAACTCGCATACGGAACAGGAAAAGGGAAAATCGTCATGCGCGGAAAAGCAGAAATTGAGGAAATCGGGCAGGGGAAATCAGCTATTTCCATAACAGAACTTCCCTACCAAGTAAACAAAGCAAATCTTGTTATTAAAATTGCAGACCTTGTAAAAGACAAAAAAATCGATGGCATATCGGATCTTCGTGATGAATCAGATCGACATGGCATCCGAGTCGTTGTGGAACTCAAACGAGACGCACATCCAAAACAGGTACTCAACAATTTATATAAATACACGGATCTCCAAACAACATTCCCAGTCAACATGGTTGCTCTTGTCGATAATACACCGCAAACATGTACGCTCAAACTCGTTCTTGAAGAATATTTGAAACATCGCCAATTTGTCATTCGTAGGCGGAGCGAATTTGAACTGGCAGAAGCAAAAAAACGCGAACACATCCTTGAGGGACTGAAAATTGCCGTTGATCACATTGATGAAGTCATATCAATTATCAAAAAAAGCAAAGATGCGGATGAGGCAAAAATAAAATTGATGGCTCGGTTTAAACTCTCTGAAATTCAAACAATCGCCATTTTAGACATGCAGCTTCGAAAACTTGCTGCTCTTGAGAGAGAGAAAATCGAAGATGAACTGGCAATGATCAGGGAAACAATTGCGTATCTGAATGACCTCTTGGAACACCCGGAGAAAATATTTAAAGTCATTAAAGACGAACTTATCAAACTCAAAGAAAAATACGGAGACAACAGGCGAACTAAAGTATACAAAAGCAGAGTCGGAGAATTTAGCGAAGAACAGCTCATTCCCAATGAAGATACCATTATCACGATGAGCACATCCGGATATATCAAACGGGTTCCTCCAACCTCGTTTAAAACACAGGAACGCGGAGGAAAAGGCGTCATCGGCATGACCACAAAAGACGAAGACGCAATCGACATGGTGGTATCGGCAAAAACACATGATAATCTTCTATTCTTTACAGAAAAAGGCAAGGTTTACCAGGTACGCGCATGGGATCTGCCGGAAGCCAGCCGTCAGGCAAAAGGTCAGGCAGTCGTCAACGTCATTAACATCGAATCGGGAGAGAAAGTAACTTCTATGTTGACTTACACCCTTGACTCCAAAGCGCAAAAAGAACAAGGCGTCAAATTCATCATCATGGCGACAAAAAAGGGAGTCATCAAAAAAAGCAAATTAACAGAATATGAAAATATCAGACGGAACGGACTGGTTGCCATCAAACTTGACCCGGGAGATGAACTGGAATGGGTAAAACTGACAGGCGGAAGCGATGAAATCCTCATGGTATCCCATGAAGGAAAATCAATCCGTTTTAACGGAGAAGAGGTGCGTGGAACAGGCAGAGATACCATGGGAGTACGCGGAATACTTCTTAAAGGCAACGATTATCTTGTCAGCATGGATGTGATCACAAAAGAAAATAAATCACATGATTTCCTCACCATCATGGAAAAAGGGATCGGTAAAAAAACAGCAATAGTTGGATTTCCAAAACAGAGGAGGGGTGGCCAAGGAGTAAAAGTAGCAGATGTAAAAGACAAAACAGGAAAAGTCATTGTATCGCAGATTATCCCAAGCGATACAGAAGGACTTATCATCACCTCAACCAAGGGCCAGGTTGTCAAACTTCCCATTGCTTCCATTCCACGATTGGGCCGCGCTACCAGCGGCGTTATCCTCATGCGCTTTACCGACAAATCCGACACCGTCGCCGCCGCCACCTGCCTAACGAAATAATAAGAAATTTAGCTACAACAAAATCCCCCGATCGTAGAGATTTGTTATGGGTAACAGATAGAAATATATACTCTACGGATAAATACAGTGTTCTATAGTGTATACTTAATACATGCGCCGCAAGCGACGTACTACTGCCAAACATCATGCAACCGCATGGAAATATAAAAACCTCACTATAACCTTCCTGGGATTGTGCGTTGCGTTTGCGCTTTCACAAAACAACCAATTCCATGCGTTACTTACCCACCTCGGCAACGGCGGCTACATCGGCGCATTTATTGCCGGAATCCTTTTTGTGTCAACATTCACGGTTGCCACAGGAGCGTTGATACTACTTATTCTCGCAGAAACGCTTCACCCGATAGAAATCGGTTTGATAGCTGGACTCGGAGCAGTCGTAGGGGATATAACCATTTTTCATCTCGTGAAAGACAATTTAACAAACGAACTTACGGATATTTACAATCACGTCGATCATAAAAAGCATATAAAAAAACTTCTGCATTCAAAATATTTTTCCTGGACGCTGCCGGTTATTGGCGCCATCATTATTGCCTCACCCCTTCCCGATGAACTTGGGGTCAGCCTCATGGGATTATCGAAAATGAAAACAGTTCCGTTTCTTTGCATTTCATTTATCCTTAACTCCATCGGCATATTTCTCATCGTATCGGCATCACTTGTCATAAAACCATAACATGCAAACAGAATATCAAGGACTATCGCAGCGCGAGGTAATACAACGGAGAACAGAATTTGGACTTAATATTCTTCCCGAAGCGCCTCCGCCAAGTAATCTTTCAGTGTTTCTTTCGCAACTGAAAAATCCATTGGTGTATGTACTATTATTTGCATCAATCCTCACCATCCTTATCAACCATATATCAGATACAATTATCATTCTGTTTGCTGTCATTCTCAATACCACTCTTGGATATATTCAAGAACGAAAAGCTAGTTTGGCATTACGAGCGTTGAAAAAATACATCACGCATTCCGCAACCGTCATACGGGACGGAAAACAACAAACCATTCACACCACGTACCTTGTCCCTGGAGATATTGTCCTTCTCCACCAGGGAAGTGCAGTTCCAGCAGACGGCATCCTTCTTTCTGCAAACCGACTCTACATGAACGAAGCAATGCTGACCGGTGAAAGCGTACCGGTTTTGAAAAAAGGACAGGATGAGGTATCTATGGGAACAACCGTGTCTTCAGGGCAGGGGATATTCACGATCACGCACACCGGAGCGCAAACAAAAATGGGAGAAATTGCACAGAAGATTCAAAAACCGGAAGAACTTACTCCATTGCAAAAACAGTTGAAAACATTCAGTTCACAATTGGTACGCGCTATTGCAATACTTCTTTTTTTCGTTATCGCCATCGGACTTCTCTATCAATTCAGCATGACAGAGCTGTTTGTCACTGCTATTGCCCTTGCAGTATCAAGCATTCCGGAAGGATTGCTTGTTTCTCTCACTGTTGTTCTTGCAATCGGCATGCAGCGGATTCTCAAGCGAAGAGGCTTGGTAAAAAAACTTGCCGCTGCTGAAACGCTCGGCGGGGTAACAGTCATTTGCATCGACAAAACCGGAACGCTGACCCAGGGATCCATGGAAGTTGTTGAACACATCGGAAATGCGCATGATCTTGCAACCCAAGTCGTTCTTGCCAACGACCTTGATGATCCGATGATGATTGCGGCCTTTGCATGGGGAAAAAAAGAAGCAGAACAACTACTAACGACTCATAAAAAGATTGACAATATTCCTTTTTCTCCAAAAGAACGTTTCTCTACAAGCCTCTATTCGTGGACAGATAAAAATCATATGCTCTTTGTAAACGGTGCTCCTGAACTTCTTCTTTCTTTTACCAACCTTGATCCACCAGAAAAAGACACCATTCTTGAAACAATCAATACGCTTACCAAGCACGGAAAACGTCTCATTGGATTTGTTCGGAAAGAAGTTGGAAAAGAGAAAACAGAAATTGAACTATTGGACGCAACCTGCGATATGACGTGGGTCGGCATGCTTGCGTTTTTTGATCCCGTACGACCCGGTGTTGAAGATGCAATTCTTCAGGCTCATACTGCCGGAATTAAAACAATCGTCATCACAGGAGACTATCCGAACACCTCAAAATTTGTCCTATCGGAACTGGGAACTTCTGTATCTGAACAGGAAATTATTACCGGAGACCAGCTGCAAATAATGAACGATGAAGAGTTGAAATCTATTGTCTCTACCACGAAACTTTTTGCCAGAACAACTCCTGACCAAAAACTCCGCATTGTAAACGCTCTCAAAAAAACAGGGGAGATCGTTGCCATGATGGGAGATGGAGTCAATGATGCTCCAGCGCTCCATGCTGCTGATATCGGTATTGTCGTTGGAGAAGCCACCGATGTAGCCAAGGAATCAGCTGACCTTATTCTTCTTGACTCAAATTTTGCAACCATTATCGCAGCAATTGAGGAAGGGCGGGGGATGTTTGAAAATATTCGAAAAATTATTCTCTATTTGTTAAGCGATGCGTTTGCAGAAATTATTGTTATCATCGGCGGAATCCTTCTTCGGCTGCCGCTTCCTCTTATTGCTGTGCAAATACTCTGGATTAATCTTGTATCTGATGGGTTTCCAAATCTCGCACTCACCGTCGACCCAAAACGAAAATCAATTATGAATGAACGTCCAAGACAAACAAAAGAACCGCTTATTACCAAATGGATGATGATTCTTGTAAGTATTGTCTGCTGTGGAGCCGGCTTCATCGCACTTGCCTCATTTTTGTATGTCTATACCCAAACCGGCGATGCTGTGCTGGCTCGGTCATTTACCTTTCTCGTCCTTGGGTTCAATTCTCTTGCCTATGTATTTTCTATTCGGACACTCACCACTCCATTTTGGAAATCAAACCCATTTGAAAACAAATGGTTGATCCTTGCGGTTGGAGCAGGATTTTTCCTGCAGGTTCTTCCGTTTACGACACCGCCGTTACGGCAATTTTTTGGAATTACCACATTAACTCCCGCACATTGGATGTGGGCTATCATTTTTTCTGTATCTCTTTTTATCATTGTTGAAATGATTAAAGGCGTCTATAGAATAAAAAGAAAAATGATTTAACACGCTTTTCATCTGCAACAAAACACAGAATTAGTCTCACCTGCCTGCCGCCTGCCTGCCGGCAAGGCAGGGTGAGGCAGGAATATTGCCTCTTGAAGGCTAGTCTCCGGAACTGTAGAATAGTCCATACCCCCAAGTCGTTTGAGGTATTCCTATGGGAAGAAGCCACGCGAAAGCGATCCAGCAGCCAGATGATCATACTTGTGGTCCTGCTGCACTCAAAGTCGCCCTCTCAATTTTAAGTGTCAAAAAATCCCTCACCGGACTTATTGAACTCTGCAAAACCAATAGGAATGGAACAACCACAAAAAACCTCATTCATGCAATAAATAGTCTTGGATTTTCTGTTCTTGCAGTTGAATACGCAACACTCAAACACCTCCAAAGCGCCTTAAAGTATCCATCCAATGACGTCCGCGCTGTTATGGTTTCGTATTTATACGATCTCAATGAAAAAGAGGAACCGCATCCAGACTCCGGTCATTGGGCAGTTGTTTCATCTTTTGCAGCAAGCAAAAATAGAATAATTCTTTTTGATACTTCCATCGCCA
>Ga0209210_1002226_pt1 | contig 14460 bp, 16 predicted proteins | sample RifGroA1_FD_183991 | JGI IMG/M metagenome (GOLD analysis project Ga0209210, IMG submission 183991) | Contaminated groundwater microbial communities from Rifle, Colorado, USA - Rifle Groundwater A1 (SPAdes) (version 2) | ecosystem: Environmental > Aquatic > Deep subsurface > Groundwater >...
AGATTGGCCCCCGAGAGATCGGCCCCCGAGAGATCGGCCCACGAGAGATTGGCCCCCGAGAGATTGGCCCCCGAGAGATTGGCCTCCGACTTAATCGCCGCCTCTACCGCAAATCTCCAATTTTCAGCCTCAACCGAAAAAATAAGTTTACCAGACCATCGATTTTTAATTTCGAATTTCATTTTTTAACCCTCCGAACATTAACTTTCCCAAGCCCTTTAAGCCCCAAAAGCTCAAAGCCTTTAGGGGTGAGATCGATTCCGTGTCGAGTCCAAGCGGCTGGGCCCCTATCGTTGACTTTGGCATAAATCCATTTCCCGTTTTTCGGGTTAGTGATTTTCAAGATTGTCCCGAAAGGGTAAGTCGGATGAGCGCAGGTTTGCCGGGATTCCCGGTATTTCTCGCCGGAGGCCGTAATCCCGGAATTACCTTCTTTTAAAACGCTCTCAAGCGTGTAGTAGCTGGCGGTCACGACTTCGGCAAAGGCGGGTTTCGCGTGGAACGCGGCAGGAAACAAGAGGAAGGCCAAAAGCAGATACTTCACATAACTTGAATTTAATAATTTATAACTTGATGCAACTCCTTTGCTTACAAATACTTCCGATCGTTTTACATTTTCTACATTATAGGACTCTTGGCTTTTACAATCCAAAAGCAAAGGTGTACCCCGCCAGATGGCCCGCGAAGGCTCCCGTGGAGGGAAAATGTCGGTCATAACGACACCTCTGGACGGGGTACATGAATCAGATAATGGTCTTATAGTTGGTTTCATTTTTCACCTTCGCGGTTACTGGGTTAAATTTAGTTTTCATATGACTAAATTGGAATCTACACCAAATATCGGACCATGTCAAATAAATCTTTAATTATTTTTTTAAACAATAAAAGGCACCACCCCAACGGCACAAAGGGCAATGCAGGCATCCTCAAGCATGACTCCCTTATCGCCGTATTTAGCAAAAGGATTGAGAACTCCAAAGAAAATACTCCCGGAAGCAGCTAAAATGACCTGAAACACGCCTAACCCTATGTTCCCGGTCGAAATCCCGGCGAAAAGGCCTCCAAGACCAAGGGAGGCCCCATAAACACCCCGCAGAAGCACCTTTTTCCAGACTTTCCCGTCATTTACACCGTATTTGAACAGAATCAGGCTCGGGATGTACCAGCCTCCGGCCATGAGCGCGAAGATCCCAAAATGCCCGGAAAGGATCGAAAGCAGGATCACGCCAGCGCCAAAGACGCCGGCTCCAAGGAAGCGTCTTACCCATTTACCTATTGACGATTGACCTCCTAGAGCATAACATATACAGAAGAACGAAACTAAAAATACTTTAAAAACTAAGAGCAAAATACTCATGAGAAAAACCCTCCCTGTTTGTGAAATTTGTAAAAAAAGTTACGGACCAAAAAAAGGCGGCGGTTACAATAAAAGATTTTGTTCCAAAGAATGTCTCTATGAAGCATTTAAAGGCCATGGTCATCCTCATTTTAAAAATGCGAGGACTTACTCTCATGGTTATGTCCTCATCTCAAGAAAAGGAAGAGTTTGGCCAGAGCATCGATGGATAATGACCGAATACCTTGGCCGTATTTTGAAAAATAGCGAGCACGTTCATCATATAAACGGAATGAAAGATGATAATCGAATCGAAAATCTTGAAATTCTTGATATAAAAGATCACGGACGACTTCATAGAAAAAAACCCAAAAAACCAACAACGCGGCCGTCGCCAATCTCCCAAGGCATGACATGGATAGATGTAAAAAACGATTATCGATCATACCTGGTTTACAGATGTCAAAATTGTTCACGGTTATGGTGGTCAAGAAAAGATCATTCTTCAAAATTCTGTTCTTCCAAATGCCTCGAAATCGCAACAGGTTATTGCAAAACTCTGGTTAAATCGCACCGATGGAATAAAATTAGAAAATATTGATCAGCCCAAACTTCCTTTTGTTATCATCCGTGGAGCTATGAATCTTCCCGCTGTTCGTAGTGACACAAATAGGCGTCGGTTTAGGTTTCGGTTTAGTGAAATGTTTAAATAAAAGGATCCCACACCAAATAACGCTTGCCACGACCACGATAATTAGAATCTGATGAAATGTCGTCATCAGCGCCTTCGCGGTATTCAGCCCATTAAATATCCCGCTGAAAAATTTCTTCCAGCTCCATGCTTCTTTCGGCGGATCTGGTGAAACTAAAATATCTGCCATGTTAGTTCTCCTTATTTGTGAAACCAGTTTAAAAGAAACATAATCACCGCTGATCCGCCCATTACCGGAAGAATTATCCCTTTGACCCAGTTGCTGTTGGTTTGAATGGACTTTTCAAGATTTGAAAGTTCAACCCCGATGGCCTTAAAATTGATGTTATCATCTGCAATGTGCATTTTCGTTTCTTTTCTGTGATGGTTTACCAGTTCAATCAAATTGCTCATATTCGTGTCAAGCCTTATTAAAATGTCGCGGTCTTCACCGCTAATATGGCTGTACTTTCTTCGTTCTCCTCCGTTTGGGCCCATTATTTATTCCACACAGATTTAAAAAGCGTTGGTATAATGCGCCTCATGTCTATGCTAAACGACGAAAAGGAGAAAACATGCTTGAAATAATTTTGGCAACCGTCACACCTGGAGGAAAGCTTGCGGGAGCTGTGCTAACATTTTTAGCCATCATGTTTTTATTCGCTTTCGTTTGTAAAAAAATAGATGAACGTAACGGAAAATACTGGTAAAAAACTCACCCTGCGATTTTCCTTAATCTCTCTATCTCTGCTGTTACTTTGCTCAAATGCTTTTCGTTTCCAGCAACCCGTCGTGCTATGGCCATCGGAACGTCTTTTGCCCCCTTACCAAAGAAGCTGAGTATTTTTTCCATGGTTCTCATTGGTACTTCTTTTTCAGCTAAAGCACGTTGTCCCGCCACAAGCGATTTAGCTTCAGACAAAGCCCCGTAAAGCGCATTGTTTTTCTTGATCTGCGGATGACTCATTTCGATCTTTTCTTTTAATCCGCGCCTAAGAACGTCCAAAGCTCTTGATCTGGCCGGATCACGGCTGACATTGGTTCCGTCCGCTCGCCTATCAAGAAGACTTTCGGTCATCTGCTGAAGCTCCTCTTTTCGAGTCTCAGCTTTTACGGTATTAAGCTTTCTTTGCCTTGAGGCCCATTTCGCCTCTTTTTCAAGAACTTCGCGCATAACTTTCAATTCTGAATCTGGAATTTGGCCGGATCTTCGTTGTTCAGTTATGTATTTTTGGAGGTCTTGAAGATAGGTTTTTCCTATTGGACGGTTAAACCTTTTGATTAAAAAGTTTCGTTCTTCAAGTTTTCCATTAATAACGCTCTGAAGGCGCTCTTGAAGCTCTCCGTAGTTTTTAGATTCTTTTATGTACTTTGCAGCAACTTCAGTGGGAGGAAATTTCTTGCCGCGCTCCATGTAAGATTGAAGATCGCCCTTCGATGGTTGTAAAATCTCGGTAGTCAGCTTTTCAGCTTTTTGTAAAGCCTGATAGGGTGCAATGGGTTTTTTAATGCTTGCCGCCTTTGAAAAGGCTTCTGGCCCCATAGCGTACCCCCCAGCTTCAAGCATTTGTCCTGCAATCTTGCCCCCGGGCGTAACGGGTTGAGGCAGTATCTTTTCTGCGCCACTTGGTTTAATTACTTGAGGCGCTACGGGCGTTTTTCCTCCCGTAAAATCAGAAACAATCTGAGAAATATCATGCGGCATATTCGCGCCTTCGGCTAAAGCGCCGCCACCTGCGGGGAATTTAAGGTTTCGTTCGACCGTTCCTTGAGACATTCCGTTTACGAGCTTAACCATCATTCCAACAATGTCCTCCGGCGCTGGCATTGTTCCCACTAGTCCAGCGGCGGCCGTTCGCATAGGAGCGTTTTCGTCACGGCTTTGATACGGGGTTTTTGGAGGCGGCTCATCCAAATATGTTATTTTTCTGTTTGGCGCTCCGTTTATAACTTTCGGTGCTGGCTTTTCATCCAAATAAGTGATAGGCATTAGTCTATCCTTGCCGGTCTGCCGGCGATTTTGACCGTGGTTCCGGCCGGTAAATTTGCAGCCATAACTTCTTCTTCGGAAGCAAATTCTTGAACACTTCCTTCCCCGCCTTCCTCTTGAAACCAAGTATTGGGATCTTCGCCGTAGTTCCTTTGGTAAGCCCCTGAAAGACCGGCTTCTTCAGCATCCATAGAGCTTTTCAATCTTTTTAAAATCGGCTTCATCCTTGCAACGCTGGCAAGATCATCATTTGCAACTGCTTGACTAAATAACCGCATTTCAGCATCAGATATTGCGCCCTTCGTTCTGGCAACTTTTTGAAGCTGAGCGTCTAATAGAACCTCTTTAATGTTTTGCCAATCCGTGAGGAGCGGATTTGAAGGGTCAAAGCGTTTCAAATATTCAATGTTTACTTGCCCGTATTGCCCTTGCGGGATTCGCTTAAAACCTTCTTCAGCTGCCCGCAAAGCCTCCCTTTTTGGTTTGTTGCCTTCAATCGCGCTGTATATTTTTTCAGTGAGTCTGTCCTTTTGGAGCCTTTGGCCAGGCGTAAGAAAATCCCCTCGCCCTGCTTTCGCTTGATTAAGATCAATCTTTGATTGCGTCAAAGGATCGACGTATCCCTCGGCTTGTTTTTGAAGTTTTTGAGTCTCAGCTTGAGTTTTCAAAATCCCTGCCTGTGACTCTTGAAGTTTCGCCTGATCCAATGCGGCTTTCCCGCCCTCTTCTCCTGGGCCGCCAGGAAATTGGTTTTTCTGGACAGCTTCATGTGCGGACTTCGGGTCATATCCTGAATCCCGAAGGACGTTGTACATGTCCGATTGTTTTTTTAATTTTTCCTGCCTAGATTCCTCCGCTTTTGCTTTAGCCTGGAGAACAATTTGAAGAGCTTTCAAAGACCTCCCAATTCCGGTCTGCGGCTCCGTGGGAGTCCAATTCACAGCAACGCTCCCGCCTCCAAGCCCCTGGACATCAGGAGTCATTCCACGTCTTTTTTCTGAATAAAGTGTCTCACCCATACATCCCCCCTTTAAGCCGCTGCAAGAATTACTGGTAAAAGTTTAATAATCATGTCCATAAATTGAGAGGATCCTCCGCCACCTAACGCCGTAGTATTGGATGGGATTGTGCTAGATCCTTTTGATCCTCCACCTAAAATGCTCCCAAAATCAATGCCACTCAAAATTTCAGCAAGCATATTGGGCGTGGAAGAACCCGGTGCTGTGCTGTTAATTAGTTGAGGCACGTTTTTTGCGAAGAGAGTATTCCCGACTCCAGGAACTTGAGAAAGCTCGGTCCTCTGCCTTTGATAATCTTTGTATTGGGCTTCAAGATCGGCCTGCTCCAATATTCTTGGGAGACTGCCTGCCGTCATGGCTGCGTTTATTTTCTGGATAGGTGCCGTCATTTCCCCGTACTGTTCCAATGCCTGCGCCTGCGGGACCGCGTTCTGTTGCCGGCCTCTTTCCTGATTGATAAAATCGCCAATGACTGCATTGAGAGCGTTTTGTGTGCGCTCCGAGAGCCTACTTTCCTCCTGAATCCCGGACCTTGTGAAATACGTCCCGCGGGCGCCACGCTGACCCCGGGCCGTATTGATTGAATCCTGAAGGTTCTGCCCGGCAAGCTTTGTGGCGGCTTGTATAAATGGACTTGTCGCAGGATCAGCGAACCGCCCGCCAAGCGTATCCATGACTTGCCCTTTTGCGGCACCAAAAAGATCACCAGTTGCTGGTTTCCCGAGGAAAGTACCAAGCTGATCAAGGCCGGTCTTTTCGTAGCTTGACGGATCCGTGACGGAAAGTTTCCCGCTATACTTTTCTCCTGGGTTGTACATTTGTAAAAATTTTCTCACCCACGCAGAAAGATCCTGTCCAAGTCCCATTTGCCATGAAGGCATAAGGGATTGAATGTCAACACTCCCGGAACCAGAATCGCCGCCCTTCTTATCGCCACCACCAAAATCATCAAACGGATTGAAAAAATCAGCCCATCCCATTTTATTGCCTCCTTAAAAAACCATCGCTTTAAAAGTTACTGATGAGACGCTGCATTTCAAATACAGCGTGCTTACCGTCCAAGCTGTTCCAGTCACCGGGCCTTGGTACAAACTCCCGGCCTTGTCCTGATGAAATATAATTATTCCAGTCGGCACCCTTTTTATCGTATGTGCTACCGAAAATTCAGTATTCGCCGTGCCGTCAGAAGTAAAGGAAACGATTTGAGCGTTAAAATTATCTGCAAATTTCAAACCTGAATTGAGAAGTCTTGAAAGATCAAAGGTGTAACTCGCGAGCTCTTCTTCAAGATGCTTTTCAAATTCTGTTTCCGATGTTCCGGAAAGCCTTATTCTTTCTCGAATCTGCACATTAACTCCGATACGTTTTAATTTCTTCGCGCACCAAATGGTAAGGATAAAATTGTTTAATATAAAAAGTCTCGGAGCTTTCGGAGTTTCTCATTCTGAACCGGACATGCTCTGTCCAAATATCAAAATACCATTCAAATTTAGTCATCATTTCATCAAGATCGGCATAGGTTTGAGAGGATTGGTAAGGGATATTAGTCCAGTTAGAGCCTTCGTCGGTCGAATAGTCGACGTAAAGTTTCCCAGGCCCTTTTGCCCAAATGTCAAGCTGTAACCATCTTGCGCCAAGCTCATACTGCGGCCCATCGGCGCAGAAATCCTTACTTTCAAATTTTCCTTCAACCGCCGATCCCTGGTCGTTCGTGGTCGAATAGTCGACAATCGCGCTTAATCCGGCAGAATTACCAAGCATGATCTCTTCCCAAGCCGAAGATGAAGAAGCTTCATCCCAAACGATTTGTTGTTGATCCCAAGTCCCTTGAGCCGAGTCCCAATCAAGGACGGTCACATTTTCCCATTTAATTCCAGCCGTAATTCCAGAGCAGGTGTCGTAATACCAAAACCCAAGTTTATAATTATATTTCCAAACCTCTGTCGGCCAGGTATCGCTTGAGGTAAGTATAAAAAACCAAACTTCATGTTCATTTTGGACATGGATAGAAAAACAACGATTTATTTTTGACCTGTTAATTCTTGAAAAAATATGTTCTCTAACTGCATCTCCGATTGATTCGACTCGAATCCCGTTCCAAACATGAAAATCATTCTGCCCCATAAAATAATGTTGTCCGTTTGCTTCTGAAAAAGCTCTAGGGCTGGCAAGCCCGATTCCGGTTTTAACTGTTTGAAATCTAAAAATATCAGGCGGATCGACTCTTATCCCAATCGCCAGAGAGTCCTTTTTGTAAACCGCGGCAAACTCATTTAATTTTGAAACGTTTTGAATAATGGAAGGCTCGTCAGTAATCAAAGCTTCTCCAGAATTTCCACCGCTCCATGTCTCGGGTGCGTCCGTGTCCGACCACGCAACGCGCCAAGGCTCAACCGTTGATCCGTCATCGGTATAGGCAAGCAGCAAGTAAGGCGTGACGTAAGCCGCGTATTTCGCCTTTGGAGGACTCCCGCCCAAAAGAACCTGATTTCCAGATCCACCCCATTTATAAGGGGCATTGATATAATTTGTAGAAATCAAAAGATTTGATTCTGTGACATTAGCGAACGAAAAGAAATCTTCATCCCCGCCAGCGTAAGAAATGATCGAGATAGTTTCCCACGTCGAGGTCCCGGTGTTCCACTTCTGAATCTTGCGTTTTGATGCTCTGACAAGAAACTTAGATCCGCTCGAATGCTGAAGGTATCCGTACCCCATAATTTGATCAGAGTCCGGAGTTTGAGAACCTTTTGTGGTCTTTCCAGCACGCTTCCTCAAAAGCCCTCTGTCATAACGCATATTGACCGCGAATGCGTTACGGTCTTTTATGAATGTTGAGGGAATGGCGAAATTCACCCCTTCAATCGGAAGCAAAACTCCTTTTCGTAAAAGTGGCATGCTTCTCCTTACGTTGGATGACTAACGTTTAATCTTGCCGTTGAAGTTGCACCCTTAATATGAGTAGCCCCTCCACCGCCGTCATTTTTGATTTGAATTTTGATCGTATGGGCAGCGGCTGATAAAACTCCATGCCAGCACATTGAAAGAGGGTGAACGCTGTCTCCTGAACCTGCGATATGCGCTATTTCCTTTTCCGTGACCCCATCTACAATAATTGCCCATTTTCCAGTTCCGGAATCAGAATGACCGCCACCATCAAACGAAACATACGTAAGTCCTTGTTTTCCGACTGTGAACGTTATGCTTAATGCGGTATCTTGATAAGCTGCATTTGTCGTGCTTTCATCTGAAGTTGTCGTGTCTTCAACATCCGTATATTCTTTAGGGGTTAAAATAACTGCCGTAAGATCAGCCGCTTCAAGAGTATTCCAGCTCGGGTCCGTTCCGTCTGATCGCAAATAATTTCCGCTCGAACCAATCGCTGTTCTTCCCCACGCGCTCGCCCCACGAACGATCACGTCGCCTCTTGCTTCAGATCCTATTGCAAGAGAACTGATAAGGATTTTCCCTCCAGTTGTGAGCTGGATAACATTTCCTCCAGAATCCATCCAGTAAAGCTCTGTTACGCCAGAAACGTCTTTTGTGAAAAGAAAAGCTCGATTCGCTTCAGAGGTTGGATTTCCAGATTGCTCTTTGAATTTTACGTAATTAAAAATTCCAGCATCGTCATCATCGGTTGACGGGAAATACATTCCTCCGCCCTGAAGGCGTTCGCGGATCGCAGCCTTAAATTCCCGAATGTCATCATCACCAAGATTTAAGGCTCGAGTTCCAGCCGGCTTATTTTCGTCCCAATCGTGTGTATAAACCAAGGTACACCTCTCTTAAAGTTGATTAAATTTTACTTGCCCGATAGCAGGAATTTCCCGGTCCTTCTCAGCGTCAAAAAGACGTTTACAAAAACCAATAGGATTGTGTTCGGCGTCTCGGTATAGACCAGCCCAATAATTCGCTTCCTCGAACATCCCCATCCCGGCATAAACTCGCTCAAGTGTTCCTTGTTTAAAAACCTCATCCCATTCAGAGCCAAGATCGCTCGTATCAGAGTCCGCAGAAAGAGCCGTTGCCCGTTTCGACCAGTTTATTTCAAGAAGATCACTTGAATTATCCGGCAGAGGGCCAAGCAAAATTGATCTTGAAAAAATCGTGTAAACACTTGGTTTTCCTTTGTCAGTAGGACTTGTTCGGTTTGGATTTGGAAATCTAATATCGTATTCTTCCTTCGTGATATGCTCTAAAGGATAACCTGAATCGCCGGTAGCACTTCCTTCAAGGTACTTGACAGGATGAATTAAATGAATAAGGGTGCTCGGCAGCGGATAATCTTCTTGAGCGTTCACGGTTGAAATGTAAGATTGAAATTTATAATTTCCATGTGGGATTATCTGTGCCACCCAAATGATCATGTCGTTATAAGCCTGGACTATTTCCGTATCCTTATCCGTTCGTTTGAAGTCCCGTTTTACATACGTTTTAAAAGTAGAAAGCTGCATAAATCCCCCTATGGTAATCCAATCTGTTCTGAACGATCCGCCCACAAAGCAGCTTGCTCATCTCTGTCAGTCCATTTAAATGCAAACGAACTTGAAGAGCTAGACGATGAGCTGCTCGAACTGCTCTTTGAACTCGAAGATGACGAGCTTGAGGAACTAGAACTGCTTGACCGCGAAGAACTAGAGGACGACGAAGACGATCTTGAAGAACTGCTAGACCGCGACGATGAAGAGCTTGAGCTCGACGAAGAGCTCGATGAACTGCTCGATGATGAACTTCGCGAGCTGCTGGAAGAGCTGGAACTTGGAGCAGTCCAATTCACAGTATTTGAATTCACGCCGCCGGAATTAGTTACCGAATTTCCTCCGCTAGAATCTATGTCTGTAGCAGTTACGCTCGAAACTGATTGGGTGCCAGAAATATTAAGAATTGCCCGGCTTCCCCCGGTAGTTGCGTCAAGAGTGCATGATGTAGCGGTAAATAATCCATTAACAATAAATGTTTGAGTAGATGTGAGATGAATCGTCTTTCCTGAATTCATGGTTAAATTATTAAAAGTTGTCGCCCCAGATACGGTCGACGTTCCATTAAAAGCAACGGTAGAAGTGGATTCAACCCACGTCCCTGTTTTTGTCCAGTTTCCATTTACCGTTATTGTTTTATTCCCGCCTCGTAATGTTCCCCCAGTATCAATTAAAAGATTATTATTGACCTGCAAATTCCCGGTCAAAGTACAATCACCAGTAACTGTGAAATTATACCAAGGCATTACCCCAGAATTTACACTCATAGTAGTGATTATTTTAATAGTTGAAGTTCCAGGAACTATAGTTCCGGCTGTGTAGGTAAACGGGCCACCATTGCCTAAATGAATAGTGCCGGATAATGTTATAGTACCAGCGGTGTTTATAATAATAGGATGTCTATTTTCTCCCGTTCCCGCGTCACTCCATACTCCAGTACCATTTAATTGAATAACAGTTGTACCAGTTGCAGCTGCGGCTGTTGTAGCTGATTTCTTTAAATTAACATCAACAAGTAAAGTAGCTCCATTCATATCAACATTGTTAGCAGCTTTAATTAAATCTAAATCCGCTAACTCATAAGTTCCAGCTGCCCAAGTTATGCTAGTACCACCTGAATTTGTGGCATCCCCCTCAAAATTATAAATAGATTGACTACCTAATGTAATTGTTGCTGCAACGGCATCAACCCGTAATGTAAAAGTTCCAGCGTTAAAAGTAGTATTAGCCCCGGATATATTGAAATGCCCTCCACACTGCATAAGACTTGTTCCCATATTTATAGTTTTAGTTCCACTTCCAGAAGCATCGAGCTCATCAACATTTACAGCATGGTTTCCAGTTGTCCATGTTCCTCCATTCATTGTAAATTTAGCGGTCCCGCTTGTAATATTAAGCGTTGCCGATTGCGTAATGGTCCCTGTATAGCCTGTAGTGTCCAAACTATTGATGTTTGTGGTGATGTCCCAAGTACAATTTTTATTGGGGGTAGCGCCTGTTACTCCATCAAAAATAATAATATCACCGGCAGAAGGCGCTGATCCTCCGTCCCAGTTAAGGCCAGTAGAAGCCAGATTATCTGCTCCGGAACCAACCCATTTTAGAGTAGCCATTAGGGCAACACGCTTTCGGCTCTATCACTCCACGATCCACTTTGTTCAGAACGGTCACTCCAAGAACCGGACTGATCTGTCCTGTCGCTCCAAGTTCCGTTTTGCTCAGTCCGATCTCGCCACACAAATGCGCTTGAACTCGAGGAACTTGAAGAGCTAGATCGAGAAGAGCTTGACGATGATGACGATCGGCTGCTGGAACTCGATGAAGATAAACTGCTAGATGAAGAACTCGAAGACGATGACCGGCTTGAGCTGGAAGATGAACTTGAACTACTGCTCGAAGAGCTGGATCGGCTACTCGATGAAGATGACGATGACCGGCTACTTGACGACGACGAACTGCTAGATTTTGAGCTAGATGACGATGAGGATGACGAACTACTCGAACGAGAAGAACTAGAACTTGACGAGCGTGAAGAACTGCTGCTTGACGATGAACTCGAACGACTGCTTGACGACGAAGAACTAGAAGAACTCCGGCTACTCGAACTTGAGCTACTGGAACTAGAACTTGAAGATCGCGAGCTGCTTGAAGATGAACTGCTTGAAGAACTGCTCGACGAGGATCGGCTACTTGATGACGAGCTACTCGACCGCGAAGAACTACTAGAACTGGACGAACTTGAACTAGATCGCGAAGACGAGCTTGAAGAACTCCGGCTTGATGACGATGACGACGAACTACTTGAACTTGACGACCGACTGCTGCTAGATGAACTACTGCTCGAAGAACTCCTTGAACTGCTGGAACTGCTACTTGAACTTGAACTGCTTGATGACGAACTTCGCGAGCTGCTGGATGAACTCGAGCTTGAATTTGAGCTACTTGAGGATGACCGAGAACTCGAGGACGAAGACGAAGATGATGAACTGCTGGAAGAAGAACGAGAACTGGAGCTAGACGACGACGAACTCGAGGCACCAGGACTTATAAATCCCCTGATTCCAAACTTCGCCATCCTGGCTGTCGGGCTGCTCGCCGGTACGGACTCCCAAGCAAGCTTGTTGTCATTAGAAACAGTCACATCCTCGACATCATTGTTAGCTATGGCGGCATCTGAAATAGCGAAGGAAAGACCCGATGCTCCATTAGCCACCCTCACGGTAAACGTATAACTATTCCCTGACCCAGGAGAAAGATTTAACTCGCAAAAAGCCGCCTTGAGCGTGCATGCCTGTGCCAAAGAATCTTCATCCGTTTCTGTCGCACTCCAAACCCCTTGCCCCATACAAGCAAAACTATATTCCGTAGTCGTGCTATTTAAATTGTCACCGCTTGAAGCCATGATCGCAAATTCCCCATCAGTAGTGGCTGAAAATGTCAAGCCGTAATTGTTTACTGCCGCAGGTGGAGTGCCTGTCTTAGTACGGAGAATACTAACCCTATCCCCCGCAGTAACGGCAATATCGCTTGCGGCGTTTGCTGTGCTTACCCCTTCAGCGAGAGTAACCACCAATGCTGTACTTGACCCGTTGACCCTTAACGTATGAATCCAGCTTTCACCAGCTTCCGGGACTCCGCTTGTCCTGACATAGAGATTTTTAATCGTCCCGCTTACGGGGCAAATCTGCTCTCCATCGACTTCAGTTCCATTGTCTATGTTAAACGTGCCTTGAGGCGGATGGTACTTGGTATCACCTGTGGCTCCGCCGACTCCTCCCGATGCCAGCCACAAGGATTGATTGGCAGTCGTGCCGTTGAAAAGAAACGTCCAATGGACTGCACTTACAGTAGGGGTACTACTTGGTGTACACCGTACGGAGAGGAGGTCACCGGCGGCAACGGTAACTGAATTTGTGGTATCAGCGTCAGAGGTTTCAGCATCGGATAAAGTGACGGTCAATGCTGAAGCAACGTCATTGACCATCAGCACGAAGACAAGACTCTTACCTGCGGCTGGAGCTGAAGTCAGGGCAATCCTGAAACCAGAGATAGTTCCGCCTGCCGCAACGATTTGATCGGGATCGTTGTCGTCTGTTGTCCAAGCGCGGTTTTCGGCCCCCATGACCGCGTTGTACTCGGCAGTACTGGCTGACGGAGCATCAGCAGTTCCGCTTACAATAACGGATTGCATTTATCTTCTGACTTTCACAAAGCGGGTTAATATTTTCAAATAAGCTTTTATTTCCGCGATATTGTTAATAGAATCAATGGCGGCGTCCACATCTACAAGTTTCCTGTCCATCAACACATTTGTTTTGGCCTCTTCCTTCTTGGCATCATCTTCTACCTTTGCCGCAAGACGTGCAGTTTCTGCCGCTGTTAAAATCTCATTTGCCTTAATTCTGACCAGAGAATCCGTCAATAAAATCGTCGGATTCGAAGAGGGATCTTTGATCTCAAATGAATTGTTGTCTATCTTTTTGATTCCCTTATGAGTCACACTGCCGGCATGGAGCAAAGCAGAAATAGAGGCATGAACCATGTTCTTCTCGTCTTGCGACCAACCTGCTAAATCAAAATTTATTTGCATTGTTTTTCATCCTTTCTCCCACCAATCTTCGAGAACTTTTGAATCTTCTGTTTCTTCGTATTTTTTTATAAAATTGAGGTCATGACTACCGAGATAGCGCTCATCCAGATACTTCAAAGGCGGCGGTATTTTCCGGTTCCGGTAAGCATAATTAAGCTCTGCATGGATATGCCTGAATCCTAAAAGCTCAGCCCATGTTCCGTTTCCTGGTGTCCTGAACATATCTTCGAGTGGGGGTGTCACCTTTTTTTGTTTCAGCCCTAAGTCTTTAATCGCCCACCCAAGACGACCCTCCATGTTCCCAACCCGCTGAGTGTGTTTTTCGTAGTTTTCCCAAGGCACAAGGTGATCTTGGAGGTGTTTCACTATTTTTATAAGCGCGTCCGTTCTTGCGATAAATCCAGCCGTGTTTGCAGCCGGAGGATCTTCCCGGTCTGGCCCGGAAGTCATAATGTCTGCGTCACCCAAAAGATTGAACAATTCCTGAAAGCCTTCGGGTTTCTCGAGAACAAAATCAGCGTTTGCACAGTAAATGTATTCAAAATTTGACATAGCTTGGACGCCCCATTTAAGCAGCCAAAAAAAAGGATACAATGGACCACCCCAAGTCTGATAATGGGGCATGAGGAACGTATCCACCTTGTCCATAATGTCTTTCGGTGGCATAAATTGGTTGTAGTCGAGAGTTTCCCATGTGGGATCGACGTAACTGTCGTAGGCGAGCGTGATCCAATACCCCAGCTTGGCGTGGGACTCGATAGACGCCTTTAAAAACGGGCGGTTTGCCTGGTGGGAGGTAAGAAGAACGCCAATGGGTTTGAGGGCTTTAAGCGCCCACTGGTCATTTGCGCGAGTT
>Ga0209210_1002227_pt1 | contig 14460 bp, 14 predicted proteins | sample RifGroA1_FD_183991 | JGI IMG/M metagenome (GOLD analysis project Ga0209210, IMG submission 183991) | Contaminated groundwater microbial communities from Rifle, Colorado, USA - Rifle Groundwater A1 (SPAdes) (version 2) | ecosystem: Environmental > Aquatic > Deep subsurface > Groundwater >...
CCGGTGGGAGCCGTAAACGGCGGAAGCGCGTGAAACGAGCGGTGGATCAAAGAATTCGCGTCTATCAAAAGCAGGGTTTTCACGCCTTTATGATACCAGAAAAACCGAGCGGTGCGCGAAACTAGAACAGCCGCTCGATCGCCTGTAAAAAATTCTCTTCGCGGAGAACCTCTTTGATGATGCGCGCCGAAACCTGAATTCCCTTCCGGCGATCGCTTACAAAGGTAGACTGCCGGAGCCCCACCACATACCCGCGCCAGAACATCGGTGATCCCGAGCGCCCCCCCGATATGTCTGGACTTTCCGTTGTCGCGATAAGCGACATCGGAATCTCGGTATACTTTTGGTCTCCGTATGCGGCTCCGGAGAACACGTACGTCGTTATAAGAAGGCGAAACGTGTCGAACGAGTTCTCCCCGATCGCTTGGAATGCATACCCCGGGATAAGCGTCCATTCCCCCACGCCGGGAAGAACTGAGGCGAGGAACGGAGCCGCGTGAAGCGTGGGTATCGTTCTCCCTTGCGTGTATTTTTGTAAGTTCCATTCTTTGACCTTTAACACCGCGAAATCAAGCGCGTTCTCTTCGGCGGCGGAGGCACCGCTCCCCGAGGGCCTAAAGACAACTTCAAACCGCATATCCCAGTTGCTCGGATAAAACTCAACGTCAAAATACGGATAGGGGCTGAACGGATACGTCGCCTGCGGGATCGGGGAAATGGTCCGCGAAAAATCAAGCAGCTCGCCGACGCATTCATCCGGAACCTCGTGATAACCGGGATCGGGCTCTCCCAAAACGCGCGCCGCCCATTCGCGATCCACAATATGGCGGTTGGTTATCACATATCCTTCGGAGCTCGAGATAATGCCGCTTCCCCGCACCTCTTCTTTCGTCCCGGAAGCGTTCGAGAACGAACACCGGATCGCCACTATCGAATTAAGCTCTATATCTAAAAGCGGCGGAAGCTTCGGGGCAGGAGGAAGAACAACCGGCGGAGAAGACGATGCGGCCGTGGGGGGCACCCGAGGAATCGTTCCGGTCGGCGAAGGAACAACGGGCAGAGAGGACGAAGGAACCCCAAGGGGAACGGTGGCAGAGGGGGCGGAAGGCGGAAGGGGGGGAGCGTTCTCCGCGGGGAGCACTCCGCTACTCAACGGCTCGGCAAAATACCGATTAATAAAAAAGACGGATCCCAAAACCACAAGGAACGACACCGCAAAGATCATCGGTGTCGATACTGCGGCATTTGTGCGTTTTAAAAAGTCCATATATTAAAAAACGGGGGCCAGTATCCGCCGTTCGCGGGATTCGCGGCCATGAGAAAAGCGGATCCGGAGAATCCCTCGCGGCAAAATTCCCCTGATGCGCTCCGGCCACTCGACGAGAATTATCGCGCGCGGGTTCCGGAGCATCTCCTGAAATCCGAGCGCGAGAATTTCCCGCGGCGAGCGGAGGCGGTATGCGTCCACATGATAGACTTCGGCGAATTGCAAATGGCGAATGGCATATCGACGGAAAATAATGAATGTTGGACTTGTGGTGCGCTTTACGATTCCGAGTCCGCGAAGAAATCCCTGGGCGAACGTCGTTTTCCCGGAACCCAATTCTCCGGAGAGCGCGATCACTAAGGCGCCCTTCCGAGGTACCCGGGAACGCGTTGCGGTCTTCGCGAATTTTTCAGCGAACCGCTTCGTCGCCGCCGAAGATGAGCTTCGAAAAATATCCATCACTTCTTATAATAAACAAAAGTGCCGCCGAAAACATCACCCCGAAGCCGATCGCGAGAATAAGGAGGTTTGCCGTGCCGGACGGCGGAAAAGAAAGGTTGCCATAGCGGGAATGAAGCATCGCCGTTCCGGCAACGCTGTTCGGCGCTCCCGGCGTGGGAAGAGCAAAGAAAAAATTCCCGCCGGAAGTCCGCTGGTAGCTTTTCCCTTCGGGCGCCGTTACGGTAAAACCCGCACTGTCCGCAAGAATTCCTTTTTCCGCGATCAATTGTAGAGAGCCGTTCTGGTTGGGAAGCGAGAGCTTTGTGTCCTGTCTCTTTAAAACCAAATACTCGCCGGAGCCGATGCTCCCCCGGAGCGAAAATGAGCTCTTCCCGCTTACAAGCTTCCATCCGGAAAGGTCCTGCCGCATATTTCCTGGGTTCCAAAGCTCGACCCATTCCCCTTCGGTGTCCTTTCCGGCCGGATTCGGAAGCCACTCGCTGATCGCCACCATTGCCGCTAGATAAGCGATCCGGGCTGCCGTATCCCGAAGTGCTCATAGGCCGCGGGAAGCGCAACGCGCCCGCCCGGAGTCCGCTGGAGAAATCCTATCTTCATAAGGTACGGCTCGTAAATATCTTCTATCACGCCGCGTTCTTCGGAGAGCGCTGCGGCAAGGGTCCCTACGCCGACGGGCCCGCCGCCGAACTTCCGGATAATGATCTCGAGGAGCTTCCTGTCGCTCGGTTCGAGGCCTACCTTATCGATTTCCAAAAGCCCAAGGGTTTTCTTCGCGATGTCGCCGTCGATCTTGCCTTGCCCGTGCACTTCCGCAAAATCGCGGGCTCGCTTCAACAGGCGGTTCGCGACGCGCGGAGTCGCGCGCGACGCGCGGGCGATCGCGTCGATCCCTACGGAGTCGATGCTCGCACCGAGTATCCGCGCCGAGCGGTTAATGATCGACTTGATGTCCGGAAGATTGTAGTAGTCAAGGCGGAGCGTCGCGCCGAACCGCGAACGGAGCGGGCCCGAGAGAAGATTTTCGCGTGTCGTCGCGGCGATGAGCGTGAACGGAGGAAGTTCAAGATTAAGGCTTCTCGCGCTCGGCCCTTTGCCGACGATAAGATGAAGCATCCTGCCCTCCATCGCCGGATAGAGAACTTCTTCGATCAGGCGGTTCATCCGATGCGCCTCGTCGATAAAAAGCACTTCGCGCGGGGTAAGGTTGGTAAGGATCGCCGCAAGGTCCCCCGCCCTCTCGAGCGCCGGCCCCGATGTTATACGGACAAGAACTCCCAGCTCCTTGGCCACCAAGGTGGCGAGGGTGGTCTTTCCGAGGCCCGCCGGACCGGAGAACAGCAAGTGATCTATCGCCTCACCCCTCTTCTTCGCGGCGCTTATGATGATCTGTAAATTCTCTTTTATTTTCTCCTGGCCTACGTACTCGCCCCACTCGGAAGGACGAAGTGCCAAATCAAACCCCGCATCTTCCGGAATCGGCTCGCTGGTTTGGGTTTTTGCCATGGTTTGTGGTAAAATATCACTTCTGCCTGAGTCTGGGAGAGGTATTGACAAGCGTAATTTTTTATGCTAATATGACGCCAGTACTTAAACTCGCTTCAAATCTGGGGGCAGGAATTATTCTTAGACTAAGGACGGTTTGGCTTCGGCGAAGCCTATCCTCGAGGTAATTCTAACCTCTTTTAATTAATTTAAAAGAGACTTTTTTCCTTGCTTATAGGATTGCGCCCCCAGATTTGAGGCGATTTTTATTTGTTTTTGAAAGGGCGGCTGTCACCACACGATCGGACCGGTGATCTCGGCAACCTCCTCAAGGGTCGTTTGCCCGATGATCGCCTTCAATATCCCGTCTTGCTGCATCGTGACCATTTCCTGCTTCTTCGCGAGGCCGAGCAGGGCCGCCTCGGAGGCGTCCTTCAAAACAAGCGCTCCAAAATCGGCGTCCGCTTCTAAGAATTCCACAATGCCGATCCGCCCCCGGTACCCAAGCTTGCTGCATTCGGGGCACCCCACGGGCTCATAGAGAGTAAAGCGCGTATAGTGCTTACGGTCAACACGCGCGGGCAATTTTTTTAAGAACGTCTCTATGTTCGCGCGCAGATCCGGAGAAATTTCTTTTTCTTTCTTGCATTTTACGCACAGCCGACGCACCAGGCGCTGCGCGATCACCAAGCTCAGCGCGGGACCGATAGTCTGCGGCTTTACCCCCAGGTCAACGAGCCGCGGAACAGCGCCCACGGCATCATTCGTGTGAAGCGTTGAGAACACCATGTGCCCCGTAAGCGAAGCCTGCATCGCGATATCCGCGGTTTCGGCATCGCGAATTTCTCCGACCAATATCACGTCGGGATCCTGCCGGAGGATCGAGCGGAGCCCCGAGGCGAACGTGTAGCCGACGTCCGGATCCACTTGCGTCTGCTCGATGCCGGGGAGATGGTACTCTACGGGATCTTCAATGGTGATAATTTTTATATCCGAAGTGTTCACTTTGCGGAGAAACGCATAGAGCGTCGTCGTTTTCCCCGATCCGGTCGGCCCGGTATTCAAAATAAGCCCGTTCGGTTTCGCAAGAGTGCGCGCCACCAGCTCAAGATCGTCCGGGCGGAACCCGAGATCGGCAAGGCCGATGTGGATGGAGTCCGGATCTAAAATTCTCATCACCACCGTTTCTCCGAACTCCGAGGGGATGATCGAAACGCGCATTTCGATCTCTTTCGCAGTGAGGCCGATCGTGAACCTCCCATCCTGGGGCTCGCCGCGCACGTTGATCTTAAGTCCCGCGAGAAGTTTGATGCGCGAAATGATGGTCGCGTAATTCTTGATCGGCAAGTTGTCGTACGCATCGTGGAGATATCCGTCGATGCGATATCGAACCCGCGCCCGCTTCTCCTCCGCCTCGAAGTGGATATCGGAAGCGCGGTTCGCAAGCGCGCCGGCGAGCACAATTTCAAAAAGCGTTGTCGTGGTAAAAGCGGCAGGGTTCGTTTTCAGGATCTCTTCCTTTACGGCGTCGAGTGTTGTAAGGCGCATTGAGAGTTCTTCGAGACGCTTCTTCCCGATCTCCATCTTCCCGGTGATCTCTTTCGCCTCTGCGGAAATAAATTTATAAAAATGCCACGCCTGTTCGAGTCCGCTCTTGGAAACAATAAAAAGCTTGACCTTAAATCCGCGCTCCTCAAGCCCGGAAATAATCTTCTTCGTCGCGGGATCGTCCTGGTTATTCACGGCAAGCGCCATGTCACGCACTTTTAACTGGATCCCCGCCACATTCCCGGCCCTTGCGTCGCTCTCGGGAACAAGTTTCATCGCCTCGATCGCAACCGGCGTCTTCCGAAGATCGATATAAGGGAGGCCGGAACGCGACGCGGAGCGTTCCGCATCGCGTTCTTCTCCTTCCCTCCTGATCTCCGTTAATTTTTTTTGGATTGCCGGCGATTTATCCTCGGACATCTCAAAGTACCTACAGTCTACGCCAAAAAAACGCCCGGGACAAGAAGAATCGAGCTTCCTTGGACGCCACGGCCTCCGTTATTTGTATACAACCACCTCGGCGCTCCCCATTTTGCCCCCCAGATCGATCGCCTCAACGCGCACAACGTTTTGAAGTTGAAAACTCGGAGGAACGAAAGACCAATGGAGCTGGTACGCAGTGATAAATGGTCCGGGAAACTCCTGAACAAGCGCCCCGTTGAAGAGAAGCCGGATCTTCATAACGGGGATGCTCGGCTGGACCAAGGCGCTAACTGCAACCTGGGAACCGGCAAATACCCCGGGGCGGGGCTCCGATATCGTAACCTGAGGAGGTGCCCCGAAAAGGCCCGTGGTTCCGGCAAGCGGAGCAGCGGGCGGAGTAAAATTCTTTTTTGCCCATTCCTGAACGGCCGTTTCCCAATTTGCGAATTGCGGGTCGGCATACGGATCGAGAGGGGCGGAACCTGTCGGATCGCGCCGGTCAATATAATAAAGGATCGAGTGTGGTTGCCCGCCCAAGAGATATTCCCCGCGAAGGATCGGCTTTGAAGAAGCAATCGGCTCGGGCTTCGGAAATGTTTCGGGAGCGTACAAAGGGAGCGCCTCGGCCATAAAGTTGTGCCAGATAGGAACAGCGGCGAGAATGCTCGATCCGCTCCGGTGCATCGGCTTGTTGTCGTTATTCCCCGCCCACACGCCGACCACAAGCGACGGCGTATACCCGACCGTCCATGCATCACGATAATCATTCGACGTCCCGGTCTTCAGCGCAACATCGTAATTCGGAAACACAGTAAGCCCCAAGCTGTTCTGAAAAAGCCCCGCGCGCGCGGACTGGTCGGAGAGAATATCATTCACAAGCCGTACCGACTGGGGATCTGCGGCCTGTTCCGCCCCGCTTCCGTCCTGCTGGTCTTCGTAGGATTCAAGTATATTCCCTTTGGCGTCCTTCACTTCGAGGATCATCGTCTGCGGCCGACGAGCGCCGTCTCCCGCCAAAACCGAGTACCCGCCGACGAGCTCGATCAACCGCACTTCGCCGCCGCCCAAAACCAACGAGAGTCCGTACCGCCGCGGGTCCTGTAATGTGGTGATGCCAAGCTTGCTAACAACATCAAGCGCATCGCTCAAGCCCACAAGATAGAGCACCTGAACCGCCGGGATATTAAGCGACTGCGCGAGGGCGATCCGAAAACTTACCGGCCCGCGCTCTCCTCCGTCAAAATCTTCCGGGTGGTAGCATTTCTCGTTTTCGTTTTTTCGGTCCACAATGGCGGGGCAAATCGGATTATTCGAAACAAATTCTGTCGGCACGTCGAATACCGTCGTCTCCGGCGTGTATCCTTTTTCGAACGCGGCAAGATATACGAACGGCTTAAGCGCCGATCCGGGCTGGCGCCTGCCTTGGGTTGCCACATTAAAATTCCCCTCGTTCGCCACGTCAAAATAGTTGCGCGACCCGACCAGGGCAAGGATCTGCCCGGTTTTCGGGTCCTCTGCAACAAGCGCGGCATTCTTTCCGTCGTAAAGCTTGTCGTTTTGCGCCGCTCCTTCCGCAACCACCCGCTCGGCCACCTCCTGAAGCTTCTGATCAAGCGTAGTGACCACGCGGAGTCCCCCGGTGCGGACAACCTCTTCGCCGTATTTTTGAACCAAATAATCCTGAACGGCAACGATAAAGTGCGTTGCCACCCCGCCCTGTCTTTGGGGCTGGAATTCGAGCTTTGTTTCGAGGGCCGCCTTGAGCTGCTCCTTATCGATCTTTCCGGCTTCCGCCATTTTATTCAAAATATATTCCCGCCGCGCCATGAGCTCATCTACGTGGCTCCCGAACGGCGAATAATAACTCGGCGCCCGCGGCAACGCGACCAAAAGGACGCCCTCCCCTAATGTGAGGTCTTTTGCCGATTTCCCGAAATAGCCCTGGCTTGCGGCCTCGATGCCGTACGCCGTCGGTCCATACGGAATTTCGTTCAAATAAAATTCCAGGATCTTATCTTTGGGGTACCGGCGGGTAAGCTGGAGCGCGAGGATCAGCTCCCTGATCTTCCGGGAAAACGTTTGTTCGGTCGAAAGGAACGCGTTCCGGGCAAGTTGCTGAGTGATCGTGGAGCCACCCTGGACGATCCTGCCACGCGTCACGTTCATCCACACCGCGCGCAATATGCCGCGCCAATCCACACCCGGCCCTTCATAAAAATTTTCGTCTTCGGTGATCACCGTCGCATCCTTGACGAACTGCGGAATTTCATCGAGCGGGATGACCGTCCGCTTCTGGCCGGCGCTTACTTCATAAATGATGCTTTTTCCGGTCCGATCGTAAATTTTTGTCGACTGGGCGATGTTGCGTTCGGAGATCTGGTCCACCGAGGGCAAATCCTTCGCGAGATAAAAAATTGCCGAGAGAAACACAACCCCGCCAGCAAGAATAATGACCAGAAAAAATAAAAGGATTCGTTTCATTGCGTTGTTGCGTTGATTTGTTTGATTCTTCTTTAGCTTCCTTAATTATCAACAAAGCCGCCCCGCTTGTCTATGCGGGGCGGCCAAAACGCCCGTGCGGCAATACTGCGCTACTGCTCTTCTTCACTCGCTTCGTCTTCATCGTCCCCATCCGTTTCGTCGTCGTCTCGGGAGCCGGGGAAGTAACCGGGGTCGGCGGGGTCAACTTCGCCGTCGTCGCCATCTTCAGGCCCCGAGAGAAATGGTCTCTGTAGTTCGCCGATCATACTGTTTCAAAAATTGGTCGACCTTTGCTTTTATTCCCTAAAATAATCTTCCTAAAAAACCTTGCCCAAGCAAGTATATGGCACAACTTCTGTTTGTCAACGGCTCCTTCCCGCATGCCCAAGGGAGCGGATTCCGTAGGGTTAATAAGGGCTACGAAAGGCGCCGCCTCATCTCGCAGTCCCGAGAAGCAAGGTACGCAACGGCAAGCGCGTCGCTTGCATCATCGATCACGCGGAGGTCCGGCCTCCCGAAGATCGCCCGAACCATTTTCGCAACCGCCTGTTTATCCGCCAATCCATAGCCGGCAACCCCGCTCTTTACTTCGCTCGGAGAGTACTCCAGCACTTCGAGCCCCTGGCGTATGGCGAGCGCAATAATGACCCCGCGCGCTTGAGCTACCCCGATCGCCGTTTTGCGGTTCTTCGCAAAATATAACTTCTCGATCCCTAATATCTTCGGACGATATTTTCGGATAAGAGCGAGAGCCCCCTGATGCGCTTCGTCGAGCGCCTCTGCGTCGTCCGGGGAAGAAATTTTCAAAATTCCGGCCTCAAGGATCGAGAGGGAATTTCCGGCAACCTTAATAAGGCCATACCCGATGCGCCGCGAGCCGGGATCTATGCCTAAGATGATCATGGCGCTCCGTTAGTAACAACCGCACGGACATCCTCGCAAGACTCAAGGTCTTTCGCGAGCCGGGCCAGCTCCTCTTTTTCCGCGGAAGAAAGAATTTGCGGGGACCGCGGCTTCCACGAGTTGCCGCTCTGTTCAAAGACCCACAAGACACTGCCGGTTTCGGCCCATTTTGCACCGTGGCTATTTAATGTCTTTTTTACCTCGGAAGCTGTCCGATTCTTGTTATCGGTCGCCACCTCGATAATAAGCGCAACCCCGTTCCTGTCGTACGCCCCAAAGATGCACTCGGAAAGATCCTCCCCGCCTCCCGAAGCGCGCCCGATCGCGCGCTCGATCGCGTCGTTTGAAATATTGCTTTCTTTCGCCTTAAGTATCGCGGTGCGAAGACGCGGGTTAAATTTTGGATCGGGTTCCTGTTTCGCGGCCGCGGAAATAGCCTGGAGCACTTTTGAAAAAAGCTTGCCCCGCTTTAAATCGGTAATTCCTTTTTGGTGTTTTATCTGAGTCCACTTATTGTGTCCCGACATGGCTATGCCCTTAAAACGGGCATGAGGATATAAAAATAAGAGCCCTCCCCGGGAGACTTAAGGAGCGCCGGTTTGTTATCTTCGTTCAGCCCCAAGTATACCTCTTCGCTTTTAAGCACCTTAAGCCCATCCGAGAGGTACCGCCAGTTGAACGTGGCCTCTCCCGCTCCCCCCTCGATCTTCGCGGAGAGAACATGCCGGTTTTCGCCCAACCCCTGCTCGGTTGAGTAAAGTTCAATACTTTTTTTGCCCTGGAGCACGCGGCAATGAACCTCGCCCGCTTTTGAGCCGAATACCCCGGCGAGCTTAAGCGCATCCAAAAATTCACTCCGCCCGAGGACCACCTCCGAGGAAAACTTCTTGGGCACCACCGCGGCATAGTCTGGGAACGTGGCGTCGATAAGGCGCGAAACAAATTTCCATTGTTCCGACTGAAAAAGAACCTGGTGTTCGTCGCGGCATATTGTTGTGTCCCCCTCGCCGCCAAGGATCCGAAGCACTCCTTGTGCCGTTCGGATCGGCACCAATATCCGGAATGGGGCCTCGATATTCGTTTCAAACTTTCCTTTGGAAATTGTTTTTTCCGCAAGGCGGAAACTGTCGGTTGCCACGATCCTAAGGGCGTCAAGCGAGAAATCAAAAAGCATGGCGTTCAACTCCGGGCGGATCTCCGAAAATTGGCTGGCGGCAAGAACCTGGCCAATTGCTTCCCGAAGAACGCCGCTGTTTATTTTTAATGATTCATTTTGGTTTTTAATATGGGGAATAAGAGGGAACTCCTCCGCGGGCAGCCCTTGGATCGTCGCTTCATAGTTGTCGGTTTTTATAATTAAATTATTTCCTTTTTGTTCCAAATTAAGCCGTTCACTGGGGAGATTATTAATAATGGCCGAGAATGCCGCGCGAGGAACCGTTATTTTCCCTTCCTCGATAATCTTTCCACTCACTAAGGAACTTACCCCGGCCTCGAGATTAGTCGTGGTGAGCTGTATTTTATTATTTACGGTTTCCATAAGGATGTTTTTTAAGATCGGGAGGCTTGAGCTTTCCCCGTCAACACGCTCGACGATAGAAAGCCCTTCTTTAAAATTAGTTTTCATCACAATAATCTTCATGGTTTATTTAATATATAAACTTGTAGTTGTTGTTATTAGTGGGTGTGTTGTGTGGAAAAATCAATTTTATCGAGGCGAAGGAATGTTTTTATTGTGAATAAGAATCGGAAGGTGCGGCTATGATTTGTAGATAATATCTTTAATAAGAATAATCTTTTGATTCAAGGATGAGTTTATATTGATCTCATGGTTGATTTTTTCATAAGAATGGATCGCGGTTGTATGGTCTCTCCCGAGCTTTTCCCCAATATATGGGTAGGACATATTCAGGATATCCCGAAGGAGAAACATCGCGATTTGGCGCGGCTCTACCACTTCTTTTTTTCGGCAACGGCCCGACAGGTCTTCTTGTTTGATCTCAAAAAACTCCGCAACAGCCTTTAAAACCTGCCCATCGCTGATGTGGCGGGAAAAACTTTGAACCGACTTTTCGATGATCTCCACCACGGCTTTTTCCGGAAGTTCCATTCCGCGCTTTTCTTGGAGAAAGAGGACCTTGTTAATAACCCCCTCGAGTTCTCGGATGTTCTTTTTTACCCTGCGGGCTATCAGGTCAACAACGGGGTCGCCCAACACCACGCCCTCCTCTTGGAGCTTTGTTTTAATGATCGCGACGCGCGCCTCGTACTCGGGATATGCGATGTCCGCGATAAGCCCGCCCTCGAAACGGGAGCGGAGGCGCTCTTCGAGCGTCGGGATCGACTGGGGCGGACGGTCGGATGATATGATGATCTGCTTATTATTTTCGTAGAGCGTATTGAATGTGTGGAAGAACTCCTCTTCCGTTTTTTCCTTCCCGCCGATAAACTGGATGTCGTCAATAATAAGGACGTCGACGTCGCGGTATTTCTTTTTTGTGTCCTCCATCCGCTTATTGCGGATCGCCCACACGACGTCGCTCGTGAATTTTTCAGATGTTACATACCTGGGGCGCACCTTGTTTTGGTGGATCTTTTTTATCTCGTTCCCGATCGCCTGGATCAGATGGGTTTTCCCCAGGCCTACGCCTCCGTACACGAAGAAAGGATTATATTTTGTGCCGATGTCCTTAATGATGGCGCGGGCGGCGGCATGCGCGAGTTCGTTGAACGATCCTACAATAAACGAGTCGAGGGTATAGCGGGGATTCAGGTTGCTCTCCGGGTCCGTCTTAAAATCAAGCTTGATGCGATCCTCGTGCTTATATTGCTCGTCCTGTGGAGAACCTCTTTGGGCCGGAATCGCGAAAACCTGGCTGTCCACCAGAAATTCCAGTTTTTTGGTGCTTGGGTCAAAGTTGCGGACGATGCCCAGTATGTTCTTTTGGTATTTATTCTCAACCCACTCTTTTGCGAAGTTCGAAGGAAGCGCGATATAAAGAGTCCCCTCGTTTTTATTCACCAGCCTGCTGTTTTTGAGCCATGTCGCGAAGTTTGCACGTGACACCTGGATCTCCATCTCGCCTAACGTGCGCTGCCACAATTGTTCAAGCTCCATGTCATTCATTCTATGTGGTATTAAGGTTTCGTCAAAAGCGCACAAGTTGAACGTTCTGGGGATTAGCTGTTTATAACTTTTTTACGCCAGCCGCATCCAGTGTTTCTTTGGTTGGGGAAACGTGGTACTATGGTGAAATGTCGCAGACATATCAGCCAAAAAAACGGAAGCGGGCACGGACACATGGATTTCGAGCTCGTGCGCGGGCGCATGGCGGCCGGAATGTGCTTTCGCGGAGGCGCGCGAAGGGGCGGAAGCGCCTCATCCCCTAGGAAAAGATTAGGGCAACAATGTTCTTGAGGCGGATGCGCTTGCCGCGGGAGGAATTTTCGAAATTTGCGGGTCATCGCGGGGAACAAGGCGCACTTCCCTACTTTCTTATTAAGACAAAGCGGAATACCGTGGGGCACAATCGATTCGGCATTGTTGTGGGGGGTGCGGTTGTGCGGCAATCGACGCGCCGCAATTTTTTAAAACGGCGCATTCGGAGCGCGGTGGCGCGGTGGTCGGAGTCGGCGCTTGATTTTTTAGTGATCGTCCGCCCCGCCGCCTCGGCGAATCCCCGGGATGCGCTTTCTTGCCTGGCCGGACTAAAAGATGCGCTTCGCGATGAATAATAACCATGTATAACCTTCTGATCTATAAGCCGCTTTTTAACCTCCTCTTGTTTTTCTACAACACGGTTTCATTCGGCGATCTTGGCGTCGCGATCATTCTTCTCACGCTTGTCATTCGCCTGATTCTCTATCCGCTGTTTCAAAAAAGCGTTCGGCACCAGACCGTGATGCAAAAACTGCAGCCGGAGATCAAAAAAATTCAAGAGCGGCACTCCGGCAACAGGCAGAAACAGGGAGAGGCCATGATGGCGCTCTACAAAGAACATCGCGCGAATCCGTTTTCGGGGATCCTTATGCTTATCGTCCAGCTTCCTATCCTCTTTGCGCTTTTCAGTATTTTCCGAAACATCTTAGAGCCGATAACAAAAGACGCAGTGTATGCGTTCGTCTCCATACCCGGAGTGATCAATACGCATTTCCTGGGCTTGATTCCTCTCGAACAACCGAGTATTATGATAGCAGTTTTGGCGGCTCTTGGTCAGTATTTTCAGGTGCGGTTGGGTCTCCCGAAATACGAAAAAGGGAAGACGCTGACCCCTGCGGAACGGATGGGGAAACAGATGGCCATAATTGGTCCGGTGCTTACCATCTCTATTCTCTGGAATTTTCCGTCCGCCCTTGGCCTCTACTGGCTTACCACGTCGCTATTTTCTATCGTGCAGCAACAAATTGTTAATCGTGAATTACGCCATGATACAGTGGGAAGAATTCATAACGAACACAATGACGCTCGCGGGGTTCACCGACTGGAAGGTTGAAGTTGACGAGGAGCACAAGCACGGAATGGTCTTTATCCACGACAACCCCACGCTCATCAAAGAAAACCTGCCGGTCCTGGTGGAGAGTTTTAATTACCTCATCCAGCTGATCGCGAAGAAGAACGACCAGCCCCCGATCTTTTTGGATATCAATAACTATCGGCGGGAGCGGGAAACGCTGATCACCGAACTTGCGCGGGCGGCGGCGCGGAAGGTTCTCGCGACCGGCGAGGCTATCTCGCTCCCGGCAATGAATTCATATGAGCGGCGCATTGTCCACGTTGCGCTTGCCGTGCACCCCGATGTGTTCACAGAAAGCATAGGCGCGGGGAAGGAGCGCTATGTGGTGGTAAAGCGGCTGGAAGAAAAAAATGCGGGAACGCCCGCCGAGCAGAAGACAAATTAGTTGCCTGCCATCTCGGCAAGAGAGAGTGAATACAATTTTTGGTCGAGGCGGTTTATGAAATAAAGGCGGTTGCCGAAGATCTTGAGGCGTGTCGCGTCGAGAATAATTCCCGGATCGTTCCAGAGGATCGTCTGCGCGCCGCTCTGGAGGTTGATGGCGCGGAAGCCGTCCTCGGTGAACAACGCCCGCTTCTCATACGTATCGGGAAGCGGGCTTCGAGCGAATTTCTGAGTGCTACGGGGAACCGCGCAGTAGAGAATTGTTGATGAGGGCGAGGCCACGGATGATGTTGCGGTTGATGCCCCGAACACGCACTTCGATGGCAGTGTTGCGATCGAGAGTTGCCGGGATGCCCGACCCTGCGCGTCAAGGAGCGAGAGCAGCCCCCCGTTCTGGTTTTGGCTTCCCTCGAAGCCGAGTCCGCGCTCTCCTTTTTTGTCCCATATCGTTTCGAGGCCGAGCTTGTCGCGTACAAGGAACGAGAGAGCGCGTTTTTTTATATCAAAACGAAGAAGAGAAGACGGCATAAGAGAGCTCGGCTTTCCTTCGAGAAAGATCTGGTTCGGGAGAACCCATCGCGGCACAAGGTCATAGGCGGCAAGCGAGATCATTTCTCGCGGCTGAGCTTTTGTATTCCCGAGATCGAGCGTTTCGAGGACATCGCGGGAGCCCCGGGCCGTGAAATATGCGATAGAAGCCGAGTCCGGCGCCCATGTGGCCCCGCGGAGCCCGGCAGGAAGCGGCCTCCAAGATTTCCGCGCGACATCAAAGACGCTTGCCTGGAGATCGGCGGACGTTCCGAATGATGCAAGAACAAGCTTCCCGTCGCGCGAAAATGCGGCGGAAAGAAGATTCGCGATCGGGGTAGCGCTTAATATTGAGGCATTCCCCGCCTCTATTTTTATAACCTGTCCGTCGGGCTGGATAACGGCGATCGTGCCGCTCGGGCTTATAAAGTAATCGCTTGCGGGATACGGGGAAACCAGCCCGAATTT
>Ga0209210_1002229_pt1 | contig 14453 bp, 13 predicted proteins | sample RifGroA1_FD_183991 | JGI IMG/M metagenome (GOLD analysis project Ga0209210, IMG submission 183991) | Contaminated groundwater microbial communities from Rifle, Colorado, USA - Rifle Groundwater A1 (SPAdes) (version 2) | ecosystem: Environmental > Aquatic > Deep subsurface > Groundwater >...
TTTTAAATGCGCCTCCAATTCCTGCCTCGCCGGCAGGCGGGCCTCCGAGCATTCCATCTGTTCCAAAACCACCGACGCCACCTGGTCTAAATATTTCAATTCCCCCGACTTCAATTGTTTCTGAAGAATCGCAAAATGTCAGCGCTGAAAAAAATGTCGCATACGGAACTGAATTGCGAACGATGCAACAAGACATGAAGAGCATCAGCACCGGATCTCAAATATCTGGTGCTCCGATTTTTCCAAGCACACCATTGCCAGATGTCGGACTTCAGAAATCAGATGTCGGAACTCGAGAATTAAAAACATCTCATAAGTTAAGAAATATTTTATTCATATTTGGATTTTTACTTTTAGGAATTGCGATTATGCTTTTGCTATCAAGCGGAAGCAATACAAGCCCGACGACGACAAAAACGCCAGCCTCGTCGAGTCTAGGCCCGCCTGGACTCGACGAGGCTGGCGGGCCGAGACCGAGCGCATCTCCTATGCAATCATCGGCACCAATTCCTTCATCAACTATAATTTTAAGAACAAGTGAGCTTGCCACAATTTTTGGCGTACCGACAGATATCTATCCATTAGAAAACACTGCGAGCGCAAGAGCGTTATTTCTGTCCCGAGTTTCTGCTACGCCAGTGCTTGCCAGGCAATTGATTTCTGTCGGAACATCAATTGGTGGCAATATATCGCCGTCTGCACACGATATACTCGTTGCGCTTGCTGGCGAAGATCCGTTGGGTACCGCTTCATCAATGGGCGACGACTGGGCGTTGCTCGTGTACGGCCAGACCGAACAATTTGATAGCACAGGAATGTTAATCGCAAACGCTCCGACATCACGCCGTTTGATATTTATAGCTGAAGCAAAAGATTCTATTGCACTAAAAGATGCATTCCGTCTGTGGGAAAGTAGCTCATTTATCACTGCACTTTCTGCGCCATTTTCATACAATCCAACACTGGCAACGCGAGGATTTAACGATGGAACAAGTCTGCAACAAACAATAAGATACGCCAACTTTCCAAATCCAGACAGAAGTATTGATTATGCAATTGTCCTCGCGAAAAATGGCAAATCGTATCTCGTAATTACAGGTTCTCGCGAATCAATGTTCATAGCTGTTCGCTGGCTCGTGACACAATAAAATTGTCCACAGTTCTATTTTCTATTTTGCGAAATTGGTATATAATACTCGTAGTTCGTTCACCGTTTCGTCGATAGCTTGCGCGTAGGCAACGGCCTATCATGCGCTAGTGATCTTTAGCGCTGCCCAGTGCCACGCACAGGCCAGTTCCCAACGAAGAGCGTCCGCCCACAAAATTCCGTTAAGGTTTTAGGGGCATGGACGCTCTTTTCTTTTTATACAAATAGGGTATCATGTGCGATATGGGAAAGACCAAAGAACAAAAAACAGAACTGCAACTCGCTGAAGAAATAGCTCAACTTGATCGCGAGATTAATGGTCTAATGGATCATATTGCTGGAGTCCATACCGAAAGTAATGAGCTCGGGAAAGATTCCGAATCTACTGCGACAGAAATTGGTTTGGACGAGGCATCGCTTGCTGTGTTTAAGAGTAACCTTGATCATAAGCGAGCTCGGCTCGCAGAAACAGAAGCACAACTTGCCAAGATGAGAGTTGTGAAAAAGAAAGTGACATAATATGGCTCTTCAAATTCTTTCGGCAACACTTGGCGGCATAGATGCCCGTCTTATTTCCGTTCAAATAGATTCCCAACGGGGCATTCATGATTTTTCAATTGTTGGGTTGGGGGATAAGGCGGTTCAAGAATCAATTGATCGTATTGACGCGGCAGTTAGGCAAAGCGGATTTTCTGCCCCAAGTTTGCAACATAAAAAATACATTGTAAATCTTGCACCTGCAGACATCAAAAAAGAAGGATCGGGATACGATTTGCCGATAGCGATTGCATATCTGATTGAGAGCGGCCAAATACCGGCAAAATTTTCACCGACCGGATTAATGATTGGCGAATTAAGTCTTGATGGCACACTCGGCCACACAAATGGAGTACTTGCCGCAACAATGTTGGCCGAATCAAACAACATTAAAGAAATTATTGTTCCATTGTGTAACGCGCAAGAAGCTTCTGCTGTTGACGGTATTAATGTAATCGGAGCTCAAACACTAAAAGATGTGATTAGCCATCTTGTTGGTACAAAAATAATTCCGGTCACGATTTCTTCTCCAGCAAACAGGGTAGCGAAAATTGGAGAGAGTTCTTTCGCGCATATTCGCGGACAATATGCGGCAAAAAGAGCAATGATTGTTGCAGCAGCTGGCGGACATAATATTTTAATGATAGGAACTCCTGGATCTGGCAAAACATTGCTCGCACGAGCAATTATTGATTTACTCCCGCCTCTTAGCAGGCGAGAAAGTATTGAGGTGGGGAAAATTCATAGCGCCGCAGGATTGCTTCGCGGACCAGTGCATGAATTACCGCGACCGTTTTGTTCACCACATCATACTGCATCGCCAGTGGCAATTATTGGAGGTGGCACGGCAATTCGTCCTGGACAAATTTCGCTTGCACATCGTGGAGTTCTCTTTCTAGATGAAATACCTGAATTCCCACGAAACTGTCTTGAAGCACTCCGCCAGCCACTTGAAGATGGAGTCGTTACGGTGGCACGAGCATCGGGTGCGGCCACTTTACCAGCAAAATTTATGCTTATTGGTGCAATGAATCCGTGCCCGTGCGGAAATTTTGGCGATTCCAATACGCAATGTATTTGTACACAACATGCAATCACAAAATATAGAAAGCGGATTTCTGGTCCGCTTTTAGATCGCATAGACATCCGTGTTTATGTCGGAAGAGAAGACATAAAAGCCCCAGAATCATCCAATGACATAGAGGGGATTTGCGCTTCTATTCAAAAAGCGCGCGAACTCCAATTTGCACGCCTCGCACCTTTTGGATTAATAACTAACAGTGAAATAAGCCACAAAACCATTGATCGTCTCTGCAAAATGGAATCATCTGCAAAAAATCTTTTAGATGGCGCGACCAATAGAAAGAGACTTTCATTACGCTCCTATCACAAAATACAAAAAATCGCGCGAACTATTGCTGACTTAGATGGCGCAGACTGTATAGGCGATAAACACATTGCCGAAGCGCTCGCTTTGCGCGCAGAATCTAGCGACGAGAGCGTTTTGGCGCATTAATTTTTTGCCAGGGGATTTCTCGCTCCATGCACTTCAAAATGCAGGTGGCATCCTGTAGATCGGCCTGTTGTTCCCATAAGCGCAATTTTGTCTCCCCGCGCAACTTGTTGCCCCAATGCGACCAATAGTTTTGATGTATGGGCATAAAGTGTTTCTGTGCCGTTTTGATGTGCAATTTTTAAATACTTTCCAAATCCGCCGTTATATCCGGTTGCCGCGGCCGCGGTTATTGTCCCGTCTGCGGCGGCATAAATCGGCGTACCGCATTGATTTGCCACATCAACGCCGTTACGCCCATGGATTTTGCCCCAATTAAACCCAAGCGCAGGAATTTTAAAGAAGTCCTTCAGATCTGGTAGGTGAGCAAATGCGTCTTGAATTGCGCGAGGTAATGTTTTTGATTTTGAATTTTGTATTTTCCCTTCCGGAACAATAATTTCGTCTCCAACAACAAGCACCCCGCTTTTCGGGATGCGATTATAGCTCATAATTCTATCCTCGCTTGCCTGATATTTCTGCGCAATTAATGTTGGCGTATCGCCACGCACAACAATATGTATCACTCCCGTAATCGGGGGAATGCGAAGCACTTGCCCCGGTGAAATATTGTCGGCATTTTTGAGTTTGTTTGCCCACATAACTGAATCCACGCTCACGCCGTAGTCTGCCGCAATAAACGAGAGCAAGTCGCCTTCTTGAACGGTATATTCAATTACACTGTTGCGATGATCATTTATCTGATCAAGCACATCGGCATCTGGAGTATTCATCGTGATCATTGCACTATCACGGACTAATGGCGCATCTGCGCTTTTTGCTCCAGCCACATCAGATGCGCCATCAAACGATGCTGTATGCATATCGGCTAACTGAAGGCTTGAAAGTACCTGTGGCGCATTAATCGCAATGGCAAACTCTTCAACATATTGATGAGAAAAGCGTCCCAAAAAAGACGCTTTGCCATCTGGCCCTGCTCCCACAAAAACGAAAATTGTTATAGAAAGGAAAATAACCACGGACAGCTCCATGATAGGATTTCTGAAAATAGAGCGAATGATCATCCCCGCCCGACTTGAGGCGATGTGCCTGCGGATTCGGGAACTGTTTATCGGTCTGTGTGTACTAATAGGCCTTTTTGCCTCCAGAAACAAAGAATCCTCTTGCGAGAATCACACAAAAAAGTGTAGCATTTGGCATGGTCTGGGTCAATAACGGCAAAAGAGATTATCAACAACTGTGAATATCATCCCGGATCGCTCAAAAACCGGTTTTGACGCAGAAGAGCTAGTTGCAAAACATTTAGAAAATAATGGTTTTCACATAATTGATAGAAACTGGCGCAAACCGTGGGGAGAATTGGATATTGTGGCAGAAAAAGATAAGATACTACACTTCATAGAGGTGAAAGCATCAAATAAGCTGTCGCTGGGATTTGAGCCATTTCGCCGAGCCGACCATCACAAGATGGCGAAAGTCGCTCGAACCGCCGAAACATGGTTGATGTCCCATAAGTACCCGCTAGATACGCCTCGTCAGATTGATATAGCATCTGTAATTATGGATCCAGCGAACCCAAAGATAGAGATATTTGAGAATATTTGAGATAATAAATAAATGAAGCCACTTATTGGAGCACATATAAGCATTGCCGAAGGAATAGAAAAAGTCCCTCTTTTGGCGCTTCAAGAAGGGTGTGAAACATTTCAATGTTTCACGCGCTCGCCACAAGGGGGTAGCAAACAAGAATTATCCGACAAACAAGTAGGCGAGTTTCGGGATAATATGAAAAATAGTAGCATTGAGCGATTTGTTATTCATGCTCCGTATATAATCAACCTCGCGTCTGAAATGCCGCGAATCAGACATTCAAGTATTAGTATTATCAGAGATGAATTAGAACGCGGAACAAAGCTTGGAGCAGATTTCGTTATGTTTCATCCTGGATCTTGCCGTGGACAGCCAAGGCCAGACGCGATTGCATCGGTACAAAAGTCTTTGGAACAAATACTTGATGGATACTCTGGTACAACAGAACTTCTTGTGGAGATCTCCGCAGGAGCAGGCGAGGTGCTTGGGGCAACATTTACAGAAAACGCCGATATGATTTCTACTGTTAAGTCCGCAAGGGGATTTGGGGGAATTTGTTTTGATACATGCCACGCATTTGCTTCAGGATATGATTTCCGAACCGCTGAAAAAGCACAAGCAATGCTTGAAGAATTTGATCGCACCATCGGCCTAAACTTGCTTAAATTAAGCCATGTGCAAGATTCAAAATCCGACCTTGGTGGCAAAAGGGACAGGCACGAACATATCGGGGATGGATTTATCGGTGATGGGCTAAAAGCTCTGCTAAATACAAAGGAATTTCGTCATATTGATTGGATTTTGGAAACAGAGTCAGACAAAAGAGATGAGGACATAAAGCACTTAAAATATATAAGGGATTCTATGTAAAAAGGCCACTTTTTAGGCTGTTTTTGACTCATAAACATGGGGTTGACAAAACACCTCCATTTTGATATACTGTATATGTAAGCTTTCTTTCACAAACTAGGCATTTTTGGAGGTGTCCAATGAGGATTTCGAGGTTATTCGTGGTCGTGGCCATCCTGGCTGCGATTCTCGCCCCGGCTCCGTCCGAGGCGCAGTCGCCGTGGCGTACGCGCGCGCTCATCAACGAGCACGCGCGGTACTATCAGGGCAACTACCGCCCACTGTTCGTCCTGCCGCCGATGTACGGAGGCAGATACGGCTCTCCGTATGAAACGCCGTATTACGGCAACAGCGGTGGACGGTTCGGCCTTGACGGCCGGACGCTCGGAGTCGTTGTCGGTGGCATCGCTGGCGGAACCGCCCTTCGCAGGAAGGGCCCCGTTGGCCAGGCGTTGGGTGTTGTCGGTGGGGCGCTCGTTGGAGGCATCATCGGCAACCGGTTTGACCGCAATCGCGAAATGCGACTGATGGTCGAGCCGCCGGTTCAGTACGAACCTGAGCCGATGTCGCCACCCACGCCTCAGTACGAGGCACAGCGCGGCGAAGTCTGGATCAACGCGACCGGATGTGAAATCGCCATAGACGGCGTCGTCATCCCGTCGGGGAAGAAGATCTGGGTTTCCGATCCAGAAGAAGTGGATTGGGAATCGTTGTCGTGTGAAGTTGTTTTCACGGAGCAGGAGGACGGCATTGTCGTCCTGACCTGCGAAAAGGAGAAGTGAGATGACAAGGACATTCCTGGCGTGGGTCGGGGGGATTCTCCTCGGCCTGCTCGTCATCGTGTTCGTCGTCGTTCCGTTCGCGTCGTTCGCGTGGCACATCGGTGCGTGCGCATGGTCATGCGCCACGCCCACCACCACGAAGGCCGTGGAGCAGGCGAAGCCGCCCGTTCCCGCACCGACCGCCACGCCGACTCCCACCGCACCCGCGGAGGAGATCATCGTGGAGGAATGCTGCGGTACCGACCCACTGGTCACCGCGATTGTCGGCCGCGAGATGGATCGCGGCGATAAGTTGACCGATGCGCTGGTGGACATCACCAAGTCGGTCGTCAACAAGTTGCCTGGTCCCACCGCGGCTCCCGCCGTGCAGACCGTGGCACCTCGCCCGCCGGCTCCGCCGTCGCCCTGTCCGGACTGTTCGTCCGGCAGAGTGTACAGGTATCGCGGCCGGCATCGGGTCAACTGACTCGTCCCAACAGCATCAGTCTCGCCTAGTTTGCTGATGCTACAAGACCTCACTTCGCCTCCCGGCGAATGTGGGGTCTTTTCTTTTGTTGAAAAAGTGGTGAAAAGTGATAAAATATGCGCGTGGAAATGATTTCTCATAGTCCGAATCAAACAAACGAAATATCCGCAGAAGTTGCGCAAAAAGCGATGGCCAGCATGGCCGATCGCGCCACAGCGACTATTATTTCTTTATCTGGAGAGCTCGGCGCAGGAAAAACAACATTTGCACAAGGATTTGCCCGCGCTCTTAGCGTCTCTCAAAATCTTAGAAGCCCCACTTTTACACTCGCGAAGTCATATTCAGTCCCAAATTCTGATTATATACTTTGGCACATTGATTGTTATCGCCTAGAAAAACCGGAAGATGCGCGCGCCATTGATCTGCCAATAATATTCAAAGATCCAAAAGCGCTTGTGCTTATTGAGTGGCCAGAACGCATACAACTAGATACGCGCCATTGGGATATTAAATTTTCACACGGCAATAATGAAAATGAACGAAAAATTTTAATAACAGAAATATGAAAACTCTTGTTCTTATTGATTCAAATGCGCTCGTTCATAGGGCGTTCCACGCGCTACCGCCAACAATGACCGCGCCTGATGGACGGCCGACAAGTGCAATATATGGATTTCTCACGGCATTTTTGAAAATGATTGGCGATTTGAAACCGGATTATATTGTTGCGGCATTTGATTTGCCAGCTCCTACATTCCGTCACGAAGAATACGAACAATATAAGGCACACCGCCAAAAAGCGCCTGATGAATTATATGGACAAATTGAGCCAGTTAAAGAGTTTTTGTCTACGCTGGGTGTGCCCGTGATCACGCATACTGGGTTTGAAGCAGATGATGTGCTTGGAACGCTTGTAGAAAGAGTAAAAGATGTCTCCGATTTAAAAACGATAATCGTTACTGGAGATTTGGATACGCTTCAGCTTGTCTCTGGCGACACGGTAACGGTATTTACCATGCGCAAAGGAATGGGAGATATAGTCTCATACAATGAAGATGCGGTACAAAAGAGATTTGGTATATCGCCATCACAAGTTCCGGATTATAAGGGGCTAACTGGCGATCAGTCAGACAACATTCCTGGGATAAGGGGGATCGGAGAAAAAACAGCTACTGCACTTATCCAAGAGTTTGGATCTCTTGAGAAAATATTTTTAAGAGAGTCTCCGCATCCGCTTTTGACTACAAATTTATTAAAGAAATTAGCAGAAGGCAAAGATTCGGCCATATTTTCCAAAAAACTCGCCACAATTATAAAAGATGTGCCGATTATGTTTGATCTAAAACAGGCAGAATGGAGAATACATGCAGATTATGGCGCACTAGCAAGGCTTTGTGAAGAATTTGGGTTTTCATCTCTTACGCGCAGGTTTCAATTATTGCTTGGGGCAACAGCTGATTTGGCGTATTCGGAGCCAGTGCAACAGAATATGCTTTCGTCTGATATTGTTCCGGACGGCGATATACTTACGATATTTGCAGAATATGAGGGCACGGATCTTCGTTCTATTTCAGTATCGGCAAATAATACTGATGTGGTGTTTATTGAGAATCCAAAACAAAAACACCTTATAGAAATATTTTCTAGAGCCCATGTGATAGGACACGACTTAAAGCCATTAACGAAGCTTTTGCCAGAAGATTTTAATATGCGCGCGACTCTTTTTGATACACAAGTCGCCTCTTGGATTCTCAATCCAGAACAGCGAGATTACAGCGCACAAAGAGTGTTGGGCGGAGAATCTGTTCGGGCGGTTATTAAAACCGCGCCACAACTTGTCTCACAAATTGCCGAGCGCAAAATTGATAAAATAGCGTATGAGATTGAGATGCCACTCATACCAATACTTGGGGACATGGAGCGCAGAGGTATTTTAGTTGATCGCCAGCGTGTTTTTGTGCTTGCGACACAAGCGCATCATGACATCACGGAACTTGAGAAAAAGATTTTCCACATAGCCGGAAGATCATTTAACCTCAACTCACCCGCTCAACTTGGCGAAGTGCTTTTCGGTGAGCTTAAGATATCAGGCAAGGTAAGAAAGACAGCAGGGGGAGCTCCATCAACTGCCGCACCAGAATTGGAGCGAATTCGTGACGAACACGAGATTGTCCCGCTAATTCTTGAATATCGTGAATTGGCAAAAATAACCAATACATACATTGAGCCGTTTGAATCGTTGATAGCAGGAGATGGACGCGTACACACAACATATAACCAAACCGGAACTGCTACTGGGAGGCTTTCGTCAAGTGATCCGAATTTGCAGAATGTACCGACACGGACAAAGCTTGGCCGCGCGTTTCGCGCCGCATTTATCGCGCCAAGTGGAAAAAAGTTTTTATCGTTGGATTATAGCCAGCTTGAATTAAGACTTGTGGCACACATGGCAAATGATCGCACGATGATAGACGCATTTCGTGCTGGCGAAGACATCCATACTCGCACAGCAAGTGAGGTGTTGGGGCTCGCTCCGGCACAAATTACATACGACATGCGACGAATGGCGAAAGTTCTTAATTTTGGAATTATTTATGGAATGGGGGTGCTTGGATTTTCCAGAGCTGCAAATGTGAGTCGCGATGAAGCGCGCCGTTTTATTGATGAATATTTTGCCAGATTTTCAGGTGTCGCAGAATTTATAAAACACATGCATCAAGAGGCGAGACAACACGGATTTGTATCTACAATACTTGGAAGGCAGAGATCAGTATCAGACATTACAAGTGGGATCCCACAGCTCGCCGCACAAGCAGAACGCATTTCAGTGAACCATCCGCTACAGGGCACAGCGGCGGATTTGGTCAAGCTTGCGATGATTCGCGTTTCTGCGATGTTACGCGCAGAAAATCTTTCTGATCATATACGAATGTTGCTTCAAGTCCATGACGAACTTGTTTTTGAGGTTGATGAATCGCTTCTTAATCGCGCCCGTGATATGCTCGTTGAAATACTTGAACACGCACTTGAACTTCGTGTCCCACTGGTCATAGATGCACGAGCCGGTACACGATGGGATACGCTTGAACTGCTTTTGCCATGAATAAAATATTCGCTCGTATTAGAGAAATAAAGCGAACCGATCTTTTCGTGGGAATTGTCGTGGCAATTGCCATAATTGCTGTAATTGTTTTTCTCTCGTGGCTTATCGGCGGTAGTGGATCGGTAATTGTCAGCAATCAGAATCCTTCGTCAGGTAAAAATCGCGTAAGCACAATCGCTGGCATTAAATGTGCGCGCGCAGAAGATCGCCCGATAGCAGTTATGCTTGCATCAGACACAGAAGCAAGGCCATTGTCTGGCATTGGGAGTGCAGATCTCGTTTTTGAAATGCCAGTCACACCAAATGGCATCACGAGACTTATGGCGGTTTTTCAATGTACGCTTCCTTTAGAGATCGGATCAATACGATCTGCGCGCGAAGATTTTATTCCGCTCGCAGAAGGTATTGACGCAATACTCGCTCATTGGGGAGGAGAACGAGGCGTTCTTGCGACGCTTGATAGCGGCATTATAGACAATGTAGATGCCATGAAATACGAGGGGTCAACATTTTATAGAAAAAATAACATCCCAAGACCGCATAATGGATTTACAGCACCCGATCTTTTATTTAGTCGCGCACAAGAATTGGAATATAGAGCATCAACAAGTTTATCGGGTATATTTGAAAGAGGATCAACTTCGGATAAACGAGGCGTTACGAACACCGGAGATCGCATACTACTTGCGTGGCCGCTGGAAATGGGTGTTGAGTTCAAATACGATCAAAAAACGCGAATGTATTCCAGGTGGCGTAATGGTACTTCAGAGATTGATAGGCTCACTGGCATACAGGTAAGTGTGCCGGTGGTGGTAGTGCTCTCGTCTTCTATGGAGTTCAGATACGATCAATATGTAACTATGCATGTAATCGGAAGTGGCAATGCAGATGTATATCAAGGCGGAATCCGCACGACCGGCAGATGGGAAAAAGCTTCTGCTAGCGCGCCACTTAAGCTTACAAAACAAGACGGATCATCTATAATTTTAAATCCAGGGAAAACTTGGGTCATATTTAACGCGCCACTTTTAAATCCTTAAACATGCTGACCCTTGTTGCCGGATCTGATCAATATCTTATAAAAGAAGCCGTCGCTTCGCTTATCCAAGCAATTAAGAAACAGCACAGCGGAAATGTTTCAATTACTTCCGTAAATGCAGATGAGCAGAATAGTATTGATTTGCTTGGAAGCCCGTTAAAATACCAATCATTTTTGGATACATATACTGTTGTCGTAGGCCGTGGATTTTCAGAAGATGATATTTTAAAAACAGCAAAAACTCTCTCTGTTGCGGAAAGAAAAGACGCGACACTTGTAGTCGCGTGGCCTAAAAAACCCACCGTAAAATTGGCTCGCATGGCAACTTCTATTTCTTTGTGTGAACCGCTAATTGGTGCGCAACAGACATCGTGGATTCGCAAATTTTGCGCAGACAGGTCGTGTTCAATAGAGCCAAAAGCTATAGCAGTTATGGCCAAGTTATTTAATGAAACTTGGCAAATTGCATCGGAATTGGAAAAGCTATGCGTGTGGGCTGGCACTGGCGGAACAATAACCCAAGAAATTGTGCAGTCTATGGCGCCAGCGTCTTTTTCACAGGATCAATGGGCAATATCTAATGCAATAAGTGCTGGCAATAAACGAGACGCAATAAAATCTTTATGGTATGGGCTTGCCGCTGGGGCAGATCCGTTCCAAACGCTTGGCAGTGTTGCATCAAGCATTCGTACGATGCTTTGGATTAGATCGCTCACAGATAACGGCATGCCAGTTGCGCGAATCGCAACGCATACTGGCCTTCATCCTTTCGTTGTTACAAAATCCCTCCACGGTGCGCATTCTTATGATCCAGCCAGTCTCACAAAATCACTAAGTATGCTCGGAGATCTTGATGTTGATGCAAAAAGTGGGAACGCGGATGTTGTAGACGGTTTATTTAAGATACTCCTTGCTATATGAGCTCATCATATGAATATCTTTCATATGGGAGGGCGACCGATGTGCAAAACACTAGAGATCGTAAATTTTATCGCCTACTTGAAATACAGCCCGGCATCCTTGCATGGGCTACATTGATTTTGGTTGTGGCCGCCTCATATTGGGTGCCAGTATGGGCAGCAGTTTTCATAATTGGTTTTGATATTTATTGGCTCACAAAAACAATTTATCTGTCTTTGCATATGAATCATTCGTTTAGACAGATGAGAAAACATTTAAAAATTGATTGGGTTGGGCGATTGGCATCTGCAGAGCCAAAAGCTCAAGAATTATTTGGAGTGCGACCAGATGATTTATACCATCTTGTTGTTTTGCCGATGGTAAATGAACCACTAGATGTAGTACGCGATAGCTTTGCCGCACTTTCAAAAACCCGCTGGCCGCTTGATAGGATTATTGCAGTGCTCGCAACAGAAGGACGCTACACAGATCATGCGCACATGGTTGCCGCGCGCATTGAAAGCGAATTTGGAAATAAGTTTTTTAAATTTCTTGTTACCGAGCATCCGGATGATATGCCTGGCGAGATGCGAGGGAAGGGGTCAAATGAAGCATGGGCTGGACGCAAGGCGATAGAGCTTATTGATTCGCTATCTATCCAACATAGAAATATTATCGTTACCGTTTTTGATATAGATACTGTGGCGCCTGAAGATTTTTTCCCGTGCCTTGCGTGGCATTATCTCACAGCAGAAAAACCACTTCACTCGTCATTTCAGCCGATTCCACTTTTTACAAACAACATCTGGGAAGCACCAGCATTTGCGCGTGTATTCGCATTTTCAACGACTTTCTGGCAGATGATCCAGCAGGCGCGGCCGGAACAACTTGTTACATTTTCCAGCCAATCCATAGGCCTCTCTGCGTTAGTTGATGTTAAATTTTGGCAGACAAATGTTGTAAGCGAGGATTCGCAAATCTTTTGGAAGTGTCTGCTTCGCTATGACGGCGATTGGCGAACTATTCCGCTTTATTATCCGATTGCGATGGACGCAAATGTAGCACCAACATTTTGGCAAACGGTGGTGAACCAATATAAACAGATCCGTCGCTGGCACTATGGCGTTGAAAATAATCCGTATTTCTTGTTCGGTTTTTCCAAAAATCCACGCATTCCACTTGGCACAAAACTTAGGCACGCGTTTCAGATGATTGAAAAAACACATTCAAGTGCCACAAACGCGCTTATAATCTTCGTGCTCGGCTGGCTTCCGATTACAATTGGCAGAGGAAATTTTGACCAGACTGTTCTTTCTTATAATCTTCCTGGTATTACTCAAAATATAATGCTTCTGGCAATGATTGGACTTGTTTCATCTGCAATTATTTCGGTGGCATTGCTTCCGCCACGGCCATTAAACTTTGGACGGCATCGTTTCTTGTGGATGTGTTTGCAGTGGTTTCTATTCCCAATTAACTTTATCGTATTCGGCGCTATCCCAGCATTAGACGCCCAAACACGACTCATGCTTGGCAAATATATGGGATTTTGGGTAACACCAAAAGATAGAAAAGCTATTTGGTAAGCCAGTCAAAACCTACTATCTGGTGAACTTGAAAGTGGAGAGAATAGAATCTATTGAGAAGGTTTTCTCTATGGGCATGGCTGATTCGGATGTGTTGAATCCGACAGCAACAACAAATCCTGCTTGCCTGTTCAAAATTGCCCACTCTACAAAGCTTGCACCCGCATCTCCGTCTTTGAATTGATGGGCAGCCCATCCATTTTTTTCAAAGACGCGAGAAGTAATAACTTGCTTATTCTCTCCATTATTTTGCCACCATGTATCAGTCATTTTATCATATCCTCGTTCTATGCCAGCCGAATCACTTATAAATCTATAATCGTCGAGTTCAAAAACATGTATCGATATCGGGCCTGGGTCAAAAACACCTCCACCGCTCGACCATACAGAGAATTGAGCCGTCACACTATCCCGATATTTGACATAAGCTATGTCTGTCGCATAAGACTTTTCCAAGTAGATGGAAGCTGATCGCTTGGCTGGCGCGGTATGATTAAAATCTCCGTATTCGCTTGGATATCTTATCTCAAACCCATACTGTCTATTCCAATATGTTTTCCAGCCTGCGGTTGGGTCCACAGTTGGCCTTGGAGTAAATGCGGGAATAACCGCTTCAGGGATTGATTTATTTATAAAGTAATAAGCTTCAAATCCAGCAAAAAGTGCGGCGATAAAAATAGCACCAATCAGCCACCATCTGATGTGATTGGCAGATTGCTGTACTGGCACTGGCGAAATCACTGGGGCTGGAGTTGTTAGTGTGTCCATGCATAGATAATACACCAATTAGCATGTACGCGCTATTCTCGATGGAGTATTGCGGTAAGCCGAGTGACGGCTTCTTTCAAAAGTGGGACTTTTTCAAGCTTTGGATCTGCTGATAAAATCAAATCCGCCGCCATGCGCGTATCGCGCACCAATTCCTGATCTGTAAGCGCGCG
>Ga0209210_1002230_pt1 | contig 14445 bp, 30 predicted proteins | sample RifGroA1_FD_183991 | JGI IMG/M metagenome (GOLD analysis project Ga0209210, IMG submission 183991) | Contaminated groundwater microbial communities from Rifle, Colorado, USA - Rifle Groundwater A1 (SPAdes) (version 2) | ecosystem: Environmental > Aquatic > Deep subsurface > Groundwater >...
CTCCATCGTGGGGACGGGGTGCATGGGTGCGGTGGATCTGGACGTGGCCGCACGCAAGCTCGCGGGCAAGGCGAGCACCCGGCGGAAGCACGAATGCGCCTTGCGCCGGTTGCGCGCCGACATCGAAGCAATCGAACGCCTCCGGACGACCACGATTGCTCCAGCGCCACGCTTCTGGACTGAGACAATCCAGACCGTAATAAGCCGTGACGGCGCGGTGCTCGCGCTGTTTGCGCAGTGCGACGACACCCAACCAATCGCGTGCCGCTGGCTGACGTATGGCTGCACTGACACGCCGGAATTGCGCACTGACTTGGCAATACTGGCGCGCGAGGACTGGACGCGGGCCACCTTGGTTCGGGCCGGGTTGCCGACTACGCCTCTCTTCGCGTTGCGCGACCAGGCAAAGTGGTACGAGAAACGCCTGAGCGCGGGAGGTAACACCGGCCGTTGACCTGTCGGGGTTGGCCGCCCCGGCGCGCGCGGTGCTGCGACGTTCGCCTACACTGCCCCAAGTACGCCGAGGCGTCACGGGGAGGAGCGGCGGAGCGGGTCGCGCGCGGAAGGTCGCTGAGAGAGTGCGGGGCGGTGAGTCAAAGCAACCGCCCCCGATGCTGCCACAGAGCCCGGCCCCGGTGCAACTCCGGGGAGCAGCGCCAAGCGCCATTGTGGCGCGAGGAGAGAGTATGCGAGCGATCATCTACCGGCGGGTGTCCACCGGGGCGCAGGGCAAGTCCGGGCTCGGGCTGGAAGCGCAGGAGGCTGCGTGCCGCTTGTGGGCGGAGCGGGCAGATTGCGAGGTGGCGTCGGTACAAACGGACGTGCTGGGCGGGTCCACGGCGCCCACGGACAGGCCGGGCTTGACCGACGCCCTGGCGCTACTCGTCAAGGGTGACGTGCTGCTCGTGGCGAAGCGCGACCGGCTATCCCGCGACCCGTACTACATGATGATCGTGGAGCGGATGCTCAGCAAGCTCGGGTGTCGCCTCGTGTCCGCGGCCGGGGAAGCCAGCGCCGACGACTCGCCGACGGGCGTGCTCATGCGGCGCATTCTCGATGCGTTCGCGGAGTTCGAGCGGCTGATGATCGGAGTCCGAACCAGGGCAGCGAAGAAGGCCGCGCGTGCCCGTGGGTCGTACTGCGGCGGGCGGGTGCCTGCGGGGCGGGTGCTTGCGCCGGACGGCACGCTCGGGGATACGGGGGCTATCGTGGCGGCGCGCACGGCCGTTGCGGGTGGCCGCTCGCTACGGGAGGCTGCGCGCGTGATGGCTCGTCACGGGTTCGTGGCCCCGTCCGGCAAGCCCTACGCCCCCAGCGTGGTCGCGGCGATGCTGCGAGATGGAGAAGCGAAATGAGCGTACTCATTGCCCGCCTCATCGCGGGCTGCATCGTGGCGGGGTGCGTGGCGCTGCCGTCCGAGGTCGCGGTCCCGCTGCTCCTGGTCGGGGCGGGGCCGGTGTGCGTTCTGTGGAGTTGGGGAGGTGGGGCATGAATCCTTACCGCAGACAACGGTTGATGGACTACACCCGCACGCACGGCGCGGTGACAACGGTCGAGGACTGGCTGCGGTTCGGCCGATGGGAGGCACGGAAGATCGCACAAGAGAAGAAGGCACGGGAGATCGCAGATTCCGACAAGCCCGGTTGTGGGGCCGACCCCGCGAACGATGGAGCGCCCGATGAGGTCGGTTAGGGCAGGCAAGGCACGGACTACCCGCCCGCCCCACAACGGGGCTCGGGAAGCTGCGGCGTGTTCTCCGCAGGTCCGGCCTTCCGGTGGTCCGGCAGTCAGGATGGAGTACGGGCCGTACCTTCCTGCCGTGTCGGTCAGTCGAACGTCACCCGGAGAGCGAGAGCGAGAAGTCGTGCGCCGCCGTGCCAACGGCACCCCCCCGCAAGCAGTGACGAGGACCGCGCGCGCTCCATCGCTCGCGTTGCTTTCGCATCTTCGCCCCACACTCTCGACATCTCGGTTCTCCGAATCGCCCAGCCATTTAGTTGCTCGAAGCGCCGCGACTGGGTACGCGGTGATTGCAGTCTCGCAAAGGAATGGGAGGAAGTCAAGATGACCGCCACGCTGCTCTATTCCTGGGCGTGCAAGCACAAGCGCGCTGCGAACATGTGCTGCGAGATAATCGACGTGCAGGACGGCAAGCTCCGTCGCGGGGCGTGCATCGTGCCCAACATGGTCTGGCTCACTCGCAACGGCGGGTGGATCACGCTGGGGCGCGGTGACGAAGCGTGCGACGACGAGCCGCTAATGCGGGCCGGGCTCGCCGCCATGTTGGAGCGTGCCGCCGCGCGGTGCGAGTCGTGGGCGGAGGAGTACCGGCACGACGCGGAGGAGGTACAGGGAAGATGAACGAACTAACATATCCCGAGCCCGTGACTTTCACTTACATCGAACTGCGGGTGCCGTTCAGCCGACTCGCCCAGGTCTGCCGCGCATTACGCCTCCGCTACCCCGCCAAGGTGTGCGGAATGTACTGGGTCATTCCCTTGAAGTGCGACGAAGTGACCGAGGCGGTCGGTTGGCTGTGCGATGTTGGGGTAACGGTGCGGCGCGTGAACAAGTGGGCCGTGGAGGTTGTGCCATGAACCGACGCGAGCGACGGGCGCGGATGTACCGGCCACGACGGCAATCACCCAAGCGGGAGATCGTTGACCGCTACGGTTCTGTCCACGTGCGGTGCGACCGTGCGGCCAACGATGGCAAGTTCGCGCGGGTGCTGCGCCGCAAGGCTCTGGACGCGATCCAGTCGATGGTCAAGGACTTCCGCCAGCAGTTCAGCGGCGGCGTCACGTGGTCGTTGAAGGTCCGCGAGTTCCGCCGTTCGCTGAAACGGCAGTGGAGGCTCCGATGACCGCCACCCTCGCCCGTTGGGAGCCCGTGCATTGCGAGTGGTGCGGCCGTCTGCGTGGCGCCCTACGCCAGACCGAGGACGGCGGGCTGGAGTACCGTCCCGAGTTCGTCGGGGCGTGCTGCGCGGAGCAGTTGGCGGTGCAGCAGAAAAGGGGCAAGAAAGAAGTTGACGCCATGACATCCGACGTGCTATCCTTGGTGACATGAGCAGGCACAATCGGTTCTGTTTCGCGCGGCTGGACGAACGACGCCAAGCCAAGGATCTGACCTGGCGACGATTCGCTCGGTTGTGTCAAGCATACGGCTGGCCGTCGTGCAGTGAGCGGTATCTACTCCGCCTCGTTGGCGGAATCCAGCCCGTGCCGGAACACCTGGCCACGATGGCCGATGCGCTCGGGTGTGGGGTGCCAGATTTGTGCGAACCAGTGAAGGGGGAACGGGGATGACCAACAGTGAGAAAGCGGCCATCGTGGCCCACGTCAAGAAGATCGCGGAGATGATCGGCCTGTTGCCGGTGCCCGCGCCCGAAAGCAAGGCGGAGCTGGCCCTGAGCATCATCCACGACGAGATGGACGCCATCGAGGGCGAGTGCGTGGCGACGAAGCGGACGCGCAAGCAGAAGGTGGCGGCATGAGCAACAAATCATCGCAGGGTGCGCCACGTCCGCAGTGGCAGTGGACGCCCGACAAGATCGTTGACGCCGTGCTGGGGATGCGCGCCCATGACATCATCACGCGGGAAGAGGCGCGCGGCCTGCTGCGGCCGTTCTTCGGGCTGGCCGAGGCGGAGGCGACGGAACCGACCGTGGCTCCCGTGCCCGACCCCGTGGACGACGCGACGGGCCAGGGGAGGTGCTGAGATGGATCGTGCCACCTACGACGCCCTGGACGCGGTGAACTGGAGCACCCTGCGCCACCTTGTCAAGTCCCCGGCGCACTACCAGCACTACCTCAAGGAGGGCCGGCCCGACACGCCGGCGATGCTCCTGGGTCGCGCGGTGCACAAGGCGGCGCTGGAGCCGCGCGCGTTCACGGAGGCGTTCACCGTGGCACCGGAGGGCTTGGACCGCCGCACCAAGGAAGGCAAGGCGCAGTGGGCCGCCCTGGTGAACTCCGGCCTGGCCGTACTGAGTGCTGGTGAGTTCGGGCTCTGTTTGGCGCTGCAAGCCGCCGTGCGCGCCGACCCCGAAGCAGCGGCGTACTTGCGTGGCGGTGAGGCGGAGGTGTGCTTGCAGTGGACCGATCCCATCTTCGGGTTCGCGTGCAAGGGCCTCGTCGATTTCGTGGGGGACGGGCTGCTCGTGGACCTGAAGACGACGCGGGATGCTTCTCCGTGGGGTTTCGGGCGCGAGTGCTACAACTTCAAGTATCACTGTCAGCTTGCGCACTACGCGCAAGGCTACGAGTTCCAGTACGGCAAGCGCCCGCGCGTGGTGTTGATTGCCGTCGAGAAGGATGGCCCGCTGGCGGTCCAGTGCTACGAGATTCCCGAGGACGTACTGACCCTTGGCCGCGCCACAGTGGACGGCTTGTTCCAGACCTTGAAGGACTGCCGCGCGTCGGGGCAGTGGCACGGGTACGGCGTGGGCACGATGCAGCTTCAACTGCCCAAGTGGGCGATGCCCGACGTGGACGCGGATGACACCGGCGAAGCCGGGGAGGCGTGGTAATGGACTACGAAGCGATGTTCCCTGGGCGGTTCATCAAGGCCGCCGACCTGGCGGGCCGCGAAGCCACGTTGACCGTGGAACGGATCGAGATGTCGGACCTGGAGGAAGACGACGGGGAGAAGAAGCAGCGGGGCATCATGCGTTTCGTCGGCAAGAAGAAGGGGCTGCTCATGGGGCGCACGAACGGCGAAGCGTGCCGGGCGATGTGGGGCCGCGACATGGACGGCTGGGCTGGCAAGCGCGTGACCATCGGCCCGGATGTGGTGAAGGAAAAGGGCCAGTTTTTCGGCGAGCCGTGCATCCGCGTGCACGGCAGTCCCGACTTGGCGGGGAACATCACGTTCGAGTTGCGCCTGAAGAAGCGCAAGCCCCGCAACGTGACCCTCACGAAGACGCCTGCGAAGGCACCGGCCGGGAGTTCGACCGCTACCGTCACAGTGGAGCAGCAGCCTTCCCCGTCGCAGAGCCCCGGCGACTTGGCCGCCCCCCCGCCGGACGGCGCGGACGTTGGCGCCGGGCAGGAAGGGGGGTTCTAGGTGGCGCTCGCGTGTCGAAAGTGCGGCAAGTCCATCACGCTCATCGAGTTGGTGGACGCCGACGGCAGTAAACACTGGTCGCGGCTGGACGTGGAACCGATCCACGTCGAGCGCAACGACCGGGGCTACGTCGAGACTGTCTTGTTGCGCAATCATTGGTGCGACCGGCCCGGCGAATCGAAACCACCGACACCGGCGCCACGGCCCGCGACGGCAGCGCCGATGCCGCCCCGCGACCACGAAGCGGCGGCGGGACGACGCGCGGCGAGCGCGGCACAGATTGACGCAGTGCCGCGGGAGCCGGAGGGGTTTTTCGATTCAGACCTTCCTTTTTGACAACAGGGGGAACCATGCTCATCGCTCGCGCACTCACTGACCGGATGTTCCCGCGTCCCTGCGGCGTGCGTTTCACGCCGCTGACGGAGCGGGAGGCGTGCCTGGCTGCGCAGCAAGCCGAGGCCGAGGAGGGGCTGCGCTTTACGACCGATGCCGGTTGCGTGGCGCTGTCGAAACATCTCCACGTGGCCTACACGTTTTTTTGCCCAGGGGTCATGCTCGCCATCGGCGACCGGGTGCTCGTGGGTCCGCACGGTGACGGCCCTTGGACGCTCGTGGAGGTGACGCCGTGATCACCCGCATCGGAGAGCATCTGTGTTTGTGGTCGTGCCCCGACTTCTGGCTCGCTGTGGTGGCCGGCGCGATGCTACTGGCCCTCGGCGCGCTGTTCCTGTTTCCGCGAGGACGGACGTGAAACGTTTCTCGCCATCGACTTTGGCTTATCGCATGGCGCATAACGTGACTCTGATTGAGGATCCTCGATACTGGATACGCTGGGACAGGATTGACGAACTACGACGGCGACGGCGAAACTGCTCTTGGGCGCACCTCGCCACCCGTTGTGGACGATACGGCTGGCCGATGGACCGCGGACACCTGTACGCGTTATTTTACAAAAAGGAACTATTGCATCCGTGGCACATCGACGCGTTAAGCGCGGCGCTGGAATGCACGATTGAAGACCTGATCTCCGGTGGCGCTGCATGGTCCTGACCACGCTCCACTGCGATGCCTCGGGCAAGCGAGTCCAGTCGGCCGACTGTCTTGAAGCCTACACGACGGGGAACGCCGGGCTGGCCACGCTCTCGGCCTACCAGCGCCGCGCCTTGGCTCCCTGCGTCGGCTGCGCGCGAGGCCGGCGCAACCGCGCCCGCTGGAGCGCGGAGGGGTTCCGCATGGGCAGCGCGGACGCTTCCGCGTGGCGTGAGGAGCTTGCGCGGTGGGCGCGCGAGCACCCGGAGATGTTTGAGGGAGTGACGACGGAATGATCGCACCTATGCCGTACTTTGGCGGTAAATCACGGATTGCGCCTGTCGTGTGGCGGGCGCTCGGGGACGTGCCGAACATGGTCGAACCGTTCTTCGGATCTGGCGCCGTCTTGCTCGCGCGGCCGGACTCCCATCAATGGTGGGACCGGACGGAAACCGCGAACGACGCGGACGGGATGGTCGCCAACTTTTGGAGAGCGCTCAAAGCCGCGCCGGATGACCTGGCGCACCATGCGGACTGGCCGGTGTCGGAACCGGATCTCTCAGCCCGACACGCCTGGCTCGTGGAGCACAAGGCCGACCTTGTTGCGCGGCTGTGCGGCGACCCGGACTACTGCGACCCAAAGATCGCGGGCTGGTGGCTCTGGGGAATCTGCGCGTGGATTGGCGGCGGTTGGTGTTCCGGTGCGGGGCCTTGGCACGTCGTTGACGGGCGACTCGTCAACGGGGCGGAAGGCGACGGGGTGAGCCGCCAGCTCCCCCACTTGGGCGACGCGGGGAGGGGCATCAACCGCCAGCTACCTCACCTGGGTAACGCCGGGATGGGCATCAACAGGCAGCGGCCCCACCTGGGCGACGCCGGGAGGGGCGCGTGCGAGGCGTGGTCCGAGCATCTGCGCGATACCATGCGCGCGCTGGCCAACCGCCTCCGTCGTGTCCGCGTCTGCTGCGGCGACTGGTCGCGGGTGTGCGGGCCGAGCCCGACGACGAAGCTCGGGCTGACTGGCGTATTTCTGGACCCGCCCTATTCGCACGAGGAGCGCGACGGGACGTTGTATGCGACCGAATCAAGCACTGCCGCTGCCGAGTGCCGGACGTGGGCTGTTGAGCACGGCGACGACCCGCTGCTGAGGATCGCGCTCGCGGGCTACAGCAACGAGCACGACATGCCCGCATCGTGGCGCACCGTCGAGTGGAAAACGAAAGGCGGGTACGGCTCCCAAGGAGACGACCGAGGCCGCGAGAACGCGGTCAGGGAGCGACTATGGTTGTCGCCGCACTGCCTGGACGTGGAGGCGACGGCGAAGCAGGCGGAGCTCGACTTCGCCGGCGAGGAATCTCTTGACACCGCGGGCGAGGAGCCGTAGGGTGAGGCGTCCGGCGGTTGCCGGGCCGCGCGGGAAGGTAGCCCACGCGAGAACGAAAGGCGCACCGATGTCCCCCACACACTTCGCAGGTTCGGTCTCGGGAGCATCGAGGAATCCGGCTTACCACCGGCCCGCCATGCGGTGCGCGCCTTGATGCTCTCGGGACCGAGCCTGTGAGGTGAATGATGAGTATCACTGTTTGCGTTACGTTTGATCTTGGCGAGAACGCCGGAATGCACGAACTCTCGGCGCTGCTTGAGGATCTCCACTGTCTTGGTCGGCCCATCGCATGGATTGGATTGCCCCGCAAGATCGTTGGAACCGAGTTGGCGATGGACGACGAAAATGCCTGACTTGATCGTGACCGATACCTATCTCCCCTGGTTCGCCGGCTACTGGTGCGCCCCGTTCAACTGGTTCTCCGATGGCAAGCTGCGGCGAGCGGGAGTGCACGGGCTCGCCGCCTACCACGCCATCCGCCACATCCTCGACGACCGAGGGCTGAAACTGCCGTGCGACATCGACGAGTGTCACGTCGAACCGGCCGCACTTGTCCGCGCGACGGGAGGCGGAATCGGAGCCATGACCAGAGCCTACGGGCTGCTCTTGGAGAGCGGACTTCTTTCAAGAACCGTGACGGGCCAGATCAGGGTTCTTGAAAGCACCCCGAAGTCGCCTGACGCAAAATACAAAGAGCAGCAGCGCAAGAAGGCGGAACTATTACAATCACAACTGGACAGTCCGTGGACAGTCCGTGGACAGTCCGTGGACAGTCCACCGCTACCGAGATCCGAGATCCGAGAGCGAGATCCGAGATCCGAGATCGATCCGGAGCATGCTTCGCATGCCCTCGTCGCTGTCGCGACACCTGACGCACTTGACGACGATGAACAGGAGGCGCTGCAACTGGAAGCGGAGGACACCCGCCCACGCAAGGCCAACCCGTTCTACGAGACAGCCCAGGATGTTGCCCAACTCCATGCCGTCGTCTTCAAACTCCCTGGCAAGCCAACACGGGAAGCCATGAAGCCGCTCTTGCGGTGTCTCGGGCGCAACGTCGGGATGACAGCGTGGGATTGCCGGCTCGCCGTCTATGCGACGTGGGCGGACGAGTATGCGACCGATAAGGGATGGACGACGCTTCGCCACGTTTTCGGTGACCCGGAGCGCGCGAGACAGAAGGCCGGTGTCGGGGAGGAGGCCAGGCGGAAGTGGTACGCAAAGGCGGCGCAGGAATTGATGGAGGTCGGTGGCCAGCACCCGCACCCGGATGCGGTGAAGGACCGGGCAGCAACCTTGTTGACGATGGAGGAGGATCGCTATGGTGCAGCAAGCGGATAGTGCTGGCTATCTCGACGCCGCCTGTGCCGTCGAGCGGGAACTCGTCGCCACGCTCTACACCTGGAGTGGGCAGGGAATGGAAGACGTGGTGCCGCTGCTTGGCACTGAATCCTTCCACGCGCCGGACGCCCGCGCACTGTGGGCGGTGTTCAAGGGGCTGTGGGACGAGTCCGCGCCGCTCACGCCTGCGCTCGTGTACGGTCGGCTCGTGTCCGGCGGTGGCATGACCAACGTCGGCGGAATGCCCGGCCTGACCGCGCTACATGGCATCGCTTCGATTCCCGCTGTCGTGCCGTACCTGGCGCGGGAAGTGCGCCGTCTCGCGCAACTGCGGGCCGTGCGGGCCGCGATGGAGACGATCATCGCCAGCACGGCCAACGGCAGCGAGGCCACGGAGATCACAGCACGCGGGCAACAGGCGCTCATCGCCGCGGTGCCCGATGCGATGGGAGCGCGTCCCGAATCCGCGAAGGACTGGGTTGCGTCACTCGACGGTGCGCCACGACGGGGTGTGCCCATCGAGTGGGGCAGACTCCGCTCCTGCTGCATCGACGGCAACGAGGGCACGCTGCTTGGTCAGTGGTGGGACGAGTGGCTGTACCTCATCGCGGGGCGTCCGAGCATGGGCAAGTCCGCGCTTACCACCGCTGCCGCACTCCATGCCGCAGTCGAGGGCGTGCCCGTGTGCATCGAGAGTCTGGAGATGAGCGGGACAATGCTTCTTGACCGCCTCGTGGCGATGATGTCGGGCATACCGGTGCATCGCCTCTCGCAGTCCGGGTTGCGCGACACGGAACTGGACACCATCAGCGAGGCGCACCGCTTGATCTGCAATTTGCCGATGACCATCCGTGCCGGTGAGGCGCGGGGGCTGTCGCAGGTCTTGGGCCGGTGTCGCCAGTGGCGGTTGACGCGCACCGACCCGGACGGCCCGGCGCTCATCGTCGTTGACTACCTGGGGCTTATCCGTTGCGGCGCGCAGTCCAAGGAGCAGGCCACATCGGCAATCAGCGCGTCGCTCAAGGGGCTTGCCGCAGAGTTGCGGTGCCCGGTGCTGGTGTGCTGCCAGTTGAATCGAGGGCCGGAGCAGCGCGCCACGGGCGGGGGCAAGGGCAAGGACGCCACACCCGACAAGCCACGTCTGAGCGACTTGCGGGACTCGGGATCACTGGAGCAGGACGCCGACGCGGTGCTCCTGCTGTCGGGACTTCGGCGGGGCACGTCAGGGTGGGCCACGGTGTCGGTGGAGAAGCAGCGCCAGGGACCGACCGGAGAAACGACGCTGTGGTTCAACGCGCCACTTACACGATTTCAGGAAAAAGAATATGAACCTCACTGAACGCCGCTTATGGTCCTTGTCTGGAAAGCTGGCATCCGCCATTGCTGGGATCGAAGTCGTGCCGGGCAACACGCTTCCGCTAGAAGTGGCGCCCGCCGTGGATGCGGCCATGTCGGCCCTTCTCTGCGCGCAGCAAGTCGTGGTGAAGGCGGCGCTGGCTAGTGGCGGATGCGACAACTACCGCCCGGCGTGCGACGACAAGACATGCGGGCTCAGCCCGGCAAAGGACGACCATGACGCAGTGTGAGCTACCGCGAAACGGGAAGGAGGCGACCATGCCGCTGACGACGCCAACATGCCCACAGTGCACCAACTGCGCGCCAATGCCGCAGGCGTTATGGGTGCTCCCGGTGGCGCTGTCAAGCATCGGGACCATCTTTCAGCGCTTACACTATCTGCATCGACTTCCGCCGACCTCTTATGCCTACATGCTTTCGGATTCCGAGATCATGGGCCGAGTCTTGGGCGTTGCCACGTTCGGGACACCTCCGAGTCGCCACCTCATGATATCGGCGTGCGCTTCGGACCCGGACAAGGTGCTGGAGTTCAACCGCCTGTGGGTCGATGACGCCATGCCGCGCAACACCGAGAGTTGGTTCGTGTCCCGCGTCCTCCGTCTTCTGCCTCCGCGCGTTCTGGTGTCTTACGCGGACACGGCGGTCGGCCATGTCGGCTACATCTACCGGGCGCTGAACTGGCACTATGCTGGGTTGACGGACGCAGACCGCAGGACGCCTCGCTTCGACTATGTGACGCCTGGGAAGCACTCCCGAGACACCACGCGCAACCTGTCCATGCCAACAGCGGAGCGGGTACGACGCAAACCGAAGCATCGATATTGGACCGTGACGGGCAATCGGAGAGAGCGGAAAAACCTGGAGCGAATAGTAACTTGGCCTCGGTTGGGGTGGAAGGATGTGACGCCATGCCGCTGACCATGCCCCACCTGTGCATCTGCCACCTGCCCGGCTGCGACGGGGCGTGCTCGCGGCCCATGATGGACCTATCCGCCTGCACCCGGCTCGGCGACGGCCGATACCGCTGCGACGTTTGCGGCGGGGACTGGCCCGGGTGCGGATGTGTCGAGGTCGGGCCGGAGCCAAGCGACGACGCCCGCAGCGAGGGAAGACCATGAAGCAAAACCGCAAGCGACCGGTGGAACCGCCCCGCCACAAGCCAAAGGCCAAGCCCGGCACGGCGCTGCACCCGATCCGCCGGCCGGGCAAGACCCGCCGCGACAAGGAGCGAAAAAGGGAGGCTACTGATGGACCGCGATGACGACCACGGGAGCGAGCACGGCGCGACAACCCGCCCGTTCCGCATGATCGAGCATGGCTTCTCGTGTCCGCAATCGCGGATGGTGACGGAGGCGTGGCCGACGGACTGGCGGCAGGGCGGAACCCTGGATCAGCGGCTCAATCGTGTCTCGCAGTATTTCCGGTGACGGGAAGCCAACCCCGCCGGGTGCGGGAAAGAAAATAACGCTTGACGGACGGGCGACGATGGTATATCGTGGTACGCGGAGGTTGACATGCCGATATCGAACTTGCTGACCCTGAGAGAGACCGCGACGGCGCTGAAGATGCACCGTCACACGCTGCGCAAACACATGCGCGCCGGGATGCCGCACCTGCGAGCACCGGGCGCCCGCAAGGTGCAGTTCGTTCTCGCGGAGTGCCTCGCATGGCTTTCCGCATCCGCCGCGAAGCAAGCGGCCGTGGCCGAGCGCGAGTCCGTGCGCGGTCGAATGCGGCGCCTCGTCGCGCCAGGGCCGAAGCCGCTGACGCGCAAGGAGCAGCGCGCGGCACTCAAGGCGAGCCGCAACGCGGAGAACAGGGCCATGCGCAAGCCGGCAACGCCGGAGGTGGCGCCATGAAGCCCACCATGCACGACCCCGACGGCCAGCCCGTCGAAGCGCCGACGCCATCCCACTGCCCGACATGCGGACTGGCGGACGATGGCCAGGAGTGCACGAGCCCGTCCGCGCGGGAGTGCGGCTGTCGAGTGGCTGCCGGTGTCGCAGTATTCATGTGTTCGTTGCACTTAGCGCTGGACCGATGCAAATACCCCGCTACGGCGAACGACATCATCATCCGCGCACTATTCGCCGTCGCGGGCCGGGTCGCGGCGAACGACACCCCGGCGGAGGCGGTGGCGAATGTGAGAAAAAGGTGGGGACTATGACCGATATGAGCCGGCTCTGTTCTCGTGACCACGGGCAGCCCACCATCAGCAAGCCCTTTGCGGTCGAGCACGACGGCAAGACGTGGTGCTGCGCCACGGACGGGTACTGCCTGCTGGCCCGCTCGGACCTGCCGGCAGAGATCGTGCCGGACGCGCCCGCGGTGCACAAGATCCTGGTGGAGACGACCGGACCCTTCACGCCGTCTACCGTGGCCTACCTGCGCGCAGGGTTCGGGTCTCCGGCATGGGGAGATCCCTGTCCATGCTGCGGGCAAGTGGTAGGGCGCCTCTGGCCGGCTCCCGAGAGACCGGTGATCTTCCTCGGCCGCGTCGTCAACGCCGTGCTCGCCGCGCGCATTCTCGATTGTGTGCCGGACGGGCCATGTGAAGTAGGGTGGAGCGCCGAGGGTGAGGGACCGGTCTGGATGCGCGGTGAGACGTGGATCGCGCTCATCATGCCGATCCGGGCCGAAGCGGACGGACTGACCGAGGTGGCGCCATGAGCGGGAAGTTGCCGACATTCGCCGAAGCAATGGCCGCGCACCTCAACGCGCTGGAGACGTGCAGGATTGTAGGTGAAATCGTCTATGTTGGAGGAGGCCGCACGGGCCGCTGTGTCTGGTGTGGCGACGCCGCCGCCGACTGCGAATGCCCGACCGTCAAACATATTATCGATTCTCCGGAGACACGGGAAGCCGCGACGCGAGCGGCCGAGGCACTGGATGCCTGGGCGCTGACGGATAGAGCAGGCACCGACCAAGCGGCTGTCTGGTGTCAAGCCGCTGCCGCGAAGTGGCACAAGCTGCTGGAGGAATAGACATGACAGCAAGCGACCTGGCCGAGCGACTGCGCGACATGATGGGCGGTTATCGGCCACCGGAAGCGCTGTTGCAACCGACGCTGCGCGCCGCCGCCGACATGCTGCTCGCGCAGGGCGATGCCCTCGCAGAGCAGTGCGCGGAGCTTGCTCGCCTCCGCGCCGCGCTCGAAGTATCCACGGCCGCCTACGGTTGCGACGGGAAGCTGCGTCTGCCGTGCCCCGCGTCGGGTTTCGGCATGGCGGAGCCGGTGCCGTCGCAAGAGCCCGAATTCGTGCGCTGGCAAGCAATCGGGACGGACTGCCCATTCTGCGGCGGACACGCCACGATGCGGAGGGTGCTGCGCGACGGCTGCAAGGACGGTGAGCCGGACGCGTGGGCATACTACGTCGTCTGCCGTTCGTGCGCCGCACAGGGCGGGTGGGGCAAGTCAAAGGAGAGTGCGTTGCGATGCTGGAGCCAGCGGGTGAAGTGCGGCGGCATCGCGCTGCCGGATTCCGGGGAGGACGGCAATGGCTGAGAGCGCCTACGAGACACGAGTCGGAGGGCGTTGATCGCACTGAATGGTCGCCGCGCGATTGTGGCGGCACTTGCCACCCTCGACGCGGTGGGAAAGGAGAACGGGACGTGAAGGACGTGACGGTAGACGGTCCCGCAAAGTACCCGCTGGCGCTTGACGTGGTGGTCAACGACGGGGACACCCACAACCACATTCTGGCGCGAGAGGAAGTGCGGTCGCTCCGCGCCGCGCTGGCCAAGGCGGAGGCTGAGCGTGACGTGGCTCTGGCCGGCGGTCGATACAATCTGCCGGAAGTAGAGTCTTGCCCGCTCTGCCATTGCTGTGGTGACGCAGACCACGCGCATGAAGCGCGCGTGGAAGAGAGAACGGAAGAAAGAGACGAAGCGCGCGCGGAAGCCAAGCGACTCCGTGCCGCGCTGGCCGAAACGGATGACCAGCGAGTCGCGGCACTGCTCCGGGCGGAGAAGGCCGAGGCGGAGCGCGACGCCCTCCGCGACCGCATCGCAGCGGGGACTGAGGGGTGGGCAGCGATCAAGGCCCCCACGGGGTGCATTGCCTTTGTCTGGTCGCGCCGACATCAAGTGTGGTGTCTGCCAAGTGAGTATGTCGGCCGCGTTCTGATCCTCGACGACCCGGAAACGAAACCCGCGCCACCTGCTCGCGACTCCGCGCCAGTGGCCGAGGAGGACGGCGATGAGTGACCGACTCGACAGCATCCGGTTTTCAAGCGCACCACCCACGCCGGCGGACATGGCCTATGTGT
>Ga0209210_1002232_pt1 | contig 14442 bp, 10 predicted proteins | sample RifGroA1_FD_183991 | JGI IMG/M metagenome (GOLD analysis project Ga0209210, IMG submission 183991) | Contaminated groundwater microbial communities from Rifle, Colorado, USA - Rifle Groundwater A1 (SPAdes) (version 2) | ecosystem: Environmental > Aquatic > Deep subsurface > Groundwater >...
AATTGGAGTTAAATTTTCTTTATCACAAGGTTTAAACAAAGTTGACTGATACAGCGATGGACAAGCCATCTCTGTCTGTCCAACACGCCGTGATTGGACATGTCAACATGCTTAAACTTTGTCAAACAACAAAGTCTAAAACACTATCGGTGTTTTAGCTCATTCCGTTCATGAGAACGGAAGATTTAAAAACCACTTTTTGCAACTCTCTAGTATCTTCAGAGTCATAACGCGCGTGTGACTTTTGCAACAACCATGCATGCACTAAAACCCAAACATCACAAGCTTAAATCCGACGAGGTGAAACAAATTCTAGATAAATATAATATATCTGCCGCGCAGCTTCCTAAAATAAAATCAACTGATCCTGGTTTGCCTGAAGGATGCCAAATGGGAGATATAATTAAAATTGAGAGGGCGTTCAGAGATGCTACACGAACTTATTTCCGGGTGGTCGTATGAGTGTTGATAAGCATCTTCTTATTAAAAACTACCTGCAACAGCACTCTCTTGTTGAATCTAACATAAGAAGCTTTAATGATTTTGTCGAGAGAAGAATGCAAGTTATTGTGAATGAATTAAATGAGACAATCCCGCAGGAAGAGGTCCAGGTCAAGTTTGGAAAATTGAGAATAGGAAAGCCAAATATTACCGAGGCTGATGGAAGCATTGCAAACATCACGCCTGTTGAAGCGCGTTTGAGAAAACTGACTTATTCTGCACCGATATATGTTGAAATAACTGTTAATTTTGGAGATAATTCTGACAGCGCAGAAGTTGAAATAGGAAGGATTCCAATAATTGTGAGAAGTAATATATGCAATACTCACGGGCTTAACAAGGATGAACTGCTTTTGAACTTGATGGACCCTCTTGACCCTGGAGGATATTTTATTGTAAACGGAAATGAGAGAGTTATAGTCATGGCTGAGGATCTTGCTCCCAATATTCCGTTTATAGAAGAGGGAAGGCGCGGACTGACTTTGAGAATGTTTTCACAGAGAGGCCCTTATAGAATTCCGACTACTATTTCTGAAACCGCGGAGGGAATACTTGATATTACATTCAGCCGTTTGAAAAATATTCCTGCAATTGTTTTGGTGAAGGCGCTTGGAATGCTTGCTGAAGCTGAAATTGCGAAACATATTGGAAAGCAGGATGACACTGTTATTGTTAATTTGTATGAATACGCAAAAGTTCAGCAGCCGAAAGATGCGTTTATGGTTATTGCTGAACTGGCAGGAATTCAGGGCACAGAAAAAGAAATTCTTGACAGAATAAAACAGAGAATTGATTCGTACTTGCTTCCACATATAGGTCTGACTAAGGATTCGAGAATTGAGAAGGCTGTTACTATTTGCAAGCTGCTGAAGGAATTTTTGCAGGCAAAGGGAGATGAAACTCTGCGCACCGATAAAGACCATTACGCAAACAAGAGAATAAAGCTTTCAGGAGATTTGCTCGCTGATTTGTTCAGAGTGAATATGAATATTCTTGTTAAAGATATACAATACACTCTGCAGAAAGTCGCGAAGAGAAAGAAATTTTATTCTGTGAAGACTGTTGCTAAATCCACATTATTTACGCACAGAGTTGAGAGCGCTATTGCTACAGGCGCATGGATTGGAGAAAGAAGTGGAGTTACTCAGAACATGTCAAAAAATAATTATCTTGATATGCTTTCTTCTCTTCAGAGAGTCTCGAGCATGCTCCCTGATGAGCAGGAAAACTTTTTAGCAAGAACTCTGCATCCGACGCATTACGGAAGATTCTGTCCGACTGAAACGCCTGAAGGAACTGAGATTGGATTACGCAAAAACTTAGCTATACTCTCACGCATTTCGACGGCAGGAGAGTTTGATGAGAAGGCTCTTGTCAAGCATCTGCAGGAGATAGGGCTTAATGAAGAATCTGGAAAAGATGTTTTCTTTAATGGAAGGTATATTGGAATGGCAAAGCAAACTGAGGAGTATGTGCAAGCTGTAAGAGCCGCACGCCGCAAAGGGCAAGTGCCTATTGATTTAAGTGTTACGAGTGACAGCCCTGCTAAAACAGTTGTTATTTCTACTGAAGTAGGCAGAGTGCTTAGACCGCTTGTGGTTGTTGACCATGGTGTAAGCGCGTTGAAAGATGAGCATCTTGTTCTTTTGGAGCAGGGAGCGCTTCACTGGAAAGATTTAGTTAAAGAAGGAGTTATTGAGTATATCGATGCTGCTGAAGAAGAGGATGCGTTCGTTGCGCAGACTCCTGAGGGAATAACAGCAAAACATACGCATATGGAAATAGACCCAGTTGCGATTTTTGGGCTTGTGACATCTCTTGTGCCTTTTGCAAATCACGACCAGGCGTCGCGTCTGCTTAGGGGAAGCAAGACCCTTAGACAATCTTTAGGAATATATGCCGCGAATTATCTCGTGCGTCTTGATACCAATTCTTCAGTTTTGCATTATCCTCAGAATCCACTTGTCAAAAGTTTTGTATTTGACACTTTGAAGATTTATCCTGCTGGGCAGAATATCATTGTTGCAGTTATGCCTTACGAAGGTTATAATCTTGAAGACGCAACTATTCTGAATCGCGCAAGTGTTGAAAGAGGAATGGGAAGAAGCACTTATTTCAAACCTTATGAAGCTACTGAATTGAATTATGCCGGAGGATTAAAAGACGAAATTGTAATTCCGGATAAAGACGTTGGCGGATACAGGACTGAAGCTTCTTACAGATTTTTGGAAGACGACGGAATTGTTTATCCTGAGGCGCAGCTTGGAGCTTCTGAAGTTCTTATAGGAAGAACAACTCCTCCTAAATTTTTGTCTGAGGCGAAGGATTTGAGCATTCAGTCGAAGAAGGAGGGCAGCGTCGCTATAAAACAAGGGGAGATGGGAATTGTTGATGCCGTTTTCATAACTACAGACAGCGAAGGAAATAAAATTGCGCAGGTTAGAGTTAGAGATCATAGAATCCCTGAACCAGGAGACAAGTTTTCAACACCTCACGGACAGAAAGGTGTTGTTGGACTTCTTGCTGATCCTAAAGATATTCCATTTACATCAAAGGGTGTAAAGCCGGATTTGATTTTCAACCCTCACGGAATTCCAAGCCGTATGACTGTAGGATACATGATTGAAGTTCTTGCGGGAAAAGTCGGCGCGGCTACAGGCACATTCATTGACGGCACTCCATTTACTGGAGCTAAAGTTGTGGACCTTGAAAAACAACTCATGCAGATGGGATTCAGCTACGACGGAAAAGAATTTATGTATGATGGTATAAGCGGAAGAAAAATGGACGTTAAAATATTCATTGGAAATATGTATTATCTTAAACTTGTGCACATGGTTAAGAACAAACTGCAGGCGCGCGCTTCGGGAAAAGTTACTTTATTGACCAGGCAGCCGGTTGAAGGACGTGCTCGCGGAGGAGCGCTTCGTCTGGGAGAAATGGAGCAGCAGGCTTTAGTTGGTCATGGAGCTTCTCTGCTTTTGAAGGAAAGATATGACTCTGATAAGACTACTATTTACATCTGCTCTTCGTGTGGAAGCCTGGGTGTTAAGGATACTATAAGAAATAAAACTTACTGCCCTATGTGCGGCGGAAGTGAAATAGAACCGATAGAAGTTTCATACGCATTTAAATTGCTTGTTGAAGAGCTTTTGGGATTGCACATCCTTACTTCATTTGAGCTAAAGAATAAATACGAATAAAATGGAAAAAACAATTGAAGCTATAAGCGGATGGACATCTCACCAAGTTGTGGATAGAAGGTCTCATGTACATGAGATGGAATGGGCTGAGGAAGGAGTTGTTAATTATCTTGGAGATAAAATAATAACTCACGCTGATGAGCCTGGAAGAATACAAGCTTATAAAAAATTACGAAGACAACAATTACGGTTAGTATCTTTTGAAGGAAGGCCATATGCTATTGAAACAGTCCAAGAGGTTTGGGGAGAAACTGATGGTGAATCTAATTTTATGATAAGAATTTATACTCCTGAGGGAGATAATCCTTTAAAACTTGCCGAGGAATTAAGAAGGGTTGTAGAAGATACAATTAAATTAAAACATGAAGCATTAAGGGGAAGAGCATAAAATGGCAGGAATGGAAATAATAAAGAAGCAAGTAAAATCGCTTAGGTTTAGCCTTGTAAATCCAGAGCAGATTAAGAAGCTCAGCACCGCAAAGATTGTTACTCCTGAACTTTATGATATTGATGGATTCCCTGTTGACGGTGGGCTTATGGATTTGCGTCTTGGAGCAATAGACCCAGGAGTCAGATGCAGAACGTGCGGGGGGCGGCTTAAAGAATGCCTTGGGCATCCTGGAAGCGTTGAACTTGCAAGACCTGTGATACATATAAAATATATTCCTTTAATTGAATTATTTTTGAGAAGCTTCTGTCATCAATGCGGGAAGCTGACTCTTGAAGAAGACAAGCAGAAAAAGTACACTCCTACTGAAAGAGCGAAAAAAGCGCGCGATAAGAAAAAATGTCCGTTCTGCAACACAGACAGGGAAAGAGTGAAACTTGAGAAACCAACTTCGTTCTATAATGGAAAGAAAAGACTATTTCCGAATGAAATTCGCGAGCTTCTTGTTAAAATTTCTGATGACGAAGTAAAGAAAATAGGCGTCAATGCGAAAACTTTCAGGCCTGAGTGGGCAATTTTGTCGCAGCTTCTTGTTCCAAGCGTTACTGTAAGGCCGTCGATTACTCTTGAGACTGGAGAGCGCAGTGAAGATGACTTGACTCATAAAGTTTCAGATATAATCCGTGCGAATCAGCGACTATGGGAAAATTTGAACGCCGGCGCGCCAGAAGTTATTATTGAAGATTTGTGGGATTTGCTTCAGTATCACGTTACTACTTTCTTTGATAATAATATTTCTAAAATTCCTCCAGCAAGACACCGCTCAGGCCAGCCTTTGAAAACGATAACTGAACGTATCAAAGGAAAGGAAGGACGAATCAGAAAAAATCTTGCAGGAAAACGTGTGAACTTTTCAGGAAGAACTGTCGTTTCGCCTGATCCTTATCTGAAACTGGATGAAGTCGGAGTTCCTCTTGAAGTTGCAAAAATAATTACTGTTTCTGAAGGAGTTACGACTATAAATATTGAGTATATGAAAGAGCTTATCAAAAAGGGAGATGCGCACCCAGGGGCTAATTATATTACCCGCCCAGATGGAAAAAAGAAAAGAATTACTGAAGAGCTGAAGGAGGAAATATGCACTGAGCTTACGCCAGGATATAAAGTTGAAAGGCATTTGATGGATGGAGATATAGTTTTGTTTAACAGACATCCTTCTCTGCACAAGCAGAGCCTTATGGCACATTATGTAAGAGTGCTTCCTCAGAAAACTTTCAGACTTCATCCTGCTGTTGTATTTCCATATAACGCTGACTTTGACGGCGATGAGGTTAACATACACTCTCCTCAGACTGAGGAAGCTCGCTCTGAGGCGATTACTCTTTTGAATATTAAACATAATATTATTTCCACGAAAAATAATACAAATTTAATCGGACTTACTCTTGACTCGCTGACTGGAAATTATATTCTTGGAAAGGACACGTTTAGCAAATCCGACGCTGACCAGTTTCTATTTACGGCTGGTGTTATCAGCAACTCTAAGACTAAGACGATTGAGGGAGGAGATGTTTTTGCGCAGATTCTGCCTAAGGATGAAGCTTTGAAAGTGCCTAAGGATATTACTGATGAATCCACTCTTGGATTAGAGAATGGAATTATGGTAAAGCATATTGATAAGCATCATGGTAGGGACGCTACGATGGATGCTATTCAGAAGGCTGCGGCGCTGGGAATTTCATATATCTCGAGAAGAGGATTTTCTCTTGCTCTTAGAGACCTTGATGTCCCGCAAAAAGTTAAGGATATAACTCGTGATGTTATTGCCACTGCGCGCGAAAAGACTCTGAAGATTACCGCGGATGCTCATAGTGGAGATCTTGAGCTTCTTCCTGGAAAGACAAATGATGAGACTATGGAAATTAAAATTTCACAGGCTTTGAACGAAGTTCGTACAAGTGTTGGAAAAATTGTAAAAGAAAATATTCCACGAGAGAGTAATATAAGCAAGATGATTATTTCCGGAGCTGCAGGCAGCGCGAATAATATAACTCAAATTGGGTGCTGTGTCGGACAGCAGATTTTATGGAATAAGAGAATTAGTTTTGGATACAACGGAAGAACGACTTCTCATTTTGCGCGCGGGGATATTGGACCTGAGGCGAAAGGATTTATACAGTCTTCTTTCTTTGAAGGGCTGAAACCTACTGAATTTTTCTTTGGAGCGATTACGGGAAGAGACGGTCTTATGGATACAGCTTTGAGAACGCCTAAATCTGGTTATCTTTATAGAAGATTAGTGAGCGCTTTGCAGGATTTGAAAGTTGAATATGATGGAACTGTCCGCGACGCTTCTGAAAATATTATACAATTTGCATATGGCGGCGACGGAAAAGATGTTTCTGAGCTTCACACTGGAAAGAAAATACAGCCTGGTGAGGCTGTCGGCGTGACGACATCTCAGTCATTTGGAGAATCTTCAACGCAGATGGTTTTGAATGTATTCCACTCTGCTGGTGTCGCAGAAATGCAGGTTACTCTTGGACTTCCGAGACTGATTGAAATATTTGACGCGCGAAAGGAGCCTTCAACGCCGTCTATGGAGATTTATCTTGAACGCGATTTCAATAATGAAAAAGATGCCAGAAGCATTGCTGAAAAAATAAAAGAAGTCAAGGTTGAGGAAGTTGCGTCAGAAGTACATATTGATTTTTCAGGAAAGAAAATTGAGATTGCGCTTGATGCTAATGCTTTGAAGAGAGTTCATGTCGGCGCGCAGAAAATTGTTGAGAGACTGCAGGAAAAAGGATTTGAGGCTAAGCAGAGAGATAACACTGTGGTTTTGCATCTTCCTGAATCTAATTTCAGAGAGATTTACAAGATGAAAGAGAAATTAAAGCGCACAATTATCTCAGGTGTCAAAGATATTAGACAAGTTATTGTTGCTCATCGCGGACGCGATTTTGTTATTTTAACTTCCGGAAGTAATTTGAAAGAAGTTCTTGCTTTTAAGGGCGTTGATACTAATAAGATTTTCACTAATAATGTTCATGAAATTGCAGAAGTTCTTGGAATTGAAGCTGCCCGCGAGGCAATTGTGCTTGAAATAAAAAAAGTTCTTGACAGCCAGGGATTGAATATTGATGAGCGTCACTTGGATTTAATTTCTGACGCAATGACTAATATCGGAGTTGTTAAGGGAGTAACTCGCATGGGAATTATTTCTAATAAGTCAAGTATATTCGCGCGCGCTGCTTTCGAGACGCCTGACAAGCAGTTTGTAAATGCAACTATTCAAGGAAAGAAAGACGATTTGGCGTCGGTTATTGAGAATATTATTCTGAATCAGCCTGTGCCTGTCGGCACTGGACTGCCTGGATTGCTTGTGAAGATAACTGGTCCGCTTGTAGATAGGAAAGAGAAGAAAAAATAAAGTCACTTTTAGAGACTGTACCTAAAATTAATTATGCTACTATTGTGAGGTTTGTTATCAGCAGAGCCAGATAAATAATTAGAGAGAAATATTTATGAGATAGTTAGCATAAAACTTGTAAGACGAGAGCAAGTTTTATAAAGGAAATTAATAACATAACCTGTACTGAAATGGCGACGATTGATATGCAAACAATGCGATATATGAATTTGCTTGACCGCGTTGCGCATGTCAAAGCTAACAAGTGCTTTATTTATAATAATACTATTTATTTTGCCGTTTCGCCTCGGTTGTTTTCGCATGCTCTTGGCCCAGAGAATAGAAATGTGAAAATTATTTCTGAGCAGCTTGGAAGACGAATTCGAATAATAAGGGACGCAAATGACACTGAGTCAGGGGTCTCAAAATTTATTGAATCCGTTGTTTCGCCTGTGAGTTTTGTTTCCATTGAATTGCAGGACAACATGTTTGTTTTGACTGCCGGCTCGCGGGAGCGCGCTGCAACTTTGATTGGAAGAAATAAAGTCAGGCTTGAGGAATTGAGCGCTGTGATGCAGTCATATTTTGGGAAGGCGTTGAGAATTGTTTAGAGTTCTTCCCTACTTGTGGCTCATTAGTTTTCTCAATTTATTTTTATAATAGATGAATGATACAACTATAAGCATATCAATAGAAAGAACTATTATAAAAAATACGAGGTGTGCCGTTTGTCCACTATAGAAGAACTTTATGAAAGTCTTCAAAGTATAAAAGATAGCTATTGAGAATAAAAAATAGTATGACTTCATATAAGATTTGTACTTGATTACTTCTTCGTTGCTTGATGATTTACTCATGAAGTATTATAAATTTTTATATTTATAAATCATTGTTTCAATTTTCCCTCTGCACATTTATTGCCTGGTAAATATAACCTTTAGAAATTATCAAATTTCTAACACATTCAGTAAGATTTAAGCTAAGCGAAGTCTTTAAAAACCAATTTTACAGAGGAGATATACATGGGTTTAATGAGTGCTAAGAAGTTAATGAAAAACCGTAGAAAGTTTAGATGGAATGACCATACTTACAAGGTTAGAAAACTTAATTTACGAGAGAAAGCTGACCCTCTTGGAGGCGCATCGCAGGCGAAGGGAATTGTTGTAAGCAAGTTTCAAAAAGAAGCCGCACAGCCAAGCTCTGGAATGAGAAAGTGCTGCAAGGTTCAGCTTGTTAAAAATAGCATTGCTGTCGGTGCATTTATTCCCGGAAATTTGGCGCAGAAGTTTATTGATGAGCACGATGAAGTTATAATTGAAAGAATTGGCGGAAAGCAGGGGCGTTCTAAGGGAAACATTAGAGGAATTAGATTTAGAGTTATAAAAGTAAATGACCAGCCATTGCACTTATTGTGGAAAGGCAAGATAGAGAAGGGAAGAAGATAAATGAGCTTTAAAGTATTTGACTTGTATGACATGGCTGAAGTAAAAGTTACTGACAGAGCGTTGATTCCTTATTTGAATTTATCCGAGAGATTGCTTATCAAATCTCACGGGAGAAATGTCGGGAAATTTACTCAAGCGAAAGTTCATATTCTTGAGAGATTTGCTAATCGGCTGTCTGTGCCAGGACATGTGGGAAAGAAGCATAAAATAATTGCTTCGCATGCTTCCGGGAAATACAACAGAAATATGCAAACAGTTATAGATTCTCTTTTGATTATTGCTGAAAGGAAAAAGATTAATCCTGTTCAGGTTTTAGTGAAGGCGATTGAGAATGCCTCGCCTCGCGATGAGATTACTACTATTGAATATGGGGGGGCGCGTTATCCGCAGGCGGTTGATGTTTCGCCTTTGAGAAGAATTAATCTGGCGATTAGATGGATGGTTCAAGGCGCTTTCCAGAAATCTTTTGGAAAGAAGAAAAAGATGGCTGAATCTCTGGCGCAGGAAATTATGAACGCTGCTGATTTGAATATGGAAAGCTATGCTTTGGGAAAGAAAAACGAAGCTGAGAAACAAGCAGATTCTGCGAGATAATTAATTAATCTTAAATACTTCTTTTATATTATTGTTTTGTGAACATAGTCTATTCTGACCATTCTAAAAAGAGGATGAGACAAAGAGGGATTGAAGAGTGGGAAATAGAACACATCATAAAATATCCTTCTTATACTATAGATAATTCTGATAATTAGAATATTTATTTGTTCAGAATTATATAATAATCCAATTCCCAAAAAATTACTCTAATCAAGGGAATTGTCTATAAAAGAAGATCTGATGGTAAAATTGAGGCAGATGCTGAAATTAGGCAAAGATTTGTGAAAGTAGTTTATGTGAAGATGCAAAATTATATAAAGGTTATAACCGTCGTTTAATTATGAAATTAGAATATGATAAAGAAGTTGATTGTGCTTACATTTACTTGGATTATCCTATGAAAGATGGAGAAGCTAAAAAGACAATTGAAATAAATGATAATCAAAAAACAATGTGCTTTTGATTGGCACTTGTTTTTGGATGCTCAACGTGGCAAGAAGCACGTTGACATATAATAGTTGATTTAAATGATAAAGGTCAATTAATTGGTATAGAAGTTCTTGATGCTAGTAAGGTTCTTAGCAAGACAGCACTGATTAACGCTGAAGTTGCTTAGTTTTATATATTCATTTTTTAAGATATCTTTATGATTTTAAGAACTCCACGATTGATTTTGAGGCCTTTGAAAGATAGTGATGCTCGGAGCGTTGCTGAAAATATAAATAATTTAAATATTTCACGATGGCTTTTAGTTGTACCGCATCCTTATTCACTGAAAGATGCGCGTGTTTGGATTAAAGGTAATAAGGAAAAGTGGCAAAGAAAGCCTGTTGAAGATTATGTTTTTGGAATGGATTTGAAATCTGAACATAAAATTGTTGGAGGTATTGGAATACATAATGTTGACAGATATGAAGGCAGTGGTGAGGTTGGATACTGGCTTGGAGAGAGATATTGGGGGCAAGGATATGGAAGCGAGGCTTTGACAGCAGTTGTTGATTTTGCTTTTAACCGACTGAAATTGCGCAGACTTGAAGCGGGAGTTTTTGACGGAAATCCTTCGTCTGGAAAGTTACTTGAGAAATTAGGATTCCGACTTGAAGGAACGAAAATAAAGGCAAAGAGATGCAAGGCGACTGGAGAAATTCATGACGAACATATTTATGGATTGCTTAGAGAAGAATATTCTCACAAGGTTTAAAAGCAGTATTTATAGATTTAAAACATGGGATTACGATGGTACCATTATGTTAACCAAGGCGTTAGAGCAACTTCCAGAGATAAGATTATTGATATTATAGTTAGAAAAATTGAGGGTACTCGTGAAAGGCCGGCTGTGTCTTTAGAGATAGTAGAAAATGGAGCGCGGGTAGCTGGTTTGAATTTCAGCGAGGAGAGAGGCCTTGTGGAAATAAGCAGGGGATTACTTGTCGGAATAAGCAGTGGAAGAGAGTTAAGACCTGGAAAAATAAATCTGCATTACCTGACTTCAATAGAATATAATCTAACTCCTATGAAATACCGCCCTCGTTCTGACTCTGGCTAATTCTCCTCTCTTATTAAATTTTTAACTAAACCTTAGAAGCCTTCGGTCTTATAATATGTTCTGTTTTGTGAAACAGAAGTCTCAAAAGTTTGACCACTTTTGATTCATTTCATTTTTACAAATGAAAGACTTGAAAATTTTATAATTTTCAATACATTCTATTTCAATGAAATAGAAGTCTTTAAAAACCATCTTTAATAAAACGTTTTATCCTTAATAAAATGACAGAGAAAGAAACAAGTTTAAACAAGATTGAGCGTCTGACAAACAATCAGGCGAACATACGAAATGTAGCGACGAGCGCGCACATACATCACGGTAAATGTATTAGTGGAAAATCAAGGGTTATGCTTGCTGATGGTTCAGTAAGAACGGCTAAAGATATTTTTGAAGAAGTTGCAAATACTGGAACAGTTCATACAGAGAATGAAGACCATACTGTTTTCAATCCAAAAAATTATATCGAGATATTCTCTTTGAATAAAGATACTGGAAACATTGAACTAAAACCTATACAACATGCTTGGAGATTAAAGGGTGGAAATACTATTGATATTACTTTGAGAAACGGATTTAAAATAACAACTACTCCAGAGCATAAGTATTTAGTTTATAGAGATGGCTTTGAATATGCTGAAGCTAAAAACTTAAAGCTTGATGATAGAATTGTTTCTGGAAGGAAATTGAAAGTTAATAGCATTATTAATTTTAAAGAAGAAATATTGTCAAGACTTTCTGAAAAAAACTTTTATGTTAATCTAGAAAAGGAATTTTCAGAGTTCTTGAAAAATAAGATACTAATATATGGTATAAATAAAATAAATGTTTCAGTGAAAAAAAAGTCTTTCTATCATGGCATATGGCAAAACCGATATAATATAGTAGACTTAATAGAAATTTCGAAGCTATTTGATATATCTCTTGAAAAATTATATGATAAAATTGATTCTATATATTATAGAACTGGAAAGCAAAGAGGTCAAAATGCGAGTCCGATGAAACTTCCGGATATAAATAATTTGAAAGATTTATTTTATCTGGCTGGATTATTTATTGGCGATGGCTCTATGAGAAAGTTTATAGCTGGAAAGAAACAACTTGCTGAAAAAGTGGTAGATATTTGTGCTAAGTTTGGAATCAAAACAAGAAGAGTAAACAGACTTGATAGAACTCCTGAAGTCCACACAGATAATTTAACTTTTGTCCAGATTCTCAATAGTCTTTTTGATTATCCATTAAAACAAAAATCACATAATGTCAAGATATCTGAATTTGTCTGGAAGTCTGATAATGAAATGGTCTCTAAATTATTGAGAGGTTATTTTGATACTGATGGTTGTGTTGAAAAATCAAGAAGAGCTGTAACTATTAGTTCTGTAAGTAACAAAATGATTGAAGACTTGCATTTACTATTATTGAGATTTGGTTGCGTATCTACCAAGGAAAAAGATAACACAATCTCAATAACTGGCCTTTCTGCTATTAACTTTGAGAAAGAAATAGGTTTTGGACTAAATGAGAAGGCTATGAAATTGCATGATTTAGTTACTAAGGTATCTGGAAGTATTGTGTGTGATACTATACGAGTGGGCAATCAAGTTATGATGATTAATAAAAAAGTTAAAGATTATGAGTCTCATGAATTAGCATATATCCAAGTAAGCAAAATAGAATCTTCTTATGAAGAAGTAGTTTATGACTTCACTATCCCTGAAAATCATAATTTTATTGCTGAAGGTATGGTTATCCATAACACTGCTTTTACAGATAACTTACTAGCGGCTGCCGGAATGATGGCTGAAAAAAATGCAGGGGATTTGGAAGAAGGAATGACTACATGGCAGCATAAGGATGAGCAGGAAAGACTGCTGACAGTTGACGCTGCTAATGTTTCTATGGGGCACGAATATCTTGGACAGGAATATTTGATTAATTTAATTGATACGCCTGGGCACGTTGACTTCGGCGGGAATGTTACAAGAGCTATGAGAGCTATTGACGGGACTTTTGTTTTGGTGTGCGCTGTTGAGGGAATCATGCCTCAGACTGAAACTGTTTTGAAACAGGCTTTACGCGAGAGAGTCAAGCCGGTTTTGTTCATAAATAAAGTTGACAGATTGATTAAAGAATTAAAAGTTACTCCCCAGCAAATGCAGGAAAGATTTGCTAAAATTATTGCTGAATTTAACACTTTAATTTTACAGATTGCTGAACCGGAACTTGCTGAAAAGTGGCGCGTTAACGTCGCTGATGGAAGCGTTTCTTTTGGCTCAGCTAGAGAAAATTGGGCTTTATCTGTGCCTTTTATGAAGAAGCGAGGCATTTCATTTAATGATATTTATAAGATATATGAAATGGAAGAAGAGCTAAGAAAAGAATGGGTTTGGAAAAATGCTCCATTGCACGAAGTTATTTTGGATATGGCTGTAAAGCATTTGCCAAATCCTCTTGAAGCGCAGAAATATAGAATTCCTAAAATATGGAGAGGAGATATTGACAGCAAGATTGGACAGGATTTAATTACATGCAACGCAAAAGGAGAGCTTGCTTTTGTTGTTACGAGAATTGTTATTGACCCTCGCTCCGGGAAGGAACTTTGTGCAGGGCGTCTTTATTCTGGGACTCTGCGAAATGGAATGGAAGTTTACTGCAATCTCGCAAAGAAAAAATACCGCGTTCAGCAGGTCATGGTTTACAATGGAATAAAACCGGAACAGCTTGATAGTGTTCCTGCCGGAAATGTATTAGCGATTTCAGGATTGAATGTTGATGTTGGAGAGACTGTGACTTTAACTGAACAGACACCGTTTGAGGAATTGAAACATATTTTCCAGCCGGTTATTACGAAATCTATTGAAGTTACTAAACCTCAGGATTTGCCTAAACTTGTTGAGGTCCTGCGAAAAATTGGAAAGGAAGACCCAAGCATCAAAATTGAAATTAATGAAGAGACTGGGGAGAATCTGCTTTCAGGAATGGGTGAATTGCACTTGGAAATTATTGAAGGGAGAATTAAAACTGAAAAAGCTCTTGAAGTCAAGATGGGGAATCCTATTGTTGTTTACCGCGAGTCTTTAACCAAAGACAGCGGAGAGATTGAAAGCCGTACTCCTAATGGACATAATATTTTCTTCTTAAGTATGGAGCCGCTTGAAGATGCCGTTTATGATGCGATTGAAAGCGGCAACATTCCCGAAGGACGATTGAGGAAAAAGCCTGAAGACATTTGGAAGAAGCTTTCTGAATGCGGTTTGAGCAATGACGAAGCGCGTTCTTATAGAGAGATTTACAAAGGAAATGTTTTTGAGGATCAGACTCGCGGGCTTGTTTTACTTACTGAAGTTATTGAG
>Ga0209210_1002236_pt1 | contig 14411 bp, 14 predicted proteins | sample RifGroA1_FD_183991 | JGI IMG/M metagenome (GOLD analysis project Ga0209210, IMG submission 183991) | Contaminated groundwater microbial communities from Rifle, Colorado, USA - Rifle Groundwater A1 (SPAdes) (version 2) | ecosystem: Environmental > Aquatic > Deep subsurface > Groundwater >...
CGAAAACGGGCGAAACAGCGTGGGCGTGCCTACGGCACGCCCACTCCTTGGTTGGTTCTCAACCGCTAAGTTCCATTTTGGTGCGGGATGGGGGAATCGGACCCCCGACCACAGTTTGGAAAACTGTTATTTTGCCATTAAACTAATCCCGCCCTCGCCCGCCACAGCGGGCTTCGGCGGGCAATGCCCGTTGAACGAATCCGCGATGGTGGGTTTTGAGTAACTGTACACGAAAATTTGACGCAGAAAAAGCTCCGGAAGCCTCAGCGACCTCCGGAGCAATGGAACGAATTACAATTTACGCGCAAGGTATCCAATTTCCTCGCCCACCCTCTGCTTTTCAGCCGGACTCGGCATAAGAAGATAGGCATCTTCCTCTGTCTGAAGATATTCCTTGCCATTCATGCACACAAACTCGCCGCGTCGAATGAAATCGAAGTTGCGCCGTGCACTCCCCATCCAACTGAACGGTTCGCGTTTGATGATTACTTCGTAAATTCTGAAAATCTCCGGTCTGCCTGATGACTGCGGAAGCTCGTCCGCAATCATCCCCCAATGAGTGAGCATCGAGAGAACCGCACTGTATGCTACCGAGATACCGGTCATGTCAGTGTGATTCCCCGCCTCCAACGTGCATGCAACCGCGCCATAGGTATTGGCATACCCTTCCGAATCACCGCCGAGAACGTCAAAAGCGCCCCAGCCCGTGACGAACTTCCTAATTCCCATGGGTCGAAATGCTTCCACGTGCCTCTCCTCAACCACAAGAAACGGCTCGTCTGCGATCGGCGCCGAGTGAAGCGTCAGAAAATAATTACATTCGCGAAGCAGGGGTTTTAATTCCTGCGCGCGCAGGTACTCGTATGAGCTCATGTCAGTCGACTCTGCATTCGTGTCTTTGTAGAGCCTGTTGAGGTTGTGAACGACGTAGCGCTTATTTTCGGCAAGCGCCACCTCATTGGCCCGCACGAGTGTGAGTGTGCCCTTCAAGAGCTCTCGCGCACCCATCGAGAAATCATAGAACAACTTCTCGATAGCATAGGCCCCGCACGGCTCATCGCCGTGCTCTCCTGCGAATATAACAATCCGCGGACCCTCATACTTCCCCTCAATGCGCATTGCGCCACAGATCATAGGGGATGCTAGAACTCGCATGGTATTTCTCCTTATCCAATTTCCCTTTCGATACTACGTCCCAAACTGACGACACGCAATGAAGCCTACATGAAGTTTTCACGCGCTACGCATTGTATCGTCGCGACTGATGCGGTACCGTACGTTCAATGTCCCGCTCTCAAGCGATACTCTTACATATCGCCGCACTCGTGTTTCTCGGGGGCATCCTTTTTATCTCTGCCCGTCCGGAAATATATGCTACGGTGCCAGTGGCCACGAATCAGATCGACCAAACTGCGGGGGTTGAGATAACACGAGCGGCGACATCCTCCCTGATTGCTCCCATTGCGACCACAACGGCAGCCACTTCGAGTACGCCTGCCAAAAAACCTCCGGCTAAAAAAGCGCCGGTGGCACGCTCCGCTCCTCGTCCTTCAAGTGTCCCCGTCGCAGAGCAGGCTGCAACAAATCAGGCTTCACGTATACAAAATCCGTATTCGTTTTCCCCTTTTGAATTCTCCGCCGTCAATGAAATGACGCGTGCGGCACTCGTTAATATTTTATGCATCGCGGGGAGCGGGGACATGCGCTCCATTACCGGAAGCGGCATTATCATCGACCCGCGAGGAGTCATTCTCACCAATGCACACGTTGCGCAATATGTTCTTCTCTCACAAAGTTCTGACGTTAATCTCTCCTGCATGATTCGGATGGGCTCTCCCGCGATTGTCAGATTTAAGGCTGAAACACTATATATTCCACCCGTCTGGGTCGATGCTCACGTGGCGGAGATCAGATCACAACACGCTCTCGGTACCGGCTAGCACGATTATGCACTATTGCGCATAGTCAGCTCTCTTGACGGGACTCCTCTTTCGGCACCACTCCCCTATCTCCTCACAGATATACGGGAAGCAATAGGATTCGAAGGAGATTCTGTCTTAGCGGCAAGTTATCCGGCTGAATTCTCTGTTAGCACGCAAGATAATGTATATGCCGCTTCTTCCGGAACAACAATAAAACAGCTCCTGACCTTTGATGTCAACTCCGTCGATCTCATATCTCTCGGAGGTGTCATCGAGGCGCAAAGCGGCTCGTCGGGTGGTGCCGTCGCAAATGCTTGGGGCCGTCTTATTGGCATTATCGTCACGACCAGCGAAGGGCAAACGACAGGGCAACGAGACTTACACGCACTTACCCTCGGCTACATCAACCGTGATTTCACCAAACAAACCGGCCATCCTCTATCGGAACTTTTGGCTGGTGACATCGCCACGATCGCATCGGATTTCAATACAAACATCGCCCCCATCCTCATCGCCAAATACATTGGGCAACTTTCGAGATAGTCTCCCAGACTGCTGGAGATTCACTTTGTCGGGGTGCCCAGAATCGAACTGGGTCTACTTGCTCCCAAAGCAAGCGTACTACCGGTATACGACACCCCGTCAACTGTTCGAATATATTAGCACGATTCATAAAGGACATATAATTTGTCCTATTGAATGTCCGTTACAAATTGCCTTCCATTGCTTGTTCAAAGAGACGACACCGTGCGGTTCTCCTTATCTTATCAAGAATAACACCGACCACATCTATCTGATATTCCTTTTTGTCCTTCTTTTGCTCCATATATAGTGCGGCCGTCCGAGCCAATTTGCGCAATTTGGAATTAGTGACCATCTCTTCCGGTCTATAGTCCATTTCACGTGAAAAGTCTGACGAGCTTTCACGTGAAACTGTCTTTACCTCTACAAAACGAACGATGCGATCTTTTTCGGCGATAATATCTATCTCTCCCCACGGTTTCCTGAAGTTCCTCTCTATGATTACAAATCCCTTCCTCTCAAGGAACTTTGAGGCTATTTCCTCACCGATCCGGCCGATCTCTTTTCTTTGATGGTCATTTATCACGGGTAGCATTATAAGCGGAATTCAACCGAAAGCTATTCGCTGTGTAGAAGCAACTTTTGTGGCTTAAAATATAGTTAAGTTGTTTGGTGCTATGGTTCACGTGAAAACATCGAAATACGTTTCGAAGTAACGTTATGTATGTCTTTTACGTCTAATAAAACTTCAAATAACCATGTTCTTAGCCATTAATTCAAATTAGAGACATGGACAAGGAGACCATTATGTCCGTTATCCACATTTCCACAGAGTTTTCCCCAGATTATATAATTTTCGTTTCATGCGAGGGCATTCTTCATTGTAAAGGCAGCGGTTTACGTGTAACCGTATCTTTTCTCATAAAAAATATTGCAAGAGAACCGGCGGGGTTCAGTGCTATGTTCCTCGATCTGGTTCCTTATTTTGATCAAAGCTTTCTACACGCTTTGCACAACGGGGGGCAAGAGTTCGCACATACATAATTCGTTCCGATTATTTACGCGGTTGTCGTGTGTCGTGCTTTAACTTATGGCAATCGTCTTTTGTATCATTTTTTTGTCATGAAATTATGTTGGGGAACGTTGCCTTTTTCCGGAAAAAAATTAACACACAATTTGACAATTCTTTTGCGCTTGACGCAAGTGGCTGAAGGGTACTACGTTGCCACTATTCTATGAGCCGTGCATCGATCATCGACTTGGATTTGCGTGTGATGATCAGATCTCTCGCATTGGGTTTTATATTGTTCGCTGCGTTACTGCTTCCAACCAACGCATCGGCGGCGGAAATTTCCGCGCAGAATGCGCAAATGTTGCCCGCGTCCAATTCCGCGATCGTTCCGTCATCTTGTGATGCACTGCAGGTGACTTCATTCATGCCCTACATTTACGATGGGGAGCTCAACTCGTTCGATGTTATCGTCTCTGATAGCTCCTATGTGATCATCGCCGGTTCGCTCAATGGAGCAAATATCCCGCTCCATTTCGTCACACGGTTCGCCGATGCGACCGGTGGCGTCCGTATGCACGTCGATGTACAGTCGACGTCTATTGGAAGCGGTGTGACCATCAAGCTCACTATGCTTTCGTCAAAGGGCGTGGGGGAGCCGGTATGCACCTCGTCAGTGACGATCACGCTGCCGGGTGAGGAAAAAGAGGTTTCTACAATAGGTACCGCAGCTGTAAATTACAATTGGCAACAAGAGCAAGAGTCTGCTGTTCCGGCACCGCAAGGTAAAGAAAGCGCGGGCGCGAATGCTACCGGAGCCACAACAGCACTAACGACACGGGTGCAAAACATCCTGAACACGACATGCGCCATATCGGGAGCTGCTTCGCGTTTGTGGACTGTCCTTTTGGCCATCTATTTACTCGTCGTGGCTGCTGCCATACTTGCACTGCCACCGTTCAAAATTGACATGCGCTCGTATATCCTCGTGGGAGTTGCCATTGCTCTACCGCTTCTTGTCCTGTTCGCCGTATGGCAACTTTCGCCCCTGTGCCACCCGGGGAAGTGGGCGCCGTTGTTCGCCGTCTTGATCGCCGTCTTTGGTTTCGTGGCCGGTTTTCGCCGACATCCATCCCTCAAGAGTTTTATGCAAATTTTCTCGCTCCCTGAAGCATAGAAGACCCCCTGTTTCATCTGTGTGCGGATACGGGGAATCGAACCCCGACCTCGTCCTTGGCAAGGACGCGTTCTACCACTAAACCATATCCGCGAGTCCTGACTTGTATTTAATCCCCATCTTGAAAAAATCAGTGGCTCAATAGCGCTGTATTTTTTCGTTTTTCATAGTGTCTGCCATACTAACGGGGTTAACCCCCGTATGCTCCACATTCGATCGGTCACTACTGCTTCCGGTGCGACAGCCATACAGGTGGTCGAATACGTGAAGCGCAAAGTAAAAGTTCGATTGCACGTGGGGTCCGCTCATTCTCCTGAAGAAAAGAAGACGCTCATCGAGAGCGCACAGAAATGGATGGCGGGCGAGACGCGACAGCCGGTATTGTTTCCGAGGGATATGCGACACTCGCCGTTCGATGCGTACGACTATGTCGGCACAATGCACCCGTTCGCCCGCGAATGTCTCCACGGGCTCCTCGTACGCTTCGGATTCGCGGCGCTCGGCAACACGCTCCTCCATGACCTCGTCATCATGCGCGTCATCGAGCCTGCGTCCAAGCTCCGGTCTATAGCGCTCATCGAACAGTATTTCGGCATCACCCATCGCCGCGTTCTCTTTTACCAATCGCTCAAGAAGTACCTTTCGCAGAAAGACGCGGCTGAGCGCTGTGCAGTCGCCGTCGCGAAGGATGCGTTCGCCTTCGATTTCTCCGTCGTCTTCTACGATGTCACCACGCTCTATTTCGAGACATTCAAATCAGACACGTTGCGCAAGCCGGGATTTTCCAAGGACAACAAGTCGCAGCAGCCACAAATCATGCTTGCGATTGTGGTGACGAAGGAAGGGTTTCCCGTATCGTACGATATCTTCCCGGGGAACACCTTCGAGGGTCACACGATGATTCCGGTCATACAGGCGCTCCAAAAGAAGCACGGCATCGGGACGTTGACCGTCGTTGCCGATGCCGCGATGATCAGCGCCGCCAACATCGAAGAACTGAAGAAACACAACCTCCGCTACATCGTGGGCGCGAGAATGGGAACCCTCGACCTTGCTAGCATCAGCGAGGAGCTCGGGAAGCGCGATGGCGCGACAGTGCGCACTGTCACGAAACTCGGCACCATGGTGTGCCACTTCTCGGCGAAACGCTATGCCCACGACAAACAAGAAATGGAAAAGCAACTCGCGCGCGCGAAGACACTGGTGCAGACGCCCGGGAAGGTGAAGCGTGCAAAGTTTCTGAAGGCGGAGGGAGCCTCATACGCGCTCAACGAGGAACTGCTTCTGAAGACGAAGCTTCGCCTTGGTATCAAAGGGTACTACACGGACCTCGGGAGCGACTGGAGCGACCTGATGATAGTCGAGAGGTACCGCGACCTGTGGCGCATCGAACAAGCATTCCGTGTCGAGAAGGGTGATCTGGCCACGCGGCCCATCTTTCACTTCAAGGAGGATCCCATCCGGGTGCATGTGCTCATGTGCTTCATGGCGCTTGCGGTATCCAAGTACATGGAGATCAAGACAGGGCTTTCAATCAGACGGATCACCGATGCGCTCATGAAAGTCACCGATGTTTCTTTTGTCCACCGCGTCACGCGCGAGACGGAGACGCTACGCTCGCCGCTGCTTTCCGAGATCACCGACATCGTGGACAAACTGGGCCTGTCGCACTAAAAAATACAAGTCAGGAAGAGTTTTATGCAAATTTTCTCGCTCCCTGAAGCATAGAAGACCCCCTGTTTCATCTGTGTGCGGATACGGGGAATCGAACCCCGACCTCGTCCTTGGCAAGGACGCGTTCTACCACTAAACCATATCCGCGAGTGAACGCGCTTGATTATACCGAAGATGAGCATCCGAGCAATTTTTCTTGTGCTCCCGCCAGGATTCGAACCTGGAATAGCAGTTCCGAAGACTGCCGTGATATCCGTTTCACCACGAGAGCAAACATTCGAATGATACGCGCCCGTTCGCACAAATACAACGCGCGCGTTACAATTGCACAAATGAACGTATCTTTGATAGTGCCACAGGAGGTCAAAAATCTCTCACAGACGCTCAAAAAAGCGGGTTTTGGGGCATACCTTGTCGGTGGTTGCGTGCGTGACCTGCTCATTGAACGTGAGCCAAAAGATTGGGATATTACAACCAATGCAACACCCGAAGAGATACAAAAACTCTTCAAAGAAACATTTTACGAGAACAAATACGGGACCGTCGGGGTCGTGACCGAGTCCGCCGATCCGCGCCTAAAAGTAATCGAGATTACTCCATATCGCATCGAAGGTAAATACTCCAATCGACGTCATCCGGACGAGGTGCATTTTAGCGACAAACTGTCGAATGACCTCAAACGGCGGGATTTTACCATCAATGCGATAGCATATGACGTTGAGGATGATACATTCGTCGACGAGCATGGGGGTCGCGAGGATCTCGCGCGAAAGATCATCAAGACCGTCGGTGTTCCGCATGAGAGATTCGAGGAAGACGCGCTTCGCATGTTGCGTGCCGTTCGTATTTCCGCGGAATTGGATTTCGCCATCGATACACAAACTGCCGCGGGCATTGCTACGCACGCGACGCTTCTCAAGCAGATATCGCAAGAGCGCATTCGCGATGAGCTCATCCGTATTTTGTTGAGCCCGCGCCCGATGCAAGCTCTGTATGTGGCTCAAAAACTTGGTATTTTAAGCTCTGTCATTCCTGAACTCATGGCAGCTATCGGTATAGACCAGAACCAAGCTCACTCATACGATGTGTTCGAACACTCGCTACGTGCTCTCCAGCATGCTGCCGATAAAAACTGGTCGCTTGAAATCCGGCTCGCGGCACTCCTGCACGACATCGGCAAACCAGCGACACGGCTGTGGTCGGACGATAAAAAAGATTGGACGTTCCATGGTCATGAAGTGGTCGGTGCAAAAATCGCGCGGAAAATTCTGAACGACCTCCGTTTTCCAAAAGAAACCATCGACACGGTGATAAAACTCATCCGCTGGCACATGTTTTTCTCGGATCCCGACAAAGTCACGCTCTCTGCCGTGCGTCGTGTCATCACAAATGTCGGCACGGAGCATATCAAGGACCTCCTGAATATGCGCATCTGCGATCGTGTGGGTACGGGCCGGCCAAAAGAGCAGCCGTTCCGCTTGCGCAAGTACATGTCGATGGTGGATGAGGCTCTTCGTGACCCCGTCTCTGTCGCAATGTTGAAGATAGGCGGTTCCCACATTATAGAAGTGGGCCTCGAAAAAGCAGGCCCCCGCATCGGCTGGATATTACATGCACTGCTCGAAGAAGTCCTTGACGAACCCCAGAAAAATACGTCTGACTATCTAGAGAAACGCACGCAAGAAATGTCAAAATTGAACGACGAGGAATTAAAAAAGCTTGGCGAGGCAGGTAAAGATCGCAAAGCTGAAGAGGACGAGGCGGCGATTCGCGGGCTCCGAGAAAAACACCACGTCAGCTAACCCTGCTTTGCTAAAGCTATGCAGGATTGTTTGCTTCGCAAACAACAATAAAAGCCGCCTCACTAGGCGGGTCTGTTTTTATAAACCCGCCGCTGTGAAGCGGCTTTCGCGAAACACGGTGAATTTCGTAAAGAGCGCGAGTGTCATTGACAAAAAACTTTTGAATCCAATCGGTGCAGAGGCACCGTTACAATGTATGTGGTTAGAAGTTATTTGTCCTTTATGATCTCGTTAGATCGAAATCACGTTGTGTTTCAAGGAACGTCCAATAGCAATACTATCGTTCTATAGGACACTGTAAAGGACATGCCTGTGGATATCTCAAAATATGCCTATATATCAAGCTCTAGTAGGATGGGGCAGTGGTCGGAGCCGTAGAATTCGGGGTGAATTTCCGCTTTTTTCACCTTTTTTGCGAGCACTTTGCTCACAAAGAAGTAATCTATCCTCCAGCCGATATTGCGGCCCCTCGCATTCGAGAAGTTGCTCCACCACGAGTAAAATCCCTTTCCCTTTTTGAATTCACGGAATGTGTCGATGAATCCTGCTTTGATGATGGCGTCGATGCCTTCGCGCTCCTCTTTTGTATACCCATGTTCGCCCTCATTAGCTTCCGGATGAGCAAGATCATCGGGAGTGTGGGCTACATTAAGGTCGCCGCAGAAAATAACGGGTTTTCCATGTGGTGAGCCTGTCTGCCATGAGCTTGTCGAAGGGGTCGAACCATTCTTCTCCAATTGCTTCAAAAACTCAAGAAATGCGGGATCCCAATGCTTGTGGCGAAGGGTGAGCCTGCTTAGGTCAGGTTTGGCATTGGGTGTATAGACATTTACGACAAAAAAGTCTTCGTACTCGGCCGCAATGACACGTCCCTCCGTATTCGGATCGCCGTATTCGTCCTTTAGTTTATATTTTTTGAGCAGTTCCTCGGGGAATCCCAAAATAACGCTTAACGGCTTGATTTTTGAGAAAATTGCGGTCCCTGCATAGCCTTTTCTGCCCGAAGATGAGTTCCAATATTCCTCATATTCCGGCAAATCTACCTCCGCCTTCGTTTCCTGCAGGCACACGATATCCGGTTTCAGTGTTTCTATGACCGGCGCGAGCAATCCTTTTTTATGGACACTCCGAATCCCATTTACGTTCCACGAAACGAGTTTCATGTTGATACGATACCATGCCGCGTTCATTTGTGTGGGTGTCAACTATTTTTTCGCCGCTTCCCGTGAAAGGCTTTGTGTATTTCTTTGAGATGTTTGTCGGTTACGTGGGTATAGACCTGCGTCGTCGCGATGTTAGCGTGACCGAGAAGCGCTTGCACGCTTCGTAGATCGGCACCGTTTTCGAGCAAATCGGTCGCAAATGAGTGACGGATGGTATGTGGAGTCACGTTGCGCGTGATGCCAGCTTTTATCGCGTACTGTTTCACGAACGTGGTGTAATGGCGCGCAGATCTTTGTTTACCCCGAGCTTAGTCGAGAGGCCTTTTTTTGCTCGACCATAACCGACGAACAGCGCGTCGCTCATATCGCCACGTTTTTTAAGATACGCAGCGACTGCGTTTTTTGCTGCAGCGGAAAGAAAGACGACGCGAATCTTGTCGCCCTTGCCGCGCACGGAAAACTCATCACGCGTGAGGTCGAGATCGCTTTTGAGCGCACATAGTTCGGAGACGCGGAGGCCCGTGGAAAATAAAAGTTCGAGAATTGCCCGGTCGCGCAGCGCTCCAAGTTCATCGCCTTGTGGACTTTTCAACAGCCTGTTCAATTCATCGGCTGTGATGAGATCGAGGTCACGTCCTCCTATCTTGGCAAGCTCAATGCGCTCGGGGGATAGCGATTCGAGGCCGCGTTTGCGCATATATTTGAGAAATGAGCGAAGCGCGATGAGGTAGTAATTCTGTGTTTTTTTCTTCATGTCGCCCGCAGTGCCCGGTTGACGATTGAGCCAGAGACGGAATTCGCGCACGACCGGCTCCGTGAGCTTTGCCGGTGACTCGACTTTCGTATGAGACAAAAACCGCGTGAGGTAGCGATCGTAATTCTCGACTGTCTTGATGCTTCTACCTTTTTCAATCTCGAGATATTCAAGAAATTCCGTTTTCAACGACTTGAGATTAGCAACCATCGTTTCATTTTAGCAGCTATACAGGCGGCAAACGTGCACGCTAAATGATCCTTGCTCGAACCAGGAACAGAGCTCAAAATGAGCGTACCGTAGTATGGCGACGTATACAATAAATCCCACAATAGATATAGAGACGATCGGGAATATTCTCGCTAAAAAACAAAAAATTGCGCTCTCCGCCGATTCAAAAGCACGGATAGTAGCGTGCCGCGACTTTCTCGATGAAAAATTACGGTCCAACAAAGAGTTGCTGTATGGCATCAATACCGGCTTTGGCTCTTTGTGTGATACGCCGATCTCCGAAAAAAACCTCACGAAGCTGCAGAAAAATCTGGTGATGTCTCATGCGTGCGGGGTCGGCGAGGAGGTTTCTCCCGAGATCGTGCGGCTGATGTTGCTCATGAAGATACAGGGGCTCTGTTATGGAAATTCCGGGGTACAACTTCAAACAGTAGAGCGGCTCGTATTGCTCTACAATCACGATATTTTACCGGTCGTATATCAGCAAGGTTCACTCGGCGCTTCCGGTGATCTCGTCCCACTCGCTCATCTGGCACTTCCGCTCATCGGTGAAGGTGAGGTATTTTTCAAAAATAAGAAGCGGCACGCAAAAGACGTCTTGAGAATATTCAAGTGGAAACCGATACGCCTACGCTCAAAAGAGGGGCTCGCCCTTCTGAATGGAACGCAATTCATGACTGCATACGGCGTACATTGTTTACTGAGAAGTCAACGTCTTGCGGTGCTCGCTGACACGATCGCCGCTCTGTCGCTCGATGCGTTCGATGGTCGCATTGAGCCGTTCGACAAAAGACTTCATGCAATCCGTTCACATAAAGGACAGGTGAGGGTCGCACGACACGTGAGTAATCTCCTGAAGGGTAGCCGGTTGATGCGACGAAAGAAAGATCATGTTCAGGACCCGTATTCATTCCGTTGTATTCCGCAAGTGCACGGCGCTTCGCGCGATGTTATCCGTTTTGCCGCAGATATAGTACGAACAAAGATGAATTCCATCACCGACAATCCGATCATATTTCCGGAGGAAAACGCGATCCTAAGCGGTGGAAATTTTCATGGGCAGCCGCTCGCATTCGCCCTCGATTTTCTTGCCATGGCGCTTGGTGAGCTCGGAAGCATCAGTGAGCGGCGAACGTACCAGATGATCTCCGGAGCACGCCAGTTGCCGCCCTTCTTGGTCGCAAATCCCGGCTTGAATTCCGGCTTTATGATCCCGCAATACACGGCGGCCAGTATCGTTTCGCAGAACAAACAGCTCTGCACTCCCGCATCCGTCGATTCCATAGTGTCGTCCAACGGTCAAGAAGATCACGTCAGCATGGGCGGGAACGCTGCCACGAAATGTGTACGCGTCGTGGATAATCTTGAAAAAATCCTCGCCATAGAATTGTTCACCGCCGCTCAAGCAATAGAATTCAGACGCCCCGCTACAACCTCTCCGATTCTTGAAAAAATTATTGCCGAGTATCGAAAAAAAGTAAAATTCATCCCCGAAGATGCGGTAATGTACAACCGAATCGAGCGTTCTATTCGCTTTTTGCGAAATTACCGTTCTTCAGATACTTTTTCTTCTTAAGTTTTTCCGGTAGATATGATTCTTCGTTGCCTGCCCCGAGTGAGGCCGAGGGGTACATTTTGTAGTCCTTGCCGTATCCGAGACCTTTCATCAGTTTCGTCGGGGCATTGCGCACACTCATCGGGATCGGTAGGTTGCCGAATTTCTTTACATCGTCGAGCGCCGCGAAAACGGCGTCGTACGCACGGCGATCTTTTTTACACTGCGACAGGTAGGCCGCACCGTGCGCGAGATTGATGGTCGCTTCCGGATAGCCGATCTTGTTCACCGCCTCAAAGACCGCATTGGCGACGACGAGCGCGGTCGGCTGCGCGAGCCCGATATCTTCGCTGGCAAAAATAACCATACGTCGCGCGATAAATTTAGGATCCTCGCCCGCTTCAACCATGTGCGCCAAATAGTAGAGCGCAGCATCGGGCTGTGATGCACGCATCGATTTTATGAACGCTGAAATAATGTTGTAATGATCTTCACCTTTTTTGTCGTACCGTAGATGCTTTGACTGGATCGCCTCTTTCAATGTGTCGGGGGTAATCGAGCCATAGAGCTTTCGTGTCATTTCAAGCGCGGTAATTGCTTGCCGCGCATCACCCTGCGCCATCCGCACGAGCCATTCGCGCGCTTCTTTCGGGATTTTCATCTTGGTGCGCGCGATAATTTTCCCCATTTCTTTTCCACTATGTTCATTGAGCACAAAAACACGGCACCGTGATAGAAGCGGGGAAATAATTTCAAAACTCGGATTTTCAGTGGTGGCACCGACGAGCGTGATCTCGCCACGTTCGACGAACGGAAGCAAAAAATCCTGCTGCGCCTTGTTGAAACGATGGATTTCGTCCACGAATAATACCTTCGGCTTTGACGTGAGAAGCGTGCCACGAACTCCAATCACTTTTTTGATGTCGTCTTTGCCGGCGTCAACGGCCGAAAGCTCATAAAAGTCAGCGCCGAGCGCCTGTGCGTAGATCCGCGCCAAAGTTGTCTTGCCGGACCCGGGAGGTCCCCACAAAACAAATGAGAACAGTTCTTTTTTTTCTATTGCGACGCGGATAGGCTTACCTTTGCCCGTCAAATGTTCCTGCCCGACGAACTCGTCGAGTGTTTTCGGACGAATTTGCGATGCGAGGGGCTCCATACGGGCAGTATACGCCCGCCCGTTCCGAACGGAACGTTCGGGCGGGCTTTTCCACTTTTTGTCCACATTTGTCCACAGTTGCATGATGTCGCTCACGAGGTATTCTTCCCTGATGAGTGGAAAAACAATTGGTATTTGGCTCGTCGTTATTGTCGTTGTTGGTCTCGGTGCATATTTTATTTTTAATCGTTCGATAGTAGCACCGACCCCGCAACAGCAGCAGACCCCAACAGCAACCTCAACAGAACAAGTGCAGGGACAGGATGTGTCGGTCGGTACCGGAGCGGTAGCTGCTCCTGGAACAGTGGTGTCAGTCTTATACGTGGGCAAACTTGCGGATGGAACGGTGTTTGACAGTTCAGCCGCGCACGGAAATCAGCCGCTCGTCTTTACGCTCGGTCAGCAGGGGCTCATAGCCGGATTCCAAATCGGGGTCAATGGCATGAAAGAGGGTGGTGAACGGCTCATCGCTGTTCCTCCGGCACTCGGCTATGGCGCCCAAGAGGTGAAGGATCCGACGACCGGAAAAGTCATCGTCCCGGCCAATTCGACACTCCTGTTTGATGTGAAACTCGTGAAAGTGGAGACCGCGACCTCTTCAGCCACGATAACAGCACCAACGGCGCCGAAAAAATAGTGAACGAATACGTTGCCTTTGGTAACGCGCCGAAGACGCTGTTAGGGCTTGCGCACTGGATAAGAATGTGATATCATCGCGCAATGCTTACAAAGCGTAAGAAGCAGAACGAGATCAGCAAAACTCGCCGTCACGATACTGATACAGGCTCTCCGGAGGTGCAAGTAACGCTTTTGACGCGTCGAATTGAGGAACTTTCAGCACATTTGGATAAAAATCGGAAGGATAAACACTCGCGCCGCGGACTATTGGGACTTGTCGCTGACCGCCGCCGTCATCTAAAGTTCATCGAAGGAACCAACAAGCGGGCGTACGGAATTTTGGTGAGAAAACTCGGCCTCAAAAAATAGTCGCTAATGACTAGCCACTAGGGTTTAGGGAAATTCGTAACATTTCTTTGCTTCGTGAGTTATAATCCGTGTAGCGGATCAAATTTTAATATCATTTCACTAGTGGCTATACCCTAGTGGTTAACAAACTATTCATGGCAATCATCAAACATCCGGAACAGCGCGTCGGCGTATTCATCGATACGCAAAATGTGTACCACAGCGCAAAAAATATCTATCATGCGCGGGCGAATTTCGGCAATATCCTCAAGGACTGTGTCGCCGGTCGCCGGCTTATCCGCGCACGCGCCTATTCGGTCACGACCGAAGGCGGCGAAGAAAAGGGCTTTTTCGACGCACTCGCGAAGATAGGCGTCGAAATGCGCACGAAAGACCTTCAAATTTTCGCCGGCGGCGCTAAAAAAGCCGACTGGGACGTCGGCCTTGCCGTCGACGCCATCACCGCCTCTCCGAAACTCG
>Ga0209210_1002237_pt1 | contig 14410 bp, 10 predicted proteins | sample RifGroA1_FD_183991 | JGI IMG/M metagenome (GOLD analysis project Ga0209210, IMG submission 183991) | Contaminated groundwater microbial communities from Rifle, Colorado, USA - Rifle Groundwater A1 (SPAdes) (version 2) | ecosystem: Environmental > Aquatic > Deep subsurface > Groundwater >...
CATTTTTGATTTATACGATGATACGCGCGACCAGGTGTACTATGGACATGTTTACGAAACTAATCGCCCCGGCATTGCTGAAGTAGTCATGACTACTACGGGAATGATTATTAAGTATGGCAGCGACCCGATTACCGCTTATTATTTCTCAGATAGCGGGGGCGCCACGGAAAATGTGGAGAATGCTTGGAATAACGGCAATCCTAATTTGGCTATTCCATATCTAAAAGGGGTGACAGATCCTTATGCGAAACCGATTACATGGGAAGCTACCTTAAGCCAAGCTTATTTGCGGGAGATTTTCGGCAAAACCTTGGAAAAAGTCGGCGCTTTTTCGGAAACGGTTACCGATTTGATCGTCGAATCCCGGTATCCGTCTGGTCGGTTGCAGACCTTGGCTATCGTGACGAGCACGGGTAAGCGCACCTCGGTGAGTACCGCTACCTTCGAAGCATTAGTTGATACTGGTTATGTCAAAAGCACCAATTTCACTGTAGAGAAAAGTGGGGCAGCCAATGCACCCACCTTTGTTTTACGCGGAGTAGGCTGGGGTCATGGTGTGGGGATGCCGCAATGGAGCGCTTATAATATGGCGCAAGCGGGGCAAACTTTTGAGCAAATTCTGAAATATTTCTATACTGGGGTAACGATTGCCAACAGTTAAACAGAATAATGTTCTGGCCAAGGTCATTTTGGATGCGGTATTCCCACCCCGCTGTTTGAGTTGTAACAAGTTTGGTGCTTGGGTTTGCGGGGAATGTTGGCAGAAGATCGAATTAATTAAAACCCCGATTTGCTATCGGTGTTATCGCTTATCTAGCGAGTTTAAACTTTGTCCGAGTTGTCATCGGCAACAAGCGCTGCACCGCGTCATCGTGTGCGCGCATTGGCAAGCTTCGCTCAAAAAGATCGTGTATGGATTTAAGTATCGCCGGGCTCGGGTGGTCACTAATTTGCTGGGTGGGCTATTAAGCGCAGCCATTCAATCAATTCCACTTGCGCATAATAATGTTGTTGTGGTATCAGTACCATTGCACCGATATCGCTATTGGCAGAGGGGATTTAACCAAGCCGAAAACTTAGCTCGCGTGGTGGCCGAACAAAATCACTGGCCTATCCTGACTACTTTAGTGCGCCACAAACCTACCCTCCCTCAATTCGGTTTAAATAAAATGACGCGCAAAGATAATTTAGCGGATGCCTTCTCGTTGAAGCCGGGTAGTCAAGCTTTACTCGCCGGCAAAACGGTCATTATAGTTGATGACATTATTACTACCGGGGTTACTCTTAACGAATGTGCCAAAACTTTACGCCAAGGCGGCGCCAAAGAAGTTTGGGGCTTAGTATTAGCGAGAGCTTAATTTTTACCATTCGATCAAACAACCCAAGCCCTGGATATCGACCATGCATTTGCCGGTACCAGCGTATTGTTCTCTGGCAGTTCGGAAATTAGTTCTGAATTCTTCCCACTGACTATAGCCCGTCAGCGCCTTGAGCGTAGCAATAACTTCATTATCTGTGGTTTGGTCGGTGGTAGTAGCGGAAGTAGTAGTGCCGCCTATGCTGGGAGGGGTAGGAGTAATCGGGGAGACGATGGTAGCAAAATCGGGAGTAACAGCGCCAATGCCCGGCAGGTTTACTTCCGGCATGCTATAAGCAAATATGGCAGGAGTTTGAGTAAGTTGACGCAAAAACTGAAGGGACAGCCAAATATCTTCTAAAGTTAATTCTGGCAAATTTTTGTCGGTGTCGACGCCGATGTTGGTGGGAGCACCCGTGATAGGTGGGGTGGTATTAGTATTAGTTGAGGGGAAGGGCTGGCTTGGGGTTGTTGTCGGACTACTTGGCGATGTTGATGTTGGGGTAGAAGAGGTGGGTATTTGCGGTATGGTTGTCCGGGTAGAAGTGCCAAACTGCGCCTCGGAAGCTGGGGTAGAAGCTTGATTATAAAGTATCCCCACGGTAATAATAGTGAGGCTAATCAACAACAGAGCAACTTGGCGAAAAGGATTTTGATTTTGAGTAGGCATTTTTGTTTTTGTTGGCTACCAAAGAGCTAAACAGATATTTATTTATTATATCATAAAATCCCGTCCCCGTCAAGCTTTTTGGTTTTATTGGCTGGCCATTGGAGTTTGAGCGTTATTCATCCAGAAAACTCTCGCCATGAAGCCCGTTGTTTATAGGGTGAGAATAGAAAGAGAGTTTTCTGTAGATGAATAGCGAAAACGACTGGCCAGAGATTTTGGTTACTTTTCTCGGAAAAGTAACTTAAATAACCCCGAGGCCCATTTTTTGGTGAACATCTTGAATCTTTTTAGCAGCAACTGGGTCGGCACTCTCCGCGCCGTTTTTTAGGATGGCTTGGATCTTCTCATTAGTTTGGGCAGATAATTTGGTCTGAAAATCGAGCAAAAATTTAGCTACGGCTTCGGCCAAATCTTGCTTAAATTCGCCATAATTTTTACCGGCGTATTGTTGTTCTAATTGTGGGATAGGAATATCGGTAGTTAATGAATAAATAGTGAGTAGATTAGAAATAGCCGGCTTAGCTTTAGGGTCGAATTTTATTTCAGCACCAGAATCAGTCACAGCTTTTAAGATTTTTTTCTTAGCAACTTCAGGAGTATCAGTTAGAGCGATATAATTGGCTTCGCTGCTGGCAGATTTACTCATTTTTTTAGTGGGGTCGTCCAGGCCCATGATGCGAGCCCCGACTTTGGGTAGCAAAGGTTCGGGCACGGTAAAAGTTTCGCCAAACCGCCCATTAAAACGGATAGCAATGTCCCGCGCTAACTCGACATGTTGTTTTTGATCTTCACCAACCGGGACCAGGGCGGTGTCATAAAGCAGAATATCGGCAGCCATCAGTACGGGATAATCAAATAGCCCGACCGAAACATTGTCTTGGTTGCTCTTCTTTTCTTTATATTGGGTCATACGACTTAACTCACCCATGTACGCCATAGTGTTTAATAACCATGCCCCTTCGCTATGAGCGGGGACAGAAGATTGTACAAACATGGTGACTTTTTCGGGGTCTAATCCGGCAGCCAGATAAGTGGCAGCGATTTGGTAAATTTGCTCATGTAATTTTCGGGGGTCTTGGGGGACAGTAATGGCGTGCAAATCAACGATGCAAAAATAACAATTATAATCTTCTTGGAGCGTGATCCATTGTTTGATAGCGCCAAAATAATTGCCTAAATGCAGAATGCCGGTCGGCTGAATACCGCTAAAAACTGTCTGTTTCATATAAACTAAACTTATCATAAATTTAGGCAAGCAAGGTAGGGAAGGTTTAAGGTATACTATAAGGTAACCTGATAATTATGGTCAGCCAAAGTCACAAAAAAGCAGTCCTAACGCCGATAACTTTCTTTAGTTGGTTCAAATTTCCATTAACTCTGCCGGAGTTGAGGAGGTATGTCTGGCGTCAAGATCTGACCGAAGCAGAAGTGGCGGCAGCCGTGCAGGTACTGCCGGGGGTCTGCCAAGCCGACGGGCTGGTCTGGGTGGGCGACTGGACCCCGCAACGCGATCTGCGCGAGCAATTAGCGCAAAAAATTTGGGATAAAGTTGAAAAATGGCGTTGGCTATTTTCTTATATCCCATTTGTCCGCCAAGTTTATGTTACCAACACAGCTGCTTATAATAATGTAAGCGAAAATAGCGATATCGATTTGTTGATCATCGGCCAGGCGAAGCGATTATGGACAATGCGAGCTGTTCTGTTGGTAATTTTTAATTTATTGAACTTGCGGGTGCGAAGCATCGACCGATTTGCCAAATTTTCACCAGAGTTTTATTTAAGCGATAAAGTTTTAAATACCATGCCCATCACCATCGAGCGGGATTACTACTTGTCCTACTGGTTAGCGGACTTGGTGCCGATTTGGCCGGACGGAGAACACCGTCAATTTCGCCAAGCTAATCAATGGTTTAGCCAAGATTTGCCACTAGCGTGGCATCGTCCCCACTTAAGAAAATATCGCTACCTCTTCCCTATCTGGTTACGTCGGTTAGCCGAAAAAATCTTGTCCGGCCGGTGGGGGGATAGATTAGAAGATTGGGTTTATACCAAACAACGGCGAATTATCGAGTTAAACTTGCGCCGGCTAAGCGTCCATCCCGAAGTTGTTGCCAACCGAGATATAATTAAATTGCATTTTAATGATCGCCGAGCACAGGTGCGCGATGCAATTGAGCAGGCTTTAAATGGTTTGGCTGGAAAAAATATCTAAATATTTATTATGGCTGTCGATAATTGTTTTACCTTGGCAATTACGGCACACTTTTTTATTTACTTCCCATAATGGCGAGTTTTTTGAATATTCTTCACTAAGTTTCTATTTATCAGACATTGTTATCATTGGTTTATTAGTTTTCTGGTTGATAGAAATTATAAAAACGCAGCCAAAATTTATTGGGGGACCACGCTGGATTACCTACCCCTTGCTGGTTTGGTTGGGTTGGCTCTGGCTCACGCTCATTTCGGCTAATATGTCTACGGGGAACTGGGTCGTGACGCTGTTAGCGGTCGGGCATGTGACGCTGTTCTTCGGTTTTTATTTGTACCTCGTCAATCATGTCAAAGATATTAAGGAATTATTATGGCCATTAGCTGCCGGAATATTTTTGCAGAGTATTTTGGCGATAGGACAGTACAAGCTGAATCGTTCGTTGGGATGGCGTTGGTTGGGTGAATCTGTACTGCGTCCCCTCGAGCTTGGCATTCCCGTAGTCTTGCAAGAAGGAAAGCGTCAATTGCGTGCGCATGGTACTTTGCCCCATGCCAATGTGTTGGGGGGTATTTTAACCTACGCCATAGCTGTTTTGTTGCCTGGGTGGGCCTTTATAAAGACTTCTTGGCAACGATTAATTATTTGGGGGATTATAACTTTGGGTCTGGTAGCTCTGGTCTTGAGCTTTTCGCGCTCAGCTTGGTTGGCTGCGGGTTTAGTCGGAGCGGTCTTGATTTGTGGCGGCTTGTTGTCCAAAAAGTTTTTATCCAAGGTAAAGTGGCAACCGATCCCACTAACTACGATCATAATATTAGGTTTAGTGGCTTATCAATGGCCAGCAGTAATTTCTCGATTTGATTTAAGCCAGAATTCTATTGAGCGAGAATCCATAGCTTCGCGCGTAGAACAGTGGCAACAATTCAAAAGTGTCTTTGCATGGGCGCCTGGGTGGGGACTAGGGCTGGGTCAGTATGCAGTAAAATTAGAACAAGACGATGTCAAAGCCTTTGGCTGGAATTATGATGCCAAAGAAACGGGTTGGAAATATTCTTTGAGCCATCAAGTGTGGGATTATCAGCCTGTTCACAATATTTATTTATTGGCTTTGGCAGAAACAGGGGTAGTGGGGGGATTAATCTGGCTATGGTTGTTAGTCGGCGTCTTAATTACCGGATGGCAAAGCGCTTGGCGCACCAAGAACTGGCTGGGCTGGGGAGTTTGGTTGGGGTATATAGCCCTATTGATCGTGGGGATGTTTGACCATTATCTTTGGACTTTACAACAAGGTAGACTTATATTATTTTTGAGTATAAGCATGATTGCCATTTATAGCATTAACCAGAACCTATATGATGGAAGAAGATCAAACTAATCCAACTGATTCTATGCCAAATAATCCTATGCCGGAGAATAGTTCTCCCGAGCAAATAGATGATAAAGGCGCAGCCGAGCCTGCAGCCGACTTTGTGGCAGAACCCATAACTGTAGCCGACCCTGTGGTCGCCTCGTCAGCTCCTAATGTTAGCTATAAGCTTGATACAGATGCCAAAATATTCGCTGCGATTAGCTATTTATCTATATTGTTTGTCATCCCATGGGTAGCCAAAAAAGATCATCCGTTTGTGGGGTTTCATGTTAAACAAGGTATGGCTTTGTTTATCGCCGAAGCGGTTATTTGGTTTGTGTTATTTCTCATCGAATCATTCTTAGAAAGCCTTTTCTCTTACCAAGCTACTGGTGTTACCCAGTTTCTCTATAAGATAGCTTGGTTGGTTTTTGCTGTCGCCAGCATTTACGGCATCTACCACGCCTTAAAAGGCAAAGAAAAACCCTTGCCTTATTTGGATATAGTGGCGAGAAATCTCAAGGTTTAAGATATTTTCCGTTACTTTCCCGAGGAAAGTAACCTCCCAAATTCCTCCCCTGCCAGAGGGGAGGTTGGGTGGGGAGGGAGTTTAATATTTCGCTCCCCTCTCTTTTCTCCCCTCGGTGAGGGGAGAAGTATAAATTAGTGGGGTCCTCCTGTCTGTTAGTAGATAGGCTCCAAGTGCTGGAATGTGGGACCAAAACCATCTCTCCTCCAATGGCATTTTTAGGAAACAAAAAAACGTCAACTTTACTGGCCATATCATGCTTGATACCTGACACTTGATACTATTTAGTTCAGAGGCTGATGATTTCTTGTAACTTTGGTTGGTAGGTTTTGGATTTGAGTTGCTGGCCAATTTTAGTGGCCAAGATAGCGCGGGAGTCGTCTTCGCCATGGGTGATAAAAACCATGGGTTTAGTCGTAAAGCCGCCCAGCCATTTTAAGATACTGGCTTGATCAGCATGAGCGGAGAATGATTCGATGCCGGTAACTCTTGCCCGGATATTAGCGAAATATTTGTATATCTTCACGCGTTTAGCTCCGTCTAAAATCCTGCGTCCTAATGTACCGGGGACTTGATAGCCAGTAAAGATAATTTGGTTATCCGGGTTACTGGCATGGTGCAAAATATGATGTGGGATGCGTCCAGCATCGGCCATGCCTGAGCCGGCAATAATCACAGCAGCTCCAGTAAGCGTGTTGAGTTTTTTCGACTCGGCCGGTGTAGAGATTAAACGCAGACCTGGAAAATCAAAAAGATCAGGATCGGTGGATAATTGTTTTTGGAAATCATCATCGAATAGGTCGGTGTACTTTCGATAAATTTCAGTAATTTCGCTGGCAAGGGGGCTGTCTAACATCACCGGAATGTTGGGGAATTTTCCCTGATTTTTTAATAGATTGAAAGTATAAAGCAGATCCTGGGTCCGCTCTAAAGCGAATGAGGGAATGATAATCTGGGCATTATGCTGTTTGGCGAATAAAGCAGCTGTTAATAGGTCGTTTTCTCGATTTTTGATGGGGGCGTGCAAGCGATTGCCGTAAGTCGACTCACAAACGACATAATCGGCTTCTTTAATGATGATGGGATCTCTCAAAATCGGTACCGGGCTGTTGCCTAAGTCGCCCGAAAAGACAATTTTTTTGTCATCTAACCACAATTCCACTAAAGCAGAGCCTAAAATGTGTCCGGCATCTTGTAGGCGCAGCTTAATTTTGGGGGTAATTTGCAGGGGAGTGGTATAGTCTAATTTGCGGAAGAGTTTAGCGGTATTATTAGCATCAGTCCGGTCGAACAGTATCTTGATTTGTTCTTCTGTCACCCCATGTTCTTGGATTTGGGCAGCGTCGGTTAGAATAGTTTTAGCTAATTCGGCAGTAGCGGGAGTGCAATAAATTTTGCCTCGAAAACCCTCCCTATATAATTTAGGTAATCGACCGCAGTGGTCTAAATGAGCATGAGTGAGCACGACAAAATCTATTTCGGAGGGTTTGAACAAAAATGGTTCATAGTTGCGGGATTGATTGGCGCGATCACCCTGAAACAGACCGCAATCAACTAGAAATTTGGTCTTGTCGGCGAGTATCAAATAGTTAGATCCGGTTACCATACCGGTAGCGCCCAAGAATTGGATGGAAGTATTCATATTCCCAGTATAGCTTGATAAGATAGAGATTGTCAGCTATCCTGTCTTTGTCATCCCGAGCAGGGTCGAGGGATCTTATACTACAGAGGGGCCGTTAGCTTAGCTTGGTAGAGCGCTTGCATGGCATGCAAGAGGTCACCGGTTCGAATCCGGTACGGTCCACCAAAACGCGAAATCCCCACAATGGGAGTCTTTGCTATAATAAACTATCACTACATTAGATGTAGTGTTGTTTTGACATCAATTCACTGTGAAGGAGAAAACTAATAATGGACGAAGATCACAAAAAGTATGTGACTCCTTTGGTGGGTCGCTATACTTCTAAGAAGGCGCAACAAATCTGGTCTGATCGTAGGCGACATGGTCTATGGCGTCGGTTATGGCTCAGTATTGCCAGAGCGCAACGTGAATTGGGGGTGGATATCATTACTGAGGAAATGCTGACAGAAATGGCTGAGCACCTCGATGATATCGATTACTCACAGGTGGCCGAATTGGAAAGAGAATTTCGGCATGATGTTGTGGCACATTCTCGGGCTTTCGGGGAGGTTTGTCCATCAGCAGCCGGGATCATTCATCTTGGATTGGCCAGCATGTGTATTTGCGATAATGCCGAGTTGATCATGATGAAACAGTCGATGATTCACATTCGCGGCTGTGCCATCCGGGCGTTGTCGGGCTTTCGAGACAGAATCCTGCAGTATGCCGAACTACCTATTGTAGGCATGTCACACTTGCAGGCCGCTCAACCCACCACTTTGGGAAAGCGACTGACAATGTATGCCCAGGATCTGACCTTCGATCTCGCCAATATCAATCGTTTTATCGAAGAGTTACCTTTCCGGGGGATTAAGGGTCCGGTGGGCACCCAATACCCTTTGCTGAAGTTATTCAAAGGGGACAGGGGCAAGGTCTCCATACTCGAAGAGCGAGTAGCAAAAGAGTATGGCTTCAGCAAAATCCTGCCTATCACAGGCCAGACTTATACTCGGAAGATCGATTCTCGCTACGTGTTCGTTTTCGCGGACTTGGCAGCCACTTTATACAAGTTTGCTCAGGATGTTCGGATCATGCAGTCGCGCAAAGAGGTGGAAGAGCCCTTCGGATCTCAACAAAAAGGATCTAGTTCGATGATCCACAAGCGCAATCCGATGAAAAGTGAACGCACTGATTCTCTGGGGCGGGAACTGATGGTTGCTACGCTCAGCCCGCTTCTCACTCATGCATTGCAGATGCTGGAACGCACATTGGACGACAGCGCTGCTCGTCGGCGATATTTGGCCGAATCATTCCTGTTGGCCGAGGCCATGTTGATCCTAGTAACAGACATCATCAACGGCTTGACGGTGCACGAAAAAATCATCCAGAGAAACCTGGATCAGGAAATGCCGTTCTTGGTCGCTGAGGATATTCTGTTGGCCATGTGTGAACATGGGGCGAACCGACAGGGATGCTATGATCGGATTTATAAGCATGTTCAATTGGCTCATAGCCGAATCTATGACGGCGATGGCCTCAATGATCTGGTCGACAGGCTAAGAGGTGATGAGTATTTTTCACCCATCCATGATGAACTAGCTCGCATCGTGGATCCAAGGGAAATTTTTGGAGATGCACCTGCTCAGGCGATAAACTTTGTCCGGAGGGATATTGATCCTTTGCTAGACAAGTTCAAATCTGATTTTCAGGACGAAACTGCCGAGCTCACAGTCTAGCTTCTCTTGTTGTTTACTAAAATATCACAGCCGCTCGTAGTTAGAGCGGCTGTTTTCTGGTTGTGTTAAAATTAAAATACTCCCAGAGGAGTTAATTTTAATGGTATGGCAGAGATAAAAGACAAATACGATCACCAAGCACAAGATGCCAAGTGGCAAAAGTATTGGGAGAAAAACCAGACTTTTTCTACCAAAGAAAAAGGTAAGAAAAAATATGTTTTGGATATGTTTCCCTACCCGTCTGGGGATGGTTTGCATGTAGGGCACCCCAGAAGCTACACTGCCAGCGACATCTTGTCGCATTACTACCGATTAAACGGGTTTGATGTTTTGCACCCAGTCGGATTCGATGCTTTTGGTCTGCCAGCCGAGAACGCTGCCATTAAAAAAGGTATCCCGCCGGCTGAAAATACGGCTAAGAATATCCAAAGGTTCAGCGAACAACTGAAAATGTTGGGCATTTCTTATGATTGGAGTCGGCAAATTGTCACTTCCGATCCAGACTATTATAAATGGACGCAGTGGCTATTCTTAGAGTTGTATAAAAATGGCTTGGCTTATCAAAAAGAAGCTTTTGTGAATTGGTGTCCCAAAGATAAAACCGTATTAGCCAACGAACAAGTGGTGGGGGGGCGCTGTGAGCGCTGCGGCACGGCGGTAGTCCAAGAAAAGCGCACCCAATGGTTTTTCAAAATCACTGATTTTGCCGAAGAACTTCTCTCCGGGTTAGATAAATTAGATTGGCCGGACAGCACTAAAGAAATTCAGCGCAATTGGATCGGAAAATCCGAGGGGGCAGACATCGAATTCGCTGTTAAAGACTCGGATGTCAAAATTAAAATATTCACCACTCGGCCAGATACTTTATTCGGCGCAACTTATATGGTGTTGGCTCCAGAATATGTTGGTTTGGATCAAATTGTGACGGCAGAACACCAAGATGAAGTTAAAAAGTACCAGGTAACTACCGCCAAAAGAACCGAATTAGACCGTATTGCCGAAACCAAAGATAAAACCGGTGTATTTACGGGGGCGTATGCCATCAATCCGGTGAGTGGTGCCGAAATTCCTATTTGGGTAGCCGATTATGTGTTGGCCGGCTACGGTTATGGAGCGGTGATGTGTGTGCCAGCACATGATGAGCGTGACTTTGCTTTTGCCCAAAAATTTAATCTGTCTATTCAACAAGTAGCAGCTCCGCTTTATATTACTGATCAAGGGGCGGATGCAGTTCGACCTGACCAAGAAGATGTACGTCGCAAAATAGTAACAGTTATTTTAAAACACTGGAGCGAAGATAAAGTATTTGGTTTAAACTGGGAAAAGCTTAACTGGAAATCATTTATTCTGGGGGGAGTGGAAGAAGGCGAGACCTTTGAGGAGGCAGCTATTCGAGAAGCGGTTGAAGAGTCGGGATATCAAAATATAAAGTCAGTCAAAAAGATTGGGTTCGAAACGCACAGCCGTTTTTTTGCTAGACATAAAGATGTTAATCGGTACTCCGTGTCTGAATGTTGTGTTGTGGAATTGACTGATGGGAAATATATAGAACCTGCCGAAGAGCATGTTAAAAATCATCGGGGTGAGTGGATAGATACGAAGACAATAATTGGGTATGTCAATCTGAATAACAATATTTATTATGCTGATATTTTCTTAAATGGTGAGAAACCATTTGTGGGACAAGGAGTAGTGATTAATTCCGGTAAGTTTAATGGGATATCATCGCTAGAGGCAGGAGAAAAAATTACCAAACAGGTGAAGGGGCAAATGACTACAAAATATCGGTTGCGGGACTGGTTGGTTTCGAGGCAACGCTATTGGGGGACGCCGATCCCTATTTTGTACGACAAAAATGACAACCCCATTCCAATCAAAGAAGCGGATTTGCCAGTACTTTTACCGACTGATGTAGAATTTCGTCCTACTGGCGAATCACCTTTAATTTATTCTGAAGCATTCAAGGCCTTACCTGCAGGCTATCCCGAAGCGGTTCGCAGGGAATACGATACACTGGACACATTTGTTTGCTCGTCCTGGTATTATATGCGCTATGCTGATCCCAAAAATGCCACCAGATTTGCCGACAAAAATAAATTAAAATACTGGTTGCCGGTAGATACATATATAGGTGGAGCCGAACATGCCACGGGGCACCTAATCTTTGCTCGGTTTATTACCAAAGTATTACACAAACTTGGATATATCGATTTTGATGAACCATTTTTGAAATTGTGCCACCAAGGGTTGGTTTTAGGGGAGAATGGCGAGAAAATGAGCAAATCTAAAGGGAATGTCATTAATCCTGACGAAGTTGTGGAGGGGTTCGGGGCCGACGCTTTGCGTATGTACGAAATGTTTATGGGGCCGTTTGACCAATCTATCCCGTGGAGTACTGCCGGCATTGAAGGCATCAAGAAATTCTTGGATCGGACCTACCGATTAGTGCAAAAACGCAAGTCTATGCCAAAAGATACCAGCCAAGATAACGATCTCCATCGATTGATTATCAAAATCACCCAAGATATTGAAAGCTTTCATTTTAATACCGCAGTAAGTGCCTTTATGATTTTCGTGAATGAAGCTATTGCTAATGGTAAGAGCAGTAGTTGGGTCGAAGATTTTGTGATTTTGTTAGCTCCTTTTGCCCCGCATTTAGCTGAAGAGTTGTGGCAACGAGTTTTAGGCAAAACCACCAGTATATTTGTAAGCACTTGGCCCACAGCTGACCCAGCTAAGGCTAAATTGCAGCAAGTTGAGATTGTGGTACAGGATAAAGGTAAGAAAAGAGGCATAATTAGTGTGGCAGCTGGCACCAGCGCAGCGGAAGTAATTGATAAAATTAAGCAAGATAGCAAATTAGCGCCGTTAGCTGTAGCAGAAAACTATAAATTTGTGCCCGATCGCATTATTAACTTCTTTTAAGTATGGAAGATATCTTAGAACCCAATCAAAATCAGGAAATTGAACAAGAGGAGATTGTCATCGAAAAGGAATGGGACCGCATCGAGAAATTGTTGGTACAAAAAAATAGAGCTGCCTTAAATATGGCGGTGGTCGAAGCCGATAAACTCTTTCGGGAGGTTCTGGGTATTATTAGTTTCGGCGACACGGTGAATGAAGCGATTCAAAATTCCTCCAATTTGTTTTCTAACCTGAAAGGGCTATTGGAAGTACGCAAAGTTTACGAAGATATTGTGGAGGTACCCGGATTTTTTGTGGATCAAAAAATTGCTAAAGATACGACTGCCATTTATCTCAAAGCGATCTTAGATATGATGGGCAAAGATTATCAACCCAAAGGAGCTTTTCATGCCATTTGTAATGAGCTGGCTTATTTTAGCGAATCCCGGCCGTATTTGTTGAGAACAATCTTTTTAGGCGTGCTAATATTTTTGGTCGGTGTCTGGTTTTTGGCTGATACGGCTCCGGGGCAGCTCATTGTCAGCGCTGCCGTGGGTCTAACTCATTTTGTGCTGAATTGGGTGTGGTCTCTGGTCATTATTTTGGCGATTATTTTTGCCATCGTCTTGTTTAGCTGGCTGTTCTTTGAACGGCGCAAACGATGAAACAAAACAGGAAAGTTTGTTAGAATAAAAAGTACGTTATTTATTTTGGCGTAGGAGGAAATTGATCCATTTGCATGTTCACAGCCACTACAGCTTATTAGATGGTCTGAGCAAAATCCCAGATTTGGTTAAGTTAGCCAAGCAACAAGGTAGCACAGCGCTGGCTTTGACCGATCATGGGGCTATGTATGGTGCCATCGAATTTTACATGGAATGCAAAAAACAAGGCTTAAAGCCGATTATCGGCTGTGAAGTCTATGTGGCTAAGGGTAGTCTGGAAGAAAAAATTACCACACCTGGCAAAAAAGGGTATTACCACCTGACTTTGTTGGCAAAAAGTTATTCCGGGTATCTCAATTTGCTCCAAATTACCACCAAGGCGCATTTGGACGGGTATTATTATCGTCCGCGCATTGATCATGAGTATTTATCCCAGCATGCCGAAGGGTTGATTTGTCTGTCTGGCTGTTTGGCGGGTGAATTAGCCACAACGATTCGCGAAAAAGGTAAAGAAGCAGCCAAGCAAGTGATAGCCTGGCATCGTAATTTGTTCGGCGATGATTATTATTTAGAAATGATGCCGCATTTTAATATTCCCGAACAAATACAGGTCAATAAAGTGATCAAAGAGCTGGCGGCGGAGCTTAATTTGCCGATGGTGGCCACTTGTGATTCGCATTATTTACGACCCGACGATGCCGAAGCCCAAGACGTGTTGTTATGCGTGCAAACGGGGGCGAAAATAACTGACGAAGATCGTTTTTCCATGAAAGGGGAAGTGTTTGATTTGAAAACCCCAGAGTTTATGCAACAAGCTTTCGCGGATGCCCCCGAGGCTATCATTAGCACCGAGAAAATCGCCGAGCTGTGCAATATGGAGATTCCGCTGGGCAAAATTATCATTCCCAGTTACGATTTGCCGGCCGGCGAAATCGATGCAAAAACTTATTTGAACAAATTGATCCAAATCGGCATTAACCATCGGTTTGGCGATCATCCGAGTGAAGCGGTCTTAAAGCGCATCGAGTACGAAGTTGGCGTAATCAACCAAATGAATTACGAATCGTATTTCTTGATCGTTGCGGATATGGTGCAGTGGGCCAAAAGTCAGGGGATTGTGGTCGGGCCAGGCCGCGGGAGCGGGGCAGCCAGTATGGTATCATACGTTTTATCTATTACCGATTTAGATCCCTTGGAATACGGGTTGTTTTTTGAAAGATTTTTGAACCCAGATCGGATTAGTATGCCGGATTTTGATATCGATTTTGCCGACGACAGAAGAGACGAAGTAATTAAATATGTGGTTGATAAATATGGCGAAGCCAGAGTGGCACAAATCATTACTTTTGGCACGATGGCTGCCAGA
>Ga0209210_1002239_pt1 | contig 14406 bp, 13 predicted proteins | sample RifGroA1_FD_183991 | JGI IMG/M metagenome (GOLD analysis project Ga0209210, IMG submission 183991) | Contaminated groundwater microbial communities from Rifle, Colorado, USA - Rifle Groundwater A1 (SPAdes) (version 2) | ecosystem: Environmental > Aquatic > Deep subsurface > Groundwater >...
GAAGGCGATGCTCACGTACTTTATCGGAAAAGCCGTGGGACGTTTTAATATTTTGAAACCGGACGTGGTTATATCCGTTCCGGCGGGGATAACGCAAACGGAGCGGCGCGCCGTGATAAATGCCGCGCGGGAAGCGGGGGCAAAGGAAGTGTATGTGGTACGGGAGCCCATTCTCGCGTCGCTCGGCGCCGGCATTCCCATCAACGCGCGCTCGGGGAATATGATCATCAACATGGGCGGCGGAACGTCGGAAGTTGCGGTGATCGCCCTGGGCAACGTTGTTGCATGGACAAGCTTGCGCGTTGCCGGGAACAAGTTCGACCAAGCAATAAGCAATTACGTTAAAAAGAGGTATTCTTTGGCGATCGGCGAGCAAACCTCGGAAACGGTAAAGATAGAGATAGGTTCGGCGCTTCCGCTTAAGGAGAAAATGGAGGCACAGTTGAGAGGGCGAGACTTGATATCCGGCCTTCCCAAGGATATCCGCATCACTTCGAATGAGATCGCGGAAGCATTGAACCCGTACCTTGTGGAAATTGCGGCTTCCGCGCAAAGCGTTTTTAACGCAACGCCGCCGGAACTGGTTGCGGACATTATGGAGAAGGGGATCATCCTCTCCGGTGGAAGCGCTCAATTGCATTACATGGAGGACTTTTTTGAGAAAAATCTCGGCGTCCAGAGCTATATCGCGCGGGACCCGATTTTCTGTGTAGCCAAAGGAACGGGGCTTATTCTGAACCATCTTGAAACTTACAGACGCACCCTCTTGAATAAGCGGCAATGATAGTCGGGCACGCAAAACACGTTAGCGATCTCATAAAACTCGTTGCACGCGGACGGTTGAGCCATGGCTATATTTTCTGGGGGCCGGAGCGGGTAGGGAAACGAACCGTTGCGCACGCGTTCGGAAATTTTCTCGAGAACGGAACGTTCGAAAAGATCCGCGAGGGCGGAATTTTGAAGGATGCCGTTTTGGTCTCGCCGGACGCGGAACGAAAGATAGGAATTGATGCCATCCGCGAATTGCAATATTTCCTCTGGCAGAAACCGGTAGAGAGCCCGCGGCGCCTCGCGATCATCGACCATGGAGAACGGCTGACGCCCCAGGCACAGGACGCGCTCCTTAAAATTGCCGAGAATCCTCCGGCGTCTTCTCTACTTATTCTCGTCGTTACGAACCCGGAGAGGATAACGCAAACCCTCGCATCCAGATTCCAGGCGCTGTATTTTGCGCGCGTTCCCGAGCCAGAGACCTCGGCATGGCTCGAGTCGCAGGGAGTGCCGCCAAAAAAAGCGAAAGAGGCCTCTTCCGAATCGCTCGGCGCACCGGGGCGCGCATATGCGTATGTGAATGACCCGTCTTTTATAAAACAAGAGAAGGAGATACAAAAACTTTTCGCGAGTTCCCGGGCCTCGCGAAGCGCGGCCATCAAAGAATTTATCTCTCGCGACGATTTTGACCTCGAAGAACTTTTGGACGGCGCGATTCTGCACCTTGCCAAAAAGCGCGACTTTGCCCGATGGCACGACTTTCTTGAATTGCGCAAGAATACGGCTATTCTTAATTTGAGCCCGCGGATACAGCTTGAAGCGTTGTTACAAGATTAAAGATCCCGCCTTCGCCCACCGGCTTCGGACGGGCAGGCAAATATCAAAATGAAAAATGACAGATTTAAAATTTTAGAATTTTCGATTGTAACTTTGATTTTTGATTTTTAAATTTTGATTTAAACACAATGGAACAATACATAAAAGAGCTGGAAACTCATCTTGGCGCAACTCTTCATAAATTCAAGGAGGACTTAAGCGGCGTGCGGAGCGGCCGCCCCACGACACAGCTTCTCGAAAATATCCAAGTTGAATACGCCGGCTCGTTTCTCCCGATAAAGCAAATAGGGTCCCTGGGAGTGCGCCCTCCCCGCGAGCTCGATATTACGGTCTGGGATCCGGGCGCCGTTTCCGCCGTGATGAAGGCGATAGAAGGCGCAAAGATAGGGCTGAGCCTTCAAAACGAAGGGAACACCATTCGCGCGTTCTTGCCTCCCTTAAGCCAAGAGCGGCGCGAAGAGTTGATGAAACTCATTAAAAAAATGGCGGAGGGCGCGCGGATCTCGATACGCGCAAGCCGAGATGACGCAAATAAAAAAATAAAAGCCGCCGAAGCGGTAAAGGAATTGAACGAGGACCAGGTGTTCCAGGCGAAAGAGAAGATACAGAAAGTCGTTGATGAAATAAATAAGCAGATAGAAACGCTGGTAGAGGGGAAGGGGAAGGAGCTTCAAGAATAGGCGGTAGATAGTAGCGAGTAGAGAGTAGAAAAAAATAGTAAGTAGGCTGTAGCAAGTAGAAAGTAGAAAGAAAAAGCCGCTCGGGGGTTGCCCAAGCGGCTGGTAGCGTAAGGCCCCGGAGTGTTCCGAGGCCTTCGTGGGTTCATCCGTGTAGGGCGATATCCTCAGTCCCGTGCGGCTCGTCGCGCTTGGCGACCTCGTCCTTGATCTCTGCAATCCGCAGGTTGAGGAAGCTGGCGGCGCAAGTGATTGCGAAGAAAATGCTCCCCAACACGAGCAACAGGATGCAGGTGGCCATATTCCCGTAGGTGGCCGCAGTTGCCACTACCGCAACACATGCGAAGATAGCCACAAAGAATCCGAAGATCGGTGGAAGACTCAGGTCCGGTTTCATCCTTTTCTCCTTAAAAGTTAGGGGTTGAAAACCTTAACCCTATACTGCTTTTAAATATAGTACGTTTATTGAATTTTGTCAAATTTTCAGAAAAAGGAATATCTCAAATGAGAATATGTTGTAGAACTTCGAAGTTTCTGATACTCTTATTCGTATCGTTCGTTGTTCATGCCGACTTCTAGGTTCTAGCATCTAATGGCTAATCCGCCGACTGGCGGAGGCGGACTAATCACTATGCTCACCGCCATCATCGTCATCATCGGGCTTTCCCTTCTTATCCTCGGCCACGAGGCGGGGCATTTTTTCGCGGCAAAATTATTTAAGCTCCGAGTGGACGAGTTCGGTTTCGGATTTCCGCCGCGGATGTTCGCATGGCGACCAAAGCACCGGATTAAAGAAGGAGAGACCCTTCGACAGGCTCAGGGTGAAACTGAGTACAGTTTCAACTGGCTTCCGTTCGGCGGGTTTGTGAAGATCGCCGGAGAGAACGACCAATTTGACGAGCAAAGCGAGAAGCCCGTAGAGGACGAACGCAAAAGATTTTTTTACGCGCAGACTGCATGGCGGCGGAGCGTCATAATCCTCGCGGGAGTTTTTATGAATTTTCTTCTCGGATGGGTTTTGCTTTCGGCGGTCCTTGCGATGGGAATCCCCGGAGCCGTTGTCGTAACCGGCGTAACTCCCTCTTCGTCCGCCCTTGCCGCGGGATTTAAAGAGAATGACATCATCAAGGGGTATACCCTCGTGGGCGACCTTACGGCGGAGATACAAAAAGCGAAGACCGGGGCGATTTCGGTCAAAGTTCTCCGCGAAACCGGGAGTGTTGCGCTTGAGCTCGCAGGGCAGGGAGAACTTGGGTTGATCCCGGACGCGGTATTCGTTTCAAAAGTCCTTCCGGATTCGCCGGCGGAGAGCGCGGGATTGCGGGAGGGGGATATCGTAAAGGGATTTTCTTCGATCGGATCGTTCATCTTATACGTGAACGCAAATCGCGGGGAGCGCATTGAACTGGAACTTATCCGAAACGGGAAAACGGTATCCGCCGCTCCGATAGTGCGGATGGACACGGAAAAAGGCGGACTCGGCGTTTTTTTGGCCGGCGGAACTTTCCTCTCGCGCGAAGGGCTGCTTCTTACGGAAGTCGGAACCTCGAAAAAGAATATATTCGCCGCGATTATTACGGGCGGCGAGGAAACGCTTTCTCTCTCGTGGCTTACGCTCAAGGGATTCGGTTCTCTTATCGCGGACCTGGTAACCCGGGCATCGCTTCAGGAAGGCGTCGTGGGGCCGATAGGGATCTTTTCTTTTGCGAACCAGGCGGGCCAATTCGGGTTTTCGAACCTCCTGTATTTGATCGCGGTCATTTCCATCAATCTTGCGGTGATAAACCTTGTTCCGTTCCCGGCGCTGGACGGAGGGCGTTTTTTCCTGATCCTCCTTGAGAAGATCAAGGGTTCGCCGATCTCCCAAAAGATAGAGGGGGCGATAAACACCGTAGGATTTGCGCTTATTATCCTGCTTATGCTCGCGCTAAGCGTTCGGGATATTGCGAAACTTTTCTTGTAGCGGAGTTTTCCCTGCTTCTTGGCGGATGATGTTCTATAATAAAGGGAGATGTCTCTCCTCATTAAAAACGTACAAATTTTGGGCGGGGAAACAAAATTTCCCGACCGCGCGGACCTTTTTGTGGTCGGAGACAGGATATCCGCGATAGGAAATTTTACCGAAAAAAAGGCGAAGCGCGTGATCGATGGGCAGGGAGCATATCTCGCTCCGGGGTTCATTGACGTGAACACGGACTCAGACCACTATCTGAGCGTCTTTGATAACCCGAGCCAGGACGATTTTTTGCGGCAAGGCGTAACGACGATCATCGGCGGGCATTGCGGTTCGTCCCTTGCGCCGCTCCTTTATGGCGGCCTTGAATCGATACAAAAATGGGCGGACACAAGAAAGGCGATCGTGAATTGGCATACCATGGGAGAATTTTTGGCGTTTTTGGACCGGAAGCCCCTCGCCGTAAATTTCCTGACGCTCGTCGGGCATTCCACTATCCGCCGCGCGATGATCGGGGAACAACTTCGGAATCTTACCCAGAACGAACTCATTGTTTTTGGAGAAACATTGCGGCGGGCGCTTGCCGAAGGAGGAGCCGGCCTCTCGACGGGACTCGCGTATGTGCACAGCCGTGGAACGCCGTATTCGGAAATAAAATTTCTCGCGGGGATAGCGAAAGAACGGAACGGCGTTTATTCCACCCATCTCCGGACAAGTGGAGCCGACTTGGGCGGAGCGATCGACGAAACCGTCCGCATCGCGAGCGAAACGGGGATCACAACCCTGATCAGCCACTTTATGCCGCTTGTGGGCGCCGAGAAGGAATACGAGGCCGCGCTCGAGTTGCTTGGCGGACTTCCCAGGGAAGTTAACCTCCGGTTCGATCTCTACCCGTTCGAAACGAGCGTTTTGCCGCTCTACGCGTTCCTGCCGCTCTGGGTGCAAAACGGCGGTGCGGATGTAATGGTGAGTAACATAGAGGACGGCTGGATGCGTGAGCGCATCATGAAAGATTTTGTCCCGATCAACCCGAAAAATTTTGTGATCGCGCACGCGGTAGGAAACCCCGCGCTTCATGGTTTGTCCCTCGTAGACCTTATGGAACATTATTCGGTCGCCGACTATAAAAGCGCGCTCATGCGCCTTATGCTTTCCACAAAACTCCGCGCATCCATTTTTTACAAGAACATCAATACCGATCTGATCCGAAAGGGGATCACGCATCCGCGGTCGTTCGTTTCTTCGAATTCCGCGAGCCTTCTCGAGAGCCGGAAGTTCGAGCAGCCGGAACGCGCGTCAAAGACGTTCACGAGATTTTTGGAACTTGTCGTGAGTGAAAATATCATGCCGCTTGAAGACGCGATCCGTAAAATTACCGCGGAGCCGGCGCAGGCGTTCCGCCTTAAGAACAGGGGGAGCATCCGCGAAGGGAATATCGCCGACCTTGTTTGCTTCCGCGATATCGAAGTGAAGGCGACCGTCGTGAACGGAGAAGTGGCGTTCGAAAACGGCGTGTTCCAGAAAAAATTCTCCGGGAAAGCGCTGCGCTACTATGGCAATTAAGTTCCGGAAAGCCGGCCACGCGCCGGATTATATCTTTCTCGCGCTCATTTTTGTGATCTCCGTTTTTGGGCTGGTGATGCTCACGAGCGCGTCCTCCGAACTCGGGAAGGTAAATTTCGACAACACCTATTATTACGTCGAACACCAGATCATCTACGGGTTCGGCATCGGGATTGCCGGGTTCATCGCCGCGTCGTTCCTGTATTACCGCGCATATCAGAAATTAGCGCTCCTGCTTCTTGTTTTGAACATCATCCTGCTCGCCCTTGTGTTCACCGATTTTGGGCACACTGCAGGGGGCGCCGGCCGGTGGCTGAATATCGGGCCGATAACGTTCCAGCCGTCGGAAATATTAAAGCTTACCTATATTATGTATCTGGCGGCGTGGCTCGGAAATACAAGCAAAGGGCGCGGCAAAAATTTCTTTGAAGGGTTCGTCCCGCTTGCGATCGTTTCCGCGGTGATAGCGGGCTTGCTTGTAGCGCAGCCCTCGACGAGCACAGTAGCTATTTTATTGGCTGCCGGCGCCGCCGTTTATTTTGTAGGAGGCGCGCGATGGAAATATATCGCGATCGGAGGGCTTTTGGGGGCAGTAGCGCTTGCAGCGCTTATATTTTTGACGCCATATCGCCTGAGCCGGATCGTGAGCTTCTTTAATCCCGCAGAAAACAGCGAAAGCACAACCGGGTTTCATATCGGCGAGGCGCTTAACTCAATAGGTTCCGGCGGGGTGTTTGGGTTGGGTTATGGAAAGTCGCCGATCAAGGCGGCGCGCCTTCCTGCAAGCGTGAATGATTCAATATTTGCTATTATTGCATCCGAATTCGGGTTTGTCGGCGCGGGATTGCTCGCCGCGCTCTTCTGTTTTCTTACGCTTCGCATTTTTTGGATAGCGAAAAATCTTCGCGACCGATTCGGGCAATATCTTTTGATCGGGTTCGGCTGTATCATGGGCATTCAGGCGTTCGTGAATATGGCCGCCATCTCGAGCCTTATCCCATTGACCGGCGTGCCGCTTCCCTTCATAAGTTACGGCGGCACCGCGCTTGCGGTCTTTTTGACGATGGCCGGAATAATCACTAACATTTCAAAATACACGTAACAATGGCCCAAAACAAAAAGATCCGCATTCTTCTCACGGGCGGCGGAAGCGGGGGGCATGTCTATCCGCTTCTTGCGGTCACCGAGGCGCTCCGGGCGGTTACGGCATCGGAGAATATTTCGGCGATGTTTTTTTTCATGGGACCGAAAGATCGGTACCGTTCCATGTTCGACGGATTCGGCGTTTCTTCTTCGCCGATCCTTGCGGGGAAATATCGCCGGTATTTTTCGCCACTAAACGTGCTGGACGCGATCAAATTCTTCCTGGGAACGATACAGGCGTTTTTTAAGATGTTTTTGATCATGCCGGACGTGATCTTTTCGAAAGGAGGCCCGGGCGCGCTTTCCGTGGTATTCGCCGGATGGTTTTTCAGGATCCCTATCGTCATTCACGAATCCGATGTCACCCCGGGCGTCACCAATATGCTCTCCAGTATTTTTGCAAGGAGAATATTGGTAAGTTTCGAAGCGACTCTCAAGCTGTTCTCTCGGGAAAAAACTATTTTTACCGGAAATCCCGGGCGGCGGAGTTCCGAGAAACCCGTCACCCCGGAAGAAGCGAAACAGAGATTGGGATTTGATCCGAAAAAACCGCTCACCATGTTTTTGGGGGGTTCCCAGGGGTCGGCAAAGATCAACGAGTTTGTGGTGAGTAATCTTACCTCTCTTCTTCAGGTAACGCAGATCGCGCATCAAACCGGCGAGGGGCAATTTGCGGAGATCGAAAAGCTCGCCCGCGCGGCTCGGCCGGACGTAAAAATAATGAAAGTGGATGTGGTGCGGATTCCATCCCTTGGAGACGAACGAACATTCCCGTATCAGATCAGCCCGTATCTGGAGAATGAATTTGAACTCGTGTTCATTGCGGCGGACGCGGTAGTAAGCCGCGCGGGGAGCGGTGCGATATCGACCATCGCAGCATTCGGCAAGCCCTCTATCCTTATTCCGCACCCCTTGCCGGCATCGGCGAACGATCACCAGCGGGCGAACGCGTACGAATACGCAAAGAGCGGAGCGGCGAAGGTCATCGAGGAGGTGAATCTCGTACACGAAATTTTTGTCCGCGAGCTTTCCGATATTATTGAACACGCCGATGTGCGGGAAAAAATGGAAGCGGCCGCGCGCGCGTCTTTCAATCCGCAGATCCCCGAGACGATAGCGAAGGAGATTCTTGCGGTTGTCGGCTAGCCCATTAAAATCTCTGCAATTCCGTGGTATTATTAAGGAATGACGGCCGAAACACGCGAAGTTCGAGTTAGATTAGCGCCCAGTCCGACCGGCTTTTTCCATATGGGAACGGCGCGAACCGCCATTTTTAATTGGCTTTTCGCCCGCCAGCATGGCGGATCATTCATACTCCGCATCGAAGATACGGACCGGGAACGTTCCCGCCGCGAATTCGAGGATTCTATCACGCATGGGCTCCGCTGGCTCGGCCTTGAATGGGATGAGGGCCCCGACGGAAACCACGGGAAGGAAAAAGGAAAATATGGGCCGTATCGCCAAAGCGAACGAGTAGAAATATACGAGAAGAGCCTTGAACGGCTGCTCCGCGAGGGACGGGCATATTATTGCTACTGCACAAAGGAGGAATTGGAAGCCGAACGGCAGGGTCTTTTGGCGGAAGGCCTCCCGCCGCGATACAGCGGGCACTGCCGGGAGCAAAAAACGCCGCCGCACGGAAAGAGCCCGCAAGTGATCCGCTTCCGCATGCCGGAAGGAATTGTCGAGGTCAAAGACCTGATCCGGGGAACGGTTTCGTTCGATATGAATCTTATCGGGGACATAGTGATCGCGAAGGATACGCACACACCCCTTTATAATTTCGCCGTTGCCGTCGACGACGAAGAAATGAAAATATCCCACGTGATACGCGGAGAGGATCACTTATCGAACACGCCGAAGCAGATCGTCATTCAGCGCGCACTGGGATTCTTGGAACCGGTCTACGCCCATCTTCCACTTATTCTCTCCGGCGCGAGAGCCAAGCTTTCAAAACGCGATATGGAAACATCTCTTTTAGACTACAAGGCGCGCGGATATCTCCCCGAAGCGATGGTGAATTTTCTCGCGCTTCTAGGGTGGCATCCGACGGACAATAAGGAGGTTTTTACGCAAGACGAGCTTCTCGCGAAATTCAACCTCAAGCGGGTCCAAAAATCTGGCGCGGTATGGAGCGGAGAAAAACTCGACTGGGTGAACGGAGAACATATAAAATCCCTGAAACCGAAAGAGCTCGTAAAACGGATACGGGAATTCGCGAAAGAAGAAAAACGGACGGTGGCGGACAGTGCATCTTTTGAAAAGATCGCCACGCTCGAGCAGGGCCGCCTCGCGCGGCTTGCCGACTTTTTTGATCTGGCGGATTTCTTTTTCTCGCTTCCGGAATACGAAGCGGGCCTCCTCGCGTGGCAGAATGATACGCCGGAGAAAACACAGCACACCCTTGAGGAATCTCTCTCTATCCTCCGGGCGATTCCGCAGAAAAAATTTTTACGCGATACGATCGAACACGCACTTGGCGAGCTTATCGCGCGCGAGGGAAGGGGATCGGTGTTATGGCCGCTTCGAGCCGCGCTTTCGGGAAAGAAAGCGTCCCCCGACCCGTTGGATATTATGGAGATCTTAGGGCACGATGAAACGACGCGGCGGATATCCTCCGCTATCGAAAAACTAAAATGATGCCAACGACAAAACAACGATGCGCCTTTATGGCGGCCTTATTGCTGCTTGCGGGGACATTTACGGGAATTGGGGCGAAAGCCGCAACCAGCTCCGACGCGTTCGATCCGAATGCATCGACCACCGAATCCATGCGGAATTCTTTGCAACGGCAGATCGAACTCCGGGCGAAAGATCTGGAACGCGTTAATCAGGAGCTTGTGCAATCCCAGAAAACCCTCAATGAAACCCAAACCCAGAAAACAGGCCTTCAAAAAGAACTGAATAACATCCAATACAACACCAATCAGCTGAAACTCAATATCCAATCGGACGAGATCACCATCCAGAAATTAAGCCTGGAGATCAAAACTCTCCAGTTTGATATCCAAGACATCAACGCGTCGACGAAAGACAAACGGGCGGCGATCGCGCAGATCTTCCGCGAATTACAGCGCGCCGGAGACAGAAGTTTTCTCATCACCTTCTTGAAAAGCGCAAGTCTTGCGGACAGCGTGATGCAGGCGCAATCCCTGAACGACTTGAACTCAAAGCTTTCTGTGGACGTCGAGACCCTGAAAGGGCTGCACGAAGAACTGACAAAAAAGGTCTCCGAATCGAATAATAAGAAAGCCCAAACGGATCAGCACCAGGCAAATCTTCAGAATCGGAAGGTTATTCTTCAGGAACAGCAAACCGAAAGGCAAACTCTTCTTACACAGACGAAAAACAAAGAAACGGTGTATGCGAAACAGGTTGCCGATCTTAAAAAACTCCAGGAAGATATTGCCGCCGAGATCGAAGCGATAGACGCCGAACTGCGGGCGAACATCGACCCCAATCTTCTTCCGAGCGCCAAGCCGGGAGTGCTTCTCTGGCCGGTCTCCGGGGGAAGGCTTACACAGGGGTATGGCGCCACGGATTTTGCCCTTCAGGCATATGCGGGAAAGCGGCATAATGGGATCGATATCGGAGGCCTTGCCCTGGGAGCCGAAATTTATGCGGCAGAAGACGGGACGGTGATAAACACGGGAGACCAGGATAAATTTTGCTACAAAGGCGCCTATGGGAAATTTGCCGTCATCAAGCATCAGAACGGACTCACAACACTTTACGCCCATCTTTCGAGGATAGGGACGAGTATCGGCCAGGAAGTGAAAAGGGGAGACGTTATCGGATATCTCGGAAAAACCGGCTATGCGACCGGGCCGCATCTTCACTTCACCGTGTTCGCCACTCAAACCATTCCCCAAGGGACAAGCCCCGAAGGGACAAAACCGTCGCGTTCGTGCGGGCCGATGCCGGTCGGCGGAGATATAAGTCCGCTTCGCTACCTTGATTCTTCCCGGGTTTCCGCTGCGCGGTAATAATGGATCCCTCACCCTTGTGCGATCACGCATACATAGAATACAAATTATTATGAAAAAAGTTTTATATTCCACTTTTATGGATGAGGCTAATAGGCCGCCAGCTATAGTCGCGGAGCGACAAATCGCACAAGGGTGAGGGATGAAGAAAATCCTCCGCTTATTAGCTCCAAAATTTATTTTAAGCGGTTATCACTTGGCGCTCGCGTATCTCGCCGCGCTTTGGTTCGGATTCCCGTCAAAAAAAATGACGGTGATCGCCGTTATTGGAACGCGGGGGAAAACAACAACGGCGAATCTTATCTGGTCGTGCCTTACCGCCGCCGGCCACAAAACGGGGCTTACGGGAACAGCCAATATCAGAATAGGGGACAGGGAGTTCTTGAACCCCTATCACATGACAATGCCGGGGCGTTTTGTTCTCCAGAAACTTCTCTCCGACATGAAGCGTGCCGGATGCGAATACGCGGTCGTGGAAACCCCATCCGAAGGAGTTGAACAGTGGCGCCATAAAGGAATTTCGTACGACGCGGCGGTGCTCACCGTGGTTTACCCCGAATATGCCGCGGCGCATGGCTGGAGCTTTGAGCGCTGTAAGCGTATGCACCTCGAGGTTTTTAAAAAACTTGCGGGAGGAAAGCGGAAGATATTGAACGGGAAAAAAGTCCCCAAGACCATCGTTGTGAATGCCGATAGCGATTTCAGCGAAGATTTTATCCAATGCGAAGCGGATAAGAAGATTACATACGGCATAAAACATGCCACCGATTGCCGCGGAGAAGATATCCGCGTCGGTCAGTCGAACATTACTTTCCGCGTAGGGAAAGATACATACGAATTGCGCATGCGAGGAGCGTTCAACGTCCCCAATGCCCTTGCCGCCGTCGCGCTATGCTCCGCCCTGGGTATCGAACAGGAAGCGATCACCCAAGGCATTTCACAGCTCAAATGCGTCCCTGGCAGAATGGAATCCATCGAAGCCGGACAGCCGTTCTTGGTGCTTGTGGATTATGCGCACGACGCGGTGAGCATCGAGGCGGCTCTTCGCGCGGTGCACGTAATGAAGAAGTCGCGTTCTTCGAAGGTCATTGTTCTGTTCGGCGCGACGGGAGGCGGGAGAGACAAAAAAAGGCGGCCGTTGATGGGGCGCCTGGCCGCGGAGCTGGCTGATCTTGTTATCGTGTCGAACGACGACCCGTACGACGATGATCCGCAGGAAATTCTCGAGGACGTGGCCCGGGGAGCCGAAGAAGCCGGCGCGAAAAGAGGGGAAAAGCTCTTTGTTATCGAGGATCGCCGGGCGGGGATGGCAAAGGCCTTTTCTTTGGCGAAGGAAGGGGATATAGTTCTTATAGCGGGAAAGGGAGCCGAACAGTCCATGGTGATGAGCGGAGGGAGGGAAATCGCGTGGGACGACCGGGTTATCGCCAGGGAAGAACTCGGCAAGCGCGCAAATATATGAAAAAAAAATTTCTTGGAATTTTTGCGGCATTCGTTTTTATCTTCTCTGCGGCGCTTTTTAACGCGCAGATCGCGCACGGAGAAGGGCAAATGCCGCCGGCGCCATCGTTCGATATCGGGGGGCTTTTCCAAAGCATACTAAACCCCATAGGCTCATTTTTTGAAAGTTTAACCCATGTCGGAGCAGGCGGGAGCGGGTCCGGCGAACCAACGCAAACGCAATTCAGCAATTTCGATCTCGGCGAATTCCTGTCCCGTTTCGACGCGCGATTCCAGGAAATAACCGGAATAAGCATCAGCCAATTTCTTAAAGCGATCATCGGCATTTTTATCTGGATATTTAATGCCTTCATAAAACTGCTGCAATGGCTTCTGGCAAAAGTGTAATATCAAATGCTACGTGTCTATTTTTTTGTCATATTGCTTCTTGTGGTGATCATATCGGGACAGCTCGCGCTTCGGTCTTTTTTTTTATCACCCAACTCGCGGCTTTTCTCCATAGTTCCGCCTATTCCCTTCTGGCAAAAAGAAACAAGAGGGGAGCCTATTGATTTTGATTTTTTCGCCTCGATATTCCGAAGGGTCCGCCTTTCCCAGGGGTACGGTGCAACGCGGTTCGCGCAGCTCCGATACCCGAGCCGGTGGCACAACGGCGTAGATATCGCCGCTCGCACAGGGTCCACGGTGCACTCGCCGATGCCCGGAACCGTGGTCATGACCGGAGACCAGGATAAATATTGCCCGCGCCGCGGATACGGAAAATTTGCCGCCGTAAAGAACACGGAAGACAGCGCAGTCATTCTTTATGCGCATCTGAGCGCCATTCAGGTAAAAACGGGGCAAAAGATAAAAGAAGAGCAGGCGATCGGACTTTCGGGATCCACGGGACTCTCGACGGCTCCGCATCTTCACGTTACGGTTTTCCGGTCCGGCACGTTCCGCGTTGAGGACAACAAGTCCTGCGGACCGTCTCCGGAAGGAAAAGATACGGACCCAATCATATACTTTGACTCGCTCTCGTCCATAGCCGAGAATAAATAGTTTTTGTCGCATTGATTTATTGTGCGACTTCTACTATACTGAGAGCAAATGAAATTGCCTGGAGATTATATTGCTGGTTTCGTCGATGGTGAGGGGTGTTTTGCCCTAAAATTCAGACGCGACATTAAGCTTAATAGGAAAAATACTCCTGTATATTTTTATTGGGATATTGAATTTGCAATTATGCTTCGCGAAGACGACAAAGAAATTCTTGAGAGTATTAAAGAGACTATTGGATGTGGGAGAATTAGTACTAGTAAAAGAGGCTCTGTAAGGTATTCGGTGAATCATGTTGGTGATCTTATTGATAAAATAGTGCCATTTTTCGAACTATATCCACTTCATGCAAAAAAGCTGTTCGATTTTGAATTATGGAGAGAAGCGGTAGAAATTATTAAGAGGAATCAACGAATAAAAATAAATGCAGAAATTGGGAAAGATGGTTTTCAAAGAACAGTTTATAAACCAAGAGATATAGGGAGATTAAAGGAAATTCACGAGCAGATGAAGCAATTTAAGGGTCGTACTCATGAATGGAAGTGGCTAATGGATAAGCACAGAGAATCATGTGACGTAAAAGAAACAATGGGCGACATATAGAATAGAGAAAAACACCGTCCCCTTGTTATTATGAGAAGCACGCAATCAGCCCGCAAAAAACTCCACGCCCACTTTATTGGTATCGGCGGGATCGGCATAAGCGCCCTTGCGCGCTGGTTTTTAGCTAAAAATTGGGCTGTTTCGGGCTCCGATATAGCGGGGAGCTCAGTTACTCAAGAACTCGAGAAAGAGGGCGTAAAGGTCAAAATTGGGCATAAAAAGGGTGGTCCTGCCTGCCGGCAGGCAGGTCTCCCCTCCCGGGTGGATATGGTGGTATTTAGCGAGGCGATAGAGCCCCAAAACCCCGAACTTATAGAGGCAAAACGGCGGGGAATCGTACCGCTTTCATATCCCCAGGCCCTTGGGTGCCTTA
>Ga0209210_1002242_pt1 | contig 14405 bp, 15 predicted proteins | sample RifGroA1_FD_183991 | JGI IMG/M metagenome (GOLD analysis project Ga0209210, IMG submission 183991) | Contaminated groundwater microbial communities from Rifle, Colorado, USA - Rifle Groundwater A1 (SPAdes) (version 2) | ecosystem: Environmental > Aquatic > Deep subsurface > Groundwater >...
GAGCCTTTAATAAAAAAATGAAGATTTTAACGATCAGATCGCAAAATTTTAGTTAAAATTACTTATTATGAAAATTTTGATGCTCACTCCCTATTTACCTTTTCCCCTCATGTCCGGCGGTCAGACGAGATCGTACAACTTGATAATGAACCTTTCAAAAAAACATGAGATTACTCTTTTTTCATTAATAAAAGATAACGCTGAAAGAAAATATATCCCCGAACTATTAAAATTCTGTAAAAATGTCAGAGTCTTTAATCGACCTCCAAAACCCTGGACTTTGCACAATATTTTAAGAACCGGTTTTGGCACCTACCCCTTTTTGGTTGTCAGAAACTTGGCAACAAAACAAAGCGGAGCAATAGAGGAAGAACTTTCTTCGAATAAATATGATCTTATTCATGCAGAAACCTTTTACGTAATGCCCCATATCCCCATAACAAATACTCCTCCGATTCTTTTGGTTGAACAAACGGTTGAGTATTTGGTATACAAACACTACGTGACCGAAACCGCCTCAAAACTTTTGGCTCCACTTCTTTCAATTGATGTAATGAAATTGAAATTTTGGGAAAGATACTATTGGAAGCGCGCCAAAAAAGTGGTTGCCATGTCGGACTCAGATAGGGTTCAGATGGAAATTCTTTCTCCGGGGTTATCCATCGATATAGTTCCAAATGGAATTGATACGGATTACTTTGCCGGTAAAAAAAGAGAAAAACCTGATCCCCCAAAGGTTCTTTATGTGGGAAATTTTACTTGGCTGCAAAATATTGAGGCGGTTGAACTTTTGATAAACAAAGTCTGGCCAAAAATAAAAAAACAGGTTCCCCAAGCCAAACTTTGGATTGTCGGGATGCATATGACTGACTATATAAGAAACTTGAAAAGTAATGACATTGACGTTTCGGAAGGAATGCCGGATATAAGGGATGCTTACAGGAAATCAACGGTATTGGTTACTCCCATACGGGGACCGGGAGGGACAAGGTTGAAGATTTTGGAAGCGATGGCTTCTTCCCTGCCGGTAGTTACTACCACGGTTGGGGCGGAGGGACTTGGGGTAAAAAATGGCAAAGAGGCGCTGGTTGAAGATAATCTGGAAGATCTCGTTGCCTCAACAGTAAAAATATTGAAAGACCCCATGCTTGCCCAAAAATTGGGAACATCCGGCTGGGATTTTGTTAGGAAAAATTACACTTGGGATATAAGCGCCCAAAAATTAAGCAGAATCTATGAAGAAATTGTCAGTGAAAAATGAAGCCCCCCAACCTAACGGTCGGGGTATCTTCTCCCAAGCTTCGTCGGGAGCGAAATCCCTCCGAAGCGAGGCCTCTTCGCTTACCCACGGGTTTACGCCCGGGGTATTCGCGAAGGGGGATAATCCTGAACTATCAATAATAATCCTTAATTACAATACCAAGGATTTACTTGAAAATTGTCTTAAATCGATAAAGGCAAATACACAAAAATTGTCTTACGAGGTGATCGTGTCTGATAACACGTCAAGTGATGGAAGTTCCGAAATGGTTAGAAAGAAATTTCCATGGGTCAAACTTATTGAGGGACCAAACATTAGTTTTTCTAATGGAAATAACAGAGCCAGAAATATTGTTAAGGGCGAATTTGTACTTTTACTGAATTCCGACACTTTGATTCATAAAACTACACTTGAAAAAACTGTTGAATATCTTGATAACAACAAAGAAGTCGGCGCACTAACATGCAAACTGGTTCTTGCTAGCGGCGAATTGGACAAAGATGCAAGAAGAAGATTTCCAACTCCTTGGATTTCTTTCAACCGTTTGTTTTTAGGACGGGGAAAACAGTATTGGTACGGGGATAAGTCGGAAAACGAAACCCACGAAGTCGACGCCATTGAGGGTGCATTTTTTTTGACCAGGAAAAAGATTTTAGACGATATCGGATGGCTTGATGAAAAATTTATTTTTGATGGCGAAGATTTGGATTTGAGTTTTCAAGTAAAAAAAGCAGGATATAAGGTGATATATTATCCGGAAGTTTCAATCACCCATTTCAAAAAAGCTTCACGGGAAAAACTTTCAGACACGCAAATTAAACGAAAAATGGAAGGGGTAAACTCAATGGAGTATTTTTACAAAAAAAATCTTTGGAAAAATTATCCGGTAATTTTCAATTACTTTGTTCTAATGGGAATTAAACTACTTAAATTGATCAGATTTACAAAAGCAAAATTATTAAAATAATGAAGATACTTATTGATGGTCGGTTTTATGGTTTGGAAAATGCGGGTATTGGGAGATATTCAATAAATCTTATTTCTGAACTTTGTAAGATAGATTCAAAAAATGAATATGTCCTACTTTTAAGAAAAAAATATTTTGACTCACTTATTTTACCCACAAATTGGAAGAAAGTTCCGGCAGATATTAATCACTACAGTTTTGAGGAACAAATAAAACTTCCTGCAATAATAAAAGGAGAGAATCCCGATCTTGTACATTTTTTACATTTTAATATTCCTGTCTTTTATAAGGACAAATATGTAGTTACAGTCCACGACCTTCTGATGCATTCTCAGAAAGGCTTTGAAGCGACCACACTTCCAGCCCCCATTTACTTAGTAAAAAGAGTTGGATATAGAACAGTGTTTGATGCCGCAATTAGGAATTCGAAATCCATAATTGTTCCATCAAAGACAATAAAAAAGAAGTTGGAAGATTTTTATAATATTGAAGATAAAAAAATTAACGTAATTTACGAAGGTTTTGATGCCAAAATATCTTCCAAAAATAATATTAAAATTGAAAAACCTTATTTTTTTTACGCAGGAAACGCATATCCGCATAAAAATCTGAACAATTTAATTTTGGGTGTAAAATTATTGAACACAAAATATAATCAATCAGTAAATTTAATGATTTCTTCAGCGAGGAATATTTTTACTCAAAGACTTGAAAAGAGTATAAAAAAACAAAATGCCGAAAAATATGTAAAACTTTTAGGTTTTGTACCTGATAATAAACTCGGATATCTATATAAAAATTCTGCTGCATTTGTTTTTCCGTCTCTTTCGGAAGGGTTCGGCCTCCCCGGTCTTGAGGCAATATCTGCCGGCACTCTACTGATTGCATCAGATATAGAAGTTTTTCGGGAAGTTTATCGGGACAAGGCTATATATTTTGACCCAAAAAATATTGAATCGATGATAAATGTTATGCAAAAAGTTCTAACAATGTCTAAATCTGAGAAAGAACAAAGAATTAAATTTGCCCAAAAGTTTGCAAAACGGTACTCGTGGTCTAAAATGGCCAAAGAGACTCTAGATATTTATGAAAAAGCATTTAAAAAGGAGGGTGGCAATAGTTTACGACAGAGTGAATAAATGGGGAGGAGCTGAGCGCGTTCTTCTCGCTCTTCATGAAATGTTTCCGGATGCTCCTCTTTACACTTCTGTTTACGATGTAAAAAAAGCGCCATGGGCTAAGGTTTTTTCTCTGGTGAAGACTTCCTTTTTACAAAAGATCCCATTTATAAAATCTCTGCATGAACTTTTTGGCTGGCTAATGCCGATTGCTTTTGAATCGTTTGATTTTAGTGAGTATGACATCGTCATCTCGGTTACATCCGAGGCGGCAAAGGGGATTAAAACCAGACCCGGAACTTTACATATTTGCTATTGTTTAACCCCCACAAGATATCTTTGGAGTGCTCATAATTTCTATTTTAGAAACCCGCCCGTCTATTTCAAACCATTTCCATTTTTTTGGCAAATATCAAGGCCATTTGTTGCATTCTTAAGGCGGTGGGACGTAGCGGCTGCAAAGAGGCCTGATAAAATGATTGCCATCTCAGGCATAGTAAAACAAAGGATAAAGAAATATTACCATCGGGACTCTCAGGTTATATTTCCCCCCGTCGAAGTAAAAAATATAAGGCGAAGAATTAACCGGAACAGAAGTTATTACTTGGTTGTAAATAGACTGGTTCCGTATAAACGGGTTGATTTGGCTGTTCTTGCTTTTAACAGATTGGGATTCCCCTTGGTGATCGTAGGAGAGGGTAGTGAGAGAAATAAACTGGCACACGTTGCGAAGCGCAATATAAAATTTGTTGGAGAGATTACCGAGAAAGAATTACTCGGGTATTATGAGAATGCAAAAGCACTTATTGTGCCGCAGGAAGAAGACTTTGGAATTGTGGCGGTTGAAGCACAAGCCGCAGGCACCCCGGTCATAGCTTTTGCAAAAGGAGGAGCCGTCGACACAGTTATTGACGGCAAAACGGGCGTATTTTTTCATAAACAAGAGGTTGAAAGTCTATCCTCCGCAATTGCAAAGTTTGAGAAAATGAGATTTAATAGAAACACTCTTGTAAACAATGCTAAAAGATTTTCAAAAGCAGTTTTTAAGAAAAAATTCCTAATACATATATGATACCTGTCATCATTTGTGGCGGATTTGGCACCAAACTTTGGCCAATTAGCCGTCAACATAAGCCAAAACATTTTCTTCCCCTTATTGGCACTAAATCATTGTTTCAACTTAACTACGAAGGTTTAAGGACCAAATTCAAACCTGAAGAAATATATATCTCTACTAACGAAGATCAGGTTCCTGTGGCACAAAAACAAGTGCCGGAAATACCAGTCGGAAATTTCATTGTTGAGCCAGAAATGCGAAATCAAGGACCTGCGACAGGTTTGATAGCGGCCTTTTTGTATAAAAAAGGATTACCTGATGAGCCATTTATGATTGTTCAAGTGGACGATTTGCGTGAGCCTGTCCCAGAATTCATTAAAATGATGATAGTTTGTGACTCTTTAGCACGAAAAGAAACAAAATACATTACGGGGGGGTTCAAGTCTAAATATTCAGTTATGGGAATTGACTATTTAATAAAAGGAGAGAAAGTTACGTCAGCAGGAGATGTTGGGGTTTATAAAGTTGATAAATTTATTTGGCGCAGTACCAAAGAACAAACGGAGGAGCTGATCGTCCAAGATAATGCTTTAGCGCACACCAACCACACCTGTATGACACCGAGAAATTTACTTAATATGTTGCAGAAATACAAACTTGAGTGGTATGAGCCTCTTATGAAAATAGTAAATGGTGGAGACATAAAAGTTGAATATGCCAAGATGCCACCGGGACCAATTGAAGATGTTACAGAAAAAGTTCACGCCGCAGGTGAATCATTAGTGGTTGAACTACCCTTTACTTGGACAGATTTTGGTACTTTTGAATCTTTGGATAAATATCTAAAAGAGAAAGGGTTATATAAAACTACGGAAAACATAGTTGATCTTAATGGCAAAAATAATTTTGTGAAGCTTGATGACCCCAATAAAATTATTGCACTTGTTGGCGTAGATAATTTAGTAATTGTTGATACCGGCGATGTGTTATTGATTTGTCAAAAGAACCAATCAGGTCAAGTTGGAGAGGCTCTTAAAGAGATCAAAAACAGAAAACTAGCTCTGACTTAGTGTATAATTCTGCCCAATATGTTGTACGACTTTATTAAAAGAATTATGGATATAGTTCTTTCGGTGGTTTTGATGATCATATTCTCTCCGGTTATGTTGGTTACCACGGTGATAGTAAAATTAACATCTCCGGGCCCTGCGCTTGTTGAAAATGGAAATTCTCACATGAAGCGGATCGGTAAAAATGGGAAGATTTTCAGGCTTTATAAGTTCCGTTCGATGCCTGTTAAAGCTGACTATTTATTGACAAAAGATCCAAGGTTCAGGAAACTTTACAACGAGTACAAAGAGTCGAGCTTTAAACTTCACGAAGATCCACGTGTGACAAAATTCGGCAAATTTATCAGGAAGTATTCAATAGACGAAACACCTCAGTTTTTTAATGTGTTAAAAGGTGAGATGAGTATAGTTGGCCCAAGGCCATACCACGCAGATGAGATAAAAGAACAGCAAAAGAAATATCCGGGTACCGAAAAATTTGTAAAAGTAACCCAAACTGTAAAACCCGGGATTACCGGTTTTTGGCAAGTTACGGGCAGGAGCAATGTTAATTTTGATAAGCGGATAAAGATGGACGCTGACTATGCACTTAAAAAATCGCTTTGGACTGATATTTTAGTTATTGCCAAAACTCCACTGGCAATGATTAGCGGTGCAGGTGCCGTCTAATTTGTTATATTATTAATTACATGGATAATCCACCCATTGAAAATTCGGTTTTAATTCCCAGAATTGAACCGGTTAATACTGTTCAAGATACCAGCGCAATTCCGGGAAAACCAAGGCTCCGGTTACAACGGAAAAAAGTACTAATTTGGAGTGGTGCGGTTTTTGCCTTTCTTTTTCTGGTAATCGGAATTCCGGCGCTTTTAATTTTTCAAAAGGCGATGGTGGTTGGAAAGTCGGTCGGGAGATTTGTCGAGTCCACCAAGTCTCAGGATTTGGAACAGATAAAAACAAACCTGAACTTAACCAGAAAGGATTTAAACAAATTTAAATCAACTTACACCCTTCTTTCTTGGAGTCGAGCCATTCCTTTTTTTGGTTCCTATGTGTCGGATTTGGGTCATGTTACCAACGCTTTCCAGGCCGGGCTTGATGCGGGGGATATAATACTGGCCACAATTGAACCCTATTCTGATCTCTTAGGCTTTAGAGGAGAAGGATTTCAAGGTGTGGCGGCAGAGGACGGAGCCAAAACTGCTCAGGACAGAATCGACTTTATTGTAAAAAGTTTGCCTGAAATTATTCCGAAAATGGACCAGATTTCTGCAAAGATGAAGATAATATCTTCCGAAATCTCCGCCATTAACCCTGACAGGTACCCGAAAAAGTTAGGAGGTAAGGTGATCAGGGCAAATATCACCAGTGCCAAGTGGCTTGCCGACCAGACGGCAACACTCCTCGTTGACGGAAAACCCGTCATTGAACAGGCACCCTATCTTCTCGGGATGGACTCACCGAGGACCTATATGGTTCTTTTTCAAAACGATAAAGAGATCAGGCCAACCGGTGGATTTATGACGGCCTATTCGATAATGAAAGTCGACAAAGCCCAATTTAGCCCGGTATTATCAAGTGATATCTACAGTTTGGATGCCCAATATAAGCCTTCAATTACCGCACCCGACCCATTCATTCAATATATCAAAGGTCCATATGTCTTATCTGATAAGTTAAGACTCAGGGACATGAACTGGTCGCCGGACTTTGCGGTTAGCATGCAGGCCTTTGTTCCCATGATTAAGGAGGCGGGGGTTGATGGTATTGACGGGATCATTGCCGTTGATACCCAGCTTTTAGTTAATATACTTGATGTAATCGGACCGATCGGGGTTCCCGGCTTCGGCGATTTCAGCACCAAGATTATCCCTGAATGTAACTGTGCTCAGGTTATTTACGAACTTGAAAGTTTTGCTGATGTCGAAGGTCCGATTATTTGGGATCCACTAACGGGGGTAATACTTCAAAAACCAAAGAATTCCGACAACCGCAAGAAGATAATTGGTCCCTTGATGAATTCAGTTTTGAGTAATGCTATGGGCCAGCCGAAAGACAAACTCGCACCTCTTTTTGAGTCAATATACAGATCTCTTCTTGAAAAACACGTCCTTTTTTACATGATGGACGGGGATAAGCAAAAAGCAATGAGTGACTTCGGTCTTGGGGGAACACTCATAGATTATGATGGGGATTATCTCCACATTAACGATGCAAACCTTGGCGGGCGTAAATCTAATCTCTATGCTTCGGAGGAGGTTGAGCAGGACATTGTTATTGAGAATGGAATCGTAACCAAAACGGTTACAATTACATATAAGAATCCTGAAAAGCAGGACGGCTGGTTAAATTCCATTCTCCCGACTTGGGTCAGAGTATATGTTCCCAAAGGAAGCCAACTCATTACCTCGGAAGGATTGGAAGCAAAAGCCGAGCCGTACGAAGATTTGGGAAAAACAGTGTTTGCCGGTTACTTTCAACTTCGTCCTGAGGGTATGGCTAAAGTGACGTTTAAATATACATTGCCATTTCAGGTTTCCAAAGAATATAAACTTTTTATTCAAAAACAACCCGGAACGGACGGCTTCTTATACACTCTAAAATTTGGCAAAAAAATGGATGAGTTCTACCTCAAAATGGACAAAGAGATTAAAATGGCGATATAATTTTCAATTTATGACAGCATTCAAGAAAACTATAAGCGTGAGCTTACAGATGAATTGAACGCTGACGGTCATCCTCTAGAAAAAGAAGCGAAGCCCTGACCATAAGGTCGTGGGAGGATGTCATTAATCTTTATTTGTAAATTGATCATTAATAATTGATAATTAGCGCATGAAGGCGCGTTCATATACTTCGGAAGGAATAGTTCTTGCCAGAAAAAATTATGGTGAGGCAGATAGAATTCTTTCTGTTTATAGCAAAGACTATGGCAGAATTGCTTTAATGGCAAAAGGGATAAGACGTCCAAAAAGCAAGAAAAGGGGTCATATTGAAGTTTTTAATCAAGTCAGGTTCCAAACGGTTATAGGGCGTGGAATAGATTTAATGACAGAGGCTGAAGTTATAGATGATTTTAAGGAAGTACGAAAAAGTCTTAAGAAAATATCGCTAAGTTATTATTTTTCGGAAGTTATCGGACGCATTACTCACGAACAGGAATCAAACCCCGAGCTTTATAATTTGATTCTGAAATATTTAAATGATTTAAAGACAGCAGTAGAGTTAAAAAAACTCCGCGAGGATTTTCTAAACGAACTTCTTATTTTGATGGGGTATTGGCCACACGGTAAAAAATTGGAAAATGCCGACGAAAAATTGGAAGAGGTTATTGAAAGACAAATTAATTCTGTGCGTGTCGGTAAAATAATGTTAAAATAACTCCGTGAATGGTTCTTTAATTGGTTTATTGGTTTTGGCATTTCTTGGAAGTGTAGCCGGTCTTATTGGAGGGGTTGTTTTTTTGGTTAAGAGGGAATGGGCAAGAACGCTTTCTATCTATGCAGTTCCATTTGCGGCGGGAGTGCTTCTTTCCGTTTCTTTACTCCATCTTATCCCCGAGGTTATAGGAGTAATAGGAAACAGAGGATTTCTATACGTTCTTTTGGCCTTTCTGGGAGCCTTTATATTTGAAAAATATTTTGCATCACTTCACCATCACGAGGAACATGGACACAGTTCCACACTGCAAAAAGCCACCATTCCTTTGGTAATTCTTGGCGATACGATACACAACCTCATTGACGGTGTCGCAATAGGAGCTGCTTATATGACAAACCCTAGTTTTGGGGTAGTAGTAGCTTTTTCAACATTTTTACACGAAACTCCGCACGAAATCGGCGATTTTGGAGTTTTGGTTTCAAGAGGTTGGTCAAGAAAAAAGACCTTCTTTGCAAATTTTTATTCTTCGCTTACTACAATCCCGGGGGCGATGTTTGTCTATTTCTTTGTTCCAAACGGAGCAGAAGAAAAAATAGCAATCCTTTTGGCAATTGCAGCCGGAATCTTTTTATATTTAGGCGCATCAGACTTTTTACCTGAAATAGGAGAACACGACAGCCGTGAAAGGACTTTTAAAAAAGTATCACTGGTCATATTGGGAGTTGCCCTTATGTATTCTCTTTCGCTTATTTTTCCCGGGACATAAAAAGTCCAATCGCTTCATTTTTCTCTACTTACATTTAGCTCGTTGAGAAAGGTTTTTATTGCTATAGGCAAAATTCCTTTTTTATCGATTGCCAGCTCAAGAATGGCGATCTTTTCTTTTAATACCATCTTCAACATTTCCGGAGAATAACTTCGTTCAACTAAATATGGTAAATCACCTGGCATGTACTCGATAGCGAGACATTCGGTAGGAGCAATATCAGTCGTAATATCATAATTTTCAACCAATAATTTGAGTCTGTTGTAGTGAAATAAATCTGTAATACTCAAAACTTTCGTTAAACCATTTGTTTTCATATATAACCCCAGATCCCGAACGTTTTCTGCAGAATTAAGTGAATTTTGGATTGATTTTACTTTGTCGCGATTTAAAGTATTTTGACCAAAAGAGATTTCGTAAATATAATTTTCAAGTAGTTCTATAGAGGCATTTTCTACAGATCCATCCCCGCCATCTACAAGCAGGATTTTATCGGAAAATCCTGCTACAACTGCAACTGCCGCCATTTTTAATCTTTCTGTCTGGAAACTATTTGGTTGGTTAATATCATTTTCATCAATGTAAGTCCCGGCACCGAAAACTGCAATCATATCGTAATGACGGAGACTGGGAATAATTTCCTGGCAATTGGGATTTAACCCTCCTAAAGCACTAAATGCCCTACCTGTTTCTGGACGTTGTACATAGGTAGCGGTAGCGTTAGTTAGCAGGGTAGCTGCTAATGCAAATCTAACCGCATTTTTATAGTTAAATTCCAAACTCATGGCGCATTGTACTATAGTCGACAATTAAATAAAATTGCTTCTGAATTTTTTGCCATTGATCTTCAAAGAATTTGGAGTACTATATGGGCACAATGCTAATAGACCGCGATCCAACTTTCGCCACTGACAGAATAAGTCTTTATGATTTGGGATATGAAGTTGTAGAGCAACTTTCTCAAGATGGTCAAATTATGGATCTTTTAAAAATCTGCAATGACGGGCAGGTTGCCGAGGGAATTGGTATGTTTTTGGATCTATCGGAGCCTACGGGTATGTGGGTTGTGACAGATGAAGAAACAGCTAGGAATGAGTGGACTTTTGAATTGCCGGTGGCAATAGCAGAAGAAGTTAAAAGATTTGTAATCAATATAAAAATAAGAGATCCTGAAGGTAATCCATACGATTTATAAATCAACATAATCTGGATAAGTTACTTAGCAGCAGTAGTAAAAGGCAAACCTCAAAATAGGGTAGCTTAGATTTCTCCTTTTTTCCAACTTCGGCTCACTGTTAGATAGCTGTCGCATCTAACGTGGCTAGCGTATAATTAGAAACATGGATTCTAAACTTGCAGTATTTAATGGTACAAAAATCAGGAGAGCCTGGGATGAAAAAAGTGAAAAATGGTATTTTTCTGTGGTAGATATAATTGGCGTGCTAACGGGAAGCTCTATACCAAGAAGGTATTGGGCGGATTTAAAAAGAAAATTAGAACACGAGGGAAGCCAGTTGTACGAAAAAATCGTACAACTGAAAATGGACTCCTCAGACGGTAAAAAATATCTAACAGACACGGCGGATACAGAAGTTTTATTTCGCTTAATTCAGTCAATTCCTAGTCCAAACGCAGAGCCGATTAAACTCTGGCTCGCTAAAGTTGGTTATGAAAGAGTACAAGATATTTCTGATCCCGAAAGATCTTTAAATCGCGCCAGGGACTTTTGGCAAAGGATGGGCAGGAGCGGGAAATGGATTCAACAAAGAATGATGGGTCAGGAAACCAGAAATAAGTTAACTGATTATTGGGCAACTCATAAGATAATCAAACAGGAAGAATATGCGCTACTTACAAACATTATTCACAAAGAGTGGAGCGACTTAACAGTCAAAGAGCATAAAAAGTTGAAAAATATAAAAACTCAAAACTTGCGTGATCACATGAGTGAAGCTGAACTAATTTTCACCGCTCTTGCTGAATTTTCTACACGCCAAATAGCAGAAATAATGAATACAAAAGGAGTTAGGGAAAATATTGTTCCGGCCAAAAAAGGTGGTAGGGTTGCTAAAAATGCCCGTCTCGAATTGGAGATGAAAACAGGTAAAAAGGTTGTTACTGGAGAAAATTTTCTGGGTTCTGTAAAATCTTCACACAAACTGGGTAAATAAATTTTCATGATCACTAAATTTGAAGTTATTTTTGATACTGAAACAAAAAAGTTTTTTGATGAGGCGACGGGGTATGATCCTGCCAAATTCGGTGTTTCTATAACCTCTGTCTACACCAGAACTCTCGACGAGAATCTGAAAGAAGTCGAGGGCAAGATGCAAAGTTTTTGGGAGAAAGACTTTGATGAGATGTTTAAACTTTTTGAAAAAGCGGACAGAATTATCGGTTTTAATTCAATCGGATTTGATGTTCCGGCTCTTTCCCCATATCTTCCTCCTCATTGGGCCAAACTTAAGCATTTTGACATTATGGATGAGATTAAAAAAGTTGAAGGGAAAAGGGTTTCTCTGGATTCTTTAGCTAAAGCCACACTCGGAACCAGAAAGAACGATAGCGGTGAGAATGCTATCAAGTATTGGGATGCACATGACTCTGCTAGTTTGGAGAAGTTAAAAAAATACTGCGAGATGGACGTCGCTATTACTCGAGATATTTATGACATAGCCTTAAAGACTGCGTCTTTAAAGTACATTGATTTTTGGAATGAAACCCATGAAGTAAAACTGGATTTTAGCTACCCCGTACTTTCGGATTCAAATATCCAAAACAGTCTCTTTTAGGATATAATTATTTTAATGAGATCGGTTGCATCTGCGTTTCTTATTATTTTCTTTGTACTGATATCTTTTATTGGTCTCCTCACGGCCACTTTTAAGTTCCAACTTCTTGATTATAATTTTTGGCAAAGGTCTTTTGAAAAGAACAATGTTTACCAAAATCTCACCGTAGTAATTAAAAACTCTCTTGAATCTCAAATTGAAAAAGAAGGGGGTAGCAAAAACGAAGTAAAAGTTTTAACGGATTTAATAACAACAGAAAATCTTAAGGATTTTATTGGGAAAAACATTCAAAATATTCTATCCTTTGTCAATGGAAGAACGCCGCAAGTTATTGCTTACATTCCCGTTAGTATTATTCCAAAAAATTTACTACCCAAAAACCTAATCGGAATTCAAAGTGAAATACCCCTCAAGGACTTACTTACCAAGTTTAATTATCAAAACTATCAAAGTCTTCCACTGAAGGAGCTGGGAAGTTTGGGAAGGTCGGCAACATTTGTCTTTATGGGTTTGATTTCGGTTCTCGCAGTTATCCTAATTTTATTAGTTCTTTTGGTTAAGGAGGGTGGTAGGTTGACGGCTCCGGGAATCGCCGTTTTTTCATCGGGTATTTTGACTCTTATCGCTTCTAAAATTGGAGGAAGTTTAAAAACCTTATCGTCAGATGGTTTATCAAACAATTCTTCCTTGGCTAACATTTTAGCCGGTAACCTTTTACCGCCTCTTATTAAGGAATTTATGAAAACGTGGTCGATAATCGGTACGGTTCTTGTAATAATAGGTGTGGCTCTGTTTTTTGTGAGAAAACCGAGTTACAATATCCCAAAGTAAATTGTTTCTATGAAATACGCAATAACTATTATCTTGACTGCATTAATAGTCGGTATGGGTGTCACAGCCTATTTTAAAGGCTGGTTGCCGACTGTTAGTTTTAATAAACCTCAGGCTGTTTCTGTGGAAAATATAGAAGTCTTGAATGCGCCATCGTTGGCTCCCGTTGCGTCTCCCTCTGCCAGTCCTACGGCCGGATTTACAGTGGTTAAAGCCGGAGGAATTTTGGTTTTCAAAGTTTACTCTATTGACGTTCCAACCGACTGGACATATTCAAAAGAAGCAGCTCCGGTGGGAGACATCGCTATTGATAAATTAATTCTTACGAAAGGCAGTTATAAAATTACAATTTATCAAGCAGCGACGGGTGGAGCGCCATGTTTATACCCCGGCGATCCCGACCAGGAGGGGCCAAGCTCCCGGTTTGCAAGTTTTGTGGGTATAACAACGGCAACCGGAGATAAATTAAGAAGGGGTAAGGCCGACGGTGGAGGGACGGGTTTTACGGTTTGTGAGTTGCAATCAGGTGGCTATGGTCAGCCAACGGGTTTTGGGCATATTTCTGTGTCAACACCGGCAGTTCCAACCCAAGCGGTTCTTGTTCAAATCGATTCAATTTTATCCTCGCTTAAGAAAATATAAATGGAGCCTGACAAATATTCAGCTACCTGGGTTTCACATTCAAGCATTTCGGACTTTCTAAAATGTCCCAGAGCATACTACCTTCGCAACGTTTATAAAGACCCGAGGACTGGTCATAAAATGGCCGTTATGAGTCCTCCATTGGCACTGGGTGCGGCAGTTCATGAAGTAGTTGAATCCTTGGCTGGTCTTCCGCTTGAAGAGCGTCTCAAAATATCTCTAGTTAAACGACTTGATCCGGTTTGGTTGAAAATTGAAGGAAGGAAAGGTGGATTTCGAGATCACGAGGAAGAAGAGAATTATAAGCAAAGGGGTATACAAATGTTGATAAATTTACAGGAAGACCCTGGTCCGGTTACAAGGCCGGCCATAAAAATCAAAACAGGTTCTTTGAGACTTCCAAATTATTATCTTTCCAAGGAAGATAATATTATCCTTTGCGGCAAGATCGATTGGCTGGAATATTTGACCGAAACGGATTCTGTGCATGTTATTGATTTTAAAACGGGCAAGAGCGAGG
>Ga0209210_1002248_pt1 | contig 14387 bp, 14 predicted proteins | sample RifGroA1_FD_183991 | JGI IMG/M metagenome (GOLD analysis project Ga0209210, IMG submission 183991) | Contaminated groundwater microbial communities from Rifle, Colorado, USA - Rifle Groundwater A1 (SPAdes) (version 2) | ecosystem: Environmental > Aquatic > Deep subsurface > Groundwater >...
AACAAGATTTTTGCCAAAATAGGCGGCAAACCTTTAATTTATTGGACTATTTTGGCCTTTGAGAAGAGTAAAGCGGTTGACGAAATTATTGTTTCCGCTTCCGGTGCAGATATTCCGAAGATCAGGGCAATTTTCAAAAAGTATGGATTTGGGAAAGTAAAAGATTACGTGGCATCTTTGGCAACAAGGCAGGAATCGACATTTGAAGTTTTAAAAAGGATTAAACCTAGAATGAAAAACTCGGATTTGGTTGGTGTTCATAACGGCGCAAACCCGTTTGTAACCAGAACGGAGATCAAGCAAGTTTTTGAAGCAGCAAGTCAGTTTGGAGCGGCACTTTTGGCACAGCCGGCACGGGATACTGTTAAAATTTCAACGAAAAGCGGTTTGGTTTCAGAGACTCCGCCCCGCCAATTTTCGTGGTATGCGCAAACACCTCAGGTTGCAACATTTTCAAACTTATGGAAGGCGTTTACAAAAGCTAAAAAGCAAAAATTTATCGGAACAGACGATGCCCAGCTTTTGGAAAGGGCAGGGGTGAGGCCGAAGATTGTGCCTTGCTCAAATGTTAATATGAAAATAACTTTTGTTGAAGATTTGACAGTCGCAGGGCAGATATTGAAAACATTTGCAAAAAATTATGAATAACGTCTTTAGGGTTGGTATAGGAGTAGATTCGCATGGATTTTCCAAATCCAAAAGGCCTTTGGTCTTGGGCGGAGTTGAGGTTTCAAAGACCGGAGGGCTTGAAGGTAAATCCGATGCAGATGTTATTTTACATAGCCTTTGTAACGCAATTTCTTCGGCTATTGGAGGGGATTCGCTTTCGACCTGGTCTGATGCAATGTGCAAAAAAGGGATAACAGATAGCCGTGAATATTTAAGGCATATTGCTGGCCGGGCGTCGGAGAAAAAATATCAGGTTGTTAACGTTTCCGTGTCAGTTGAAGCCAAAAAGCCTCGGGTTGACCTTGAGACTATTAAGAAAATGAAAGCCGAAATTGCCGAGATTCTTTCAATTGCCAGTGACTGCGTCGGAATAACTTTCACTTCCGGTGAAGGATTAACTGCTTTTGGCAAAGGTTTGGGAATTCAAGCTATCTCACAAGTGTTGCTGTGCCAAAAACAATAGTAAAAAAAGCATTTGCCAAGCTGGACTTGGGAATCCATATAGAACCCGGAAAATCAAAAGACGGCTTTTTCCCTGTTTCTTATTTAGACTGTCAGTTGGATATTTGTGACGAGCTTATATTTGAAAAGGCTAATGATGGAATTGAAATTATTTGTGATGACCCTCAAGTCCCGACGGACGGGGAAAACTTTATTCATCAGGTGGCTCAGCTACTGATGGATATGAGCGGCAAGAAGCTAGGGGCGAAGATAACACTTAAAAAGCAGATTCCGGTAAAGGCAGGTTTTGGAGGAGGAAGCAGTGATGGCGCAGCAGCGGTTTTGGGGCTTTGTGAACTTTGGGGTATTAAAGTTTCGGAAAATGATCTTTTAGAGTTTTCAAAAAAATTAGGCAAGGATTTTTACTACAGCCTCTACGGCGGTTTATCGGAGCTTAGCAGTGTAGGTAGAATTTACAAAATTAAACCTATTAAATCCAACCTTTCTTTTTGGGCGGTTGTAGTTGTGCCACTTGACGAAAAACCTTCGACCGGCTGGATTTATGAAAATTTAGATACTAAAAAGATCGGCTATAACTTTGATAAGTTCAAAAAACTTAAGCGGGCGCTTGTTGAAAAAGATAAAAGAGGGTTTATGGAGAATTTAGTCAACGACTTTGAGGATTCCGTTAGTTCTCATTTCCCCGTAGTTTTGGAGGCTAAGGGTGATTTGGCAGATGCCGGTGTATCTGGTAAACTCATGGCTGGTGCAGGGCTTTCGGTTGTAGGATTTTTTGACAGCCAAAAAGAAGCGGAGGCTGCTTCAAATTCCTTAAGGAAGAATTCGAAATATAGAAAGGTTTTCATTTCCAGGACAATCTTATAAAAATATGTTTACAAGAGATAAAACAAGGCCTGTCAAAATAGGTAAGTTGACAATAGGAGGGGGAAATCCGGTGAGGGTCCAGTCGATGACGCAGACAAAAACACCCGATGTGGCGGCTACCGTTGCCCAGATTAAAGAGTTGGAGAAGGCCGGATGCGAAATAATTAGGGTTACAGCGCCTGATATGGACAGTGCAAAGGCGTTAGGACCGATAAAGCGGCAAATTAATATTCCTCTTGTAGTAGATATTCATTTCCAATATCAGTTGGCGCTTGAGGCAATAAAGCAGGGAGTAGATAAGGTTCGTATTAACCCGGGCAACATTGGCGGGGTTGACCGGGTTAAAGAGGTAGTTGTTGCATGCAAAAAGAAAAATATCCCGATTCGAATTGGGGTTAATATGGGGTCTTTGGAAAAAGACCTTTTTGCAAAGTATGGAAAGTACGGTGTGCCGCGGGTGATGGTTGAGTCGGCAACAAGACACGTAAAAATATTAGAAAGTTTAGATTTCCATGACATTGTTGTTTCACTGAAAGGGGATAGCCCGACGCTTGCCCGGGAAGCATATATGCTTTTTGCCAAGCGATTTAATTACCCGCTGCATGTTGGGATAACCGAAGCCGGAACACTCTGGGCAGGGACTGTTAAGTCAGCCGTTGGAATAGGAGCGATTCTTGCCGAGGGAATTGGTGATACGATTCGGGTTTCTATTGCCGATGATCCTGTAGAGCAGGTTAAAGTTGGTTGGGAGATTCTGAAATCACTGGAATTGAGACAAAAAGGGGTTAATATAATTGCTTGCCCTACTTGTGGACGAACGGAAATTAACCTAATTGAGCTTGCCAAAAAGGTTGAATCGATTGTCTCAGTTTTGGATGCCCCATTAAAAGTTGCCGTGATGGGATGTGTTGTAAACGGGCCGGGTGAGGCTAGTTTTGCGGATATCGGTGTTTGTGGCGGGAGAGGTCAGGGTGCAATTTTCAAGAAAGGGAAACTGGTCTCAACTTATAAAGAGGCGGAACTTCTGCCGTCTTTTGTCAGTGAAATTAAAAAACTTTTGGTTGAAAAGGGGTACAAATCAGAAGTTAAAAAGCTGCATATATGATTTCGAAAATAATACTTGCCAGGCCACGCGGGTTTTGTGCCGGAGTAGATCGGGCAATAGATGTTGTTGAGGCTTCACTTGAGATTTTCGGGCCGCCCGTTTATGTAAAGCATGCGATTGTCCACAATGTGCATGTCGTTTCCGACTTGGAGAAAAAGGGCGCCGTGTTTGTGGAAGATTTAGGCGAGGTGCCCCCCAAATCTGTTCTGGTATTTAGTGCACACGGCACGGATCCAAAGCTTAAAGAAGAAGCAAAAAGACTAGGCCATAAGGTGATTGATGCCACATGCCCTCTGGTTACGAAAGTCCATCTTGAGGCGAGGCGCTATGCAAATGAAGGCTATTTTATTATTTATGTTGGCCACCGCGGCCATCCCGAGCCGATTGGGGTATTTGGTGAAATTCCCGAAGGTACTTATACATTGATTGAGAAGGCGGGAGAAGTTGCAGGAATAAAGGTGCCGCAGGAAGAAAAACTTGTCCATTTAAACCAGACGACACTTTCTGTTTCGGACATTGCAGAGACTATAAAAGCGCTCAAAGAGAGGTTTCTAAACATAGTGACACCGCCGTCATCGGATATTTGTTATGCCACAACAAACCGTCAAGCAGCGGCAAGGGAGCTTGCCCGAAGGAGCGATCTTGTTCTGGTACTAGGGTCGCAGACAAGCTCGAATTCTCAAAGGCTTAGGGATGTTTCCGAAGGCGAAGGGGCCAAGGCATATTTGGTTGATGACGAGACAATGATTGATCCAAAATGGTTTGAAAATGTGGAGACATTGGGAATTACGTCCGGAGCATCCGCCCCGGAGTATTTAATAGATAGGATGGTAGCTTTTGTAAAAGAAAAATATCCGGCTGCTGTTGTCGAGAGTTTGGATACCATGAAGGAAGAAATAAAGTTTCCGCTGCCGGATGATTTAGTTTCCCTTGCCAGGCAAAGCGAAAAAGGCGTTGAGTGGGTAGAAAAACACAGGGTTTCTACCCAGAAGTAGTATGAGTTTAACCCCACAAAGAAACAAATCTTTTTTGGACATTCTTAGTAATTTTTTAAAAGTATTTGAGCCATATGCGGATTCTTACTATAAAAAGAGAAAGACCACGTTAAATAAATACCCTAGGTTAATTGGCAGATTCTACGATGACCTTCAGGACATATCCAAAGGTGGTAAGAGGCTGAGAGGGTTTTTGGTCTATTTAGGTTATTTGATTGGCGGCGGGAGTGACTTGAAGAAGATTTTGCCTATATCGCTGGCAGTTGAAACAATCCACACGTTTCTATTGATTCATGATGATGTGATCGACAAGTCTGATATGAGACATGGCAAGCTTGCTATACACAGGCGACTGGAAAAACTGTTTGGGGCGCACTACGGGATCAGTCAGGCGATTATTATTGGAGATATTGCCTGTTTTGAGGCATTTGCGCTCGTTAATTCTTCCCGGTTTGGCGAGCGGGCTAAAGTTGAGTGCCAGAAAAAGATTTATGAGGTGCTTTTGGAAACAGCATACGGTGAAGCACTGGACATTGAATATTCTTACAAGGAAGCAAAAGTTGCGGATATTATGCAGGTGGCGGATTTAAAAACTGCAAGATATTCGTTTGTCGGACCACTTTCTGTTGGTGCAATTTTATCAAAATGTTCAGGTAAGCAGATGAAGGCTATAAGTGAGTTTGGGCTATTTGTAGGTATTGCTTTTCAACTTCGGGATGATTATTTGGGTATTTTCGGGGATGAGAAGGTTTTGGGAAAATCTATTCTTTCAGATATGCGTGAAGGTAAAAACACGCTTATTATTCATAAAGCAAAGCAACTGGCAACACCAAAAGATTTAGTAGAGCTAAACAAGATATGGGGGAATCCTAAATCAGGGAGCAGGGAACTTGAAAGAATCAGAGATATTGTTAGAAAATGCGGGGCTTTAATGTGGTGCGAGGGCGAAAACAAAGGACTTATAAGGGCAGCAAAACAAGAAATCGGAAAGCTGACAAGAGATCGTAAATTACAACAAATACTAAGCCAAGTAGCAGATTATGTGGTGTCAAGAGAAAAGTGATAAGTTGAAAGGGGTATCTAATTTTGATATCCTTACCATTAGATTCGAATGATAGAAGCGCAAAAAAAGACCATTCCACAACACGTTGTAATTATTCCCGACGGAAACCGTCGTTGGGCTAAAAAGCACGGCTTAGAGCCTATCGACGGCCATAAAAAAGGTTTAGATGCTGCCATGCAGGTGGTGCGTGGTTCGCGCAACTTAGGGGTAAAAGTATTGACCCTTTGGGGATTTTCAACAGAGAACTGGCAAAGGTCCAAGAGGGAAGTTGGCTATTTAATGCGCGTTTATACAGTTTTTTTCGGAAAACACTTAAAAGAGTTGGTTCGTGAGGAGGTTAGGTTTAAGTGGCTTGGGAGAAGGGACCGGGTTCCGGCAAAATTGCGTGAAGTTTTGGAAAAAGTGGAGAAGGCAACTGCTTCAAACAACAAATATTTCTTAAACATTTGTATTGATTACGGCGGACACGACGAAATAGTGAGGGCGGTTAAAAAGGTTTTAAAGCGAGGGGTAAAAGCTTCGCAGTTAACAGAGGAAATGATTACAAAAAATCTGGATACAGCGGGTGTGCCGGATCCGGATCTTTTAATTAGGACTTCAGGCGAAAAAAGAACATCCGGAATTTTGCCCTGGCAGACAGCTTACACGGAACTCTTCTTTTCAAAACTGTTTTTCCCCGATTTTTCAATGGTTGAGCTTAAGCGGGCTTTAACCGACTATTCCAACAGGCAGAGAAGGTTTGGGCAATAGTATCCATTATGTCTGGTTCTCCTCACAAATTTGATAAATCCAATTTACGGCAGGCGATTTTGGATGCCCCCGGGCAGTTTTCCGTTGGTTTTGATGTTGCCAAAGACGTAAAGGTTGATGGAAGCTTTGAACGTGTCGTTTTTTTTGGCGAGGGCGGGTCGGCTTTTCCGGCTTCTTTTGTTCGGATTTTGATTGCTGATAAAAGGTACGGATTGGGGCAGCTGCCTATTAGGTTTATGCAGAACTATACGTATAATCTGACTCCGGACAGCTTTGGTGCGGCGCTTAATGTAGTTTGTTCTTATTCCGGAAATACCGAAGAGGCAATTTCGGTTTTGGGTCAATTGATTGAAAAAAAACTACCTACGGTTGGAGTTGCTGCAGGTGGTCAGATAGAAGAGATTTGTCTGTCGAAAAATATCCCATTTGTAAAATTACCCATGCCAAGACCTGATTTCCAGCCGAGAATGGGCTCGGGCTACTTTGTCGGGGCGATGCTTAAAGTTTTATCAAATTGCGGTCTAACAGTTGATTTTTCCGATGAAATATTAAAAAGTGCAGAAGGATTTTCTTCTAAAATGGAAGAATATGAGAAGCAAGGGAGGGAATTGGCTGCAAAAATTGTCGGAAGAACACCTCTTGTCTGGGCAAACCAGATGTACAAAGAACTGGCACGGGTTTGGACAATTAAATTTAACGAGCATGCTAAAAATCCCGCCTTTTTTAACTTTTTTTCTGAGCTTAACCATAATTTGATGGTGGGACTGACGCATTTAGGGGAGAGATACTTTGTGATTATGTTAAAAGACCCGGCTGACGATCCGCGAAACTTGAGGCGATATGAAATAACGGCTGACATTTTAAAAATTTATAAGACAGAATCGGAAATAATTGAAATCGGGGGTTTGACGGTTTTTGAAAAACTTTTTAATTCGGTGTATCTTGCCGATTTCGCGGCGTATTATTTGGCCGAGATAAATGGCGAAGACCCAACTCCGGTTGTGATGGTTGAAGAACTGAAGAAGAGATTAAAATAACCTATAACATTCAATTGTGGTATAATTTCCCGCACGATTCTATGTTTTTATCAAATATCTTTTGGAGGAGCAACTAGCTACTAGCAACTAGCAACTAGTCGCTATAAACTATTTTATGTGCGGAATATTTGGATATGTAGGGAGAAAAACTGATGCTGCAAACATTGTACTTGGCGGCCTGAAGCGCTTGGAGTACCGCGGGTATGATTCTTGGGGTGTAGTAGTTGGAACTCAAAACCTGGTTTGCGAGAAACGTGTGGGGAAAATCGGTCAGGCAAAAGTCAGTTTACCTAAGAGCAACATTGGAATAGGGCATACCCGTTGGGCAACGCATGGTGAAGTTACACAGGCTAATGCCCATCCGCATTTGGACTGTACCGGCAAAATTGCCGTAGTTCACAACGGAATTGTCGAAAATTACCTTGATTTGCGAAAGAAACTTTCAAAAAAACACAAAATTTTATCCCAGACAGATACCGAAGTAATTGTGCATCTGATAGAAGAAGAAATGGAGAAAAAAGATAACCTTTCTGTGGCTGTAAGAGCGGTTTTTGGTAAGCTTATGGGCCTTAATGCAGTTGTTGCTATTTCCCGAGGTGAGATTGTGGCTGCCAAAAACGGCTCACCTTTGGTTTTAGGAATTGGCAACGGAGAGAATTTTATAGCTTCGGATGCGGCAGCGCTCCTGCCCCATACAAAAAGGGTAATTTTTGTAAAAGACGGCCAAATGGCAAGGATTAACGGCCAAAAAATGGAGCTTTTTGATCTGAATTCGGGGCAACAAATCCAACCAAAGGTAGAAGTTTTGTCTTGGGAATTAAGGGAAGCAGAACTGGGGAAATTTAAGCATTTTATGCTTAAGGAGATTTACGAACAGCCGGGGATTATCAGAAATATTGCCCAAAATTATGATTTGCAGGTGAAAGAGCTTGTAAGGTTGATAAAAGGTGCAAAGGGAACTTTTTTTGTCGGCACGGGGACGGCTTTTAATGCTTGTCTTGCGGGCGCATATCTGTTTTCAAAAGTTGCAAAGGTGCATGTAAATGCCATTGTCGGTTCGGAATTTAATTACCTCGAGGACTTTATCCATAAAGGCAGTTTGGTTATTGCCCTTTCCCAATCCGGGGAAACGATCGACGTAATTGAGCCCGTAAAGCGGGCCAAGCAAAAAGGAGCGACAATTGTGGCGCTTGTAAATAACGTCGGCTCGACAATTTGGCAAATTTCCGATTATAAAATTCTCCTGGATGCCGGACCGGAGATGGCGGTTGCCTCGACAAAAGCATATTCTGCCAAGCTTTCTGTACTTCTTCTGGCAACGTATGCCCTTATCGGGAAGGCCGGTTTAGGTAAAAAACTGCTTCTTGCGGCTGCGGACGAAGTTGAAAGGATTATTTTTGAGGAGGAAGGGAATTTTAAAAAGATTGCCAAGGAGCTTTGTGGACATGAACATATATTTACAATCGGCAGAGGTTTGGCGTACCAATCCGCTCTGGAGGCTGCATTAAAAATGAAAGAGGTGAGCTATATCCATACGGAAGGCTTGGCGGGTGGGGAACTAAAGCACGGCCCAATTGCTTTGATAGCTGCAGGAACCCCTTGTATTGTTTTTGCACCCAATGATGAAACTTACGATGCAATTATTTCCAACGCTATGGAAATAAAGACCCGGGGCGGGATGATAATTGGTGTTTCACCTAAAAACCATGAAGTTTTTGACAAGTGGATTAAGGTGGCGGATGTTGGAGCTGCTTCCATTTTGCCAAATGTTGTCCCTTCACAGCTTTTTGGGTACTGGCTGGCGGTTGTAAAAGGTCTTGACCCCGACCGGCCGCGAAATTTGGCTAAGAGTGTGACGGTGAAGTAGATGTTAGATTATAGACTATAGATGATAGAAATTAAGAACATAAAGAACCAAACATCTAGAATCCATAATCTGTTATCTAACCTGAGGCTAGATGCCAAACAGCTGAGGGCTAGTAAGCCAAGGCAATCAGACATCAAAAAGATCAAAAGACAGCCTATTTATATCGTTTGTGACAATGTACTGGACACATACAACATCGGCTCAATATTCCGCCTTGCAGACGCTGTAGCGGCCTCAGGTGTATATCTATGCGGGGGAAGCGAGACTCCGCCAAACAGCCGGATTGCCAAGGCTAGTGTGGGTTGTGATAAGTGGGTACCATGGCAATACTTTGCAACGGCTGCTGAAGCAATTTCAAAACTCAAAACTCAAAACTCAAAATTGAAGGTGATAGCGATTGAGCAACATTCAAAGGCTGTAGACTATCGCAGTTTAAACTATGAACAGTTAACGATGAACCATAAACGGCCTGTGGTATTTGTTGTGGGCCACGAGACGGATGGAGTATCTAAAGAAGTATTGAAGATGGCAGATAAAATTGTTGAAATCCCAATGTTTGGGGTGAATATTAGCCTCAACGTGATGGTGTCTTTGGCGATTGTACTTTTTAGGGCTATTTAGCTTGTCTCAATTATTATGTTGTGACTTTATAAGACTTTGTGGTGCAGGGAGCGACTGGGTCTATTCCTTCTTTATCATTCTTGTTTTCCAAACAAGCTATAAGGGTGACACCCGTACAGCGGGTTGTACAGGCCGGTGGGTCGAATTTGTACGTATAAACATATGGCGGTTTATTAATTGGGTCTTGGGGTATTTTATCCAAGGCACCGGTTTTAACTAATGCCGCTTCACTGACCGTTGAAGGATAGTATTTTTGGTCTGTTGTTTTAACCCGGATTTTTTCAAGACCCGCTTTGATGGTTTGAAAATCTTGCTTTCTTTGGGCATCACGTCCTTTTATTTGCATTTGCTGATATAAAAAGAAAGCGGCAATTGCCAGTGTCCCAATTATTACGAGGAAAATTACAATTTTGATTAATTTTTTAAATAAACCTTTTTTGTTTGTTGCGGGTTGACTGGGTGGTGAGGTTATTGGTGAGGTTTGGGGTTGATCAGGCTGAGTTGGGGTAGCCTGTTGGGTTTGGCTGCTTTCTTCTTGCGGTGTTGCAACAGACGTTTGAGTATCTTCGGCCATTAACTCTACAATAATTGATTTGGGAGATTAGTTCAAGAAATTGAGCCTATGAAGGACAAACAACGTAGACATTATCCGCGGCGGCGTATGGGATTATAGCGGCCGTGAAGGTATCTGATGTGTTAGGGCACTGTGTTTGTGAAGCGGCTATTTGGGGATCAAGATTATTTTCGAGTTTTGCGTAAAGTCTGTAGCTTGCACAATTAGTGCTGCAGCCTTGCGGGTTGCCTGTTGCATAATAATAGTTGAGGGTAGCTATCTTTGGATCCTTAGGAATTGACTTGATGTAAGTCGGTGCAAGGGATGAAGGGATTGTATTACCGCCTGCATGTGCAGGATAGAATTTTGCACCTGTAGTGTCGCTTTTGTTCAATTCTAGTGCTTTTTTAAGCGCATCGAGATCCGCTTTCCTTCGGGAGTCTCTGGCTTTTTGCTGGGCGGAGGTGAAGGAGGCAACGATAAAGGCTGCCAGAATGCCAATTATTGAGATTACAACCAAAAGTTCAATTAATGTAAATCCTTTTCTTTTTATCATGATGGTTTTATTTGATAACCGACCAATCCGTTAACAGTTCCTCCTCCGCAGACATCTGCAGCCGCTCCGTCATCCACAGGAGTTCCGCCGGATGCAAATCTTTGGGGATCTTTTACATTTTCAATACAGGCCTGGAGAACATATTGGGTTGCGGCGTTTGCTCCAACAACTGAGGCTCCTGTCGAATCTTGTGAATCGTATGAATAGTAAACATGTGCTGATGCGGTGTCACTTGGGTCAACAGGCATGACTTTTAGGTATTTAAGTGAAACGATATCAGGGTTCAAATCAGTTCCGGCGGTTAAATTGCATGGTGAGGAAGCTCCAGCACAACCCGGGTAATAAGCTCCACCCGTAGAGTCGGGTTTTGCAAGCTCCAGTGCTTTTTTAAGCGCATCGAGATCTGCTTTCCTTCGGGAGTCTCTGGCTTTTTGCTGGGCAGCTGTAAAGGATGCAACAATGAAGGCAGCGAGAATTCCAATGATGGAGATTACGACTAGAAGTTCGATAAGCGTGAAACCACGCTTTTTTATTTGTCGGACAGGTAGCATTAATTTAAGCGTATAACCAATGGGGAATGGTTGTCAAGAGGTCGAGTGGGGTAATTAACCTTGATTTCTCTTTCGCCTTATGGCTTCAGCTACTACTATAGTACCTGCTAGGGCAGCACTTCCAGCAACTGCAATTTCTACTATGGTGTTTCGAGTGGAATGGGTAACAGTAGTTTCCGGTTGTTGTAGGCTATTTGTGTCTGGTTCATAAGCGACTCCACCTACCGAAGGTGGTGTTGGAGGTGGTGAATCAGTCGTAGTCATACTAAGACTATCAACGTGTAACGTGCCAGTACAGGCACCTGTTGGATCTCCCTCTACTTGCATACTTCCTTTGGCTGTACCTTGAGGAATACTGGCATCCTGGCCAGGGCCATAACTTCTGTTGAAAGCATACCAATTATCGACGGGGTCTGGATTACCATTACTGGTTAAAGTCGCGATGTCGGTTGAGTTTAAAGATTGGCCTGCATTGTTTTTCCAATCAACGATTATCTTCGGCAGGACTTTGTTTCCTGAGCTTTCATAGCCAGCAACAAAATTAAGGCTATATGTTTTGCCAGGATCTACCGGAAAGTCTTGAAGCGTAATCCAGCCATTTGACTCGCAAGTAGTTGTGCCTTCCGTAGTAATTCTTACGGATCCTGGTGCGGAATGCGCAATTCCGTCATTGAAGTCGAAAACTGGCGGGTTTGAGGGGTTTGGTATAACCATGCCCCAATTGTTCGGGGTTTGTGGATTTGTCGGGGGGTTGGCTTCTGCGTCGTAGAAGCCGGTATTGTTAAGTGCATCTGTAATTGTTTGCCGGTGTATTTCTGGCTTTTGTGGTTCATTATTTTTGGTTGCACCAGTTAAGCCAAGATTTGCAGCTAGCATGAATACCATTATTGGGCTGAGTCTTGCAATTCTTCTCGACAAACCTTGTATGTTTTCTCTACGGGTTTGCTGCCTGGATACTCTTTCAAGGTTATATGTTGTATTTGCTCTGTTTTCTGCGCTCATTTCAACTGCGTATTTTAGCTTTAAATTTGTCTAATGTCAAAGTTATTGTTCGCAGACGTAGTATCTCTTGGCACTTGCAGAAGTAATACCACAGGCTATTCCAGATTTACCAACAGACGCACTGTCTGCAGCCGGGTCGTTGCTGTTCTCTAAGGTTGCCCAGAGTAAAAATTTTGTGCTGCTGTCGGTTGTTCTACCTCCGGATGCATCAGGACAGGTATCAGCTGTTGTTGTACCGGAAGAAGTATCGTAATTATAGGCACTTGCTCCTGTTTGAATTGGATCTTGGGGTGTCGATTTGATGTAATTTAGTGTTTGCATAAGCGATATAAGGCTGACGTATTTTGCTTCTGTACCTCCAAAACCCCCTATAACTGGATACCCGCCACCAGTACAGTCGTTACTTGCAAGTACTAAAGCTTTTTTGACAGCGTCGAGGTCTGATTTTCTTTTTGAATCGCGGGCTTTTTGCTGGGCTGAGGTGAAGGAAGCGACTATGAAGGCGGCTAATATACCTATTATAGATATGACGACGAGAAGTTCGATTAGCGTAAACCCTCTGGGTTTACGGTTAATAGTTAATGGTTCATGGTTCATGGTTTTGTATTTACTATCAACTATGAACTGTGGAGTATGAACTAATGTGGGCATTAATTTAAGCGTAAGGCTGTTGACATTAGTTGTCAAGAAAGTTAGAATTCTCTTCGCTGCATTATTTCATATATATTATATAAAGGTAGTGTGGCTGTGGCCTGGAAAGCCGCAGGAAAACTTGAAACAGGAAGTTTAACCTTGAACTGTTTTGGGTTCGAGGTTTTTTTTGCTCTTTAACACTTGAATAGCAACACATACTACAATTTAGAAATAAAAGGGATATTGTCCCGCTTATCCTTACCGTTCGCCTTTTCAGTACTATTCGTACACGGCTCACGGGGCGGATTTACGGGACTGCGTAGTTTCTGTTTGACAGAAACTCCTTGAATTCTGAAAAGTGGTACCCAAATTTAGTAAATTCCTTAGAGTTAAAGGTGAAAATTTTTATTTGAGAGTTTGATCCTGGCTCAGGATAAACGCTGGCGGCGTGCCTTAGGCATGCAAGTCGAACGGGTCTGGCTTGCCAGACCAGTGGCGGAAGGGTGAGTAACGCGTGGGAACGTACCTATTGGTGGAGTATAGCCTTCCGAAAGGAGGGGTAATACTGCATAAGTTCGCAAGAAGAAAGGGCTTAACCGCCCGCCGATAGAGCGGCCCGCGTCCTATCAGTTTGTTGGTGGGGTAATGGCCTACCAAGACAATGACGGGTAGCTGGGCTGAGAGGTCGGCCAGCCACAAGGGAACTGAGACACGGTCCCTACATCTACGGATGGCAGCAACCGGGAATCTTGGACAATGGGGGAAACCCTGATCCAGCGACGCCGCGTGGGGGAAGAAGGCCTTCGGGTTGTAAACTCCTTTTGCCAGTTATAATGACTTGGCGAATAAGCACCTGCCAACTACGTGCCAGCAGCCGCGGTGAAACGTAGGGTGCAAGCGTTATCCGGATTTACTGGGCGTAAAGGGTTGCGTAGGCGGTAACTTAAGTCAAAACTCAAATCTTCCAGCTCAACTGGAAATCGGGTTTTGAAACTAAGTTGCTTGAGTCTTGGAGAGGTAGCCGGAACTTGCAGTGGAGCGGTGAAATGCGTTGATATTGCAAGGAACACCGATGGCGTAGGCAGGCTACTGGTCAAGTACTGACGCTGATGCACGAAAGCTAGGGGAGCGAAAGGGATTAGAGACCCCTGTAGTCCTAGCCGTAAACGATGGACACTAGCTGACTGCTTTTTAAAGTGATTGGCGCAAGCTAACGCGTTAAGTGTCCCGCCTGGGGAGTACGGCCGCAAGGCTAAAACTCAAAGGAATTGACGGGGACCTGCACAAGCGGTGGAGCATGTGGTTTAATTCGAAACAAAGCGAAAAACCTTACCAGGGTTTGACATCCTAACTGCACGCCGTTGGAAACAATGGTTTCTTCGAGAGTGTTAGGACAGGTGCTGCATGGCTGTCGTCAGCTTGTACCGTGAGGCGCACCCTTAAGTGGGTCAACAAGCGCAACCCCCATCGTGTGTTAAATGTTCACACGAAACCGCCCGCTAAAAGCGTGGAGGAAGGCGGGGATGACGTCAAGTCAGCACGGCCCTTATGCCCTGGGCTACACACATCCTACAATGGGTATGAACAACGAGTTTGCAACGTCGCAAGGCGAAGCTAATCTATAAAAGTACCCTCAGTTCGGATTGAAGGCTGCAATTT
>Ga0209210_1002255_pt1 | contig 14338 bp, 14 predicted proteins | sample RifGroA1_FD_183991 | JGI IMG/M metagenome (GOLD analysis project Ga0209210, IMG submission 183991) | Contaminated groundwater microbial communities from Rifle, Colorado, USA - Rifle Groundwater A1 (SPAdes) (version 2) | ecosystem: Environmental > Aquatic > Deep subsurface > Groundwater >...
AATGATATCTTCGAAGTTGGGGGGGAGATCGATCTGGTTGGTGTGATAGAAAGTGGTGAAGTCTTGGAGTTTTTGTTCTAGATCGAGGTGGATGGTTTCGTTCCGACCATCGGGGTGAGAATAATCAACAGTAAGTTCAAGATCTTTATCTTTTTTCTCTCGACCAAAAATTCGACTCAATCGCTTATCGATATCCCCCAAAAACTGGTCAGGCTCTCCACCCTCAAACAAAAGCGCTTCGCCTTTATCGCTAATCGCTTTAGCTCTTTTGTTGAATGGATCAAGTAGGGCTACTTCTTTTAAGGTTAAGTGTCTGATATTACCGGATTTTTCCCGCAATTCTTCGATGGCCTCTTCGCCCCGCATCGCTTTGATAGTGTTTAAAGTGAAGATGTCTTCTGGTAAGCCGAGGTCTTTGGCCGTAATAGTCAACAGGAACCCTCTGGAAGCTAGGATTTTAGCCACCAAAATGCGGTCTTCTTTGGAATATTCTTCAAAAGTCAAAGCGATTTTAAAACGATCATCCAAAAATTCCGAGAAAGTTCTCTCCACCCGTCCAGTCTGTCTCTCTACCAGCCAAGCCGACAAGATAGCTTCAACTGAACCTTGAGTCATGACGAATTTTTTCAAAGAATGAACCTTGCCACTAGCGTCCATGGCACCAGCCGATCTTGCCATATCTTTATTTGTTTCGTTAGTATATGATTCTTGAATTTCCGCCATTACTTGGCAAAGCTTGGGTAAGGTGGTGTTGAGATCGTAAAACGACATATCGAGTGAACCGTCGTTGTTTAGGAGACGAGCGATCATAATATCAAAAGCTTCTTCCGGAGAATTGTAATCCACCTTGATATTGTTTTGTTCAAATTCTCTGGCGATTTCTGGTGGCAAGTCTTGTCTCTCGGGATTTTTTTCGGATTTCAAGTTGGCGGTAAAAATCATTTGAAAGCCCGGCTGGATTTCTACCGTACCATTGCCAACTATATTTATTTTGTCACCTACCTTGGCATTGAAAACACCCTTAATAAAAACCATTTGCTCTTTTGGCAGGGCGGTAAATTCATCAAAAATAACTGTTTTACCTTCGGCCATCGCCTTAGCCAAGGGGCCATAAATCTCTACAGTCTCTATCGCTCCGTCTTTGGCTGGCTTGATGCCAGTCTTGCCCCAGACATTTGATTCTTTGGTTTGTGGATTACAAAAAACCATTTCTGGATTGTGGCCGGTAAAATGAATCGCAGCGTACCTAGCCAAAGATGTCTTGCCTGTACCAGTCGGGCCATGTAAAAATATCGGCTTGCCAGTCAGCATACGATCACCAATGGCTTCTAAGTATTGCTCAACACTGGTGGTAACACAAATGTGCCCACCCTCGGCCAAATTTTCTTTGTACTCGAGCAATTCGGTCTGGCGCAAAACTATAGGGTCAGTCTGCTCCAAAAACTTTTCGGTTTGAGCAATTTCCTCTTTAACGGTTTTAAGCACGGCCTCATTTCTCTTTCTGACCGTCAAAGAAACCTTCGGGTTGAGGATTTCAAACATTCTACGCATTCGAAAATCCTTGAGGTCGGCGATATTTTCTAGTGCTTTTTGAATTTTTTGGATAGCCGGCGTTTCGGCTCCAATGGCTTCATAATCAATCCGGGCTCTATCGGCCAAAATTTGATTCTCAAAAGCGGATTTTTGTTGTTTAAGAAAATCAACTGCCCCTCTGACTCCGCCATGTTCACTAATTTTAAAAGCCGAGGCGGTTTGGTCCAAATCGTCCAATGGTTCTCGGTAATGCTTCTGAAGGATAGTGTCTTTAGAGCCGAGACCAGTTGATCGACTTTTATTATCTAATCCGAGCTCATTGATCGCCCGCCTCAATCCCCGGCGCTCTTCGGCCACACCATGAAAATTGGGCTGATTTTTATCACTACTTTCATTTGGTGTTTGAAATTTTTCTTTCACCTTTTGATTATAACAAAATTTAATTCTTCTGCTACAAAATAGCCCCACCTCGCGAGGTGGGGCTATTGATTTAAGCTTTTTTAATTAATTTGACTAGACGAGATTTTTTACGATTGGCAGTATTTTTTTTGATCACTCCCCGCTTGGCCGCTTTATCGATCGCTTGATAAGCAACTGACAATTTCTTTTGGGCTTCGGTTGGATTTTTAGCCACCACCAACTTTTTGACATCTTTGACCGCTTCGCGCATGGTTCGTCGTCGTCGGTCATTGAAAACACGTTTCTTCTTGGAACCGCGTAAAGCTTTTTGGGCTGATTTAATAATAGGCATAAGGCGGATAATAAAGCATTTTTTCAATAATTGCAATAGCCTGAATAAGCCAACCCGCTTCTACGTCTGAGACCGCTTTATTATCCGCCAAATTTAAAATGAAAAATTCAAAATTAAAAATTTAGGTAAAAAAACAAAAAATACCTAAAAATCTCATTTTGGGGATTATTTTAGAGATTAAATCTTAAGATTAAAACTTTGCATTTTGAGTTTTGAACTTTGAATTTCATGAGGTATCATGGACCCATGATTGGACACTTGCGAGGCAAAACCATCCAAACAGAAGAAAAATACTTAATTTTTGAGGTTAATGACGTAGGTTATAAAATATCCACCACTCCGGCCACCAGACTCCAATTGAACCAGAAGGAAGAAGTGGCTATTTGGACTCATTTGGTCGTTCGGGAAGATGTCTTGGATTTATATGGGTTTATCACCAAAGAAGAATTAAATTTTTTTGAGCTTTTGCTTGGCGTTTCCGGTGTTGGACCAAAAAGCGCTTTGGGAGTTTTGTCGCTCGCTTCACCAGACACTTTGGCTCAAGCCATTAGCACCAACGATACCGACTATCTGACTAAAGTTTCTGGTATTGGTCGGAAATTGGCGGAAAAAATTGTTTTGGAATTAAAAAACAAAATCCCCCACCTTGAATATGTCGGGGCAAATCAAAATATGCGTCAAGACACCGATACCATGCTCGCTCTCCAAACCATGGGCTATACCGAACGAGAAGTGCGCGAAGTATTGAAAAAATTACCGACCGAAATAACCGATACCGGTGAAAAAATTAAATTTGCCTTAAAAAACTTAAACCATTAAAAACTATGCTGGAAAAAACTCTGCGTGTGGTTGAAAAATTAATTCCCAGAAAATTATATCGGGCCGGTCAGCCAATCTACCATTATCTGCTCGCTCTGGCTGGAGCGATTATCTATCGTTTTCCGTCGAGAAAAATAAAGGTGGTCGCCATCACTGGCACCAAGGGCAAGACTAGCACCACTGAAATTTTAGCAACGATACTGGAAACAGCTGGTTACAAAGTCGCCACCACTTCCACTCTCCAATTTAAAATCGGCGACCAAGTTCGACGTAATTTATATAAAATGAGCATGCCGGGCAGAATGTTTATGCAAAAGTTTTTGCGTCAAGCAGTATCGGCCAATTGTGATTATGCCATTCTCGAAACCACTTCCGAGGGTGTTAAAACTTTTCGTCATAAATTTATCAACTTTGATGGTTTGATTTTTACCAACATTTCACCCGAACATATCGAGTCTCACGGCTCTTACGAAAAATACCTCACCGCCAAATTAGAATATGCCAAAGCGCTCGCACACTCGCCCAAACTAAACAAGGTGATCGTGGTCAATGGTGATGATGTTGAATCACCAAAATTTTTGGCTTTCGCTCCCGGCGCTCGGCAAATTTCTTTTACTCTTCACCATGCCGAACCGTTGGAAATCAACGAATCAGGCATCAATTTTACTTTGGCTGATCAAACTATTAAAACCAAAATGTTGGGACAATTTAATCTCTATAATATGTTGGCGGCCACGACCTTGGCTCAAGCCATCGGTATACCAATAGAAAAAATAAAGCTGGCATTAGAAGGATTAGCTGGTATCCGAGGCCGAGTAGAATTTGTAACGATCAATAGTTCGAAACAAGATTTTGATGTTGTGGTTGATTATGCCCACACAGCCGACTCATTAGAAAAATTTTACCAGACTTTTTCTGGTCGTCGATTGATTTGCGTTTTTGGCGCCACCGGTGGCGGACGCGATCACTGGAAGAGACCGGAAATGGGCAAGATTGCCGATAAATATTGTTCAGAAATTATTTTAACCGATGATGATTCTTATGATGAAGATCCGCAAATGATTGCTGGAGCGATTGCCGATGGGATAACCAGTCATCAACCGGAAATTATTACCGATCGCCGACTGGCGATTCGTTCCGCTCTGGCCAAAGCTCAAGCTGGCGATGTCGTGGCCCTGACTGGCAAAGGCACGGATCCATTTTTAATGGGACCAAATGGTCAGAAAACACCTTGGGATGATGCGACAGTGGTGAGGGAAGAACTAGAATCAAAGTTTAAAAGTTTGTAAGTTGCTAAGTTTGTAAGGAGTGATACTATCAACAACAATTCTTTTTAAGAATCGCTGTTGATTTTTTATCTTCTATCTTTAATTTTTTATTTTGAAACGTGCCAGAATTACCAGAAGTTGAAACAATAAAAAGAGATTTGGCTAAAGTTTTAATTGGTCGCCAGATTTCTAAAGTGGAAATTTTATGGGCTAAAACTGTCGCCCCGCTCTCACCGGCAATTTTTCAGCGAAAAATTGCCGGTACTAAAATTACCGATCTGGAACGTCGGGCCAAGATGATTAGAATTAAATTATCTGGCCCGCTTGATCTTTTGATTCATCTAAAAATGACCGGCCAATTGATTTTTGTTCCCAAACTTCCAACAAATCCCCCTAGGACTACCCTTAGGGGCAGTTCAAGGGTAGTCCTAGGGGGATTTGTTGTTGGTGGGCATCCCGATAAAGAAATCTTAAAATCGCAACCGTCAAAATTCACTCGACTGGTTTTTTATTTTTCCGACGGTTCCAAACTTTTTTTCAATGACCTGCGCAAGTTTGGTTGGGTCAGATTGGCCGACGACCAAACCATTGCCAAACTTTTTGTCGAACACGGACCCGAACCGCTAACTAAAAATTTTTCTCTAAAATATTTTCAATCGATTTTAGCTAAATATCCGCGCCGACCAATCAAGCAAACTCTCCTCGATCAAAAACTAATCGCCGGCATTGGTAATATCTACGCCGACGAGAGTTGTTTTCTGGCCAAAATTTTACCAACGAGATTGGCAGGAAAAATTTCGACAAAAGAAAGTCAAAAACTTCACCAAGCCATCATTTCTGTCCTTAAATTATCAATCAGCAAAAAAGGTACTTCCAGTCGCAATTATGTCCGAGGAGATGGTAGCCAAGGCGGTTTTATCCCCCACTTGTACGTCTACGGTCGAGCCGGCGAACCCTGCAAAATCTGCGGACAAAGAATCAAGAAGATAAAATTGGTCGGTCGCGGAACCCATTTTTGTGGACACTGCCAAAAATAAAAGACCCGTCTTGCAAGACGGGTCTTTTATTTTTTAATATTATTTCTCCACTATTTCTACCGAAGTCACCTTGACAGGATTAATCGGCTTGGAATTCTCGCCCCCCGACTCGGTCGGCGCGGTCGCAATTTTGTCCACCACTTCCATGCCCTTTACCACTTGACCAAAAATGATATAGTTTTTAGGCAAAGGATAATTCTGATGCATGATAAAAAATTGTGAACCATTGGTATTTGGGCCAGCATTAGCCATCGCAACCGTGCCCCGATTGTAGTCACCAGCAAAAGGCTCATCGGCAAAAGTATAGCCGGGACCGCCAGTGCCATCACCCTTGGGATCGCCACCCTGGATCATAAAACCTTCGATCACCCGATGAAAAATCGTGCCGTTATAAAAATTCTTTTTAGCTAAGGTAATAAAATTATTAGCGGTGATCGGGGTCGCTTTGGCGTTTAATTCGATGGCAATATCACCAACAGTGGTGTGTAAAACCGCAGTATATTTTTTGGCTTGATTGATATTATTTTCCATTTTGTTGTTTTGATTACTAATTTCGCTGGTGCTGGCAATCTGACTAGTAAACTCGTCGCTGATAGCGACGTTGCCGTTTTGGCCAGTTTGATTAAAATAAATTCCCAAACCAATTAAAACTATCACTAAAACCGTGCCTAAAATTATTTTCATTGAACTAGAACTTTGTTCTTCCATATTTTTAAATTAACTTAATAAAATCTATAAAGTTAAATTTTATAAACATTTCGAATCAAGTGTTTTTTAGGGGGTCGTGAGGTTGTCGAACCGAACGCTTCAGGATTTTCAAGTTCACCCCGTTAAGTAATCAGGTAGGCTAGAAGTTGTATTAAATATTTTACGACCGTGACAACCTTAATACAAAATCATCTTTAACTGGTTTACTGTACGGGGCAAGGAAAATCCGTACCCTGAAAAATAGCTTGACGAGAAAGTTAAATTTAACTTTCAAAAAAACGACACTACTTAACTTACTGTAAAATTTGATAAATCGCAATACCGGTCGCCACCGACACATTCAAAGACTCTTTTTGGCCTCGCATCGGGATTTCAATAATTTGGTCGCATTTTTTAAGCAGGTCTTTGGTCACTCCTCCCACTTCTTCACCCAACAACAGCGTCGCCGGAAATTTTATTTTAACCTTTCGATAATCAATTGAATTTTCTGCTTGCTCTAAGGCTAAAATTTCTCGGCCAGCTTTCTTTAATCGAATGATTAAACTAGCGACTGACTTCACCTGTTCCCAAGCGACAACTTCTTCCGCCCCTAAAGCAGTTTTGTGAATTTCTTTATTGGTTCGTCCAAATTGATCTTTGGGTAGTGGAGTATAGCCAGTCAAATAAATCTTGCTCACCCCTGCCCCATCGGCCGTCCGAAAAATCGCGCCCACATTGTAGGCACTGCGGATATTATGAATAATTAAACTTAAATCTAGTTTCTGGTTAGACACTTTAGTGCCCCGTGTAGGAGTCGAACCTACGACCGTTTGCTTAAAAGGCAACTGCTCTACCAACTGAGCTAACGGGGCATTAAAACAAGCAAAATCATAACAAAAAACCAGAAAAAGTCTATTTTTTATCACTCGTCGACAAAACACTAGTAGTGGTTACCGACACTTCCCTTTTAGGCATTGGCGCCCACCAAACATCATTCAACCATTCCCAATCATCGGACATACCACCAATGACAAAGATTTTATCTTTAAAAATTACCGTCTCGTGATCTTCACGTCCCGGCCAAGTACCATCGACTTCAGTTTTATTCCAATCTAATCCGTTATTGGAAAACCAAGTATCCCCTGCCCCCTCGTTAGTCTTGGCATCCAAACCACTCACCAGCCACAGGGAATCATCCCAAACTAGAAGTGACTGACCCTGTCTCTTGCCCCAAAGGGCTGACGAAGTCGCCAATTGCCACTCTTTACCATCGAGCGAATACCATTCATCACCATAGCCGACACCGTTGAAATTCATTCCGCCCACCAGCCAAATCTTGTTGTTAAAAACCGCAATATCATGATCCCAACGCGAATGCCAAGGGGCATTTTTTACCACTTGTCGCCAACTGACAGCATCAGCCGACACCCAAACATCATTGAAAGTTTTTTTCTGGTCATAATTGACGCCACCAATGAGCCATAATTTGTCATCAAAAACCACCACCTTTTGCCCCTCGCGCTCTTCAAAAGAAGCTGGGGCAATCTTGATCCATTTGAGACCATCAGTTGATTGCCAGACGCCAGTTTTGTAGCCCACGACCGGACTCCAGCCACCAAACAAATACAAGGAACCTTTGAATTCCACCACAGAAGCCGAACGAAAGGGTGGGAATTCAGCTCGAGCCTTGGTCAATTGCCAATTTTGGCCATCGGTTGTCGACCAAATGTCATTAAAATATTGAGCTTTTTCATAAACTGGCATTTTATTTTTCATCGTATCTTTGGCATCCAAACCGCCAGTCAAAAATAACTGGCCGTTAAATTGATAGGTGGCATGAGAATCACGACCGGGAAATTTGATCAGATTAGGATCAACCTGTCGCCAAGTCAGTTTTAAAGGATCGGCAATGGAAATTTTAGTCGTGGTGCTAAAAGTGTTCGGGATCGCCTGCGATTCAAAAACCGTCGCCACTGTCGCCAAGGCTTTATCGATGGGCAAATCGATTGGCAGACCAAAAAAGGCCATCGCCCAAATAGCGATGATCGACAAAAAAATAGCCACAACATTAATAAAATTTCCCAGACGTCGATTCATTCATTCTATTTTAACACAAAAAACTCGTTGGACTATAAACTGATCTTAACTTAAATCTCGAGAATAATTTTTTCCAAACCAAAAACAAAATTCTCACTGCCAATAAAATGTTTATGATAAAAATTGACCAATTTGCCGGCCAAGGATTTTAATTCATCTTCCGAATAATTACCTGCCCCCCGCACCGCTTTGGAAAAAACGAAGGGTTTGATCGACTTGGGCGCTTTTTGTTTAGTGGTCTTGGCGATCAAGAGCATTCGTAACTGCCACCAGATTTGCCAAAAAACCATGTCGGCTTCCTTGCCTTCTGCTAAAGACCGATTATATTCCAACCACAATTTCTTTTTGTCGCGTCGAGCCAAAGCTTCGGCCACAGCAAATTCATTTCCCTTTTCTTCGGCTTCGGTTTCTTCTTTTTTAAAAAACAAAACTTTGTCGGCTGATTTTTCAATTTGTTCAAAAATTTTTAAATCAATCGTTTCTTCAATTAAAATAAAAATATGGGGCGATTGGGAAATGACGGCTAAATTTTTTATTACCAGTTCGCCAAATTCCTTTTCGTTTAACAATCGATTTAGACCGACGATATATTTTTCATAAAATAAACTTTGTCCCACTAAAAGCTCTGCCCATTGTCCAGCATTAAAATTCTCACGATTCAAAAGAAAAACCGCACTGTTCGGTTGCTTGGTTCGCAGGCTGGCGATCAAATCATTGTATTTGTTTTGAGCTTTAACGGTATCGGGACCGTAAATTAAATACAACATAAAATTAAATTTCCATTTCTAATCCAATCGGTGCGTGATCCGAACCAAAAACATCACCTAGAATCCAAGCGCGTTTGATTTTTGGCACCAACTTTCGGCTGACCCAAAAATAGTCAATCCGCCAACCAATGTTGCGATCACGGGCCATCAGCCGATAGCTCCACCAAGAGTATTCTTTCTTGTCCGAATGTAAATATCTGAAAGTGTCGACAAAGCCAGCTTGTTCCAATTCATCTGCCCACGACCGCTCCGCCACCGTAAAACCGGCGCTACCCTCATTATCTTTCGGCCGAGCCAAATCAATTTCTCGATGTGCCACATTAAAATCCCCCGTTACTATTACCGGCTTGGTCTTTTCCAATTTTTTTAGATGTTTTAAAACTTCGCGATTAAAATCCAGCTTAAAATCCAAGCGAGACAACTCATGATTGGCATTGGGAAAATAGATATTAACCAGATAAAAATCGTCGGATTCAACCGTCTGCACTCGACCCTCATCATCATATTTTGGAATTCCTAAACCATTTTTTACTGCTATCTTTTCTTTAGATAAAATCGCCGTCCCGCTATAGCCAGGACGCTCGGCGGGATGCCAGTATTCTTCATAACCACCAAAATCAAAATCGGTTTTAAGTCGGGCATCATCACTAATTTTAATTTCCTGCAAACCTAAAACGTCCGGCTGTTCCTGTTTTAAAAAATCAGCAAAACCATGGCCAACACAGGCTCTAATGCCGTTCACATTCCAAGAGATAAGCTTCATAAGGGCATTTTACTTAAAGCGAGCCAAAACTGCAAAATCTTTTTTTAGCGTGTCTTTCAGTGATTGGTTGTAAATCGCCGCCGCCGGATGGTAGAGAGGCACGATAACAATCGGTCCATATTTTTCTTTGGTCTCGATGATTCGCCCATGCATATCGGTAATCGTGCCACTCGGTAAAAAATATTTATTCAACAAATAAGTCATCGAAAAACGACCGAGAGTGGCAATCACTCGTGGTTGTAAAATCTGAATCTGTTCATCCAGCCACGGCGCGTAATAAGCAATTTCTTCCGGCAAAGGATCGCGATTTTCCGGCGGACGATCTTTGACAATGTTAGTGATATAGACTTCTTCGCGTTTCAAACCAACACCAGCCAAAAGTTCATCCAAAATTTTTCCCGCTGCCCCGCAAAAGGGCCGGCCGGTCAGCGCTTCATTTTTCCCTGGGGCTTCGCCGATAAACATAATCTTAGACATATGACTACCCTCGCCGATCACCGGCCAATATTTATTGGCCTGACGATAGTCAAAAAGGGGCGCATCTTTCGCGGAGAGAAGCGCCTGCTTGATACGATACAAAGCTGAAGTTTTAGGATTGGTCAAATCCTTGTCAGTCATAATGATGATTAATTTCTTTTTCTTGAAACGGCCTTTCCACAAACCATAAAATCAAAATCAGTAAGCCAAGCATCGTCGCGACGATGGCCACGTCAACTAAACCAAAACCGCAAGCCAAACCGACTCCGGCGGCCAACCACAAACCAGCGGCCGTGGTCAAACCGGTCAATTTCGAATCTTTGTAGATCACCAAACCGGCGCCAATAAAACCAATACCGACAAGGACTTGCGAGGCCACCCGCAACGGGTCAAAAGTGCCCCAAAAAACTGATTGTTCAATCACTAGTTGCGAGATAACCACAAACAAAGCCGAACCAAGAGAAACCAAGGCGTAAGTGCGCAAGCCGGCCATCTTGCCCGCCACAGTGCGTTCGATACCCAACAAACCACCCAACACCATCGCCAAAATCAAACGGAGGGTAATATTTAAAATAGTGAGCTCTATCATAAAGACAATTATAAGGTTAATTTATGACAAAGCAAATGCCCCACCTCGCGAGGTGGGGCATTTGGAGCTGAAAAAATTTACTCAGCTGGGGCAACAGGAACTTCAGTCGCAGCTGGAACAGTAGCGCCAGCTTCAGGGGCCACAGGAGCAGTAGGAACGGTCGGCTCCTCAACCGGAGCGACGGCACCCTTGTTGGAGTACCAGACAACGCCGGCGATGATCAAGATGATCACAATGGCAACGATGATGTAATTCTTCATATTTTTCACCTATAGGTTTTTGAAGTCGACCTTTTCAACGAAAAGTTGTAATTTTATCTTATCGTTTTTAGGGCTTAAACGCAAGTCTTTTCAAAATGTGGACAACTTTACCCTGTTAAGTAAGATTTGACCTTACTAAAAACATTTTAACTGTATATCTCAAGACGAGATCAGGAGTATTTTAAATTTTGTGATAATCTTGTCAAATCCAAACTATAAATTTTGCAAAATTTATAGTTTTACTTAACGGGGTGAAGGCCATTAATTCATCACCCCCCAAGATATCCCCTCTTTACTATCAACCACAAAAGTCATGGGCACCCCCTCGATCTTTTCCATGGCGCGCTTAATAACCTTTTTTGCTTCAGCCAATTTTTCCTTTTTAACCTCAAAGAGCAGTTCATCATGAATCTGAAGGAGGAGGAGAACATCTTGGTCCAAACCGACCCGTTTCAAATCTTGAGCAACCTCAATCATGGCTTTTTTGATAATATCGGCAGCAGTGCCCTGCAGGGGCGCATTCATCGCCATGCGTTCCGCTTGGGCACGCACATACGGCAAACGCGATTGCAAACCAGCAAAATAACGCCGACGGCCAAACCAGGTGGTGGTAAAACCAGTCTGATGGGCTTGTTTAATCACATTATCAAAATAATTTTTAATAGTCGGAAAAGCGATAAAATATTGATCATAGAATTTTTGAGCTTCTTCTCGTGTCCCACCTAGATTTTGACGTAAGGCGTTGACCCCCATGCCATAAATAATGCCAAAATTAATCACTTTGGCTCGACGACGCATATCTTTAGTCACCTCATCAATCGACACACCAAAAACTCGCGAAGCGACACTAGTATGAATATCTTGACCATCGGCAAAAACTTTTTGCAGGTCTTGATCATCAGACAAAAGAGCCAGGACTCGCATTTCGATTTGCGAATAATCAAAACTCAACAATTCATAGCCGGGCGAAGCTATAAAAGCTTGCCGGATTTTTTGACCCCAATCACCTTTGACCGGAATATTTTGCAGATTGGGATTGTTGGATGACATCCGGCCCGTCGTCGTCCCCGCCTGATTTAAAGTGGTATGCAAACGGCTGTGGCCATCGAGCATCGTTGGCAAATTGTCGACATAAGTTGAAAGCAGTTTTTGCCGTTCACGATAATCAAGAATTAGTGGAATAATCGGATGAGCCTCGGCGATTTTTTGCAATTCCGATTCGCGGGTCGAGAGTGATCCACCCGCCGTTTTGCGCAAACCCTTGAGTGAAATTTTTAATTCAGTGAACAGAACTTCACCCAATTGTTTCGGTGAATTTAAATTAAAATCATGACCGACGATCGTAAAAATCTGCTGGCTGATATCGGCCAATTCGCGATGCAATTCTACCGACAATTTAGCTAAAAACTTTTTATCCACCAAGATTCCTCGCTTTTGCGCTTGGTCAATAATCGGCAACAATGGTAATTCAATTTCTTCATAAATTTTTGCCAAATCCTGATCGTGTAATTTCGCCATAATTTTGGCTTGAGCTTCGGCCAAGTCGCTAGTGCCGGCAAAAGTTTGAATTTCTTCCAAGCCGGCATTGGTTAAATTGGAATCAATCAACCACAAAGCTAGACCAATTTTTTTGATGACCGAAATATCAACCGCTTCGACTTCAGTTTCGGCAATTTTTTTGTCTTCATTCGCCGGCGTATCCTCGCCGGCGGTTTGATCCAAGACAGTTCGCAGACGAGCCAAGAGTGATTTGAATTCTAACTCCCTAAAAATCGCTTCGGTTTTAGCCAAGTCAACCGTCTCTCGCCATTTTTCTACTGGCAGGGAAAATTTGACCGGCACGTCGCGCCGAATAGTGGCCAAAGTTTTAGAAAAAATCGCTTCTTCCTCACCTTCTTTTAACAAACCGACAATTCGCGCCTTGATCCCAACTTTTAAAAACTGCGACTCGTCTTTTTTTAACTGCTGATAAATTTTTTCGATCGGACCAAAATTTTTAATTAAATCACTAGCAGTTTTTTCACCAATACCAGCGATGCCAATAATGTTATCGGACGGATCGCCACGCAAACCTTTGTAGTCCGGCAAGAGTTCTGGCCCGAAACCAAAACGCTCCGCCACCATTTTTTGATTATAAATAACAGTATCGTTGATTCCCTTTTTTAAAGTAAAAACCACCACCTTGTCTTTTTCGATCAATTGCAAAGTATCCATATCGCCCGAAGCGATAATCACTTGCAGGTCAGGAATAGTTTTCGTCTGTTCGACAATGGTGCCAATCAAATCATCAGCTTCAAAACCGGCCAATTCAAAAACCGGGATATCGAGCGCCCGAAAAATATCTTTAGACCGATCAATTTGCGCCACCAAAGAATCTTCCGCTTTGGGTCGTTGAGCTTTATAAGCCTCATAAACTTGTTTGCGAAAAGTCGGCTCCGGCCGATCATAACAAGCCACCATAAAATCCGGTTTCAACTCACCAATAATGCGAATAAGAATAGCCGTCAAACCATAGAGACCGCCGGTCGGCTCGCCCTTGCTCGAAGAAAAATCTGGCAAAGCATGGTAACCTCGATGCAAAATAGCATGAGCGTCAAAGATGACTAATTTATTTTTATATTTTTCTTTAGCCATTTAACCTTAATTTTTCTTTCATTTTCAGTAAGATGAAAAAATTCGATTAACTTAGCTTGTTTGAAAATTTCCTCACCCACCTGCTCTGGCCATTCTACCACGATTAAGTTTTGCGGTTCAGTGACCAAATCAGCCCAATCAAGCGTCAGTAAATCTTCGGCGCATTGGAGGCGATAAAAATCAAAATGAATCAATTGCTTGAAACCGAATTTTTCGGCGCACTTTGGCGCAATATGATATTTTTTAGCAATCACAAAAGTCGGACTGGCCAGATGATGTTTGATCCCTAACTCATGAGCCAAGCCTTGAGTAAAAGCAGTTTTACCAGCACCCAAATCACCTTGGAGCGCTAAAATTGTCGCCTGTTTAGATTCCGGTTTTAATTGTGCCAAAACTTGTTTGGCAAATTTTTTTGTTTCTTCGGCAGAATGAGAAATGAAGAGCATATTAATAAGATTTTTTAGCTTAAATTTTTGAGAAACTTTCTCTTGAAAAATTTAAGCTAAAAAATCTTCCTGTAATTTACCTTATTTTTAGACAAAAAGAAAAGCCCCGCCCTAACTGTTATAATTAGGACGGGACAAAATGAACTCTCTGACCTCTCGCTAGCGGTAGCGAGAGGTGGACGACTGGCGAACTGTCGTCCCATTCGGCCC
>Ga0209210_1002258_pt1 | contig 14333 bp, 14 predicted proteins | sample RifGroA1_FD_183991 | JGI IMG/M metagenome (GOLD analysis project Ga0209210, IMG submission 183991) | Contaminated groundwater microbial communities from Rifle, Colorado, USA - Rifle Groundwater A1 (SPAdes) (version 2) | ecosystem: Environmental > Aquatic > Deep subsurface > Groundwater >...
CTTAAAATAAATTTACCTTTTCCTTTCTTGGCCAACAGAAAATTGTAAAGCGCAGTCCTGATATTGCCTATGTGAGGAATCCCAGTCGGCGAAGGTGCATAGCGGACAACTACATCTTGCATTTAAATAATAATTGACGCTCTTTGCAGGTCAGGTTAAAATTGTACCATCGGATAGTTTTCTACTCAATATAATTTTGTCTCTTTTGAATTCCAATGGCAACTTTAACCGAAACCTCAGAAATTTCTAAAAAAACCTTCATTGGCGCAACTATCGTCGTTGGATTGATTTTTCTTTCAATTCTGACGTTTCGGTTCGGATTAACCCTTAAAAACATGCTGTTCCCCCTTCCTCCGCCTGCCTCAACAGTTGCATTTGGCAAAATTCCCAAACTTGATATCTCAGAAGGGATTAAGCCTCCTGCGAAAATTGACTATAAAGTCGAGACAATCTCAGGGGAACTTCCCAAGTTGGCCCACGAGATAAAAGTTTTTAAGATCGATCCTTTAAGACCGTCGTTTGGCGATTTAGAAAAAACAAAAGTGAAAGTTGTCAATGCAGATTATACAAAAGAACCGGAATCAGTAACAGAAAGAACAGCAACATTCCGCAATGAACGAAATCCGGATTTCGTTCTGACAATAAATATCACTTCGGGGAATTTTGTGATGGGAAGCAATTATTTAAATAAACCGGAACTTTTAACTATAAGACCTTCTACCATTGAAGAAGCGACAGATACAGCAAGGGATTTTTTTCAAAAATTGAGGATTAATTTTTCTTCACTCAATCAAAAAGAGCCCAAAAACCAGCTTTTAAAATTTGAACATGGTACTTTGGATGAAGCGGTTTCCCTCTCTTCCGCAAATTTTGTCAAGGTTCTTTTCTTAAGACAGCCGATTGATGAGATTAAGGTTATCAACCCAAGGCTTGACATGACTCCTGCATGGGCATTGGTCTCAAAAAGAGAAATAGTCGAAGCAAAAGTTGCCATGCTGGATATTAAAAAGCATAAGTTTTCCACTTACCCGCTCATGGATGTAACCAAAGCATTCGAGAAGTTAAAAAATGGTAAAGGGGCATTCAACAAAGAAATTGAAGGAACGGTTTTTCCCGTAAGAGATGTCGAGATTGTTTATCTGGAAGGTGAAAATTACCAAGAGTATCTTCAGCCTGTTTACCTGTTTAAAAGTGATAATAATTTAGCGGCTTATGTGCCGGCTGTGGGTGAGAATTGGATAAGCGGCAGCGAGACGGATTAAATCATTGCCAATTATGATTGGCAAATGCCCATTCAATTAACTTTTTAGAATCTTCAAACCTATTCTGTGAATCCAAAACCACTACTATAATAGTATTTCCCGTCCTTGTTGCTTTGGTTAATAAAATTTCTCCGGCTGCCTCTGTATGGCCGGTTTTAACACCCTCTACTCCGTCAACCTCACCCAATAGCTTATTAATATTTTCGACATAGTAAGTTTTTATACCGGAAACATCCGTCAAAACAATTGTTTTGGTGGCAACAATTTTTGAAATTAAAGGATTGGCGACTGCATCTTTGGCAAGTTTTGAAAGATCCGCGGCTGTTGAGTAATTATAATCGCTGTCAAAACCTGCAGGATTATCAAAGTGGGTGTTTGCCATTTCCAGTGTTTGGGCTCTTTCGTTCATAAGATCAATAAACGCATCATACGAATCTGCGCATGATACTGCCAAGACATACGCCGCATCGTTTCCGGAAGCCATCAGCAAGCCATAAAGGAGAGTCTCTACCGTTACCTGGTCACCGGATGCCAAACCCATCTGTGTCCCGTTGGTATTTAACATACCCACAGTGATAATGTTTTCAGACGAACACTTTTCAAGAGCAACCAGTGCTGTCATCAGTTTTGTGGTCGAAGCTGAAAGATGGCGAAAATTGGAATTTTTTTCAAACATAACATTACCTCCTTTGGCATCGACTACGATTGCCGATTTTGCAGAAACAAACGGGGCTTTTTGAAATCCTTCATTGGGAATAGGCGCAGAGTTTGATGATGCAACAATGCTTGCAAGCCTATTTTGTTTTTGTTTTGTGAACAAATTTGCGGCAAAAGAAGATTTGGAAAGAACGATTACCAAAATCTGCAAAATAACGATAAAAGCAATCAGGGAAAAACGAGCGTACATCATCGCTTTTTGATCCCAAGATCCGCGATAATTGTATCGTCAACCTCAGACGGCGCATCCATCACCGAAGTTTGCCCTGAACCGGAAGTTGGAAATGCAATAACTTCTCTGATACTCTTTTCGCCTGCCAAAACTGCGCAAAACCTGTCAAAACCGAGGGCAATCCCGCCGTGCGTGGGGGCTCCATATTCGTAGGCTTCAAGTAAATGGCCAAAATCGGAATCTATTTTTTTGTCGCTGTAGCCCATTGCGGTAAAAACCTGTCTTTGGATTTGCGGATTTGTAATGCGGATGCTACCGCTTCCAATTTCCTCGCCGTTTAATACAAGATCGTACTGGTAAGATTCAATTTTATCTAGATTCGCAAGCTTCATCAAATCATCAACAAATTTCTCTTTTGGTGCCGTGAAAGGATTATGCGAAAAAGTGTAGCGTTTTTCTTTTTCGTCATACTCCAAAAGCGGAAAGTCGACAACCCAAGCAAAAGCCAGTGTATCTTTATCTTTTTTTTCGCGCATATCGAATTTATCCTGTTTGAATTTTTCCATTGTTTCTTTATATGTAAAAACCGGGAACGGCTTTTTGTAAATTTTTTTCTTCATGCCTTCGGTAACAAAAGTGGCCAGCCCTTCCACAGCCTTTAAAATATCTTCTCTGTTAACGTAAGCCGCCTCTATGTCTATCTGCGTGTGTTCAAACTGCCGGTCTGCCCTTAAATCCTCATCCCGAAATGCCCGCGCAAACTGGAAATATTTTTCAAAGCCTGAAAGCATTAAAAGCTGTTTATACTGCTGGGGTGCCTGTGCCAAAGCGTAAAATTTACCTAAATGAAGTCTTGAAGGAACCAAAAAATCCCGCGCACCTTCCGGTGTTGTCTTGGAAAGATAAGGAGTTTCAACCTCAACAAACCCTTCCTTATTTAAATATTCTCTGGCCAAAATTGCGGCCTTAGCCCGAAGTCTCAAATTCTTCTGAAGGCGCGCTCTTCTCAGATCCAAAAAACGCCATCTTAACCTAAGCGCCTCCTCGATGTCGTAGCCGTCGCCGTCAGTCGGAATCGGCGCCGGTTTTGCTTTTGAGATGACTTTTGCCCCTTCAACCGCAACCTCAACTGTGCCGGTTTCCAAATTTTCGTTGACAAGCTCTTTGGGTCTTTTTTTAACAATGCCCTCAATTTCCAAAAAATCGCCCTCCAAAAGATCAATTTTTTGTTTTAAAACGCACTGAATCGGTCCTGTTTCGTCGACAAGATCAACAAATGTAATTTTCCCATGGTCGCGGATAGTCTGAATTCTTCCCAGCATCCTGACTTTTTTATCAACGAGCTTTGTGGAATCTTTGACAAGCGTGCGATCCATGAACTAAATTCTAAACCAAATAGCTTGACAGGTAAAGATAAACCTGTTTAAAATTTTCACAATGACCTTAAATTGTACAAGGCTATCTCTCCTTAATCTACATCTCTTGCTTGACAAGAGGCGCGGGGAGGTAGTGTTTTAGGTAAGAACTTAAAACATAATCAAAAATCTACCTCCCAAACCGGAGGTTTTTTTATGCTTTAAGATCGTCAAAGGAGGTGATTATAAATGGCTGGAGAACGTGAGAATGACGCAAAACCTGAAAATGAAGATGGTGTACGCGCGAATATCGACAGCTTTGCATGGCTGATGAAGAATATCGCCGCAACCGGAAAAAAAGGCCAACGTTTCGCCAGAGACATAATGAACCATATTGCATACACTGTAGAACAAAGTCTTTCGCATGAAGATCGTGAAATTGTCGAACGGATCAGACGAAAAAGAGAAATGATGAATGCTTAGGATGAAAGATTAAGATCCTTTATCTTAAGTTGGATGGCTCCGTTGCCGTTGTAGCGGTCTTCAGAAATTGTATAGACAAGGTCAACCAGATATCCCGGCCGCAACAGCGCGTGTTTTTCGCCCATCCTAAAGGCGATTGCCGAAAAGCCATCTAATTGAAGCTTGAGATGCTCGGAAAGCGAACCAACCGTTCTTATATCCTCAACCTGCATACTCCTTGTCAAAAAAACCGGCTCTGGGTTTGCGACTCCAAACGGCGCAAACATCTCGATTATTTGTAATGTCTCGCTACAAATGTCCTCTTTTTCCAGTTCGCACTCTACAGAAATATTTTGAATCAAAAGGTCATCTGTGATTCTTTCCCTTCCGAAATCCTTAATTTTTTGGGAAAAAGCCTCAATGTGTTCGGTTTTGATTGAAAACCCAGCTGCCATTGGATGGCCTCCCCCGTCTATTAAATACTCGCTTGAAAATCTAATCGCCTCAACGATATTAAATCCGGCGATTGAACGGGCTGATCCTTTGGAAACGGTCTCTCTTCTGGAAATAACAATAATCGGCTTCTTAAAATTTTCAACCAGCCGGGAAGCCACCAGTCCGATTATCCCTTCGTGCCACTCGTCATGGACAATTACACCAACTGCATCTTCTTCATTTACCATACCAAACGCCGTCTCAATTGCTTTGGCGGTTAAGGTCTGACGCCTGTTATTGGTTTTGGAAAGAAGACTTGCCAGTTCTTGTGCTTGTCTTTCACCTCTTGCACATAAAAGCCTTAAGGAATCCATACCGTTTTCAATCCGGCCCATAGCGTTAATCCTCGGTGCCAGAATAAAACCAATTTCATAAGTGCCGACTTTGCTGTTGATACCGCTTGCTTTAATCAAAGCTTTTATTCCGGGTCTTTTGCTTTTTGCAATTTTTTCAAGGCCGATTTTGACAATTGCTCTGTTTGCACCCACCAAAGGCACCAAGTCTGCAATAGTGGCGATTGCCGCCAACTCTAACCTGTTGGCAACCTTATCCGAAAATTCCCTTTTGAGTTTCTGGACTAATTGCCAGCAAAGCCGCCAGGCAACGCCTGCTCCGCACATTTCTGTTGTATGGACAATTGCATACGCTTTCGGCAGTTTTTTGGGTAAAAGATGGTGATCGGTGATTACAACATCGATCCCCAGTTTTTTTGCAAAATCAACTTGCTTTGTTGCGGTTACCCCATGGTCAACGGTAACAATAAGCTTGATCCCCCTTTTGGCAAGTTCAGAAATGGCATCTGTCGAAAGTCCATATCCTTCTTTCACTCTGTCTGGAACATAAGGCATGACATCTGCCCCCAAATCATGCAAGGTTTCCCAAACAATCGCCGTTGCGCAGATACCGTCGGCATCATAGTCGGAATAGACGATGATTTTTTCGCCTGTCTTGATTGCCTTATCGATCCTTGCTATCACCTTCTCAATATCGCTAACCTTAACCGACAAAATTTGTTCGAATTTTGGGTTTAAAAACTCATCCAGAGCTTTTTTTGCCGTAAGTCCCCTGTTTTTGGCAAGCTGTATTAAAAGCCAGTTTTTAGTGTTTTTGGGAGGATGAGAAATAACCTTCCAATCAAAAACATTCACAAAATCATTGTATATCACACTTTATCCCTTAGCCATATGATATATTCTAGGTATGAAAACAGGAAAGATTATTTCTTCAGATATTGAAAAAATCACCAAAAAACTGACAAATTCGGGCTTTGAGACTGCCATAGTCGGCGGGGCCGTACGTCAAATCCTTGAAGACCAAAAAGTAACCGATTGGGACTTAACGACAAACGCCAAACCGGAAGAAATTCAAAAGCTTTTTGAAAAATCCTTCTACAACAACCGCTTCGGAACGGTCGGCGTACCTATTCCAGACGGCCAGATTGTCCAGATCACAACATACAGGACAGAAGAAAAATACACAGATAAGCGCCATCCCGATGTCATCGTTTGGGGCAAAAACCTGGAAGAAGACTTAAAAAGACGCGACTTTACCATTAATGCGATGGCACTCCGTCTGCCAAAGGCAGACGGGAATTTCGAATTTCGAAGTTCGAATTTCGAAGTTATAGATCCGTTTGATGGGCAAAAAGACTTTAAAGATAAAATAATCAGAGCCGTTGGCGAACCCGACAAAAGATTTACAGAAGATGCTTTGAGGCTTTTGCGGGCAGTTAGGTTTGCAACGGTTCTTAACTTTTCAATTGAGGAAAAAACGCAAAAAGCAATCAAAAAAAATGCAGATCTTCTTTCCGAAATATCCGGAGAAAGAATAAGGGACGAGTTTTTTAAAATCATCGAAAGTGATAATGCGGCAAACGGTTTTTTAATGCTCAAAGATCTCGGGCTTCTTGCAATTATTTTGCCGGAGCTTGATGTCTGTTTCGCAGTTGATCAAAAAAGCCCCAAAAGGCATCATATTTTCGACGTCGGCACCCACTGTGTACTTAGCCTGAAAAACTGCCCTTCAAAAGACACAACTGTCAGGTTTGCGACGCTTTTGCATGACATCGGCAAAGCAAAAGTGGCCAATGTGACGGAAGAAGGAGTACGCACTTTTTATAACCATGAGGTAACCGGAGGAATTGCGGCTTTAAAAATCGCCAAACGCCTGCATCTTAAAAAAGAAGACAAGGATAAACTTTTTAAACTGGTGCGCTTCCACCAATTCACAGTTGATGAAAAGCAGACGGACAAAGCGCTTCGAAGATTTATCAGAAACATTGGTGTTGAAAATATCGAAGATATGATGGATCTGCGAATCGGCGATAGACTTGGCGGCGGCCTGCAGCAGCCGGAATCCTGGCGCTTAAAGCTGTTCCGTCAGAGACTCAAAGAAGTCTTAACGAAACCTTTCACCGTTGCCGATCTTAAAATCGATGGAAATGACGTGATGAAGGTTTTAGGAATCAAACCAGGTCCTGAAGTTGGCAGAATACTAAATGAGCTTTTTGAAGAAGTCGCCGACGATAACACCAAAAATACTAAAGAATATCTTTTAAAAAGACTGGCAGTCTTTAAAACCAACTAGGTCCAATGAGGACGGACCTCGTTTTAATTTCGCTTGAGCCTAAATTTCCGTCCTGTCAGATTCTGCCAGACGATGAGAAGCGGGGCGGCGTTGAAAATTGAGGAGTATGTCCCCGAAATTATGCCGATAAGAAGCGCCAAAACAAAAGTTTTGATCGACTCTCCTCCAAAAAGAAATAGCGCCAACAAAACAAAAACTGCGGTTAAAGATGTGTTTAAGGATCTTGAGAAAGTCTGTAAAATCGAATGGTTGACTACATTTTCGAAAGGGTAATCATCATATTTTTTCAAATTCTCCCGAATTCTGTCAAAAACCACAATTGTGTCATGGACCGAAAACCCGATTACCGTTAAAGTCGCCGTGATAAATAGCGCATCGACCTCGATTGCGAAAAAATGGCCGAGAAGCGCAAATACACCAACTAAAAGCAAAACATCATGCAAAAGCGCAATTACAGTACAAATGCCAAAAGCCAAAGACGAAGTTGGCTTGGGAACCTGTCTAAATGCCCATGTTATATAAACAACAATGGCAGCGATTGCCACAAGAACGGCAATAATTGCTTTTTGCGCTAACTCTTTGGATATTGTCGGGCCGACCGTTTCCAAACGGACATCCTCGCTTGGACCAAAATTCTCATCAACGTTTGTTCTCAGACCATTGAGCGTTTCTTCGTCTGTGGTTTTGAGTCTAATCAAATAGGTATCGCCCGAAGTCTGGGCAACCTGAGCAACTTCTGCTCCTTGCCCGCTTAAAAACTCCTGAATTATCAGGGAATCAATACTCTCTGCAACTTTTACTTCCCATAAAGTTCCGCCTGCAAAATCTATTCCGACTTTCAAGCCCCACATAAAAAGCGCAAAAATTCCCGGGATAATAATTATCAAGGAAAATGCAAAAAATAAATTTTTATACCTGACTATATTCATACTTTGCCCACCCAGAATATTCTAAGCAGTGTCCTTGTTACCAAAATTGCCGAAAACATTGAGACTAAAATTCCGATAGCCAAAGTCAAAGCAAATCCCCGAATCGAGCCTGTACCGAAATTAAAAAGGATCGCGCAGGTAATTAAAGAAGAAACATTGGAATCGCGGATTGATGACCATGCCCTTTCAAATCCTGCAAAAAAGGATTCAAGCTTTTCCTTGCCCCAGCGTCTTTCTTCTTTCATCCGCTCAAAAATTAAAATGTTGGCGTCAACCGCCATACCGATTGAAAGAATAAAGCCGGCGATGCCGGCCAAAGTTAAAGTAACCGGAATCAATTTAAATATCGCAAAAACCAAAGATGTATAAATACAAAGGGCAACTACGGCAAAAAGACCGAGAAACCGATAATACGCGACCATAAAAACCGCAACCGAAACAAGGCCGATTATAGCCGCCAAAATGCTTTTTTGAATCGTCTCCTGACCTATTGTCGGGCCGACCCTGCTTTGGCTTTCGATTTTCAAAGAAACCGGCAAGGCTCCGGCATTAAGCTGAATAGCAAGCCCTCTGGCCTCATCGGAGGTGAATCTACCGGTAATTTGCGCCTTACCGTCGGTGATGACTGCCTGGATTACGGGAGGAGGCCATGATATTGGCTCATCATCCAAAAACATGGCCATTGGTTTCTGAAAATTGTTCTGGGTAATGCTTTCAAGTTTTTTGGCACCCTCACCGTTAAACTCAAGGCTGACAACATAACCGGGATTTTGGGGATCGTTGCTTGGCGCAGCTTGAGCTCGTGTCAGATCGGCACCGGTTAGGCCAGACGCTTCGAAATCTTGAGGCAGGGCTTCTGTTGTTGCTTCTAAAGTAGCCTGTTTGATTGTCCTAAATTCAAGATGGGCAGTTTTTCGAACAGTTGCTAAAGCCTGATCAATATCGTCAATCCCCGGAATTTCAACGATTAATCTGTATTGGTCCTGGGTTTTGGCACTTTGAACGACAGGTTCTGCAACGCCAAGCGAGTTGACCCGATTTTCAACAATTTCTTTGGCGGACTGAAGCGCATTGTCACGGTCATCCGGCGAAACATCGGTCATATCCGCAGAAAGCACAAGCTGTACCCCGCCGGAAAGATCAAGACCAAGTTTCGGCTCCAGATCCCTTTTTAAAAAACCAAGGTTGATTTTTGGATGACTTAATGTTTTTCCAAAAAGCTGGATTTTAGGAATGTCGATGTAGACAGCCAGAGCCGCCATCAAAAAAATAAAGATAAACAAAAATCTTGGATTTTTACCCATTGGTTTTTTGATTATATATCAGCCTTGTGCTACGCACAATCTGATATATGTCGCTCTGCGAATGCAGAGGAAGACATAGCAAAGGGGATTTAAAAAGCGGTATCAGAGTTTAACCATTTCTTCCTCGTCGCCGATCAACATAACTCTCGGCTTTGAAAGAATACTCATAATAAAAGGGTCTCTGCGGTTTTTGCGGAAAGCAAATTCTTCTTCTGTCATCGGCGTAAAATTGACTTCCCTTTCCCGTCTTGCTTCCTCTTCTCTTATAATTGCCCCAAGCTCCGGCAAGACTATGGTGCCGACGACAAAAAGATCAACTTCATTTTGGGCATAGGGCTTGCCTTTGACAAAAGAGCTGGATAACATTGCATATTTTATTTTGCCGAGTTTTGCGCGGTTTGCGATGATTGCTCCGCCCAAACCCACGCTTTTGTTAACGATAGAAAGTAGTTCCGTATAAAAGATATAGTCGCCTTTGACCGAATAGTATCTTCTGTTTGCCCGCCATTCGCTAGCCAGCATCCCTGTTTTTTCAAGCCTTGCCAGCTCTCTTCTTACTGCATTGATTTCTTCCTCCACGCGTCTTACTATTTCTCTGACGTGGTAGCTTTTGCCGGGAATCCCTAAAAAAAGCTCGATAACCTTAACGCGAACTTTGGAAATTAAAATGTCAATCAGCATAAAACCCTTTCAGTTGTTTTTGCAATTTGCTTTTTTAGCCTTGAAATTTAAATAGGTAGGAAGACAGTATTAATAGGCAACATCAACTCCAACCGGAACAGTTTCAATCCACACTAGCCCCCTCACAAGCTCGACTTCCTTGCCTTTTGAATCCAGAAACTTGGTTCTTTCGGTCCTTGAACCCTTAACCCATTTGCCACTAGTTGCCTTGCCGTCTTGAAATATCAGCGCATTCCCAGAACCTACTGTTGTGTAGAGAAGATGGCCGTCCGGATAGCCGTCGTTTGCTTTTCTTTCCGTCTGATACTGGACAATCACGTTTTTGGCAGACAAGTGCTCCTTTGTTAAAGGATCGATCTGCGCTTCCTGGCCGTGATAGCGTCTAAATACGTTTGCCTCTCTATCGTACTTCCAAGTCACAGTGTAATCGGAATACTGGTCCCAGAAAGGAACGGTAATGTCTCCTTGATTCCCCCTGCTTTCCAAAGAAATATCGTCTTTGAATTTCCACTCTACAAAATTATCATCCCATCTTTTGCCGTCTTCATCTTCAGGTCCGAACTTTCGCTCTTCTGCTGCTTCCCAGAGTTTTTTGGTGGTTGAGTGCACGTTGTGCGGCGCAAGCCTGTCCGTTCCGCGCCAGTATGTCGGGAAACCCAGACCAAACTGGTCCATGTCCATGATTCCATAATCCCTGATCTGGCCCAAAGCATTGGCAGGCCCGGGAGTATTGGCCCCTCCTACATGGGCATAAAGAGCATTATATTCCGAAACCCAATCCAAAAAGTAAGTTCTTGCCGATCTTACGGAAGCAATATCGCCGGCATCCTGGCAAAGGAATACTGTCAGGAAACGGGTAATTCCGCCTTCTGCCACTGCTTCATAAATAACGTCTGCACGGGAAAGACCGACAACCGGCCTTGCATCGGTATGGTTTTCGACCATCACCCCAAGCGGTCTTCTCTTACCCCATGTCTCTTCCCTGTTTTTGGTGTACATTGCACCGTTTAGAGGACAAGGTCTGTCTTTGGTACCTTCTTCGTCTCCTGACGTAAGATCGGCAAGACTGCCAAATGGCGTATTAAAATTTATGGGTTTTGCTAAAATTCTGTTAAAAACCATATACGAAAGTCCCGCCGTTAAAATATAAAGGGCAAGAGATCCGGCTATAATTTTGGCAATTTTTTTGTTAATCAAGTTGATTTTTTGCCAAGCTATGCTTGGCGGACAGCTTTTTCAACTACCTCTTTTTCCTCCTTTGAAAAAGGATAATTCGTCGATTTACCGCCGGCGACTGCCTTGGCGTATACTCTGGTTCCGCCTCTTGAATGGAGAGACGATATAACCACTCCATTGTCAACTCCATCTAAAAGAGCCACAGCAAAACTCTGGTCTCCGCCAGTATCTTCAAAAGGGTTGAATCTGACAAGGGCACTTTTAGTAAAGCTTTTTTGCTGGTTCTTTTGAATATCTGCGACTTTTCCAGAAAACTCATGAATGTTTTTGCCAATCAGATTTTGTTTTTCAATTATCCCTTCCAAAATCTGAGTAAGATCCCCGCTTTTTGAGCCTCTTGTAAGATTTTTTAATTTACCGCCAGTTCTAATTATATAAAAACTCAAAAGAGCAAGCCATATGCTACAACCTGCAAGCAAATACTCTGTGGCCCCTAAATTTTGCCACCACATCTTTGAATAAATTTAGTACCCCTTTTTACCATGTACTTTTTTGGTTGTCAATGAGATCAAGATAATCTTATGCTAAAATATACACCAAATGCCGTTTAAAACAAGGAAGCAAAAACTTTCTGCCGCACAAAGAAGATATACGCTGGCCCAAAACATTTTGGTAAATTACAAATCCAGCCCAAAGGATAGCGATTCGCAAAATGGCGTTTCTTTTGAAAAACGTAAGCTGCAAAAAACAAAATTAATTGAAGAAAATTACGCCTATGTAAAGCTTGATCTTTCCAAAACTCTTATTTTTGGAGGCATAATAATTGCAGTTCAGCTCCTTTTATTGTTAAAAATCTGAAGATCTGCAAGATTACTCCATTCAATCCGAACCTGACTGAACTTGACTTGAACTTGAGGCGTGTGCTATGGTTGAACCTAGTTGAGGCTAAATAGCTTCAAATAGCCTTGGCTAATTAAAAAAATTTACTGTCTAAGGAGGTGATAATATATGGCTACAATGTACTGTGTTAAATGCCGCCAAAAGAGAGACGACCCCAACGCACAAAAAGTCACAATGAAAAATGGTAAAGCAGCAATGAAGGGCAAGTGTCCGGTTTGCGGCACCACCATGTTCAAAATTGGTGGCTAATCGAAAACGACAAGGTTAGAAAAAACCCCAGAAGATCAAGATGCATCAAGGGGTTTTTTCTCAAAAGCGTTTATGCACCCTGTAAAACACCCAATATAACTTGCGGAATTTCATAAAGCGCCCTTACTGCTGTTGGCGGTAAAGAATTCAAGCTTGTATAGAGTTTATTAGTATCATTATCCGCCAAGTTTTCTGTTTCAAACTCCCAAACTATTTTTACTACCTTTCCGGTATGAGGATCAAGAAACAATTGATAGCTTGTATAACCGGCATCTTCGTTTGGCGAAAAGTCCGCATTCTCTGAATCCTGAACTGCTTTTAAGGTTTTTCCATCGACAATTACGGCTGCGAGTACTTTATCAAAAACACTCGGGTCCCCTCCCGAAACCATTTCCAGTGTTGCCTGGGTTTTCTCTTGAGTCTTCAAAAAATCGGGATTATAGGTAAATCTTACGGGAACCGCCTCGTTTTGAGGAGTGGTCATTTCCCAAATATACAAAGTGTTGTCAAAAGTATATTTTGCAATGACGATATTGGTGGGGATTCTGACAATTTTTTGGAATTTGTCGGTAAGTTTTTGGTTGATTTTTTCTGCTGTCGGTTTAGTTTTTGTAAAGGCAAAAACAATTGTGGCAGTTATAAAAACCAGAAAAATTACAACGGATGCCCCGATTGCAACAACCCATTTCTTCACAACTTTATTCTACCTTATCAGGCTAGAATTTAATCAATGATCAATCTGAGGTCTATATTGCAAAGCCTCGGCGACCATTCGACAGGTTCGACAAACTCACTGCTATAGCTTCGCTCATGGTCTTGAGGCACTAATTATCGCTAGGTCTGTTTGGTAATTGAGCTTACAAAAAAATTCCAAGTCGCTATACCTAAATATTAAAGCATCATGTTAATGTAGTATTACTTAAGTTAAATTACATTATAATGCAGGATTTTAAAACAAAAGTTTACGAATTAATGCTTTCTAATAGGAGACGTAAAGGTAAGTATCAATACACACTCCCTTCACCTGACTCCTATCCTTATCAATGGCTTTGGGATTCCTGCTTTCATGCTATCATTCTCACCCATTACAATACTGAGGATGCTAAAAAAGAATTATTATCTCTTGTAGCTAAACAATTTACCAATGGAATGATACCTCATATGAATTATTGGCAAGAACCTGAAAAAACGAATTTCCAAAAGGTTGATTGGGGAAAAGAAGATAGTTCATCAATTACTCAGCCACCATTGCTCGCGTATGCAGCCTGGCAGATTTATCAAAAAGATCAAGACTTAGAGTTTTTATCTAACATATATGGTCATATAAAACGTTTTTATGATTACCTCCTAAAAGAGAGAGATCCGAGAGGACATCACCTAGCCAGCATTATTAACCCAGATGAATCTGGAGAGGATAACTCTCCTCGTTTTGATCTTCCTTTGAATCTACCGCCCAAACAAACAATTGAAGAAAATTATAAAAAAAGGCTTGAATTAATTAGTAAAAATCATAAATGTAATTTTGATGCACCATATTGCATGAAAAACTTTTTTTGGGCTAAAGATGTACCATTCAACTCCATTTTAGTTGAAAATTTAAAGATCTTGTCATCTATAGCCGATGAATTAAACTTTGATGAAGAAAGTGAATATTATCATCATCAGGCATCGCTTATAAAGGGGGCGATGAGAAGTTTAATGCTTGAAGACGGAATTTTTTGGTCAACATATGGAAAGGATTATAAAAAAATTAAAGTTAAAACTTGGGCAATTTTTTCCCCTTTATTTGCTAAAGTTGCGACTGATTCGGAAGCGAAGAGTTTAATTAAAAACTATTTCTTAAATCCAGATGAATTTTATCTACCTTTTATCCTTCCAACCACTTCAAAGTCTGACCCAGCTTTTGATCCAAAGGGATTCTGGCGTGGTCCAATTTGGATGTCACTGAACTGGATAGTTTTTAAAGGATTAAAAAATTATGGGTTTCAGATGGAAGCTAAATATCTACTTGATTGTTCTATCAAATTATTAGAAAAATCTGGCTT
>Ga0209210_1002260_pt1 | contig 14324 bp, 21 predicted proteins | sample RifGroA1_FD_183991 | JGI IMG/M metagenome (GOLD analysis project Ga0209210, IMG submission 183991) | Contaminated groundwater microbial communities from Rifle, Colorado, USA - Rifle Groundwater A1 (SPAdes) (version 2) | ecosystem: Environmental > Aquatic > Deep subsurface > Groundwater >...
CTGGCGTGCCTGCATAATACTGCGTTTGGTTGTAATAAATTAACTTCATAGTATATTGTGCACCCGAAACATAGCCGGTTGCATTTACGCCCTTGAACCTAAAAGTTCCATTTCCTTCTGTCAGCACTGAGCCAGCAATCATTTCTACTGGCGGGCCATTTGTCTGCGTTGCGTATCTATATATAGTAACATTTGTGCTATTTACAAAATTAGCAGATTCATTCTTCACTGAGCCTGCATACTGGAAATTAACTGTAAACTGGTTGCTGAGATTTTGGGCTGTGGTTGTTTTGTTCAAAATAACAGTAAAATTGCCCAGCTGACCAGAATCATTTACATTCATGGAGATTAATTGCAGTGTGTCTCCTGCGTTTGCTGCAGTTATGTTGAATAAAAAGCTATGCGAGGATTCATTTGTAAATCTTGTTGCAGTTGGGGTCGCAGGGTATGTCCACGTCGCTGAATTTGATGTATTAGCAAATACCCAGCCAACAAGAGAAGTATCATTAGAACCATTTGGATTTTGCGCAACAGAATATGTTGCACCTGCAGCGAATGTGAACGAGACCTGTGTGATGTTTCTTGGCGCGGTGTTATTTAGTGTACCAGCACCATACGAATAATTATGAATGCCATCAGAATTATTTGTCCACAGCGTTATGTTAAGCCGTATCTGTTCGTTCTGATTTATAAATCCATCAGGAAAACCCGATGCCCAATTCGCAGTGATATTTGTTACGTTCAGCGCGTTCGCTGACGAAATTCCACTCAAAACTAATACAGTTGCAAGCACTATAATCGTTACTAATTTATTGGCCATTGCTTACCTCAAGATTTTTTAAGAAATCAGGGTTTATATATTTTTGTTTTTTTAATCTGGAGTGAAATGACTTGCAAAGATATTTCGAAATGAAAGTTTAAACAAATCGAAATAAATATTTTAAAAATTATTTTTTGGAAATATTTTGTAAAAACTTTTGCATTTCCGCGCCGACAGATTTTTTAAAATTTTCTAGATGTTCTTCTGATGTGCCTGCACTTGCAAGCCTCAAATGCGCAGATGCCATAACTTCTTCGAGGCGCATTGACTGCTCCCATCTTAATCTTTTTTCCAAGTCAGTTACCCTGCCGGTCTTCTGCCTGCGTAATTCTATTCTGGCAAGCTGATCAGTCTGCGTGCAGTGGACTGCAATCCCATAAGCACCATGGTGGCGCGCAGTAACCGCTTCTCTTTCTTCAGGCGAGACAACATCAATTATAAAAACAATCCCGTCTTTTGTTGGTTTCGGATTTCCACTCATGTGCCTGTAAAGAAAATGCAGGACGCCAAGCGGAGCTCCGAAAGTGCCATTCGGCCGTTTAATTCGGAGATGATCTCTTATCTGCGCTTCGGTCAGCCCGTGCCCCTGATTCGCGGCAGGCCAGTATTCCCTTACAACTAGGCCCATTTCATAAACTGCAAAACCATTTTCAGACGCCCAGCCAGCCACAACATTTTTACCGGAGCAGGTTGAGCCTGAAACCATTATTGCAGTCCTATATACCTCATCAGAAACATCAGTCGCCATGCTGGTATTATTTAGTGCATCTTTATAATTATTTATAGTTTATTGGAAACAAATCACTTGAAAGACACTTGAAAAAGCTTAGAAAGATTTATTTAGCCTGCCTGTTTAGCAGATTCATGGCTGAAAAAAATTATCTTGAAACTCTAACTGCAAAAACAAAAAAAAACTATTTGACAATAGCACTTGTTATTGGTGCATTAATTCTCATAGTTATATTTGCAGTGTATTTTTCCGGTGCTGAAAAATCTTCAGTCCCAAGTTCTCAACCCTCTGAGCCAGCAAAACAAACAGAACTGAGAACTGAAAACAGAGAACTAATCACCACTGCATATGCAGCCCCAGCCACAAACCACTTCGGCGTCATTAACGCACAGAAAGATTTCGCTGGAGTAAAAGAGGCAGGCATCACATGGGACCGGGCTTACCCAGGGCCATTCAATTGGGAAAAAGTCGGCTTAGATAAATTTGACTGGAAAACTGCTGATAAATACGTAGAAGCAATCCAGGAACAAAATCTAAATATTCTCGCAACAATCTGGCCATTTAACTCAGCAGACCAGGCAAAATGCTATGCCAGTGAAACCACGCTAGATTATGGCGAACTGGCTGGCCAGCTTGCCACAAAGCGAAGGAAACCCTGCGACATGGATTCTTACAAGTTCTTCGTAAGCGCATTAGTTGAAAGATATGATGGCGATGGGGTGCGGGATATGCCGGGCCTGAAGTATGGAATCAAGCACTGGGAAATTGCATCCGAGCCAGATGTCCAGCTGACTGGCACCGGAAAGATTTTCTTCCAGGGCGAAGGTAAAGACTACGCGGAAATTCTGAAAGCATCATATTCTGCTGTAAAAACTGCGGATTCTTCTGCAAAAGTCCTAAATGGCGCAGTTTCAAAAGATGGTATCGGCTCTGTTTTCTGGAAAGATGTTTTCTACAATGCAAAGGACAGCTTTGACATTGCAAACTACCACTGCGCAGACTGCGATGACAGCGCAAGAATTCAAGAGTTCAGGAATTTCATTTCTCGGGAAGGGATTGACAAGCCGGTATGGCTGACTGACTTTTCAATAATCGGCGCAAGCGACAAAGAGCAGTCCAAATTCGTGTTCACTGCATATCTTACTGCGCTTGGAAAAGGCGCTGACAAGGTCTTTTACGGAAGATGGGCAGAGACACTTGGAGGAAACCTTGCGAAGGCAAACATCATAGAACTGCCAAGCACAAAGAGACCCGCCTTTTTTACATTAAAAGCATTGATTGGGAAATTGGACAATTATTCATCTGTAAAAATAGTTTCAGACGAGCATTATGAATTTAATGTTCCTGGAAAAGCAGTCCACGCGTTCCTGAAATCAACGGACTTGCAGGCTGACCTGCAGGGTGACGTTGTAAAGATGGACTACAACGGTACCATAAAGAATGATAAAATGTATAATATAGCTGGTGCGGATGTGCCAATAGTGCTTGAAAAGGCCTGATTTTTAATTTTGGGCTTTTTTTATTGTGGAGCGCAGGGTTTAAAACCCCGCACTTTAGTGCGCTCCATAATTCAAAAACTCGCCATTTAGGCGAGCATCGCAAAACCACGGGCTTTAGCCCGTGGATAACGTGAATTTGTTTCAAATTCACGGAATGGAAAAATTGCCATGCAATTTTTTCATAGATGCGAGCGGCGAGTTTTTGTTATTTTTTCCAAAACAGCTTTTATTTCTTTTTCGCCAAGGCTTTCATCTATGCTGGGATAAAGAATATGCTCTTCTTTCATATTATGGTCGCCAAGAATTCTGAGCAATTCCTGCTCTGCACCAGTGCTGTCCTGCACAAGGGAAATTCTGCCGTCAATTTCCTTAAGAAAGCTTTTGATTTGCAGATGCTCAAAGCGCATGGCTTCTGTAGGCCCGCCATCCTTCATTCCGGTGCGCTCTTCAAAAAGCGGAAAAAGTATCTCTTCCTCCCAGACAATATGCCTTTTTAAGCCGAACGAAAATTCTGAAAAAAGCTTTTTTGCTTCGGCTGGCCCGCTGTGGCTTGCTTTTTGAAATTCCTTAAAAAGCCCATCAAGCCTGTCATGGTCTGCGCTCATGAAATCAAAAATCGTTTGCATTTTACTCCTGATAATACCCTGTATTTCCCAAACTTAGGGCTATTTCAGCTTTCTTTAGCTCTTTTCCTAAATAAGCTATGTGTTGCTTGCCTTTGAACCATTCCAAGCCGTGTTCTTTTTCGTATTTGAAAATCGCGGAGTAAATATCCTGCGCCCGCCTGCCTTTGAAAACTTTCAGGATTTCGTGCTCGTAATTGCAGACAGCAACCTGTATTTCCCAGAATTCGAAATCAACTTTTATTAAAGTATAGCAACCGAAATCATTGTCGTGGTCCTTGTAGTCATCGTATGGCTTGCAGTCTATTATTTCAAAGTCCTTGTGCAGTTTCTTGTCCTTTACCCATGCAGGCCGTTTTGGTGTGTCCATTTTACTACTAAATATCGAAACCTATTAAAAGCGTTGCTTCGCCGTTTGCTGTGTTGATATTGTACTTTTTGGCAAGGAAATCATGAGCTTTTTCTGATGGAGAGGATGACATTACATTTTTCCTGCCTGAATTTTCAAGCTCTGGGAAAGGGACTGCTGGGAAAACCACGCCGTCCTCGGTTTCAAAAACTATATCTCCTGCAGGCCCGCGGAAGTTGGAATTATGCACTGCGCATAAAACAAACTTTCTTTTCAGGCAGGCAAGCACCCCGAGATTGTTCGGCTTTTCCAGCTTTGCGATTTTTTCTCGGTCTTCATTTTCCAGAATATTAATATTTGAAAGGCCTTTGAGTTGCTTTAGGGTTTGGATGGCTTGTGTTGGTTCTTCCATGTTTTGAAGAAAATAGATAAATTAAAAAGAGTTTTGAATAGCCTCGCTCGGATTCGAACCGAGGTCCCAAGGTCCAAAGCCTTGTATCCTTGACCGTTATCCTGCGCCCGAGCTTTGGGCGGTCGAAGACCGTCCGCCTTTCTTTTTGGGTGCCCGGGAGCCTTTTTCTTTCGCGAAAGAAAAAGGGTGCCGCACTGGACGACGAGGCTATATCTATGTACAAGCTATTTTAGTTTTAAAAGTTATCTAACGCGCGGACATGCACAAGTAGCTTTAAAAACCAGCTCCAAACATCCGCATATATCATGCCAACTATAACAATAGGAACGTTATCAAGATGCGCGCCTGTCATGCTAAAAGCTCTGTATGCCCACCAGATTGTGCCACTGGCGCAATTCCAAACAGCAGGACTTGTTGCAAAACTGCACAATGTTATTAGTGAGGAAATTGCGGCAGGCCTTATCGAACGGGGCATCTCAATGCCAAAAGACAAAGTACCTATGCTGGGTGAAGGTTTTTCAAAATTAGCTGAATATAATCGCGCGCTTGATGCCTGCTGCTTCTTTGCAGATTCCAGCCTTGCCGACGCACTGTGGGCTTGGAAATCACATCTAAGCCCTTTCCGGCAGAACATCCTGCAGAGCAGTGAATATTTTTCAAACATGGAGGCGCTATCTGGAGATTATGCTATCTTGGGTGCTGGCGCATTCATTAAAGAAAATCTTGCGTTAGAGATGCCAACGAACACTGCAGAGAAGCTTGCGGGCCATCTCAAGGTCGCTGCAGAAATAAAAGCAGAGCTCAGACTGCGGCCCGCGCATGATGCGCTGGCCAAGCTGGCAGAAAATGCAAGCTATGTTCTTGAGGCATATAGAAAAACTTTGGAATTCAGAGAAGATTTCCGCAGGCAAATACAATTCACAGCAGAGGCATACGGAGTTACATCGCACATCGGAAGAACAATGGTTTACTTCCTTAATGCACCATTGAACAGCCATTAACGCGCATCACAAACATTATAAACTTCTTAATGCACATAAAGGCATGGCCGCAAAACCAAATCTTCCGGAAATTCTAGCAGTCCTGTTCATAGCGATAGTTTTATTCACCGCAGTAAAGGAGGCAATGCCTTATGCAACACTGAAGGAAGGAAAGATAATTCCAGTCAGCGATTCATGCTATGATTCTGATGGCGGAGAATTTACAGACATAGCTGGCACGTGCTCTTATGTCCGCGGAAATTTTACAGACTACTGTAACGCGCGCGGGCGGATAGTTGAATATATCTGCGTCCCGAATGATACTTGTTCGCACAGAGCGCAGTCCTGCAGGCTTGGCGAGATGTGCGTCGATGGTGCGTGCGTTGTAAAGTAGTGACGCAATCTTTTTATATCGCCGTTTTTAGTAAGTAGCAAGGGAGGATGGCTATGAAATTTAATACAAATTTAGCAATAGCATTAGTAGCATTAGCAGTTGTCGGCATATCTTTTGCCAGCAGTGCAAATACTGGTTTTGGAGTAATCAACAGTTACGGCGTAGAAATAAATCCAGCTAATGTTGCCTGCGCAGATACAGATGGGTCTAATGCAAATACATTAGGCGCGTGTTCAGACAGCAGTGGAAAAACATTAACTGACACATGCGGAGATTACGGCCCATATGTAAGCGAAGCATTCTGTTCCGCAAGCAACAAGTGCGCGACAAAAATGATACTTTGCGATTCAGACAAGCTGTGCAAAAACGGCGTTTGCGTAGTTGTTTAATTCTTTTTTGATATTTTATTTATATTTATTTTATTGGTTCTGCTAGCCATTCAACTTCTAAGTCTAAGGCTTTGCAAATAATTTCTAATCTATTCCTGTGCGGAACATACCTATATACTTCGCACTGATTTATAATAGAAGCTGCCAAATTAACTGTTCTTGCAAATCCTCGCTGTGAAAGCCCTTTGCTAAGCCTTTCTGCCAGCAGAATATCTCCAACATATGCTAATCTCAAATAACTGTAATCTATTGGTTTTCTAAAATGCCTTTTGCCTTCGCCAAACAATGGAGTGCTATCTGCATTCAATCTGTGGATTAATGCTGGAATTAATTCAAGCTTTTTTGCAACATCATATACAGTGCCGAAATTAAACGGTATATTATTTCCCCTGCGCACCAAGAAGTCGCGATACCACCGCCTGCTAGCGCCCAAGCTCTTTGAAAAAGCCTGCGGACTGGTAAACCCTCTCTGCCGCATTATTTCTTCCAGCCTTTGTTCTGCTGTCGCATATGCCATGCGCAGAACACCTTTGGTATATTTTTAAGGCTTTGCCACGCAAATTTAATATTTAATATTGTGTAAAAAAAATCAGATATTCGCAATTTTCATGCAGTTCTTCTGGCTCATAAATCCGGGCCCGCCACCACAGCACATTGATTTGTTGTCCAGAGGATTGCTTTTTCCGCTGACTTCACGGCTGTCGCACATGCCATCACTATCAGAGTCCCATGCGTGCGGATTTGTGCCAAGTTTTGCTTCCATGCTATTTGTAAGCCCATCTTTATCAGAATCAACAGTATTTGTGGCGTAAAACAGCCCGCTTATTATAATTGCAGCAATTATTCCAGTGGCGATTGATACTTTGAAGTTGTCCATTTTAATTCGCTTATTTGCGCGAATATATAAATTAGCTTGGACATAAATATAAAATATATGTCCGAAATGCTTATATCCTTTTAGCGCAGATTGTTTGCATGTCGCTAAATCCCTTTAACAAAGAGCTTTTAGAATTTTTGTACGCGCTGACACTGCAAAAAAGAATCTTGACCGCAAAACAGGCAGGCCCGCTGGCAGGCGTGTCTGACAGGACAGCAAGAAGGTGGTTTTCTTTTCTCAGGAAGCAATGTTTTGATTATTATAATTATATTGACAGCCGGAGCATTGGCCTTGAATACCACGAAGTGCTTTTATTTAATGTAAAAAATGAGCAGATTTACAGCATAATCCCGCACAGAACATACCTTATGAAATGCATTGATTTGGCTGGCCTGAAACCATTCACGCAGATATCGTACTGGATTCCAAAAGAATCCATGGCAGAATTTGAGATGTTCTGGCGGGCGGTTGAAAAGACAGGGCTTGCCTCATGCAAAGTCATGCATCTCGAGCCGAGAGCAATATATTATTCGCCATTTCACAAAACCCTGTCTTCAGCAGGAATTAATCACGATTACGCGGATGCAGATTATGGTTTTTTTTCAAAAATACTGGCAGACAGAAAAGAAAAACAGGTATTTGAACCTTTGCTGATTCCGCTAATATTTGAATCATTTCTTGAGAACTGGAATGCGCGCATTATTTGGTTCAACATAAAACAAAAAATAAAAGGTAAGGAAAAGGCATATTTTGGCAGGCAATCTGATGCGCCAGATGAAATAAAAATAAATATAATCAGAGAAAAGCTGAATTACCTATGCGATAATTATGAAAAATTCATAAGGCAGGCAGATATAGATTACGCTCCATTTAATTCTGACGGTTTTATTACGGTTTTGCTGTATTTCAAATGCAATTCAGATATTGCGAAACTTGCAGAAAAGACTGCATGCCACACAACTAGGCTTTATGTGCGCAAATCTGAAAAGATAACTTCCTTTTATTTTATGACAGATGCGCTTGGTTTTAATAAAATCCTGCTTGATTTGGCTGGGGCTGGCTGCAGCAATATGCACGTTTCAATAAAAAATAGCGGCGCAACTAGCCATTATTACAAAAAGAGAAAGATAAAATTCCCGTACAATGATATTTTTATACCAGAAACATGCGGATGGAAGTTTGAATTAAATAAATACCTGCATGAATTGGAAAAACTAAGCTGATTATTTTATTGGTTCTGCCAGCCATTCAACTTCTAAGTCCATGGCCTTGCAGATGGTTTCTAATCTGTCCCTATGCGGAACATACCTATATGATTCGCACTGATTTATAATCTGAGGCGCCAAATTAACTTTTCTTGCAAGCCCTCGCTGTAAAAGCCCTTTGCTCCGCCTTTCTGCCAGCAGAACATCTCCAATATATGCGAATCTCAAATATCCATAATTTACTGGTTTTCTAAAATGACTTTCGCCTTCGCCGAACAAAGGAGTGCTACCTGCATCTATTTTATGAATTAATGCGGGAATTAAGCCAAGCTTTTCAGCAATACTGCACACAGTGCTGTAAGTAAGCCGTGAATTCTTTGCTCTGCGATATACGAAAGTAAAATACCAACTTGAGCTATGGCCTAAGCTCCTTGAAAAGGCTGGCTGGCTTGTAAATCCCCTCTGCCGCATTATTTCTTCCAGCCTTTGTTCTACTGTCGCATATGCCATGCGCAGAACACCTTTGGTATATTTTTAAGGCTTTGGCTAACTCATCATGCTAGTCTCAATAACTGCGCCAAGAAGTATTAATCCTACAGAAATGCCGAATAAAACCAGCGCATCCTGCAAAGTCCTGTCCTTTTTGTACGCACCGAGCTTATTCGGGTCAAAGCAGATTGAAATCAGCGAGCCTGCAATCGCAGCGCAGAAGAACGCAAGAAATTCAAGGGCTGTATGCGGAACAAATGCTAGAAAGCTTGTAATTTTTCCGAAACTGCCGATGAAAACCCCCAAGACAGAGGCATTCCACGCAATTATCAGCACAGAGCCGGAGCCGTAAATCAGGGACAAGACCAAAACCATCATAACTATTTTCAAATTATTCAGCGCGATTGTCGTGAAAGTGGCCTGCGCGAATGAAAAATATCCGATTAGAGTTGAGAATGGCTGGGAAAGAACTTTTACTTGTTTTGAAAAGAAAAACTGCGATGCTGATGTTGGAAGAATCAGGTACCAGAATAAATAACTTATCGTAACGCCGAGGAAAAATAATCCCATGATTAAAATTAATTTTTTATTTCTCTGCCAGAAAGTCGGCGCATTTACTACGTCAATAATTTTGTTGAGGAAAGCAACGCCTGCAATTGTAATGAACAAAACCCCTGCAAGGCTGGCATCCTCTGGGAAGACAAACAAGCCGATAGAAGTGCCAATCATAGAAATACAGAAGCCAAGGACAACTGCATACAAAGGCTCGCGCCAAACCCATTCTGGCTTTATTATGTTCTCAATCATAGTCATAATACAAAATGACTTAATATAAAACTTAGTTGCGACTAGCTGAGGGTTCTTAGAAAGTTTTAAATAGCCAAACTAGTTTTCAAAAAATCCACGGCCATGGCGAAATATAGAATAAAACATTCAGAGACAGATACGCATATCGTTTACCGAAAATTTACTTATGAACGGCAGAAACAGCTCGGATTAATCGGATTTCTCGCAGTAGTTCTGATGTCTGTGGGAATTTTTCTGTTGATTCCGACACCAGAAGACATTCTTACAATCGGCGCAATTGCAAACTTTCTTGCAGGCCATTACGCTTTGGCAAATGGAAAAAGCATTTTCTACGCATTAATTCTGTACAAAGGCTCTGGCGCGCTGTTGATGTTAATAGCAGTAATTCTTGGCGGAGCTTACATAAAAAACATAATGCTAGCAAAAATAGGAATTAAAAATCAGCGGTGAGTAATAACTGAAACTGCAACATTCTCTGCCAGAACTTCAATATCGAGCAGTTCCTTCTCAACTTTTCTGATTTCAATTTCAATTTTTTTAACTGCTGTTGTCTGCCTGGCCTGCTCGAGTGCAGAACCGCAGTCAGGGCATAAGTATTCAGATTCCAATGCCTCTTCGTGAAGAAATTTCTTATTGCATGCCCTGCATTCAAACTCAAACTGCTTTTCCTCTTCAAGCTGTTTTTTCAGCCTGTCAAGATGCTTCAATTTGGCTACTTTAATCAGGCCTGAAATCCTTTCATAATCAAGGCTCCAAAAGTAAAGATACCACCATTTCTTTTTTTCGTCCTTCTTTTTCTCGTATCTTGTAACGCCTTTTTCCATTAAATCGTAAAGTAGCCTTCGCACAGCGTTAACTTTGACTTTAAGGATTTCAGCTATTTTTTCCTCAGGGATTGCCCTGTGCTTTTCGAGAATATGTATGACATTTTCAGTAGGCTCTTCGATAAAAAGGCCGGATTTCCTTAGCGTAGCCATCACGTCAATTTTGGGAATTGGCGGGAGTTTCTGTACAGGCGCTTTTGGCTGGGCTTTTGGCTTGGCCTGCTTAGAAGCTTTTGAATGGGATTTTTTAGGATTTTTCGGTTTTGTCATGGTTATCTTTCGTTATTACGCTATCTGTTATTCTCTATTGCAGTATATATTTCAGAATACACTTCTATAAAAACATTTCCTAAAAATCAAAGATTTTGATTATGTTTGCGCTATTGAAATATGATAGCGCGGTTTTTTAAAATGCGGATCAAATGCACATTATCAAACTAAGGCTTTCATCAAATACTGCGCGGCAACAAACATGCCATCCACAATCCTTATAAATTACATGGGCTAAAAATAAATATGGAAACTGTAAATCTAAATGCGATCTATGAACTGCTTTCAAAAATGAGCCAAAAACTCGAAGAAATAGATATAGAAGTTCATGAATTAACTGAAAAAGACCGCGAAATCGCGCCAGAATACTTTGAAAAACTAAAAAAAATATCTAAAAACGGCGGGAAAACTTTTTCAAATAAAAAAGATTTTATCGAGCACATAAAAAATCTTTAAAATGGATTATAAAATTTCTGATAATCTATCTGGCATTTTGCAAAAGCTAAAACACAAAGACAAAGTAACACATGATGTGATTATTAAAAAAATTTATGAAATTGTAAATTCGCCCGACATTGATCATTATAAAAATCTAAAATACGATTTAAAAGATTACAAAGAAGTCCATATTCGAAAATCTTTTGTGTTGGTTTTTAAATTTGATATTGCAAATCAATTAATTGAATTTGTTGATTTTGAGCATCACGATGTTATTTTCCCAAGGCGCGCCTAAATCGCTAATTTAATCAGATGCGGCAGTATCACATTCCCAACTAATAATACCAAGCTAGCCACACTAACAAATCCAAAAATCTTCATAGCAGTCTCTTTCTTTTTGATTTTCCTGCTCAGGACAAGCTGGAGCATCCTTCCGCCGTCAATCGGTCCAAGCGGAAGCAGATTCATTATCCCGATTCCGATGTTAAAGACAAAAATCCAGTAAAGCAGGGTTCCGAGTTCAAAAAGCCCGAAATATGGATAGGACTGCCTGAAGTTAATCCCGACAAATGCCTTTCCTTTTGTGTTCGGATTTTCAGCCGCAGAAACTTCATATGTTTTTTCTGCTGTCGAAAGGATTATCTTATCGCCTGGTTTTATTTTTGACATCTCTCTTGCAAAATCAGATGTATATTTTATATCAACATTATTGATTTTGTAAAGGACACTTCCTGCCATGATGCCTGCCATTTCAGCAGGTTGGCCTGCCGCAACATCGTGAATGTAAATGCCGTTTGCGAGGGGCATCAGCGCAAAATTAGTTACGAGCAGAACAATTAACGCAGTAACAAAGTTTGCAAAAACTCCTGCTGAAAAAATCGACAGCTGGACCATTAATTTCTGCCTCTTTAATTTTTTTTCAGGCGGCTCAACAAAAGCGAGAGGGAGGAATGCCATCAGCCCTACGCCTACTGATTTTAATTTTAATTTCCATGCTTCTGACACGACACCGTGCATGCCTTCGTGGACAACTATTACAAAAAACAGCGCAATGATGCCATACCAGAATGGAACAAAGATTGAGCCGGGGATTCTTACGCCGGGTATTACCAAGCTTACGCTGGGCGCTGCAGCAGGCGATGTGAAAATCTTGAAGACTGCAAAAGCGAGATACGCAAAAATCGCAAACATTCCTGCAAAGCCAATCGGAACTGAGGCATAGCCAAACCAGCGCCAGAACTTGGGGCAGAGGCCTGCAATCCACCGCATAACCTTTGTAAATCTCTGAGTCCTGTAAAGAAAGAAAATGCCATATTCCTGTTTTATCTTTTTTCTTTTTATAAATAAGTATAATGCAATCAGTGAATAGAAAATAACAATTGAGATTAAATTGAAATCCATGGCCATGTTTTTAATTTGAAATCATAGTTTAAAAGGATTGCTTTTATTGTTAAATCCAGCCCAACTTTTTGCAGTGGTATGTGCAGGCATTGTAAGCCCAGGCATACACTGCACCAGTAATGTACGCAAACAATATTATTGAAACCAAGCCGACTGCAAAAGAGCCTGCAGTAATATCCTGTGCTGCTGTAATTTTTGTCAAATCAATGCCATGAAACCAACTGCTGAAAAAACTGACAGACTGTGCAGGCCACACTGCAACAATCGCCGCGCATAAGGAATATATGATGCCTGCTGTAAGTCCGAATGCCAGGCCTGTTGGATGTATGTAATGAACAGAATTATTTTTCATTTAGGCAATTATCTTTTGTGCCTTAGTATGGCGCGCTCTTCTTTTTCAACTTTGTGCACTAAGTGTTCCACGTGCTCTTCAATTTTTTCGATTCTTCGGTCTATTATGACAATATATTTCAGACTCCATATAATTCCAATCAGGAGGCCGAATATTGTTGCCCATAATATTATTTCATTCGCATCCATTGCCATTTGGTTCACATGTATTTCTGAAATTTGGCTAATAAAAGCATTAGTGTTCCTTGATTAGTAGTTGCTGATTTGATTAAATTTGTACGTCTTCAGTACTCTATCTTCTGATTACAGCACAGAAATGGTTTTAAGCCTTATCTTTAACGCAGGCACATGACATCAGAACAAGACTTGCAGGCAATTGTGGATGGCTGGAGCGATACTTTAGATCCAAAAGGCCTGCGCGGGCTTTTGACTCAAGAACAAGAAGGTATGTTAAATGCGGTTTATGAATTATGCACTAATCAAAAAAGATACGTTACCGTTGTGCGCGATGTAATGCCGCTGGTCCGCAAGAATATGGGGCTTGACTTAAGTGGAACTGCTAAAGATATTTTAGACAGTTTGTGCAAGAAAATAAACTTAGCAGAAGGGTGCGGCCAAATCCTAAAAATAAATAATAATGGCGTCCACTATGCATTCGCAATGGACGGCTTGGAGATATTTGTCTCGCAAAGAAAAACGTTCTCAAATTTGATCCAGGTTATGTATAAAAAGGTGCAAGAATCTGGCAGGCCTGCCCTGCTGCCGCACATAGCAAATGCGTCCCACATTGGCGACTACGCCACAACATTAGCATACTTAGATTTACTTAGGCATCAGGGTTTGGTAAGCATGAATAAGGACAAAGACGGGTATGCAATGGCATTAACACAACTAGGCAGCGACTTGGGAAAATATCTGACACAAACTAGAAAAGCTGAATGACTATAGTCTTACTATAGTCACGTAACTATTGTAATAAAGTGATTATATTGCGAGTTCATCTTCTCTGATTATTTCCTGCAGGCGAGGGCTGTCTAAATTTAAACTATAACAACCGCCTTGTTCGGCGAACAACGCTGGCACAAATTTGTTTGCAGCCTCAATTATTTTTTCAAGCTTGCCTTTTTTTCGCGGAAATGTATGCCAATGGTTTCAGATATGTATTTGATGGCTATCACAAAGGTTTTATATTAGTTATTAGTTTTGTTTGATTTCCCATGGCAGAACAATATCCAATACTGACACAAGAGCAGGCCAGTACTATCGCGCAGGCTGTCCAGTTGGCACACCGCGGACCGGCATGGCCTGTGGAGCCATCACTGTACATTCCGGCAGAACTTTTTGAAAAAGTAAAAACACAAAAGCTATTGGATTATGCAACAGGCGAACTGCGCAGGCGCCTTGTAATGCTGAATGAAAAAAACAACGGCATCAGTACGCTGGCAGATTTGGTTTTGGACTTGCAT
>Ga0209210_1002264_pt1 | contig 14308 bp, 18 predicted proteins | sample RifGroA1_FD_183991 | JGI IMG/M metagenome (GOLD analysis project Ga0209210, IMG submission 183991) | Contaminated groundwater microbial communities from Rifle, Colorado, USA - Rifle Groundwater A1 (SPAdes) (version 2) | ecosystem: Environmental > Aquatic > Deep subsurface > Groundwater >...
AAGCATAGTTAGCATAAATGTAGTTCCAGATTATTTGTATTTGGGTGATGTTGCAGTAGGTTCAATTTCTAATATAGTAAATGTCAGTATAACAAATACTGGAACAATAAAACCTGCTAAAATTACTGCAGAACTTACAAATAGCAACGATAATGTATTTAATAACCTACAATTAAAGGAAAGTAGTGGCTCATGGAAAGGCATAATGAATTTCACTGCAAATGTTTCATCAACAAAAAGAATTGACATAAGACTTAATTTAGCAGATTTTAATGAAGAATTAGATGACGATATTGTTGGGCATAAAAATATGATAAAGTTTTTGGCAATGGCTGCTTAAAATATGAAATTTAAACCTCTATTCTTTACCTTTTCCATTATCCTTTCTATTATTTTTTTTACTAATTTTAGTTCTGCCGTACAGATAGGTATATCTCCCCCCCAATTAGAATTTAAAGCAAATCTGGGAGAGAAGGTGTGTAAAGAAATGTTCCTCTTCTCTGAACAAAAAGAGAAATTTACGGGGAGCGATACGTGGACTAATTTAGAAGACGACTTTAAAAATATAAAAAAATACAACAAAAATTCTTCTTTTTTTAAGATAAATCTAGAGTATAAAAAAGAATTAACTTTTAAAGAAAAAGCCGATTTAAAAATTTGTATTAGCGGAAATAATCCTGGGGAATATTACGGTGCGATAATTTATAGTACAAATAAAAGTGTTGCGGTTGGTTCATGGATTAATCTAAAGGTTTATGGGAATGATAACTTTAATAAAGATTTTGATAAAAACATAAATGAAAATAATCTTGTAACTGGGAAGATAATAAACCTAGAAGATGTTCTTAAAAATAAAAGTTCTTTGTTGTTTTTAGTTTTTAGTTTTTTTATGTTAATTGTTCTATGTTACATTCTAATTTTACTATTTAAAATAAAAAGGAGAGAGGATTATCAAAATAACTAATTATAGCCCAATTCTATAAACCTAACTTTTCTTGAATTTTCCAACCAATTCAATCAAATCTGTTTGTCCAAGGAATACAGAACGGCAACAATATCTTTCTAAACCAAGTTCATCTAGGACCTTTTTAGCGTTTTCCCCATCAGAAGTCCTTTTTTTAAATTGTTCCCATAAATGTCCTATTGGTTTCCCACATGAAAAACATCTTACTGGAATTATCATAATAATAAACTACTTATATGGTTTTTAAAGTTTTGCTTGCCTTAGCAAGTTACATCAGTTAAATTTAAAAGAATTTGATAGCTCTGTTTATTATGGTAAGAGATAACGTTGTTATACACTTAAACAATGTTGGAAAACATTATGAAATGGGCACTAATATTGTCAAGGCGCTTGATGGAATAAACATTGATGTTGAAAAGGGGGATTTTGTTGCAATTATGGGTCCAAGTGGAAGTGGAAAGAGTACAAGTATGAATCTAGTTGGAAGCTTAGATGTGCCGACTTTTGGTGAGATTTATTTAGATGGGCAAAACATTTCTCATTTAACTGAATCGGAACTAGCTCAAATTCGTGGAAGAAAAATAGGATTTATTTTTCAACAATTTAATCTCATTCCAAATCTTACTGCTAAGGAAAATGTTATGCTTCCAATGTTATTTCAAGGTTTAGATAGAGAAGAAAGAGAAGAAGAAGCTGAAAAGTTGCTTTTATTAGTGGATTTAGGAGATAGAATGGATCACTATCCTAATCAATTATCTGGGGGGCAACAGCAAAGAGTTGCAATAGCAAGAGCACTTTCTAACAACCCCGATGTAATCTTAGCCGATGAGCCTACTGGAAATTTAGATACTTCAACTGGAGAAAAAGTTTTAGATTTCCTAGAAAAATTACACAAAAAAGGCACAACAATCGTTATAGTCACCCATGACCCCAATATTGCAAAAAACCATGCAAAAACAATTTATTCACTATTGGATGGAAAAATTGCTTCTGTCATGAGGAGAAAAGGGAATAAGTGGGAAACCAGAAATAAATAATTCTTTTTTTATTAGTTTGTACAATAGAAAATATTATAAGCAAGAGAAAATAAATAAGAATAAATTGAAAATTAATTAAAATGATAAACAAAAAAAATGCCTTTGGGCTTTTATTTCTAGGAATTTTTCTTTTTACTCTAAATTTAATAAATGCAGTGGTTATAGAAGATGTTACTTCTGGCGATTTATTTCCCGGAACAAGCACTTCTATTAAAATAATTATTAAGAATACATTGGACGACCCAATTGAAAATGTGGCTTTAACTTTAGATTTAGAAGATACTAGTTTTACTACTATTGGAAGTTCCGAAGATAGTGAGGAGGAAATTAAAGAGAACGATAAAGAATCATTTGATTTTGTTATCAAAGCTTCAAGTTCAATTTCTCCGGGAGATTATAATATCCCTTATATCTTAAAGTACAAAATTGGTACAGAAAACTTTGAGAAAATTGGAAGTTTTGGGGTAACTGTTGGGGCAAAAACGGAATTATCTTATTCTATTGAAACTGAGAAAAATATTATCGGTGAAAAAGGGAAAATTTTTTTTAAAGTTATTAATACAGGACTAGGAGATATCAGATTCGTTTATGTCAAAATCTCTGGAACTGGGTTTGATTTATTGTCCCCAAATGAAGAATATCTTGGAAGAATAGATTCTGATGATTTTGAGAAAGCTACTTTTGATGTTATTTTTAAAAATGAAAATGCAAAAATAAGTGCTTTCGTTGAATATAAAGATTTTTATAATAATATTCAGTCAGAAACAATCAATCTTCCGGTGAAGGTTTATTCACGAGAAAAAGCATTAGAATTAGGCTTATTACAAAAAAATAATACCCTCATTTATTTTGGTTTGGTGGGCTTCATAATCGTGGCATGGATAGTATATAGATCCATTAAAAAAAGCAGAAAGAATAAAAATTCAGGTAGGTAATCTTCATGAATGATTATCTTATTTTATCCTTTGGAAATTTAAAACATAGAGGATTGAGAAGTTGGTTAACAATTCTTGGAATATTTATTGGAATTGCAGCAGTTGTTAGTCTGATTTCTTTAGGTTCTGGATTAAAAACTGCAGTAGTAGGTCAGTTAGGAGTTTTATCTGCAGATATTTTATCCATACAAAATGCGGGAACTGGAATGGGCCCCCCGGGAAGTGATGTTGTCGAAAAATTAACCGAACGTGATTTAGAGATAGTAAAAGATGTTCCAGGTGTTGAAATTGCAGTTAAAAGATATATCCGAGTGGCAACAGTAAAATATGATGAAGAAGTAAAATATAATTATCTAATTAGTTTGCCGGATGATAACATTGAGGTAGAATTTACTTATGAGGCCTTGAATATGAAAATAGAGGAAGGCAGATTGCTTCGAGAAAGCGATAGGGGGAAGATTATTATTGGTAGTGATATAAAAGCTCAATTTGAAAAAGATATTTCAAGCGGAGACAAGATTTTAATTAATAATAAGGAGTTTGAAGTAATTGGAATTGCTAAACCTCTCAATAGTTTTATTATGAATCAGATGATCACTATGCCCGAGGAAGATTTAGTTGAACTTCTTGAAATTGGTGATGAAATTGATATTATTGCTGCAAGGGTTGAAAATGCAGATCAAATTCAAGAAATTGCAGAAAGGATAAAGGAAAAAATGAGAGGGGATAGGAATCTTGAACTTGGTGAAGAAGATTTTTCCGTCGACACTCCTTTAGAAAGTGCAGAAGCATTAACTACCGTGTTAAATATTGTAAATTTGATTATAATTGGGATAGCTGCGATATCTCTTCTTGTCGGAGGAATTGGTATAATGAACACTATGTACACAAGTGTTTTAGAAAGAAAAAAAGAAATAGGAATAATGAAAGCGATAGGAGCCAAGAATAAAGATATCCTTTCTATTTTTCTTATTGAATCAGGATTGCTGGGATTAGCCGGAGGAATTATCGGTGCTCTAATTGGACTTGGTTTTGCACTATTTGCTGCCTTTGCTGCAAATAGTGCTCTCGGAACAACTATTTTAACAGTCCAACCATCTTATCCCCTTTTACTTTCCGCAATTTTATTTTCATTTATTGTAGGAATTGTTTCTGGAGTATGGCCCGCTTTGCAAGCAAGTAAATTAAATGCAGTTGATGCAATAAGAGGAAATTAATATTCAAAAATGATAAAAGATTTTTTTAATCTTGCAATAAGGAATCTTAAAAAAAGGAGATTAAGAAGTTGGTTAACTATGTTAGGCATTTTTATTAGTATTGCAACTATCTTTGTATTAATTGCTCTCTCCCTCGGATTACAGGGGGCAATACAAGAACAATTTGATCAATTAGGGGTTGATAAATTATTTATTCAACCAAAAGGTCAATTAGGTGCCCCTGGAACAAGTGCCGTTGCAGTTGAACTTTCAACAGATGATGTTGAGATTATTAAGAAAGTTTCTGGGGTTAAGGCAGTAAGTTACATGACTATCGGAACCACCAAAATAGAATTTAATGATAGAGCAAGATATTTTATTGTTGCAGGAATGAATACTAAAGATAAGCAAGCTTTTGAAACACTTATGGAAGCAAGTGGTTTAGAAATTAATCAGGGGAAAATGATAGAGTATGGGGATGATAGTGGTGTTATTATTGGTAGTCTTTACAATGATAATTTATTATTCAAAAAAGAAATAGAAATTGGAAATAAAATAACTCTCAATGGCCAGGAGTATAAAGTTATGGGAATTGTAAACCCCGTTGGAAATCCCAGTGATGATCAAAATATATATATGACCTTTGAAGCCTTTCAAAATCTTTTTAATTCAAGCAATAGGGTTGATGCCATTTATATTCAAATAACTGAAGGGGAGAATTTAGAAGTTGTTTCCGAAGCCATTAAAAAAAAATTAGATAATTTCAGAGATGTAGATGAAAAAACAAGAGACTACAGCCTTTTAAGTCCTAGTCAATTATTAGAAACTTTTGGTCAGATATTATTGATTATTACTGCATTTCTTGGAGGAATAGCCGCAATATCCCTTCTTGTTGGGGGGATAGGCATTGCAAATACAATGTATACAAGTGTAATTGAGAGAACAAAAGAAATAGGAATAATGAAAGCAGTTGGTGCCAGAAATAAAGATATAATGTTACTCTTTTTAATTGAAGCAGGTCTGCTTGGATTTATTGGTGCTGCAATTGGCGTTCTTCTTGGTTTTGGTGTGGGAAAGATTATTGAGTTCATTGCAATAAACTATCTAAATACCAATTTATTGAGAATTGGTGCCCCATTATGGTTAATTCTTGGATGTTTAACTTTTGGATTTTTAATTGGAACTCTTTCAGGTTTAATGCCTGCTTGGAGAGCTTCCAAGACAAATGTTATAGATGCATTAAGATATGAATAAAACTCAAATAAATACTCTTTCTTGGTTTAAGAATTAATTTAAATCAAAACATAAATCTTTAAAAAGCATTTTTCATTTTTATTATAATCAAAATAAAAAAGGGAATAAGCATGACAAAAAAATGCATTTATTGTGGTGTGGGTGTGGAGGATAATAGTGTTATTGATTTTTGTGAAAGATGTGGAGTGGGGGTATTTGGAAAAAAGATGTTTGACACCATCGTTAATAATATGGAAACAGCCAGAGCAAACGGCGATTTAACACATGGTTCTTAACTAAAGTCTAAGACTTATTCTGTTTTAATTCCAATCTTATCTAGTGTAATACTAATTGTAAAGGGGGTTATTTTAAAGCAAAAAGATACATTTTTAAATGGCTTTTTTCTGTGACTGTTATGGCAAATAAAAAAAATATAAGAACCAAAGGAAAGATTCAATTTAGCAGATACTTTCAAGAATTAAATAAAGGGGATGATGTATCAGTTATAATTGAAAAAAGCCTTTCTTCTTCATTTCCCAAAAGATTGCAAGGCAGAACAGGAAAGGTAAAAGAAAAACGAGGAAGTGCATATTTAGTAGAAATTAAAGATCAAAATAAATCAAAAACCTTTATTATTGCTCCAATACATTTAAAAAAAATAAATGCTTAATTTTCTTAATTAAAAATGATAAAAAACAGTTTTCCTTTAAGTACAGTTGAAGCCATACATTTAATGGAAGTGGCAAAAGCAGAAAATTCAGAATTAAAGGGATTTAGCAACAAATTTGTAAAAGAAGATATAAAGGTTGCCAAAAAAGTCAGAAAGGAAATAGAGGAGCTTGGCTTGCTTAAAGTAAAAGCTGAACATATTGCCAAACTAATTGATTTGATGCCAGATAATCTAGAAGATTTAAATAAGATATTTATAGATGTAGGATTAGACGAAAATGAATCAAATAAAATACTCAACATATTTAAAACTAACAAATAACAAAGAAAATGGAAAAAGAAGAAACAGCGATAATACTAGATTTTTTACCGAATGGATACCCGTTAGAAAGAAAGATGATGCCTATAGCTCAGGCTCTTGGAAGCAAAAATTTTACGTTGTTAGAGTTAGTGCCTAGAAAAGGAGAAAATTTAGAATTAGGAGAAGTAGTTTATATAGGTGAAGGTAAAAGGACTAAGATTTATTACATTCTTGGGAGATTAAACCCAGATAAAATCACTGAATCTGCAAAAGATAATTTACAAGAGGTAGTAGAAAAGATTGTTCAGGAAAATGAAAACAAATTTGTAGATTTTTTTAATAAATCCCAAGCAATAAACAAGAGAGTTCATCAAATAGAACTTATCCCGGGTTTTGGCAAAAAACATATGAAAGAGATTATTGAAGAAAGAGAGAGAAAACCATTTATATCATTTGTGGAAATGAAAGAAAGGTTACAAAGTATTCCTAATCCAGAAAAAGCAATTGCAAAAAGGATTATTGAAGAGTTGCTTCAACAAGAAAGACAGAGATTATTTGTACTTTAAGGGTTTTTAATACAGAAATAAAAGTAAAACGCCACATTTAAATGGCAGACAATTGTTTTACAATTGCCTTTTATTTCTGCCACAAAAACTTCAAAACAAACTGTCTGCCTTGACCAGCAATAAAACATAGGAAGTTTTTAATAAAAAAACATTTAAAAAGGTCTTCTGTTCAACAATTATGTAAAAACCTTAAAATTTTAACCAAAAGGTTTTTGAACAAGACTATAGTTTTAAGAAAAATGGAACAATCTAGATTTATACAAAAAGAAAAGAAAGAAGAAAGGATAGTAAGAATACTCTCCCAAGATATAGAAGGTAAATCAAAATTATATCCCGGATTGACAAAAATCAAAGGTGTTTCTTGGGCCATCTCTAATGCTGTGTGTCACTTTCTTAAACTCAATAAAGATAAAAGAATAGGCGAATTAACAAGTGAAGAATTAGCTAAAATAGCGGATTTTATTAAGCACCTAAAAATTCATAATTTTTTATTAAATAGGAGATTTGATCCGGAATCAGGGGAAAATAAACACTTAATTGGCTCTGATTTGGAATTGCAAAAAGATTTTGATATCAAAAGGTTGAAAAAAATTAAATCTTATAGGGGCATAAGGCACGCAGCAGGTTTAACGGTAAGAGGTCAAAGAACTAAAGGCAATTTTAGAAGAAATAGAAAAAAAGGGTCTGGAATTAAAAAGAAAGTTAAGAAATCAACAGATTAAAAATGATAAAAAAACATAAGAATTATTCTCGGCCAAAAAGACCTTTTGATAAGGTTAGAATTGATGAAGAAAAGAAAATAAAAAAAGAGTTTGGCCTCAAAAATAAAAAAGAGATATGGAAGGCAGAAGCTAAAGTAAAGTTGATAAGAGAGAAGGCCAAAAGATTACTATCTTCTTCCCCGGAAGATCAAAAAAATTTTTTTGTTAAACTTAATCACCAGGGTTTTAAAGTCGGCTCTATTGGTGACGTTTTATCATTAGAAAAAAGAGATTATCTTAAAAGAAGATTGCAAACTATTTTAGTGGATAAAAAATTAGCAAATACCTCTAAATCTGCAAGGCAATTAATTACCCATAAACATGTTTTAGTGGGAGAGAAAATTGTTAATATCCCTTCATATATTGTTCCGACAGAATTAGAAAATAAGATAACTTTAAAGAAGAAAACATCTAAGAAAAGAACTAAAACTGAAGAATCAAATGAATCTGAAAAAATTATAAATGAACAAGAAGTAGAAAAATTAATGGAAGCTGAAGAAGGAGAAGAAGATGAGTAAAGAAGAAGTTAAAGAAGACTTAATTGATAAAACAGAAGATAAAGAAGAAGACACAGAAGAAGTAGAAGATTCTGAAGAGAATATCAAAGATAAAGAACAAGGCAAAGAAATAAAGACAAAAAAGAAAAAAGACATTGAAGCTATTGTAAATATTTATACTTCATTTAATAATACTATTGCGCATGTTACAGATATGGCTGGAGTAACTATCTCTAAGGTTACAGGAGGGATGGTCACAAAACATTCAAGATTAAAGGCGAATCCAACTGTTGCAATGTTTATTGCAAAGAAACTAGCTGAAAATATTAAAGATTCAGGAATAACTTCGCTTTACATTAAAATAAGGGCCAAAACCGGCTCTCCTGCTCCGGGTCCAGGGGCCAATGCAATAATCAAGAGTCTTTCAAGAGAAGGTTTTAAGATAATCAGTATAATTGATTCGACCAGAGTTCCAAGGGGTGGACCCAAGAAGAAAGGAGGAAGACGTGGAAGAAGGCCTTAAAAAGCCTTTTAAACTAAATTTATTTTAACTTAAAATGGCACATTCAAATTCGGATAATGCAAGTTTTAATTTTATAACCGAAACAAGTGAGAATCTTGTTAATGCAATTAGAAGGTATTTAAATCAAATTCAAGTAGTTGCTATAGATGAAGTAGAAATTTTTAAGAATGATTCTGCTTCTTATGACGAAACGATTGCCCATAGATTGGGTCTCATCCCCCTCAAGGTTAATAAGATTTCAGACAAGGAGATAAAATTAAAATTATCTGTTTCAAAACCAGGGGTAGTATATTCTGGAGAATTAAAAGGAGACATTGAAGTTGTTTATGACAAAATTCCATTGGCCATATTAAATAAAGATCAAGAATTAGAATTGATTGCTCAAACTAAAGTTGGAAATGGGAATGAACATGCAAAATTTACTCCGGGGTTAATTTATTATAGAAATCTTTTAACACTTAAAACAGATGCCAAAGCAAAGGAAATTTCTGAAATTTTTTTGAGATGTTATAGTAATTGCGTCAATGGCAAAAAAATAGAGAATAATAAAACTTATGAATTAGATATTTGTGAGTCTTGCCAAGATGAACTCTCAAATTTAAAAATCACTCTAACCCCATCTAATAAAATCATAGTTTTTGTAGAATCCTTTGGACAATTAGAATCAAATAAAATGATCCCAACAATTGTAAAAGAACTAAAAAAAGATTTGAATTCGGTTGTTAAAAAACTCTAAAAAATTTTGTTTCTGTCAAGTAAAACCATGAATCTTGGCATTCTTATTTGTCTCAGATTGATAAGATTAAACTAAATTGATAATAAGGCTAGTACAGAAGTAAAAACAAACTAAGCTAATAACCAAAACCTCTTCTATAATCATAATTAATGGTTGTTTTCTCAATTATTAATTAAGAAGAGATATAAAAAAGATCATGAGTGAAAATTGGTACAAAATATTAAGTTATTAATTGGAATTAAAAAATTCTAAATCTTTTTATAGGCTTTATCTCTTGTAATCAGGATACATTTTGACATGGCCTGATATTATAGAGGTCTATGCGGGGTTGCCGGAGAGGTCAAACGGGACAGACTCAAAATCTGTTGGCTTAGTGCCTACACAGGTTCGAATCCTGTATCCCGCATTGCGAGCGAGGACACCAGAGGTTTCCTTCGCTTAACCTTCCTTCAATAAAGACACTATGACACCAGAGGTTTCCTTCGCTTAACCTTCCTACATAAAACTAAAAATCCCTTTTTGAGATATAAGTAATCCTAATAAAATAAAAATTATTTCTGGGAGTGATAGAATAAAACTTAGAAAAATAAATATACTTATTAGAAAATCAATCCAACTCCCAAAATTTTCTAAAAAGCCAATAAGTGATTTTAAAAATAAAACAATTGCTAAAAAAATTATTATGCCTATATCTAATTTATTATTACTACCCCAAAAAATTAATAGCAAACCCGCAATCAAATCAATTCCTCCAAAAAATTTGACAATCATATGGTTTTTTAAACTCTTAAGGTATTTTAAAATTATATGCGCTCGTAGCTCAGCTTGGATAGAGCACCACACTCCTAATGTGGTGGTCGTAGGTTCAAATCCTACCGAGCGCGTTTTTTATAAATTTAAAAACAATAAATTCCTTAATAGTTTATGTTTCATCGATTAAAAAGAGATATACGATTTAATAAAATAAGCAAAATAGGTATGGCCTATTTTTTTACTGTAATTGCAATTGCTTCAATTGCAACAATTTGGTCCATATATTTAGAATCTTTTTTTCATAATGCATCTTATGTGGGATTTGCAATAACTGGATTTACTCTTATAGGTGTTTTGGCTTACTTGTTCTTTATCCCCTTTATTGAAAAGAATAAAAAAATAACCCTTGTTTTAATATCGCTATTATTCTTATTTATTTCCTACATTCTCTTTTCAATCATTTCAAATATTTATGTAATTTTAATTCTTGGGGCTCTAATGTCTATATTCACCAGTTTGAGAGTAAGTTCATTTGGAATACTTGTAAGAGACTCCGCAGAAAATAGGGATGTCTCAAAATCAGAAGGCTTTATGTATTCTGTTATGAACTCTGGTTGGTTTTTAGCATCATTTTTAGCAGGATTTATTGCACAAAAAATAGGTTTTAAAGGTGTTTTTTTATTTGCAGCAATGATGATATTACTATCTGTTAGCCTCTTTAGATTTTTTAATATTGAAGATGAAAGAGTTTCAAAAAGAGTTGATAAAAATCGATTTAAAGTTTTTTTCAATTTTTTTAAGAATAAGAAAAGGCGTATTGTCTATGCTCTTGGCTCTGCAGTAACGCTTTGGTGGTCTTTAATTTTTGTTTATATACCTGTTTATATGATCGAAAACGGTTTAAGTGACCTTTCTGTAGGACTATTTTTAGGTATAATAATGATTCCTTTAATATTCTTAGAATATCAATTTGGAAAAATGGCTGGAAAGCATGGATTCAAAAAAATGTTTTTAATTGGATTTCTTGCCTTGAGTTTTGTGGCCTTTCTTGCTTTTTTTATATCAAACATTTTTGTTTTACTAGGATTATTCATTATTGCAGGTATATTTGTCTCAATGATTGAACCTACAATGGAAGCTTATTTCTTTGATATAATTAATGAATCTGAAAGGGATAAATACTATGAAATATATAATACCACCATAGATGCAGGGTACTTTTTTGGTACTTTACCTGTAGCAGGCATATTATTATTCTTACCATTTAAGTTTGCATTTATTTATTTTGGATTCATTATGTTTCTAAATGCTTTACTTGCTCTAACTGTGAAAGATGCATATGAATTTAAAAGGAAATAACGTATTTTTTTAGAATTATTTAACATAGAAAACCTTTAAAACTAAGTTAGTAATATTTAATTTATGCGCTGGTAGTATAGTGGCTAGTATCTCTGCCTTCCAAGCAGATGGCCCGGGTTCGAGCCCCGGCCGGCGCATCTAAAACACAAGGAACGACAATATGGATGAATCAATCAATAAAACAGATGAATCAGAGAAAAATGAAGAAATAAATCAAGGCAAGCAAGACAAGAGAGATGTTCAAGAGAAAAAGGAAACAAAATCATTTTCTTTCAAAGAATTTCATAAAAAGTATTATAAACACTTGTTAGTCCTCCCAATTATTCTCTTAATTTTTAGTTTTGGTTATCTGTTTTATTTCTATAATTCGACTGGGGATTATTTTTATAAAGACATTTCATTAACTGGCGGAACCACTGTTACAATTATTGGTAAGACTGCTCCAAGTAGTGTGATACAATCTTCCTTAAGTGATAAATTAGAAGATTTAAATGTTAGAGAAATTTATGATTTAATATCAAACGAACAAAAAGCTACCGTCTTAGAAACCAAATCCGATTCTGAAACAACAAGAAATGTTTTGGAAGAATATTTAGGGTATGAATTAAATGAAGAAAATAGTAGTTTTGAATTTACTGGTTCGGCATTAAGTCAAAGTTTTTTTAAACAATTAATTTTTGCAATTTTGCTTGCTTTTATTTTTATGACAATTGTAGTTTTTATCTTGTTTAGGAATCTTATCCCCAGCGGAGTTGTTATTTTATCTGCTTTTGCAGATATATTAATGACATTAGTAACTGTAAATTTACTCGGAATAGAAATGTCTTCTGGAGGAATTGTAGCTTTTTTAATGCTTATTGGTTATAGTGTTGATACAGATATACTCCTTACAACAAGATTATTAAAAAGACGCGAGGGAGATTTATATGAAAGGATTTTTGGTGCTTTTAAGACAGGAATAACTATGACCTTAACATCTTTGGTGGCGATTTCTATTGCTTTAATTATAGTAAATCCTTTTTCAATTATCCTTAGTCAAATTTTTACCGTAATTGTTATTGGACTTTTTTTTGATATTTTCAACACATGGGTGACTAATCTTTCATTATTGGAATGGTATATTGAGCACTCAGAAAATAAACATGGAGGTGTAAAATGAAATTAAAGTTTACTTGGAAAATTTGGCTTTTGATTATAGTGCTTGTATTTTCCTTACTCTCTATTTTCGGTTTCCCCCCCACATTTTTAGAAAAGGGAGTAATAATTACTCATATCGAAGCAAATTCAACAGCATTTGATATGGGATTACGTCAGGGGCAAATTATTACCTCTATTGACGGCAATAAAATAAATAATTTTAAAGATTTCACAAAAATAATTACAGAAAAATTTCCTTCTGAAGAAAAAGTAAAAACCATTATCTCTACAAAAGATTCGGACTATACTTTTTTTTCAGATGAAATGCCAAAAATTATTGTTTCAGACATACCCAAAACAAATGTTTTATTAGGTTTGGATTTATCCGGGGGGGCAAGAGCTTTAGTTAAGGCCAAAGATGCAGATTTAACTTCCTCTGAATTAAGCGATTTAATTGATACTACCAGAAATAGGTTTAATGTTTATGGTTTAGAAGATGTAAAAATCCTTCCTGTTTCTGATCTTTCTGGAGATCATTTTATGTTGATTGAAATTGCAGGTGCTACTCCGGGAGATTTAGAAGAATTGGTTGCTCAACAAGGAAAGTTTGAGGCTAAAATAGGCGATGAAATAGTATTTATTGGGGGGGAAAGAGATGTTGCAGATGTATGCAAAAATGATGCTACATGTGCAGGAGTAAGATCTTGTGATCAAGCAGGAGATGGAACCTATTTTTGTAATTTTGATTTTTCTGTTTATTTGAGTGAAGAAGCTGCACAAAGACATGCAGACATAACAAAATATTTAGAAACAAATATTACTTCCTCTGGGAGATATCTCTCAAAAACTCTTGATTTATATGTTGACGATAATCTAGTTGATAGTCTTCTTATTTCAGAAGGGCTTAAAGGAAGAGTAACTACTCAAATCCAAATTCAGGGGTCTGGGACGGGGTTAACTCAACAAGACGCGCTTTTAGATGCAAAAGAATCTATGAGTAAGTTACAAACTATTCTAATAACCGGCGGGTTGCCCTTTAAATTAGAGATTGTTAAACTTGATACAATTTCACCTTCTTTAGGAAAAGAATTTATTCGATCAATATTAATTGCAGGTTTAGCAGCAATAGTTGCAGTATCTATTATAATTTTTGGGAGGTATAGAAAAATAAAAGCTTCATTGGCTTTAATTCTTACAAGCACATCGGAGATTATTATCATTCTTGGCATAGCTTCTTTTATTAGTTGGAATCTTGATCTTCCGAGTATTGCAGGAATTTTAGCTACTATCGGAACAGGAATAGATCAACAAATAATCATATTAGATGAGTCAAAACATAGCAAACATTTGAATATAAATCAAAGATTGAAAAGAGCTTTTGCAATTATATTGGGAGCTTATTTTACTGGGGTAGTTTCAATGCTCCCTCTAATCTGGGCGGGAGCCGGATTATTCAAGGGATTTGCAATAACAACTTTAATTGGGATAACTGTTGGAGTTCTTATTACTCGGCCTGCTTTCACAGATATTATTAGAAAAATAGAAACTGATTAATATTACTTTTTTGAATAGTCTTAATACATAATCCTTTTAAATAAAATCTTTAAAACACCATTATGAGGCCATCACAACATATTATTT
>Ga0209210_1002271_pt1 | contig 14271 bp, 12 predicted proteins | sample RifGroA1_FD_183991 | JGI IMG/M metagenome (GOLD analysis project Ga0209210, IMG submission 183991) | Contaminated groundwater microbial communities from Rifle, Colorado, USA - Rifle Groundwater A1 (SPAdes) (version 2) | ecosystem: Environmental > Aquatic > Deep subsurface > Groundwater >...
CCACAGAGCGAATAGACTCGATGACGATATTATTTTTGGGATGAAGTTTTGCCTGCTTTAGAAGCTCCTCGACCAGATAATTGGGACCATGTATGGCGCGCAAATCGTTGGCAACCTGTGTCATAGTATCGCGGTTTACTGCTAATCCCAGTTTGAGTATCTCTCCCGCAATGAAATTACGCACCGAAAGATAAATAAAGTTGTGCTTCTTTGTTAAGTACTCGGCGACAGTGCCCTTGCCCGCGCCGAGGGTTCCCGTAATGCCGATTATCATCACCTTCTATTCTACTATAATACTCACCAGCACATCTATTTATATATTATAAATTGTACTTGGTAGCAAGCTCGCATTGTGTGAGTTGAAAAGGAAACAAAAAAGGAGATAGGCGATGAGTGGACAGGCAATACACGATGAGACTTGGGCAGAAATGTCCAAGATCATCAACGCAACAGACCCGGGCGATTATGGGCCTGGCCATCTGCGCGTGCGCCGGTTCCGGAGTAGTGCCGAGCGGAACCTGCGCGAGGCTGGTTATACCGCCGAACAAATCAGCGGAGCCTGGGGGCGGCACTGGGCGATGATGTCCCAGCTGGTGACTGAGGCAAGGGAGCAGGCAGACCAGCTGCGCGCCGCCGCCATCGACAAGATGGTAGCGGCGAACATGCTGGAACTCCACGAGGGGTCGCGTCGGTTTTCGGCCGAGAAGCTCCTGTTGCTGATTATCCGAAGCAATACCTTCATGAGCGGTCTGGACGACCAGATCGTCGGCTTCAACAAGGTCGGCATCCTTCGGGATCTCGGCGTGCCGACCGAGCTCGCCGAAACGCTCGTCAAGAGTCGGTGGTAATACAAGCCCGGGCCGCGCGGCAGAAACCGCGCGGCTCTTTTTTTACGTTCTGTCCTTCTTTTGTCCTTGTATTATTCTCGTATTGCTCTTACGTACTAAATAGTCCCATATATGGGACTATTTATATAAGTGGTCTATTTATTATTTACGATATGGATATACTCCATAGTGGTTTGCCTTTGCCTTTGGGGCCGGGAAAAGTAAAAAATAGAGTGGATACTTCTTTTTTAATCGGAAAAGGGCACTTGTGGCATAGAGTTTTTTCTCACCTCTTTTCCTAAGCTCATTCTCTAGCCCTTTTATGGCCTCCTCGTAGCCCGGGAACTGATCATCCAGCCAGTAGTGCACCCGAGAGATGGTTGTGCGGCCGACACGCAAACGCTTGCCGATGGCATTGTATGACTCGCCTAACAAGAGCAGCCGGGCGATGACAATACGGCGGCCCAGCATGATACGCTCGCTTGGAGTAAGTAAATCGCGAAGAAACATTTTAACCGCTTCTCTGCCTCGGACGCCGCTTACGGCAGTATACAGGGTGTCAAGCGTCACCATGATCTCCTTCTCTGTGAGGTCTTTTATTTTGCGCTTCATGCGGCACCACTATACCACAAAGAGGTAAAAATGGTCCCATATATGGGACTAAATTATAAGCAAGTCCTACGCCCGCCTCTACTCCTCTGGAAGCGGCGGCAATTCTGACAATTATCCTGCAACTTTACATCACACGGAAGTTTTTGAACTGCCAGGGGTCGGCGGCAGTATCTTCGGGAAAAAGAGGGTCTTTGCGGGCGCGCAGTGGCGTCCAGTTGGTGTACTTGCCGTGCACAATTCCCAGGTACGGAGTGGCGAGATCGAGTATTCTGCGGAAGTCGAGGTCCTCCGGCTCGACAATACCCTTATTTGGGTTTTCAAGCGCCCAGATTACCCCTGCCAGTGCGCCTGCCGCAACCTGCATCACCGTGGCGTTTTGGTGCGGCACCAGCTCGCGTGCCGCCGCAATAGAGAGGTCCGAGCCGTACCAGTAAGAGCGTTTTTTATGACCCATTAAAAGCACCCCGAGCTCGTCGGCGCCGCGCTCTATCTCGTCCATGAGAATCCGCTTCTTTTTTGGCTGTCGCCAGTTGTTGCCGGCATACTCACGCAAGGAGAGCACTGCATCGTCGCACGGGTGGTATGCGTACATGACTGTCGGGCGGAAGACGACATGGCCGCCTTCTCCAACAACAGTGTAATACTCTGTAGTTGTAAGACACTCGTCGTGGGTGATTAGAGAACCATGATACTGACCCTCTCGAGGAGTCCATGAGCGCACCAGTGTGAGAGCGCCAGGGCGGTCGAGGTAAAGAGCGGCCTCGTTGCCCAATGTATGGATATGTCCGTCTACCGGCACTTCTTTTTCGTGCGTACCCCATCCAAGCTCCGCTGGCTGTGTCGCCTCGCTTAAAAAGCCGTCTATAGACCAGGTGTTTACAAACTCGTCCGGTTGTTTGAGCACAGCACTTGCCTGGGTGTCTCGCTCGGAAACTTGCACTACGCGAATTCGGAGCATCTGCATGAGTCCGGCCCACTCCTCTCGCGTTTTTGGCACTTTTGTTTCAGCCCCGGTGTCGCGTGCAATGTTTAGCAGTGCCTCTTTCATAAAATGGGATACCAACCCGGGGTTGGCGCCGTGGTTGGTGACAGACGTTACTCCGCCCATATACTTTTTCTTTAAAACAAGAATTGACTCGTCAAATGCGTAGTTGGTGCGTTGAGCAATTGGGAGCGTTGCGTCGACCGAGAATCCTAGCCATTGCTCGGTAGAGGTGTCGATGTAGAGCGCGCCTATTTTCTGGCAGAATTCAATCAGATCTTCTGCTCCTACATCAACCGACAGGTTTAGTAGAAAATCGTTTTTGGTTAAGTATTTTTTCAATACTTGTGTATAGTTCTCCCGTGTGAGCTGGTCTACCACAAACTCAATACCGTACTGTGCGGCAACATGCTTGCCGGACTCGTCGGCGGTTACTATTTTCATCCGCTCCGGCATTATGTCGGTGTGTCGCAAAAGCATGGGTAGAACACACTGGCCAATGGAGCCGCATCCAAGCATTATGAGCTTCCCCGGGAATCTGATCTTTGTGTAAAGATCTTTTCCCCCATTTAGGATATCCAGTCCGCCCAGTCCGTTGCCTGACTGTGCAGGTAGGCCGTTTGTTACATTTTTATGCGGGCCGTTTGTCTGACCGTTTTGTATTTTCTCCTCCATACAGAAATATAATAATCTTTATAAACACTCTGTATTGTGCGCCTCTAAAGCAAAAAAATAAAGGAAAAACCAACACAAGGTGGGCATAAAGGCCGATCCTGCGGATACTCTCACTTCTTTCTAAACTTTTCCCACACCACCAACAAGGGGCTCGCAAGAAATATCGATGAGTATGTGCCGGCCACCATACCGACAATTAGAGTGAGTGCAAACGCGCGAGTTGAGTCGGGGCCAAGGAAGTACAGCGAGCACAAAACGATGATGACGGTAAGAGAGGTGTTAATGGAGCGGGCTATTGTTTGTGTGATGCTTCTGCCGACCACCTCATCAAACTCCTCTCGCTTGTGCTGTTCTGCATTGAGAGCGAGATTCTCGCGAATACGGTCAAAAATGACAATGGTGTCGTTGATAGAGATACCCAAGATGGTGAGGAGCGCCACGATAAACAGCGCATCTACCTCGGCTCCAATAAAGTGTCCGAGAAGGGCAAACAGCCCGGCTGGAATAAGGATGTCGTGCATGAGCGTTATAATAGCGACCACGCCATACTTCCACGAGGATATAGGTTTGGACACATGGCGAAAAGCAAAAGCTATAAAAAGGACGGTTGAGAGCGTGACTAGCGCAATTGCTATCCATGCCTTCTTCAAAAGTTCTGCACCTATTACAGGCCCCACCGAATTGTACTGGTCTTCATGCATTGTCCCCAACGTCCCGAGTGCATTCTCGAGGGATATTTTCTCGTCATTTGTAAGATCTCGCTGGCGGATTAGGAACCCATCTTCGCCAGTTGGCTGTACACGCACCTCGCCAAACCCGAGTGTGGAGACAGTTGCACGCACCGTATCAACCGTTGGGCGCTCTCCACTGTAAGACACCTGCAGAAGCGAGCCACCGGCAAGGTCAATGCCGGGCTTGAGCCCCCACGCCAAGAGCGCCGCAAGCGAGAGAACGATGGCCACAACCGGGAGGATAAAAAAATATTTGAGATTTTTGCTGATATTCATAGTTCGATATGACTCAACTCACAAGTAATTATTTGTGCAAACCCGAGCGCATGAGGAAGCGCCCCAAGGACTTTTCAGTGTCGACACCAAGTGCCAAAAGAAACGTGCGCGAGATAGTGATTGCGGAGAGCATAGAGATAAACACCCCCAACCCAAACACCAGCGCGAAGCCCTTAATGAGCGAGGTCCCAAACCAAAACAAGATGATTGCCGCGATAATGTGTGTAATATTGGTGTCTCGTATCGCCAGCCATGCCCGCTTAAACCCTTCTCGTATAGCGTGCTCGGCCTTTGCTCCTGCGGCAAACTCTTCCTTCATCCTCTCGGCAATAAGTATGTTGGCATCAACAGCTAGACCGACCGATAGGATAAACCCGGCAATACCAGCGGCTGTCAAAACCACAGGTATTAACTTAAACAAAACCAGCATAATCAAAATGTAGATAATGAGCGACACAACCGCCACCACCCCTGGCAATCGATACCAAAGGATCAAAAAAAGTGCGAGAACAAAAAAGCCGATAACACCTGCTGTAACGCCGGCATTGAGCGCCTCGTCGCCGAGCGTGGCACCTATAGTTTGCGTTGAGGCGAGTGTTATTGGGACCGGAAGCGCACCGAGGTTGAGGTTGCGGACCAGCTCCCTTGCCGACTCGGCTGTGAAGTTGCCGGAGATGATGGCAATGCCGTTTGTGATGTGGTCCTGTATCACCGGCGCAGAAATGAGTACACCGTCTAAGAATATGGCGAGCTGTTTGCCAACATTGGCACCAGTTATATCGGCAAATAGCTTGGTGCCTTCTGCATTAAAATCAACGCGCACCGTCGGTTGGCCGAGTGCGAGCTGGTTGTTTCCAAACTCAAGCGCTGCGCGCGAAAGGAGCGCACCAGTGAGCCCAGTATCAGAAAACGCTTCTTGGTTTGCTTGTGGTGAGCTTGTCGAACCCGTCGAAGTGGTCGAACCAAGTTGCGTCGGCAACGTGAGATTATTTTCAAACCCGTCTTTAACCAATTTAAACTCCAAGGTCGGAGTAGCTCCTATCATTTTCACCGCCTGGTTTACGTCTGTTATTCCTGGTAACTCTACAATAAGCCGGTGCTCGCCCTGACCCAAAGCGCCGCCCTGTTGTGTTTGCACCAATGGCTCGCCGACGCCAAATGCGTTGACGCGCCGCTCTATAACCGCCCGCAATGCCACTAGCGAGTCGGCGACTTCTGCAGAATCTATTTTGCTTGTGTCGGCGCTGTATACCAAATGAGTGCCGCCGGAGAGGTCCAACCCTAATTTAAACGCCCAATTTCCTGTTTGTGTTTTGTATGCAAAAAATCCCAACAACCCTGCAGTTAAGAGGATAGCGACCGCCCCATAGCGAAGCCAAAACATGGGTTGCAGAGTATCAAATAGTAGGCCCTTGAGCAAGGGTGTTATAAGCCCTGTTGGTGCCGGACAAGGGCAAACAGATTTTTGAAAAGCATGGCGACGGTTATAGGCCCCACACCGCCTGGGACTGGTGTAAACACAGAGGCCACGTTGGCGCAAGCTGGGTCGGCGTCGCCAAAAACACGGCGACCGCGCGCACCTTGCGGTAGTTGTATATGCGAGTCGGAAGCGGCACTGGTGCCGGCATCTATAAGCACCACCCCGGGTTTAAGCATCTCTGGTGTCACAAGCCCGGGATGGCCAGCCCCCAAAACCACCAGATCGGCATCGGCTAACTCTTCCAAGGACCCGTTCTCTTCTGTTACCACTACCACCCGCGCACGCAATTCGCGCAAAAATTCGGCGGCTGGAGTTCCTACCAGCGCGCCTTCTCCAACCACCACCGCCTTTTTTCCAGAGGCGGAAATAGTATACCGTACAAAAATTTCCGATAGTGCTCCAACTATCGGTGAGGAGACCAGCCGCGGCAAACCCGGTGGGCGCATGCGGTCAACGTCCTGCTCGGGAGGTAGTGCGGCAAGTACTTGCGCTATAGTAATCTGGCGGGGTAGGGGCAACTGTACAATGATACCCGCGGCTACCTTGGAAAGCCGCAGAACGGCGTGTATGGCATCTGTCGTGGAGGAATCCTTGGCAAGCACCTCGTGCGACACATCTACGCGCAGGCGTTCTGCCGTGCGCTCTTTGATACGCACGAAGGAGTCGCTGGCGGCGTCTCCTGCACCCATTACCACCCCTAACCTGAGCACCGGCGGCAAACTCGCCCGCTCTTTTTCGAGCTCCTGTAGTATCTCTTCCGCTATTTTTTTGCCGTCTACAATCATGCGTTGCTTTTTATGAGCAGGCGGCGGATGGTTTTAAAAGTGATAAGTGTATCAAGCACCAAAGAGCGATGCTTAAGGTAATATAGATCGTATGAAAGTTTCATCTTGGTCGCTTCAACATCTGCGGCGTGATGAGGGTCGCCGTGATAATACAACTGCGCCCAGCCAAATAACCCGGGCTTAATAAGGTTTCGCACACCATAGTATGGAATTTGCTTTTCGTACTGCTTGACCAGTGAGGGCAATTCTAGCCGAGGTCCTACCAGAGAAAGTTTTCCCATCACCACATCCCAAAACTGGGGCAACTCATCAAGTCGGCTCGCGCGCAAAAAGCGTCCAACCCGAGTAACCGTAAGGGATGTGGACCCGCCTGGCCCGTATTTGCCATTGTCGTTCCCCGACATGGTGCGAAACTTATGTATGCGCACCGGCTCATTGTCCTGGCCAACGCGGTCTTGCACAATAAAAGCAGGGCCTCCGTCATCGAGCTTGATAGCAAGGATAATAAATGGGTAAAATAAAAGGGAAATAACACCTCCTACGAGACCGCCGACAATGTCCATACCTCGCTTTACAGGGTCGTACAGTGTGTGCATGTAGCGCGACACATTGCGCGCCAGCCATTGCTCGTCTATCTGGCTAAGTGGCGCGCGGCCGTAGATTTCTTCATAGAGTGTCAATGCGTCGACGAAACGTACCCCACGGGAGATAAAGTTATATAGCTCGGGGAAGACCTTGGAGACGCGACGGTCGTCGAGGTCGGCAATGACAAAACGCACCCCTTGCTCGTCTATAGCCCTTGTTACTAACGCGGCAACAGAGGGGTCACTTGGTTTTATGGTTGCAACAACGCGCGTTGGTGCGCGCGGGGCGTTGTAGAGGGCTACGACAAGCTCATCGATCTCCTTTCCTTCTCCAACTACTATCGCATTTTCTACTTTTTGTATCCCCAGCCATGGGAAAAGAAATACACGCCACACAAGTACAAACAAGAAAGAGGTGACTAGATAAATAAATAGGATGGTCTTTGGCGCAATACCAAACAGCGGTATAAAAAAGAAGAAGAGTGCCGCAATGGTAACGTTGACGGTCTGTCCTGCCAAAAGCGTTACCGATAGTGCCCGTCTCGCAAAGATAATAGAGCGACTTTCGTACAGGCCAGCGACTATAAACACGCCGACCCATACAACAAACAGAAAAGAGAAAGCAGACAAGTGAGAGGTAAACAGCTCCCACGAAGGCGCACTAAAGGTACGAAAAAAAAGGGATGCCCACAGTGCAAAAACAAAAGCGCACACGTCGCCCACAAACAAAACAAGTGGCCGAGCGCGAAAAGCGGTGGTCATATGCAGATTGATATATAATACAACAAATATTATAATTCTCAAGTTACATGTCTGTCACTCGCAAAAAAATACTCTACGTCATAACGAAGTCCAACTGGGGCGGCGCCCAGCGCTATGTGTATGACCTCGCTACAAATTTGCCAAAAGAGGAATTTGGTGTGGCGGTGGCTCTCGGCGGTACTGGAGTACTCGCACAAAAGTTAGAGGACGCGTGTATTAAAACTTTTTCGACTAACTCTTTGCAACGCAATGTCTCTTTTGGGGCAGACATCAAAAGTTTTTTTGAGCTGTTGAATTTGTTTAAAACAGAAAAACCCGACATAGTACATCTCAACAGCTCCAAGGCAGGAGGTGTTGGGGCGCTTGCCGCGCACTTTGCCGGTGTGCCAAAAATTATTTTTACTGCGCACGGCTGGCCATTTTTGGAGAAACGGCTGTGGTTTGTGCGTATAGTCGTGTGGCTTGCCTCATGGGTTACATCGCTCCTTTCACACAAGGTGATTTGCGTATCTGAGTATGATTTGCGTCTCGCGCGCCATATGCCATTTGTGAGCAACAAAGTAGTTCGTATATACAACGGTATAGACCTATCTATGCAATTCGGGTTAGGAGAAAAAATCCGCAGTGCCTTCCCTGCCGGTGCGACTATTACGGGGACCATTGGCGAACTTACTAAAAACAAAAACCAGCAGGCGCTGGTCGAGGAGGCGCGGCGCAACCCTGCCCTGTTTGTGGCAATTGTTGGAGAGGGGGAAGAACGTACAACGCTAGGACATGCAATACAAAAATACCATCTTGGGGAGCGCGTAAAATTATTCGGGTTTGTACCCGCTCGCGATGCACTACGCGGCTTTGATCGCTTTGCACTGCCATCTCTAAAAGAGGGACTGCCTTATGTGCTACTCGAAGCGAAGTGCGCGGGACTCACTCTCGTAGTTAACCGTGTCGGCGGTGTTGGCGAAATACTGGATAAAGATTTGAAAGAATTTTCTATAGAACGTATGCTCCAAGAAACCCTTACCCTGTACCGCGCCTAGCTGGCATAGCCACTAAACTCATTCTTATAAGCTTCACTGTGCGCTGCGCGCGAGTACCTCCGCATGCCCGAGAGCATACCAAGCGCCAAAAACTCAGCTACGATATGCGACCCGCCGTAGCTCATAAAAGGTATGGTGGTGCCGGTGACCGGAAAGAGTCCAATGTTGATACCAACATGCAGTCCGAAATGCGATAATAGATAGAACAGTACTCCAAGAGCAAATAAAGTTTCAAAGTTAGTGGCTCCCAAACCCGCCATGGCGATAATTCTGAAAAATAGCAGACCATACAGCACAAACAAAAGTCCAACGCCTATCAGCCCCCACTCTTCTGAAAACGCCGCAAAAATAAAGTCGGTCTGATACTCGGGTAGGAAGCGCAGTTTGCTCTGCGTGCCGTAAGCGATGCCCTTGCCGAGAATCTGCCCCGAACCTACCGCAACAGTCGACTGGTAAGCATTGTAGCCGGCGCCCTGTAGGTCTGTCATTGGATTTAAGAATGTGAGTATGCGCGTACGCTGGTACTCTTGAAAACCAAAAAACCACAGGCCACCAAGCACGGCTATTCCAAGCAAAAATATCGCGGCGAGATGCGCACGTGATATGCCCGACACAAGTACCATCCCAAGCCAAATAAGAAATACGATAATGGCTGAGCCAAAATCGGGCTGTAGTGCGACTAGAGCAAACACTACCAACGCATATCCTCCTGAAAAAAGGATATGACGGATATTGCGTATCTCAATATGCCGACGAGAAAAATATTTTGCCAGCACAATAATGAGCGCAAGCTTCGCAAACTCTATGGGCTGAAATGCAAACGGTCCGATATCAAACCAGCTTCTAGCGCCATGTGTAGCATTCCCTACGACTATAAGAAACACCAGCGGCACGAGCAATACTGCATATATTCCTCCCGCAACTCCGCTACGCCGCAAGAAACGCCAGTTTACGAAGGCGGCAGTAAAGAAGACAACCACACCAATCACTACCCATACCATTTGTTTGACCACTAGTGGGTCAACTCCTTGAAAAGAGTTCATAGTCAGTAAACCAAGACCGCACAGCGCAATTGCAGCAGAAAACGATACCCAATCGACTGCACTTTTTTTAAGCCCTACAAAAGGAATGATGGACATTTAAAAAGAAGGGAGTATGGTTATCTCCGCCCGGACAATGTCCGAAACGCCACCAGACCATGTTAGCACTATCGGCTGTGATGATTTGCGGGGTATACGGTTAATGGTGCTTTTAGACGCGGCGCGTGCAGTGCCGTATTGGTCGAAAAGGACTCCGACCATCATTACCCGAGGAGAGTCCTCGAGAGTGTCGTTTACCAGTGTTGCCGAGAGACGTGAGCCGTCTCTACTTAGAAGTTGGTCGGCCACTTTTACTGGCACTACCGCGTCTGCCTGCACTCTGCTCCATGAGGCAGTGGTAGAAAAAGAAAATTGAGTACGAGCAACAACACGATTGCCAACGTCGATGTTTGGCTCGACCACCGCAATGGTGCGCACCGGCGGCAGGTCTATGACACCGGTTTTTTCCACAATCAAAAGATTTTTGTCATCAAAAAGTTGGAACGAGTAGGAAACAGCACGTGCGCCTGCGCTTTGATTTTGATTTTGTACATACGCGGCTGCCGTGTAGGAGCGCTGTCCAACCTTAAACGCTCGCGACCACAGCACCACGGGCGCACGCGCTGTGTCTTGGCACAAAAGCGCACATGGCCCACCGCAGTCTGCTCCTGTCTCTCCACCATTTTGTTTTTTATCAAAGCACGTAGCTTCAGTCGAAAAGAGTGCTTGCCAAACAATTATACTTAGAAAAACAGATATAATGGACGCCACGGCGTAGTACAAAAGCTGCCTGCGCAAACTCCATTTCAGTGCCATACCCTATATAGTAGCAAAACAAAAGCGTTTTGCGCATCTTTTTAGACCCTCTGTTCTGGCGGCTAGCTACTCTCGCCTCTTGTGACAGAAACTACCATCGCCACTAGTGAGCTTAACTTCCGTGTTCGGAATGAGAACGGGTGTGACCTCACCGTTGAGCCACCAAAACAGAATGCCTAAATGCAGGTAGAAACTTCTAATCCCTCGACAAATCCTCGGGATTTCGCCGCGATAAAATCGCGGCCCAACAACAAATTATTGCGATGCTCAAACCTCCAGTTCAACACGGGAAGAAACATGATCGATTAGTACTCCTCGGCTTAACACGTTGCCGTGCGTACACCTAGAGCCTATCAACGTGGTCATCTCCCACGGATCGTAATGATTACTCATCTTAGAGTCGGCTTCGCGCTTAGATGCTTTCAGCGCTTATCCAATCCCGACATAGCTACCCAGCGTTCCACCTGGCGGCAGAGCTGGTAGACCAGCGGTCAGTTCAGGTCGGTCCTCTCGTACTAGACCCAAATCTCTTCAATAATCGACGCCTGCAGTAGATAGGAGACCAACCTGTCTCACGCATGTTCTCACACATTACTGTGTGCATTGGACTGTAACTTTACCCTGAGATTGTCGAAGGGTTCACCTTCAAATAACCCGGGTTGCTAACATTCAGTCTCTACGGGTGAGTTTTTTCAAAAAACTCATAGTGAGTTCTATCAAACTACCCTTCCCTCGGTATTGTCCTTCGAGTGTTAGTCGAGTTGGAGTTTACCGATATAAATTAGCTTCTTCGTCCGTCATTAAGATGGACGACCGCCGTAATTGGTTGTTTCTTATCTATTCTATAATATGTCTTCCGACATAGTTCTTAGACGAAAACTTTCAAACAGAAATCTCGTGGGGCTCAGATCGTTCAAATTCCCAGCTTTCATCAAGGCAAGGCCTTGATATTTTGAGATACTGAACGGTCTGAACCCAGCTCGCGTATCATTTTAATTGGCGAACAGCCAAACCCTTGGGAGCTTCTCCACCCCCGGGATATGATGAGCCGACATCGAGGTGCCGAACTCCGCCGTCGCTATGGACGCTTAGGCGGAACTAGCCTGTTATCCCCAGAGTAGCTTTTATCAGATAATCTTCCACCGCGTCTAATACGGATGGTCGGTTCACTATGGCCTGCTTTCGCACCTGCTTGGCACTCACGCCTCGCAGTCAAGCACCCTTTTGCCATTACGCTATCGGCACGGTTTCCATTCGCGCCTAGGGTACCTTAATGCACTCCTCCGTTACTTTTTAGGAGGATAGCGCCCCACTAAAACTACCCACCAGATACTGTTTCGATCCCGTTTTGCGGGACCGGTTAGCGCATACAATCGAACAGAGTGGTATTTCACTGACGAGTAGATCCCATCCAAAAACGGGACCGTCAAACCTCTCCCACCTATGCTACGCAGCACAACCGTATACGCAATATCAAGCTGTAGTAAAGCTTCTGGGGTCTTTTCGTCTAACTGCAGGTAACCGGCATCTTCACCGGTACTGTATTTTCACCGAGCTGTGCTCCGAGACAGTTCCCCAGTCGTTACACTATTCGTGCGCGTCTGAACTTCACGTTATCCATTATTTCTAATGGCGTAGACTATACTTTCATCTAATGTTCGACCTCATAGGTCGAACACAGAGCCGGCGTGTTAGGTATTCGACATACCTCTAGCGCATCTGAGCGCTAAGTCGTTACGGGGTCAAACAATGTGTTGACTTCCCACGGTATTACCTTTCTGTTATCGCTACCTCTCCTTGAAAGAGCGCTCGGGATTCAGGCTTCACCGTTATGAGCCGGTTTACGTCCCGCATCGCTGCGGGATTTGGCAATTCAATTACCAGACACAATTCTGTTACTTTCTATCCTCGAGTGTCGAGAATATTGACTCCAACTGATGGAGCGGCTTGACGCGAGCCAAGCTCTCTATGTCGCCATAGAGTTCAGACTATATCATCGCCGAGTTTTCTTTTTAGAAAAACCGGCGTTCTGCGTGTAGTCGTTGAGGAGCCGTTGAAGTGTCTGCATTCGCTCACGCTGCCGCGCATGACGCAACGGATATTGCGCAAGGAATAACGGACACACTTTTTGAAGTATTTGGGAATGATTGATTTCGTAATGGTATACGCCGTCTTTTCTTTTTCGCACAGTTCCGTGCTGCAGAAATTCTCGAAATAGCTCAACGATCTTTCGATCTTTCATAGCTACCGCGAAATACGGCTGTCGGCGACTTTTGCTCTTTTTGAATCCAAAAGATCCTTCGCCATCAAGCACTCCTGACAAGAAATACCCGATGGCATTTCTCGTAACAGGTTCTTGCGCATACGGTTTATCAATTACGCCGGATTCTTTCACCGCTCGTAGTTTTTTTCGTATACTGTCCATTACTTCAACCTTCTTTTGGTGTTTGCTTGAACCACGATGTGCTTTGAGATACACAAATGCTTCTCTCAGAAGCGCCACGCGATTTTTTGCAAGATCACCAACAATAATCGGGTATTGATTAAGGAAGTCGAGTACAACTTGTACGCGATTTTTACCTCGCGCACTTAAGTTAAATGCTCCTTTGACCAAACTGATTATTCCACCTCCTTTCATTACCACTTTGTTGACTTTCTGTAGCAGATTTCTATCCGCATTTGTAACAGTGATATCAACGGCATAGTAGTAATGCCCTACCGGATTGTAATTTGCCGCTTTGATGACAGAACAGGTCATTTCAGCCGCAAAAAATCCAGAGTAATAGAAGTTTTCTTCTTTCGACGTTTCCTGCGGATTACCCGGCTTCCGATTTACATCGGAATCACTGGAAGCATTTTTACTCATGTATACATTTTACCAGACAAAGCTAAACTAGCCTATGTCTGTTGTTTTCACAAGTAGCTCCAGATACCACCGGACTTTCCCGCATATAGCAGAATTTGCAATCAATCTTTCGATTGAAGGTCCCAGTCTTCTAGGAATTTCGCTACCTTAGGACGATTATAGTTATCGCCGACATTCACCAGGGCTTACACAAATCACCAGTACATATTGCTACATACCAACGTTCGTGGTTGACCTTCTGGCATTGGTCAAGTGTCACCCCCTATACATCCTCTTACGAGTTCGCAGGGAGCTGTGTTTTTGGTAAACAGTCGCCAGGGAGACTTTCGCTGCGACCCCGAGCATCGCGCGTAGCGCGATATAGGTTGGAGGGAATAGGTTATAGGTTATAGTTTTACACTATTCCCTATTCCCTATTTCCTATTTCCTACATCACACTGCGTGTGATGCCCAGGGCAGGCCTTATTCCGAAGGTACGGCCGATTTTTTGCCGAGTTCCTTGGAGCACACTCACTCGTTCGCCTTGGTCTACTCGACCTGATCACCTGTGTCGGTTTGCGGTACGGTCGTACATATGGTTAAGCTTAGAAGTTTTTCTTGGCGAGCTCTTCGCAGTGGTCCTCTCTCTCCGAGGAGAGAGCATACCCCCGCGCCCAACGATAGTGCTATTAAAAGCAGTACACCGGATTTTCCTGGTGTACCCATCTCAAGGCGCAGACGTCAATCCAATAAGACGCCACTACTTGTGTCTCGCGTAAC
>Ga0209210_1002273_pt1 | contig 14264 bp, 28 predicted proteins | sample RifGroA1_FD_183991 | JGI IMG/M metagenome (GOLD analysis project Ga0209210, IMG submission 183991) | Contaminated groundwater microbial communities from Rifle, Colorado, USA - Rifle Groundwater A1 (SPAdes) (version 2) | ecosystem: Environmental > Aquatic > Deep subsurface > Groundwater >...
TACCCTACCAGCCTGGGGAACGCTGTAAAAATCCAGCTTCCTTGCGGCGGCGGTAAACAGATTGGAGATGTTCGCAGCAGTGATTGCAATTGAACCAGTGCCTGAACCTCCCAAGTCCTGAGCAGAAACGAATGAGTTGGCGTTTGAGTATTCTGCGAGAATAGCCTGGTCAAGTTCTTGGTTAAGAACTCTCTGGGCATCCTGTGCAGCTTTCGCAGCGGCGTCCCACTTGTTCTGAATGCGGTCCAAATCGTCAATGTAGAAAGGTACCACCCTTGTGGTATCAACCGTCAAAGTGTCGTCTGTGGCCGTTAGGTCGTTAAATGTACTTATATCTGTGCCTTTTGTGTATGTCTGAGCATACAAGTAGCTACGGTAAGGCTTGTGCAATGTGTCTCCATCGCTCAAGTATTCACGTAATTCCGTGTTAGCCAAGACTAATGCCGAACTCTCCTTAAAGAAGATGTCCTGCATTTCCCTCGCCCAATAGGCGGGTGTAAAGGCGGATAATGAGTTTGCCATTTGTTTTGTGTGAGCCAAACGGACATTAACTCAGTCAACCTTTATCCTTGCTTTCGAAGATTCTCCTTATAGCTGGCGAAACCTTCGTCATCTAGTTTGAGAATATCCTCTTCAGTAAGGTTACTGAAGTCTCGTTTAGCTGATTTGCCAGTACCCTTGGTAGAAGCGGATGCTTCCTCTTCGCGTGCTTTTGCAACTTCCTTCTCTTGGATAAATCCAATGTAGTCGGACTTTGCGGCAGTACGAATGGAAATCCCCTTCGCCTTAGCAATGGCCCTAATTTCCGACTTGACGTTATCACTAACTTCAAGGGAATCTAGGTCTCGCTCCTCTAACTCAGCGGCGACAATTGATTTGACGTCTTGAGCGGGAACGACTGGAGGTTTTGCCTCCGTGTTTTCAATGTTGTGGCCTTTACCTTCGGCCTTCTTTGTGCGAGCGAATAACTGCTTATTCTGCTCACGCAAGTCAGCGATAATTTTATCTTTGTCAGCAGTCTCGCTTTCTGCTGGAGTGTCTTGAGAGTCACTCTCCTCGTTTTCAGGTATTAGAGTGTCCTGAGTCTCGAGGTCATTTTCTTCGTCCATTTTTTATTTAGACTGATTAGACGACCTTTGTTTATCTGGTGATAAACGAATCGACGCCTTATGGCGCCGAATCTGTGTCCGAGAGTGGGTGGCCAAACCAGACACAGAGTCCGCGCCACAAGGCCACCCCTGTTAAATTATGTTAAACACCTGGAATATCTCTATCGTCTTCTGTCTTTTCTCCAGCCGCTTCTGTTGCCATTATATCATCTAGAATGTGTTGTAGCACTAAATGTGCCTTCCTTTGGGCCTTTAGTTCTATTGCCAACTCCACTGGGTCGTTGATGTCTTTGAGGAAGTAGATGCTACCCAAGCTATCTAGCCTTATCTGCAAGTACTCTTTCATCTTCTTCCCCTGTCCTGATTCTAGAAAATCTTTAATTTCCTTTAGTTCCATCTTCTTCTATTTTTGGTTTTCTCCTAGTATCCTCGGCCATCCTTATGATACCAGTTTCTAGGTTAATCTCGTGTGGAATCTGCGTGTCTATCTTCTTCTCGGTGAGCTTTTCGTTCTTCCAGAGCTCCAAATAAACCTCTACGGCTTTATGCTCAAAGGCTAACCTGCGTTTAATTTCGGACATCCAATTCAACTGGATTAAGTCCTCCCTATTTAATCTATCTTTTGCCACCTTTTTATTTACTTAGTGAATCTGACCTTTGCTCCCTTGGGGAGTAATGTTTTTAGTGCGGAATTAGTCCTCACGCTTGGTTGTGGGCTTTTAAAACCTGGCTTGATTCTGGCGGGCACGACGGGTTTCTTGGATTGTCCACCAATTGTTCTCTCTGGTTGTTGTGGGCTTTTAAAACCTGGCTTGATTCTGGCGGACACGACGGGTTTTCTGGCGGACACGACGGGTTTCTTGGTCTGCGTTCCAGCCCCACCTGGGTTGAGAACTTTTACTCCCCCCTCTTGGGGATGCCTCCTCTCCCAACCTGGGTTCCCTGGTCCTTCTACTGCTGGGTAGCGGTACCCTGGCAACGCCACTCCCCATGGTCTTGGTTGTTTTGCCATTTTATTGTTTTGTTTTGTTTTGTTTTTTATTGTTTTCGCCCTTTATTGCTGCATCATACCCGCTGTTTGGGGCATCGGCTGACCTGGCTGTGCCTCTGGCATCGGTGCGGGTGCTGGTGGAGATTTGGGAAGATTCTCTATGTCGATTCCTTTCTTCTTCATAGCTAATTCAATTAAGGCCGTTCTGCGAACTGGGTCTGCCTCTAGGTTAATAAAGTTAGATAGAGACTCCAATTCTGCGGTTAGGGCAACACGCTCACCAGTAATAATGATTTGTGCTCTTGGCTTGAACTCACCCCAGAACCCCCTTTCTAGTGTTAACATTGTTTCTTTCTTCTGTAAGACCGCCGCCAGCTGTGCCTCCTTAATCATTTGACCCTCTTCTTCTGTGTGTGGGCCGAAAGACAAAAGATTGCGGTTATACCACGAGTTCACCAATAGTTCGTAGAACCTACGTACCCATTTGTCGTCTCCAGTAATGCGCATCACACTTTCTGCCTTGAGGTCTTTTAATAATTCTGGCAACACCCAATCCTCTAATAGCGAGGTGAATGATAGGGCCAGCTTCTCTCTCAAGAAGTCGAATAGCTTATTGGCGTTTTGGTTCAACATTGCACCCAACCTAAATGGGGTACCCGATGGCATACTCTCTCCAGTTACCGCCTCATAAGAGTTAGCTAGGCTGTCAGCTACTTCAATAATTCTGTTCCAATCTGCGAGTAGTTGGTCTAATCCCTCCATGCGCACAGGAACGTGTTGAATATCGTTAGAGCGGATGATGTCTCCGCTGTTCATATCCGTCAGGATATTGTTGGCGATAACCTTATCGGAACTTCTAAAGATAGTCTTAGATGACCACTCTAGTCCTCTGGCGATTTGGTTCCCAATCTCGTTAGCCCTAGTCTGGCAATCCATAAGGATTTCGTATAGACCAGTGCGGAACCACCTACCCTGGAACCTACCACGATGGTACTCCCTATATGGCATTTCCGAAATCGTGTCCGAATATAAGATATATTTGAGTTGCACTTGACCACCCCCCTTGCGAATACCAACGGTGACAATCTTTGCTAATACATACTCGTCTTCACTACCACCACTTTCTCCCCTAGCTTCGTACAAGTCTTTTGTGGATACCTCTCCGTTACGCTCATATACCTCGTAGTATGGAGTTTCTTTTTCTTGCCCAACGCCACTTGTGACTGTGGTGCTACGCGATTTATCCGCGCATCCCTTAATGGCTTCCTCAACATTTTCCCAAATACCAATTTTGTCCCGCAACTGGGTCTGTGTCATAACGTGCCTCTCAATGGCGGGCGTGTCGTTGAGAGAGAACGCAGTTTGGTTGACTACGTAGAAATCCTTTAGGTCTACTTGTTCATAACCCCCCTTAACCTTTTTCCAAACTATGTTGCCCCATCCCGAGCTATCCTCCACAACTGAGTTAATCTTCTCTCCCTGTCCCGTGGTGCGTAACCACTCTTTCAAATACAGATTGCTCAAAATAACCTTTGCGGAATCCACAGCAGAATCCGAGTAAAGCATTATGTCTGCGGTATCAAAGTCTATGTTCTTTACCTCGGTGTCTATACGAGGAGAAATGATGTCAAACCAGTACTTGTAGTTGCCCTGCGAATCCATCTTCCCTTTCGGGTAGATTTGGTTCATATAGAGGACTATTCTGCGGACTAGCTTATATTGCGAAAAGTTGTACCCGTCATGAATCTCAGTTTGCCCTTCGACATACTGCTTGATTTCATTCTCAATGAGTGAAAACAGTTTCATATTATTTACGGGTTATCGGTTTATATTTGGAAATTGATGGAAAGCGCTGTCGAGTACCCAAAACGCGTGCCGCTCTAGCCGCCTCGTCGGCATCCCTTAGCTTTTCTTCTTTTGTCTCATGGTCTAATTGCATCGCCTTGCGCAAGTTGGCCTTGGCATTAGCGGCACGATAATGAATCGTGTTGGGATTCTTCGGGGGAAACACCTGGCGCACATAGCCACTGATGTCATCTTCCCATGTATTGATGGGCTTATTAAAAACATAGGGTGCCCTACTCATGTTTTGTGCCTTTGGGGGCTTAGCTTCTTTGGCCAAATCACCAATAAACTTATATGTCCCTTTGCCAGTCTTCTGCAGTTTCATGTTTGCTTAATTTTAACACATAACCTAGTTGTTTTGCGACACGTCAAGCCCTAAGTCTTCCTTTTTATCCTCGATTTTCTCCTGCTTGCGACGAAGCATCCTCTTTAACTCCTGAATCTCGGGGTCGTGGTGGGCTTCAAAAATCGCCCTGAACTGTTTAGTTTCTTCGTTCATAACATTTCGTTGGTGAATCTCTCGACCTTATTCTGCATCATGTCGTATCTTGTCACTGTGTCCTGGGGGAAGGGCCTCTCGGCTATCTGCATCTGATAGGCAAGGGAGTCCGAGAGGTCGTCCCACTTCGCTTTGGGGAATCTAACCAGTTCGCCCTCTAGGTCTTCGCATGCACCCTCAATGTGATACACGCCACCTCGTTCGTATCTTGGGATAAGCCCCCTTATGCGGACTTCTTTAGCTTGTTGGCGATGCTCCAACTCCACGATAGGCAAGTAGACTCCTCGTTTACGCATTTCATCATCCATAAACTGTTTAATGGACTGCAGGTAAATAGTCTTCTCAATGCCGATTTTCTCCCACTGATGTTCTCGGAAGGAATCAAACAACATGTTAATCAGAAACCCAGGGGACACCCTGAACCTCTTAGCGGCGATGTTCCAGTTCCCCTCTTGGTCTACATAGTTCTCCACCCAACCAGTAAAGTCACCAGACGCCTTCTCGGAGATAGCCGTATCAATAGTAAGAAAGTTCCTAGTACCATAACCCTTGACCTCTTCGGCGGGGCGATGCTTAAACCACTGCTTCTTAAACTCTTGGTGCTCTACGTCCACTGGGTCTTGCTGGTGAAGTGACGCCCACTCGTAGGGACCTATGTTGGCTCTTATCTCCTCCAACCTCTCTAGGGGAAATCTGTTGGGCCATAGGGCTTCTCCTGTTTTGCGGTATTCCGAATCCTGCGTAGCGATACTTTCGAAGTTAATAATCTCCCATTGGTCGGCCTTCTCGTCTCCCATTTCTAAAAGACGCCCAACGAGGTCGTCGTCCGTCCATCGGGTCTGACAGATAACTATGGCTCCTATCGGGGACAACCTGGTGTAGGCAGTAGAGCGATACCAATCCCATAGGGCTGTACGCACTGTGTCCGAGTTTGCTTCTTCACGCCCCTTTATGGGGTCGTCGATAATCATAAGGTCAGCACCCTTTCCCGTAAGGGCACCACCCACACCAACGGCGATGTAAGACCCACCCTTCTCGGTGTGCCAGTTTCCCACACTCCTAGAGTCTTCTGCTAGAGATACCTTAAATAAGTTTTTATATTCATTCTGTCGTACGAGGTTTCTGGTGCTTCTACCAAAACCCACAGCTAGGTCTGCTGAATAAGATGCTACCACCACCTCTCTATCGGGGTTCTTGCCTAAATACCACGCTGGGAAATAAGTAGATACCAACGTAGACTTGCCCGCCCTTGGGGGCATGTTGACGATTAAACGACGAATTTCACCTCTTTCTACGGCTTCTAGTTTCTCAGCCAACACCTTGTGGTGCCAGTTTGTGTCGTAATCCGAGAAGTTATATTTAACGAAGTCTACGAGGTTACGCCTCGCTTTCTCCCGCTTCAACCTCTCCAACTGGAGCAGAAGCAACGGGTCCTGTTTCTGTGCCATTTAGCAATGCATTTAAGCGTTCTTCCTCTGCGTCAATCTCAGCATCGGTCATTTGGCGAGTAACTGCCATGGTAATCTCCGTAGGCTTGTCCTGCAGCAGGTTAATTATCTTAGTGTAGGACTCTAACGCTATAACCAGCGTTTTGTACTCTTCTTGGGATGGGTCCTTACCCTCTAAACCAGCTATGGCTCTATCTCGTAGCCCCTGTAATCTCTCTAATTCTTTTTGCATAAGTCTATTATAACCTTTTGTTCTCTTAACTCTATGAGGATTGAGGGAATAAGAGTCGGAATAGCCTGCCGCCCTCATCGCTTTCCCCATAATGTAGTTATTTCTGGGTAATTCTCTTACTAACTGTCTTACGCGGTTTGTCGCCATCCTTGCTTATCTTCCTTAACTCTTTTATTAGGACGTATCCAGCATCTGCTAGCGCGGCCTTCATCGCGACCTCCCCATTACATCCCCTTTTGAACACATCGCTAAGGATGAAAGGGACTACTCTTGTCCCTTCGGGGAAGTCCTCTAGTTTTTCTATCCACCTTCCCCGACACCCCACGAGCATCACCGCTAGGTCGTCTTCCCCCATCTTTGGCTTTGCCATCGAATCTATTTATCAAATCCTCCATTAACGACCTTTCCCCCTTGGTAGCATGAGCTAAGTCCAAAAGGTAGCGTAAATTGAAAATAAAGCCCTCTTTTGGGGGCAAAACCCACCCAGGATATATATTATCACTTTTAGATACAGAAACTTCCTCCTGGGGCAGTTTTGGAGCATTCTCGGGCATTCCAAGAAAGAATGTCTCTAGCCTTCCACCAGGGAAAGCCTCTGACTTATACTGAAAATCCTCATAACCCATTTTCTTAGCCTCGTTTAAGAAGTCTTCTAGGTTCATATTGATAAATTAGTGGCTACTTGAGTACAAATATCCTCATTTCTTTCCCCCAACCAATGGCATAACTCATGATATAAGACATATTGCCTCCCCCAAGCGTCTAAACGCTCGTTTATATAGATTACATTATCAGCAGTACAGCCCAAAACAACATCTTCCCCGAATAAACATTTCTCAGGCAAGGAGTATATAATCAAAGGTATTACAATAGCTTCTAACACCCACACATTATAACTGATAACAGACATCTATTCCAATATTAGGTGAGATTTTATGAGAGACTATCATTATTATTCTCAAGGAAACAAAATGGGGGTAGGGGGGGTATGCACTACCTATATACTCTATATATGCACTGCATGCCCCTTTATGCGGTTTCTATCATATACGCATACATACAGGGGGTATATCAAGGGTTTCACCTAAGGCATATCACCTTATTGCGGGTTTCTATGTATGCTATGTATACGCTATATATAAAGTTAACAACTCCATATACCCTAGCTTATATCCCACACACACCCACCAATACTCCATATCCTCAACCTATATCCTATAGTACTACTTAACTACTAATACGCTCTTTGCCGTTTTTCGGGGGTTTCCACTATCTATCCTACTATCTATATATCTAACTCCCAAGGTCAAAGCCCCCTTTGCGGTTTTCTATCTATTTAATATGTATGAACGCTTTATGGGGCTTTATGGTGGAATACTTGCCTCAAAACTGCCCCGTATGAGGTTATCTATCTATATGCTTGATACTTGCTTATACCCTTTCTGGCGGATTGATGGCTTATTTACTGGGTTTTACGTTGTATAGTTATCCCCTTGTACTATCTGTCAGTTATGCTTTACTTACATTGTGAGGTTAGGGAGTAAAGCCAAGCACATCACATTTAATTACTGATTGAAAATACTTGACGCTTTCTACTCCCTACACCTCACCATCAAAGGCCGTTAAACAAAACAAACAAAATGAAAGACACAACATATAGAGTAGTGTGGGAGGAAAGGCACAGTGCCCTAGTGGGAGCAAAGAGCGAGGAGTTAGCCAAGACGATGGCTATGGAAATGCCCGTAGACGACACTTTTGAAGAGCTAACGCTAATCGAAGTAATCAAAGAATAACTAAAATGACAATACTAAAACAAACACCAAGCGAGGATAGAGAGCAGGAGCAATTGATGAGAGATAGAATAAATCAGCTTTTGGGGTTTTTTGTGGGGCTATTTGTAGCCGTAGCAATTTACCTATTCTCACTATACTTTTAGCCGTTGCTTGAGCTTCTTATCAAACGGCATAAGGGGCTCAATGGAGTGGCTAAGCTATTCCCTAGCTTATCGGAGCTAGTAAAGAGCGGGAGATAGGACTGCACCTTACAATAAAATGAGAGTAAGACAGATGACAGGAAGCAAGGGGCAACCTGTTAAAAATCAGTTTATCCTTGAGGAAGAGGGAAGAGGCGCTTTGGGGAATTTCATCAGCCGTACCACTTTTCAATCTTATGACTCCATTATTGCCGTAAAGACAATATGGGACAAAGAAGACGTTAAGGGCTTTGGTGATGAGGGGACTGTTGAGATTGAGCTTGACGAGGCCAAATGGGACTACTCAACCACAACAGGCAAGTACCGCAACCTATTTCTAGGGGAAGACAAAAAGACCACAGAGAAAAAGATTGCAGACGGCACATACCGCCTAGTCAATCTTAACTAAGTCAAATAAACGGCTGTAAGCCAAATAAAAGACGCATAGATTATGCCTATCTCATAATCGCAAATGCGTCTTTTTGTTTTGTGGGGAAATCCCGCAAAAAAGCATTTTCAAAAGCAACTCAACGTTAGGCGAACAGATACTGAATATAGCAACTCAACTTGGGCGACGCAGAACAGGTGCGAACAAATTATTCATAAAGTTAACAGAGGATTTTAAGGTTTAGAATTTAGGGCCTTGTACTTTTCTGCGATTTTTTCATAATCCTTTGTGCCCATATTCTGATAACCTAACTCCTTGTCTGCGTTTTTTAATGCGAACAGCTCGTCAATTACCGCTTGCCCGTACTGCTTTTGCATATAGAGAGTATATTTTATGAGGTTTCCCGATAGATATAAATTACACGCGGTACACTGACATGAAACATTACGTTCATCTAGCCATAGGGGCATATTGGTAACTCCGTGCAGGAAATGACCACCTTGGGCGTTTTTGCCCTCAACCTTAGTGCCACAAGTAACACATGTCCAATTATCCCTATTGAGCACAAACAAGCGAAACTCTGCCCACGCTTTCCGCTTTGCAGTAGCCCTACTGGATTTAGACCTCTTTTGTAATACAGTCTTCTTCATTACTTAGTCTTTAGACTCTTTTTGGGGGCAAACATGATTCGGACTTTCTCTATATGCATCTTATGGTTGAGAGGATACATATTGTGGGTATCCCTTTCTATTACCGCTTGTTGCTTAGTGAGTGTTATGTAGGCCAATGTGTAGTAGTGGCAAAGTCTGTCGTCTTCTACTAATGCCCAAGCGTCTATGTGGTTATCTTTTATCTTCTTACTCATTACTTAGTCTACTCTTAATTAGTTTTTTAGGGGGATTTTCGCAAATCCCTCTGCCTTGTATCTCGCCCTTTCCTCTTCTTCGCTGACTATCTTGGAGGTAAACCCTATATACACCCAGTTTATCTTGTGGCACTTCTTGCAAGTAAAACTCATTGACCCAGAACTTTCTGCGTGCCAATGCTCATTTAGCTCTCCACAATCCGCACACTTTATTTCTATTTCGTATCTATCTCCCATCTTCTTTCTTAATTAGTTTTTTACGACTTTGGAACCACATAAACACCTTCCGCTTTTCAAGGATTTGTGAAGCTATAAGGTCCCACACTTGTGCTGTAGGGGACTTTTCCCTGTATTCCGTAGTATCTATTGCCATCTTCTTTCTTAATTAGCTTTTTTGGGGATTTCTAGGATTAACCTAACCAACCTACGCTTCTTGCCAACGGACAGCAATACAGAAGCCAACACCACTTCTATCACTCGCACGCCACCCTGCCTCACTAATAGTCCTATCCATCTTCATTGCTTTAATGTTTTATTTGAACTTTTAACTACTTTGCCGTCACTCACCCAGCCCTCTTTCTCGCCTTTCTTGTAGGGCTTCAGATTGTTTTAGGGCTTTCTCTAGTATCACGTCAATTCGTAGGAAGTCAGCTAAAGTCAGTACTACGTCATACTTCTTTTCTATGAGCCTCACGATTTTATTCGTTATCTTGCCATACTCTCTCATTCCTTTATCTCTTTAGTTTGCGACTCTTTTAGGGCTTCACCCGTGAGGGGGTTAGTGTAGTCACCCTCATAGTAGTTCGTTCTTTGTGACTCTTTTAGGGCTTCTAACTGTTCTAGTATCCAATTGAGAGTAGGTTCTCCCGTGTCTATGGAGGTTATAACAGTCTGACCATTATCCCAATCGCTTATCGCCCCTATCGCTTCGTCTAGTCCTGCTAATCTACCTATTACTTTACTTTGTTCTCTGGCGACTTTTAGTATCTTCATCGTTTCTTCTCGCTCATCTAATCTACCTTGTTCGTGGGCTTCTTTGCGGGTTTTGCGGATGAAGCCATAAATTGGTCGGGTCATTTCGTGCAAATCGCCTAAAGTAACATCTCTGCCCGTTTCGTTTGTCCACTCATCCGCCCTCTCAAGCAGGATGATACCCCTAGCACACTCATCAAACCTCTTCTCCCAATCTTTCTCTAGTTCTCCTACCTCTTTGGGGGATTCTACCCCACAATCGCAACTCTTGTATCCAGGGCAGATACCGTCTGCGTGGAAAACCGCACAATGCATGTGAGTTGCACAATCGGGTTTATGTCTCATCTCTGTGTCTTTCATAGTTCTTTCATCTACTCTTAATTCATCCCTCTTTGTTTCGGCTTTTGACACTTCTTCTTCTGGGTTTAATTCGTTATCTATTAAGCTCATATTGTCCAATAAACTTTATATGTGTTTGTATCCTCGTGGCGGATGTAGTCGGTGTGGTCGTCCCTATCCTTCTTTTTGAGAGGGCAGACATATTGGTAAGCCCACTGTCGTTCCCCCGTCTGGGTATCAAAGTTGTCATAAACCCCGTAAGAGGGGATGAACAACTCACCCAAACCATCATCTCTCAACCCACCAGCGGGTATCTTGACCACATTCAGTTCTTCCCCACATTCTGCACAGTATTTCTTATCTATTAAGCTCATATTAAATTAGTTTAGTTTGTGTGGATGGCTGTATTGTCCAATCTGTTACGGGTAGAGCGACCTGTTGCCCGTGTCCATAATCTATTAAATGACCTTCGTTTCTTATCTTTTCGGCGTTTGCCGTGTAGGTAAAGCCGTTCTCTATCTCTCGGTACTCAAAGTTTGCTGTCGGGTATTCATCTAACATGTGTGAGTCTACTGTCCATGCATTATCTCTTTTAAAGAGGTGTAAAGACCTTCTCACCCTTTTCATTACGGTGTTGCTCTGGGGATTAAATGTGTAGCCAAATTTATTCATTAGAAGTCTACTAAATCTTTTGCGTTTTCATGTAAGCGTAACTTTTCTAGAGCCTTCGCCTCAATTTGTCTAACTCTTTCTCTGGTCACGTTGAATTGCGCACCAACGCTTTCCAAGTCGTAAGCATCCCCACCGTCTAGCCCGAACCTCATGGTCAGGATAGCTCGCTCTCTCTCCACAAGGGAGGGTAACATTTTGCGTATATAATCTCTAAGTAGCGCATTCTCCACGCCCCCCACCACTTCATCGGTAGCATTGGGGTCCTCGAGCTGTAACGTGGTGGGCGTATCTAGCCTCAATGTATCTACTTCTACCCATGCGTCTCTTTTAATTGGAGCAATGCGCCTATACATCGCATCATATCCCTCTGGGAATATCGTATCCTCTGTCACGTTGAGGGCAATCGCCATTTTAAGTTTCTGTTCCTCGGTAGGATTGTGCTTGAAGTTGGCAATCATTGAAATAATCCCAGGGTTAGTGCCGACCGCCCTCGCCATCTCCATGTTCCCAACGCCAGCACTAGCCATAGCGTCCTTAAGGCTTTTATTAAAGAGTCTGCGATGTGCTCCTATGACTAATTTGGTATTCATTAGAATGTGTCTTCTGCGTTTTTCTTGGCGATACGCACGTATTCCTTCATCGCCTCTATCTTAGCTTCTTGGTCTTTCATTAGACGGAATGTATCGCTAGCCTCAACCTCTACTTCTGCGAGGGCTAGACTTCTCTTCTCTTGCGAGCCGAGTATGTCTAGCTTGGCTCTTGCGACTTCCTGCCTCATGCCGTTGAGTATCTTGGACTCCAGCGGATAGAAAGAGTTGAGATACCACGCAGCATCTAACCACTCGTCTTTGTCCATGCGATAGGTCTTGTCCTCAGATAACTGTTGTAGCGAGGCTATGATGCTATCGGCACTTCTCTTGTCTATCCTGTCTTCCATTAAAAAGGTAGGTCGTCAGTGTTTATTTCTTCTTTCGCGCCTTTTGGCGTAAACACCTCAAACTCTAAATCAGTAAGCCTCTTGTCTACTTCGTCTTTCCACGCCCTATCCACTTGTGGCGTTTTTACTTCTTGGGTGTTTACAGCACCCTCTCCATCGGTTTCAAAGTAGACTATGGTTCTCTGCTTGTACTGGATTTCCTGACCCTCAGCGTTCTTAAAGCTCTTTGGGATTTCTTTGACCCCAGCCACCACCTTGATACCAGCCTTCAACTCAAAGTCCTGCCATTGTTGCCACGCTTTCGTAGTGCCACCCCCCTTCTTTGACTCATAAAATTGGAATTTGGTCTTCCCATCAGCGTCTACAATGTTGTGTAGCTTGTTGTCGGGGAACTCTTTAACAATGTGTTGCCCGATAGTTATGCTCTTAGTTATTATGTCTTCCATTATGTTGTTATTGTTATTCCGCTTTCGTCTTCGTCATCTATTATCTCTTCTGGCCTAAAGTCTAACTTTCCTTTTTCTGCCTTTTCCTTATTAGAGAGTTTTGATTCAAACAATGTCTGGGGCAATTCCATTAGGATTTTCTCATCTACGAAGTTCTTACAAGTCAGGAATAACCTATCGTATGTTTTCTCTACATCTTTGGGGCCACACACTTCCGTGAGCGAACAACTAACATCTAATGGTTCGTACTGCTTTAGTTGAACCTTGCGTGAGTAAGACGCGGATACCCTTACTTCGTCTCCTGTTAATTCTTTAGTTGTCATCTGAGGATTATCAATTTAACCAGCCATAGCACCAACGCCACTCCACTCAGAAATATCACCACGTTGAGTAACACTGCTACCACAGTAAGTAAAACTGGGCGTTCTACTAATTTATCAAAGTATTTATTCATCTTTTTTGGGTTCTCCCCATTTTTGCTCTTGGTCTTGGACTTTATCCATGTACTCTTCGGCTTTTGTCTCCTTGAGGTTTTCGCTCTTTAGAGCAACGATGAGCACTTCGGCGGTATCTATCAAACCACTAACTGCGAACATTATCTCTTGTTTGGCAATTCTGTAATTCTCTTCGGCTTGTTTATTTAGTTCGCTGATTGTCATTGTGTTTTTATTGTTGATTTTATCGACCTTGCCGTTGCCCACCTCTTGTTCACCATATCCACATAGTGAGCACGACCGTATAACTCTTTTGTTTTTCCGCCACCCATAGTTCCCTTTCTTCCCAAAAGTAATCTATCAATAGCGTTTATCTTTTGAATTGAGGAGCCATCGCTATTCAGTATCTCTTGAATTGCGATAATCATCCCCTTTTCGTCGTAGACCTTTTTTATTCTCATAAGCACATTATATACTACCTCTCCTTATATTGCAATGCTATCTGGTAGGGAGTTATTAACACCCATAAACACTACTTGACAAACAAGCAGTATGGCTTAAAATAAAGAGAGTTCGTACCGATATACGAGCTAAAGTTAAATAACTATTTTCCCTATCAGAGTAATAGTTTTTACGCCGATTACCGAAAGGGTCGGTATTTTTTATAAAGCCTCCATTACCTTGTTGGGGTTCCATCCAACGATAACTTGGGAACCAATACGAATAATAGGGACTGTCATAGCCCCTACCTCATCTGCGATTTTCTGAAACTCTAAAGGCGAATCCTCAAACTTAACTTCTTCAAATTCTCGCCCGATTTTATTAAAAAAGTCCTTAGCTTTAACGCAGTACTTACAACTAGACGTAGAATAAATCACTACTTTCCCTATCACAGTTCCACAAGTATATACCCTTAAAGTAGGGCGTCAAATTTCGCCGATTTTATCTTACTCTAGACGGACTTTAAACCCTTACTAATAAGGTAAGCTCCTATCCTACCCCTAAGTTTGTACAAAAGCCCAATCTTGTTTGTGCCACAATGGTCGCAGGTATAACCCACCCTCCTATTGTTCACATAGATATCTCGTACTCCTTCTCTCTTATTTCTATTTCTA
>Ga0209210_1002275_pt1 | contig 14251 bp, 15 predicted proteins | sample RifGroA1_FD_183991 | JGI IMG/M metagenome (GOLD analysis project Ga0209210, IMG submission 183991) | Contaminated groundwater microbial communities from Rifle, Colorado, USA - Rifle Groundwater A1 (SPAdes) (version 2) | ecosystem: Environmental > Aquatic > Deep subsurface > Groundwater >...
TATTATTAAGCAGATTTTGAAAAAGATAAAGATATGGAATTGAAATGTTTAACTTTTCATTTTAAAGACGCCTTGAATCTCGCGGAAAAAATTTCAAGCAAAAATATCACTTTGCCTATTTTAAACAGCGTGTTAATTTCTTCCGAAAAAAAAGAAATGAAATTAACAGCAACAAATTTAGAAATAGGAATAGAAATTAAAATTCCCGCAAAAATAGAAAAAGAAGGGAAAGTGGCTGTTCCCGTTAAGTTGATTTATAATTTCATTTCCAATTTACCGACCGATGAAACAGTTTCTCTAAAAGTATCGCGCAATAATTTATTAATAGAAACCTCGCACAGCTCCACTATAATTAAAGGCTATTCCCCCGAAGATTTTCCTTTATTTCCTTCCGTAAAAGAAAAAGAAAATTCTTTTATTTTCGCTATTTCCGATTTTTTGCTCGGACTTAACGCCGTTTATTACGCCGCCAGCCTTACTGAAATAAAACCTGAAATCGCAAGCGTCTTTATAAGTTCTTCAAAAAATACGCCGCTAACTTTTGTTGCCACGGATTCTTTCCGTCTGGCAAGAAAAACTCTTCATTATAATTTTTCCAATTTTCCTCTTCTGTTAATTCCTTACAGGAACGTGCTTGAGCTTATCCGTATTTTTGAAAATGAAAAAGGAGACATAAAATTAATACCTTCTAAAAATCAATTATTTCTGATTTCTGATAAAATAAAATTTGTTTCCCGCCTGACCGAAGGAACTTTTCCCGATTATGAAGAAATAATACCGAAAACTTCTTCAACCGATGTAATTATAAACAAACAGCTTTTCAACAACAATCTTAAAATAGCCGGAGTTTTTTCAGGAAAGTTGAATGAAGTTAAATTAGAAATCATCCCCGACAAAAAAATACTAAAAGTACAAACTTCAAACAGCGATTTTGGCGAACATGTCTCTTCAATCCCTGCCGATATTAATGGAGAAAAATTGAAAATAGCTTTTAACCACAGATATTTGGTTGACGGCTTGCGCTTTATTTCTTCGGATAAAGTTCTTTTAAGATTTAACGGCGAAAATAAACCTTTATTGATGACAGACCCCAAAGATAATTCTTTCTGCTACCTGGTAATGCCGATGAAAGACATTTAAAATAATATTAAGGTAATATCAAGGATTAAATTGGAGAAAAATATCAGCCTCGCCTCTGTTCAAAACGCTGTCATAGGCTATCAACCGTAGATTTTCCTGGAGTTTTTTTTCAGGGAAATTTTGCGGAATAAAAGAAAAATCAAAAGGATGCTGCTCGGATGAGCCAAGATAAGCGTCTCCCCAAAAAAAATCAATGCGTTTCAAGGGAAAACGGCTTTGGTAGGAAATTTTGACAGCGATCGGTTCATCAAAACTTTGGACCGCTCCCGCGCGAGGAGCGGTAATTGTGATTTTGGGAACATAGGCGGGCAAGTGGATGTCGTCTAAATCTTGAGGAATGTCGTCTATCGTTTCTTCTTTTATATTTTGCGACAAAACCCAGTCTCTTATCGGTTTTTCCCAAAGAATAAACTGCGGGTCAAGTCCTGGATTTTCCGGAGCAGGGCCGGCAGGATCGTCTTTTTTCACCCAATAAAGAATAGAGTGGATTTGGGTCAAAACTTTTTCTTCGGCGAGTTCTTTCGGGGTGTATTCGGTCGCCCTTTTTTTTGAGATAGAATCAACCAGATAAGCGTTTCCTCCTTTCCATTCTCCTTTTAAAATCGGCTTGATGTCTTTTGGCGTCGGCTCAGGTTTTAAGAACTTTTCTTGCGGAATATTTTCTAAGGCTTCTTTTAAAAAAGCGTGCCACATCGGGGCGACAATAAACCCCGCTACTTTCTTCTCCATAGAATCATTGTTGTTATTCCCGACCCACGCTCCTACGGCTAAATTCGGAGTATAACCTATTACCCACGCGTCGCGGTAGTCATTGGTGGTGCCTGTTTTGGCGGCAACGTCTCTCCCCTGGAAATATAGATATGATTGACTGCCGAATGCCGGAGTTCTTGCTTCGTTGTCGGACAAAATATTCGTTATCATCCGGCTGATATTCGGTTCAAGCATCTGCTTTGGCCGACCGGTGAATTTTTCTAAAATCTCTCCTTTGCCGTTTTCTATCCGGTCTACGGCAACAACGGGATTTTTTACGCCGTCATTGGCAAAAACGCCGTAAGAGGCGGTCATTTCAAGAAGCTTTGTTTCCCCTCCTCCCAAAACCAGAGTCAAGCCGTACTTTCCCGGGTCTATCAAGGTGGTGATTCCCAAATCCTGAGCGGTTCTTAAAGAATCATTTATCCCGGCAAGATAAAGAACTTTTACCGAAGCCACGTTTATTGATTGAGCAAGGGCGTTTTTGAAGCTTATCGGGCCGCGGAATTGATTGTCGTAATTTTCCGGCCGGTAGCACTCCTCTTCTTTTATTCCTTCTTTCGGGGCGCCGTCGGGATTGCATGAAGAGTTGAATTCTGTTTTCAAGTCAAAAATAACCGTTTCCGGAGCGTAGCCTTTTTTGAAGGCGGCAGCGTAAGCAAACGGCTTGAAAGCAGAGCCGGGTTGCCGGGGGGCGGTAGTAACGTTAAAATTTCCCTCAAAGAGGCAATTTATTCCGGGGGCGCATCCTTCTGGTTCGGGTTTTCCAAAATAATCTTTTGAACCGACCATCGCCAGAATTTTTCCGGTTTTCGGATCTATTGCCGTCAATCCGGCGTTATAAGCGTTGAATTTCACGACATTTTCTTTGGCGTAATCAGCTACTATTGTTTCCGCTTTCTGCTGCAAATTCCAATCAAGAGTCGTAATAACCTTAAGCCCTCCTTCTTCCACCAAGTCCTTGCCGTATTTTTCTTCAAGATAACTTTTTACATACATCACAAAATGAGGAGCTTTGATGTTTTTTTCGCTTCTGCCGGCAAATATTGCTTTTTGTTCTTGGGTTTCGTTAAATTCTTCCTCGGTGATAAAACCCAAATCCAGCATCCGTTTTAAGACTAAATTTTTGCGTTTATCCAGTTCTTCGCGATGGCTGCCGTAAGGGGAATAATAGGTGGGGGCTTGGGGCAAAGCGGCTAAATAAGCGGCTTCGGTTAAGTTTAAATCTTTGGCGTTTTTTCCGAAAAAATATAGGGAAGCGGCTTCTATGCCGTAATTGCTGCCGCCGTAGGAAATTTCATTCAAATAAAATCCGAGTATTTCTTCCTTGGAAAACACCCTTTCCAGTTTAAGGGCGATAATAACTTCTTTTATTTTGCGGGCATAGCTTTTTTCCGAAGTTAAAAGAGCTTTTTTGGCAAGTTGTTGGGTGATAGTGGAACCGCCTTGTTGGATGAAACCGCTGCCTAAGTTCACCAAAAAGGCCCGGAGAATGGATTTCGGATTGACGCCGCTATGCTGGTAAAATTCGGAGTCTTCAATGGCTACGGTTGCGTTTTTCACGTGTCTCGGGATTTCTTCAAAAGGAACGACGGTTCGCGAAATATCCTGATAGATATCGTATAAAAGAATTTCCCCTCTGTTATCGTAAATTTTGGTGGATTGGACAACCTTTCTGCTTTCAAAAGATTGAAAATCAGGAATGGAAAGCCGGGAGGCCCAGACAGCCGAAATAACAGCGCCGATAAAAAAAATAATTGTCGCGAGAAAGAAGGCAAATTTTAAAAATTTTCGGATAAATTTTTTGCGGCGGTAAGCCATAAGTAAAATTTACTTAATAAAAAACAATAAGTCAAAATTCATCGTTGAATTTCAAGCCCCGACGTGCTAAGGTATCTTTATGAAAAGCCAAAACGCCGAAGGAAAAATAAAAAATCTTTTAGAGAGAAATGTGAATGGAATAATAAATAAAGAGCGTCTAAGCAAAGAGCTTAAATCAGGAAGAAAGCTGAGGATAAAACTCGGCATTGACCCTACGGGCCCAGAGATCCACTTGGGCCGCGCAATCGCCTTATGGAAATTAAAAGAGTTCCAGGACTTGGGCCATCAAATCGTTTTGATTATCGGCGACTTTACCGGTTTAATCGGCGATGCCTCCGACAAAAAAACAGGACGGCCAATGCTGAGCGAACAAGAAATTAAAAAAAATATGGCGGGCTACCCGAAGCAAGTCGGAAAAATTTTAGACCTTAAAAAAACGGAATTCCGCAGGAACAGCGAATGGCTGGTAAAATTGAAAATAAAGGACATTATTCATCTGGCTTCTCTTTTCACCGTTCATCAAATGATTGACCGCCGGAATTTCAAAGAAAGATTCAAAAACAGCCAAGCCATAGGACTCCATGAATTTTTGTATCCTCTTCTCCAGGGTTATGATTCGGTGGCGGTTGGAGCGGACGTAGAGATTGGCGGCACCGACCAACTCTTTAATTTAAAAGCAGGCAGAAAAATCCAAGAATTCTATAAACAAAAACCGCAGGACATAATGACGCTGGAGATGGTTGCCGGCCTTGACGGCCAAAAAATGTCCACTACTTCGGGCAATATCATCAATATCGCCGATGAGCCGAATGATATGTACGGCAAGATAATGTCGGTGAGAGACGAATTGATTCCCGAATACTTTCTAAGATGCGTTAATTTATCCCAAACAGAAATTAACGAAACCATAAAGAGACTAAAAAGCGGAACGCCAGACTATTACAAAGCAAAAAACAATTTGGCTTTTGAGCTTGTGAAATTGTATCATTCTGAAAATGCGGCCGTCAAAGCCAGGGAATATTTTGTCAAAACATTCCAAAAAAAAGAAATGCCGAAAGACGCGCCGGAGATTAAAATTAAAAAATCAGAAGAATTGGCAGGCATTCTTATAAGAGCCGGTTTGGTTCCTTCCAAGGGAGAGTTCAGAAGATTGATAAAAAATGGCGCCGTAGAGATAGGCGGAGAAAAAATAAAAGATATTCATTACGGCGTTTCCATGTCCGTGGCTGTCAAGGTCGGCAAGAAAAAATTTCTTAAAATAATTTTGGCGTGATTCCCGCAACAAAAAAACGCGCCGATATTAAGGCGCGTTTTTTTGTTTTCCTTCAAACTTTATCCAATTTCTTCGTCGGGCGACACGCCGGTGTCTCCTGCCGAAGAAAATTCCTCTTCCTCGTCTTTTTCCGTTTTATCTTTTTCTTCGGCGCTTCCTGTTTCTTCTGTTTCTCCTTCAATTTCTTCTTCGCCGTCATCCCCCATTGAAAAATAATTTCTATTTGAGAAATCAAGCATATTAATTTTTTTCTTTTAAAAACGACTAAAAACGACCATCCTTTTTGGCTGATATTGCCAAAACAGGATTAATTTTTTCGGTCCTTTATCTGTCCTTTATATGTTAATAAAAATGACAAGCCAATCAAGGCTTAAAATATGTGGATAAGTTATGGATAAATAGCGGATTTATTCACAATTTATTCGCCAAGCGGCTATTGGCCAGACAAACAGCGCAGGTAATGCCAATTGCCAAAGCATCGCAGGCGTCGTCCGATTTCGGCAAAGATTTTATTTTCAAAAGCAATTTCAGCATTTTTTGGACCTGTTCCTTCGGCGCTCTCCCGTATCCGGTTAAGGCCATTTTCACCTCAAGAGGAGTGTATTCGCGAACAGGGGTCTTGGCAAGGGCGGCAAGATATCGCAGAACGCCGCGAACCTCGGCTATCTCCATGGCTGTTTTTTGGTTTTTGGCGAAAAAAACCTTTTCAAAGGCAATTGCCTTTGGTTTGTGTTTTGATATCAGATTTTTTGTTTTGTTCCCCACGGCCATCAATCTTTTTTCATAACTTTCTCGGCCGCTTGTTTCAACGCATGAGCAATCAATAATCCGCGTTATGTTTCCGTCGCTTTCTATCAAAGCGTATCCTAATTTTCCGAAGCCCGGATCAATGCCAAGAATAATCATAAAATTAAAAACTTATATTTCAATAATGCAGTTTGTGGTTATATCTTGGATGCCGTCCAATTCATCTAACTCTCCAAATAAGGATATCAATTTTTCCCGATTTTCTTTGGTGATATCAATAACGTGTTTCGGCTGCCATTCATTTTGTTTTTTTTCGAAAGCCCAGAGGCAGGAGCCCGCTCCGGCCAATTGTAATTCGTGTTTTGATAAAATTTGTCGCACTTCGCCGAGAGTGCGGTTTTTATTGTCGGTGATGCCTCCGATTAAAATGGCGCAGTTGCCGGGGCCGAAAGTTTCGTAAAGAACTTCTTCCAGTTCTCCGCCCCCTTTCAATTCCCCGCTCCCCCTTTTTATCGCCTTTTGAATGTTATCAAGGGGCATATTAACTTCTTTTGCCTTGGAAATAGTTTCTTTCAAAGCAGGATTCATTGTCGGATCTTTCCCTTTTTTTGCCGCGACAGCAATTAAGCGGGCGATTTTGGCAAAAACTTTGCTTTTTTCCGCGTCAGCCGCTCCTTTTTGGTGTTTTATTTGCGCCCACTTTGAGTGTCCGGACATAATTTATAATAATCTATATTTATAATAATCTATCTTGTTTCGGAGCTTTTAGCCCTAAATGTTCGTAGGCTTTTGGCGTGGCGAGGCGGCCGCGCGGGGTGCGCTCAATAAATCCGAGCTGGATTAAATAGGGTTCATAAACTTCTTCTATTGTTCCTTCTTCTTCGGAAGTGGCGGCGGAGAGAGTGTTTAGGCCGACCGGGCCGCCGCTGAATTTAGTTATTAAAATTTCTAAGATGCGGCGATCCGCCGGTTCCAACCCGGCTTTGTCAATCTCCAAAAGATTAAAAGTTTTTTGAACAGCCTCCATGTCTAAAATAGAGTTGCGGTGTACTTGGGCGTAGTCGCGGCAGCGTTTTAAGAGATGATTGGAGATTCTTGGCGTAGCTCGAGAGCGCAAAGCTATTTCATTGAGCGCTTCCGCCCCCGCTTCTATGTTTAAAATTTTTGCCGAGCGGTTCAAAATTTTTTTAATTTCGTCGGTGTTGTAAAAATTAAGCCGGTAAGTTCCGCCTGAAAATCGCGAACGCAGAGGAGAAGAGAGGAGAGAAATGCGGGTGGTGGCGGCAATCAAAGTAAACGGCGAAAGTTCCAGTTGGATGGTTCTTGCCGAAGGCCCTTTCCCGATTATGATATTTAGAGACCTTGATTCCATCGCCGAATAGAGGACCTCTTCAATCAATTTATTCAAGCGGTGAATTTCGTCAATAAAAAGAATTTCTCCCGGTTGAAGATTGGTTAAGACGGAGGCCAAGTCGCCCACTCTCTCAATAGTCGGACCAGAGGTTATTTTTATCGCTGCTTCCGCTTCTTTAGCAATGAGATGGGCAAGAGTTGTTTTGCCCAAGCCGGCCGGACCATGCAAAAGCAGGTGGTCAATCGGCTCCCGCCTTTCTTTGGCGGCTCTTAGAAGTATTTGCAGATTTTTTTTGACAGAATCCTGCCCTATGTATTCGTTCCAGATACCAGGCCTTAATTTCAGGTCCAGCGATTGGTCGCTGAATTTATTTGTTTTATTCGGAGCCATTTTATCTCTATTGACAAAACGTTAATTATTTGATAGAATGGTGCAAAATTTGATAACGGCGCGATTTGATTTTTTATCTGATTTACGGGCCTCCCAGAGGCCTCTAGGCAATGAAGTTTTATACGCTTTATCGGAATTTTCTTCAGAGGACGTTTTGGTTCCCGCCCTTTTGGCAAGGAACGAAATTATATTCATTACCAAAAGGGCGGGGTTGCGAAAATTATCCTCAAGAAAATTCTAAGCTTTTGGTACCCATGCTAAAAGCAATTGCCTAGAGACTTCTGGGAAGACGCGTTATTTTGTTATTTTCCAATAATTATTTTAATTCCACTATGCGGCCTAATTCTTCAAGGGAAGTTATCCCGCTAATAACTTTTAAAATGCCGTCCTGCTGCATATTAAGAATACCTTGTTTTTTAGCGGCGTTTTTTATTTCCGTTCCCGAAGGATGTTTGAATATTAATTGTTCTATCTCATCGTCAACTAAAATCGCCTCAAAAATTCCGATGCGGCCTTTGTAGCCGGTGTTATGGCATTTTTCGCAGACGGCCGCTTTGTAAATAATGAGATTTTTGATGTCCGGCCTATCAACCGTTTTTGGCAGAGAATCAAGAGTATTTATTATGAGGCGCGATTCTTCGCTTGTTGGCTTCGTCGGTTTTTTGCATTCTTTGCATAATCTTCTTGCCAGGCGCTGGGCAATGGCGACATTGATTGCCGGCGCCAAAATGTTCGGCTCAACGCCCAAATCAATAAGCCGCGGGATAGTGCCGGCGGCGTCAATGGTATGCAAGGTTGAGAAAACCAAGTGTCCGGTTAAGGCGGCGTTTATTGCCGTTTTTGCCGTTTCCAAATCTCTGATTTCTCCAACCATAATAACATCGGGATCCTGGCGCAAAATAGAGCTAAGCCCGCTGGCAAAAGTATAGTCGGCTCTGGGGTTTGTTTGGGTTTGGGTTATGCCTTCAATGTGATATTCTATCGGTTCTTCCAAGGTGATAATCTTTATCCCTGGAATATAAATCTTTTTCAAGAAAGCGTAGAGAGTGGCGGTTTTCCCGGAACCGGTCGGCCCCGTGGTTAATATCATCCCGTTTGGCTTTTCCAGCTCTTTCAATAATAATTTTTCAAGATTGGACGAAATTCCTAAATCTTCAAAAGCCGTGGCGATTGTTTTCGGGTTTAAAACTCTCAATACCAAAGATTCGCCATAGGGTCCGGGCAGAGCAGAACTTCTGATCTCCACTTCAACACTTCTAAGATGAATGGAGAAGCGGCCATCTTGCGGTTTGTCGTGAATATTAAGCTTCATCTCAGAAAGGAGTTTTATGCGGGAAAGAATAAATTGATAGTATTTGTGTTCAAAATATATTGTATCTTGTAAAACTCCGTCCAAGCGAAACCGCAGACGAATTTTTTTTTCTTGGGGTTCAAGGTGAATATCGGAGGCGTCCATCTGGATTGCCGAAGCCAGAATAAGCTCCAAAATTTCCGAAATCTTTCTGTTTTCTTTCGTTGAAGTCGTTTCCGCAAAAATTTTTTTGAAATCATCTACTGTCTGTATCTTTTCGCCGAGTTTTTCCAGTTTCCCCGAGGAAATATCAATGATTCCTCTTGATATTTCAACGAAAGCCGGCACTTCTTTGTATTTATCCCATGCCTTTTTCATGCTGATAAGAGAAACTAAAAAAAGCTGGATTTTATACCCTTTATTTTCAAGTTCTTGGATAATTTGTTTTGCTTGTTCTAAATTAGGGTTTACCTCGGCTATTTGGATGTTTTTACCGACGCCGGAAAAAGCCGCGATTTTCGCGATTTGGCTGGTTTCTTCGGGGATGAGTTTTAGATAATCAAGATCTATGGTCACTTTTGAAAGGTCGGCGTACGACAGGCCGTAGCGCTCGGCTAATAATTTTGTTAAATTTTCTTCTTCTCGCGCGCGAAGCTCTTCAACCTGTTTTTTCTGCTTTTCTTCTTCAAATTTAACCATCTTGGTTTAATTCTATCCTAAAGCGTATTTCCAGGCAATGTTTTGTTAAATTTTTATTGAAAATATTTCTTTGAAAGCGTTTCTGAAACGCAACTCCGCTTCGGAAAAATTATCAAAAGGCCCGCTGATAAAATATTTGCTTTGCAGCTTCATCCCCAAAACCGCCGCTAAGGGCAAAAGGATTTTTTCTTCTTCTGCCGCGGCTAAAGCAAAAACATTTTGATTAGCCTGCTTCGCTGGAAATTCCGTTTCCAGACGTTCTGGCAAAAAGTCAGAGTTTCGGCGAATATTTTCCGATGGAGCTTGCCAGAAAAGCAAAGAAATCGGCCCGGAAGGAATATTTTCCCGCAAATTTTTGACGATATTGTAGAAAAATTGGGATGACGAGTTTGAATTTCTCGTTTTCTCAAGGTCTTTTTGAGATAAGAATGTCCAAGAAGCGCCGAATGTTTCGTCAATATGCGTCCGCGCCAAGGCTCTGCCTAAAAGTTGGGCCGAGGAGATTGTTTTTTCCTCGTTGATGATTTTTTTCACCAATTCTTTGTCGGCGCCCAAAGATAAAATTTCGCTGCCGAAACGCAAAACCTCCTGGCTTACCGGCCGGATGAAGTTGTTGGTTTCGGTAATTAGAGAGGCAAATAAAAGAGTTGAGACGCTTTGCAGGGAGAGCGCCGCCGGAAAAATTGCCTTGATGATGTGAGTTATTTTTTCCGCGAAAGTTGTTCCGTTCTCGGCCAAGAAAATAATTTTTTCTTTTGGAGGAAATTCAATTTCCTTCGCGAACTCACGGAGCGTTTCAATTTCGCTTGGTTCAAAAAAGCAAAAAACCGCATCCGCCTTTGGCAGCACCGGCTCAAGGATTATCGCGTTTTTATCCAGCTCTTTATTTTCCGTTGTAACCAGCAAAGACAGAAATTCATTTCCGTCTTCATAGCTTAGCTCTTTAATTTTATATTGATTTTTGGGAATGCGGATAGAAGTTTTCCGGGGAGAAAGACTTTCTTTCGTTTCAGAAAGCAAATCTCCCCATTTTTTTTGGAAATTCACCTCTTCCGCCAAAAGAATAACCTCTAAATTATTTTTAGAAAGAGCGGATTTCAGAGCTTCTTTGGCGAGCAGTCGGCAATCCTCGCTGTTTTTTTTAGAAAGCAAGGCAAAAGTTTTTGAATCTTTGATAATGGATTTAATTTTTTCTAGAACTTCGGTCATTGTCTTTATTCCTATCATTCCGCCTGTTCTTTAACAACCTTGACAAATCATACGAGAGTGATATAATATAAAAAAGCTTGAAAGTCGTAAAAATCCGGAAGAAAAGGAGGTTTTGAAATGAGGGCAATAAAATTTTCAGTTGTATTGGCGGGGATGTTGGCTATTTTTGGCTGTGCCAGCCCGCGTTCCATGGAACGCGGAGCTCAAGGCGCGGCTCTGGGCGCCGGCATTGGGCATTTAGCAGGGAAAGGTCCTGGCGCTGTCGCAGGCGGTTTGATCGGCGGAGCTATCGGTTCTGTCGTCGGAACTCTCGAATCTGACAAGAATATGGCAATCGGCGCGTCTGTTCCTCTCCGGCGGCCGCAAAATTATCATCACCTGCCTTGCCTGGAAGGGAAGCGAGTGGTCGTTTGGTTAGACGGCCGAGGCAATGATTCTTCTATCCGCGGCATCGTTGTGGATTATTTTCGGGCGCAAGGAGCGGAAGTTATCGCGCCGCAACCGTCGCACAGGCATCGGCAAGATATTGACGCCTTGTACAATCTGGAAATTCAGACGAGGAGCGAAGGAAATCGCGCGGTGGTGGAGTTGTGGCTTGTGGAGCGAGCCACAAACACAATTCTATTGCACGGTTTGGGCGTCTCCGAATTTTACTACGAAGGCAGTGATCGTTGGCGGAGCTATCAATGGGCCGCCAGCCGAGCCCTGTCTTGCCTCCGCTGATAATCGCTTCGATTTTTAGGACTTCGCCCTGACGCAAATTGCGCCAGGGCAATTTTTTTTGTGATATAATGATTTTTAGTGAGGCATATCATTACCCATGGCGCCATCCAAACAAAAGACCTTGCTTCAAGATTCGCCCGCCGGCTTCTAAAATCCAAACCCGCTGAAAAGGCTTTAGTTGTCGGTTTAATCGGCGAACTGGGCGGAGGGAAAACGGTTTTTGCCAAAGGGTTTGCCAAAAGTCTGGGTATTGGAAAAATTATCACCAGCCCGACTTTCGTTTTGGAAAAAAATTACGAATTACCCGGCAAAAAACATCTCCGTCTGATTCACATTGACGCCTATAGAATTGAAAACCCGGAGGAATTGATTGGCCTGGGCTTCAAAAATTTAATCCGCGACCCTAAAAATATTGTTTTAGTTGAATGGGCAGACAAGGTCAGCCAGATTCTTCCGAAAGATTGCGTTAGAATAAAATTTGAGCACGCGGGAAAAAACAAGAGAAAGATAACAATTAAAACCTTTGATTCCTGATATGAATTCATCGCAAAAGCCAGGTGATAAAAGAAAAGTTTTGGTCCTTTTAGATAGCCACGCTATATTGCATCGCTCTTTTCACGCCCTGCCGCCCTTTACTTCGCCAAGCGGCGAACCGACCGGCGCGCTCTACGGTTTTTGCTCCATGCTTTTCAAAATCATTCGTGAATTAAAGCCCGACTATCTAACGGCTTGCTATGATTTGCCCGAGCCTACTTTCCGGCATATTGCCTACAAAGAGTACAAAATTCAACGTCCGAAAACAGCGGATGAATTAATCGGGCAAATAGAAAAATCAAAGGAGATTCTCGGCGCTTTTCAAATTCCCATCTGCGAATTTTCCGGCTTTGAAGCAGACGATATAATCGGGACAATCGTTGAAAAAACCAAAAAAGAGAAAAATTTAAAAGTTATTATCGCTTCCGGAGATTTGGACACCTTGCAACTGGTCAAAAACGACGATGTGGTGGTTTATGTTTTTAGAAAAGGAACGGAAGCGGTTTTTTATGATGAAAATGAGGTTTTGAAACGATACGGCTTCGGCCCGAAACTTTTGCCGGATTTCAAGGGATTAAAAGGCGATCCTTCGGATAATATTTTTGGGGTCAAAGGCATCGGAGAAAAAACAGCCGGCCAACTTATCCAAAAATTCGGTTCTTTGGAAAATATTTACGAAAAAATCAAAGAAGACGAAATTGGCCTTCTAAGCTCAAAAATTAAGGCGCGGACGATTCAACTGCTCAAAGAAAACGAAAAAGACGCTTTTTTCAGCAAAGCCTTGACGGAAATTAGGCGCGACGCGCCGATTTCCTTCAGCTTATCGTCTAATCAATTGGGAAAATTATACAATCCCGAAAAAGTGCGATTTCTTTTTGAAAAATTAGGCTTTAAAAGTTTTCTTGCCCGGTTGCCTGATATTTTCTCTATGGACTCCGGCAGAAGCCGGTGATATTATAAATATTATAAAAACATTATGACCCGCAAACCAAAAATAGAACTCATATTAGTCACGGCTCATCAGCTGAAAACGCCGCTTTCGGCTCTGAAGTGGATTTTCAAAATGTTTTTGGAAGGAGAGGCGGGTCAATTGACGCCGAATCAAATGGAGCTTATCAAAAAAGGAGACGAGGCCAATGAAAGCATGATTTCCTTGGTTAACGATTTCCTAAACGCCAGCCGTCTGGAAAAAAATCCCGCGTATAAATTAGAAAAAAATAATTTTTCGCTCCTTGTTAAAAGCATTATAGCCGAAAATGATGTATCCATAAAAAGAAAGAGGATAGATGTTGAGCTGGAAATGCCGCCAGAAGACATATATTTGATTTGCGACGCTTCAAGCGTCAAAATGGCCGCCTCAAATCTTATCGGCAATGCCGTCCATTATTCTCCCGACGGGTCTAAGATTGCGATAAAGGTTGAAGAAAGAGGCAATCTTATTGAATTTTCCGTTAGCGACAACGGGATAGGCATTCCGCCGCATCAGCAAAAAGAAATTTTCAGCAAATTTTTTAGAGGAGATAACGCGACCAGAAGACAGAAGACGGGAAGCGGACTCGGCCTTTACGTGGCGAAAAAAATAATTGAAGACCATGGCGGGAAAATTTGGTTTGAATCAAAAGAAAATAAGGGGTCGAAATTTTATTTTACCATCCCCTCAAAAGAAAAATGAATATTTTAGTCATTGAAGACGACAAACTGCTTACCGATTTGATTATCCAGCGGCTTTCCCGGGAAAAATTTGACGTGCGCATAGCCGTAGACGCTCAGGAAGGATTAAAATTTATCGGAGAAAAACGCCCCGACCTTATTCTCTTGGACCTTATTCTGCCGGGATTAGACGGCTTCGGGCTTCTCGCCCAGATCCGCGAAAACCCTAAAACCGCTTCAATTCCGGTAATTGTTTTAAGCAACATCAGCGGGAAAGAAGACATTGAGCACGCCATGTCATTGGGCGCGGCGGATTTTTTGATAAAAGCCGATTTCAGCTTAGGAGGAATCGTAGATAAAATAAAAATCGTCCTGTCTAAAAAACAATTAAAAATATAGCTTACCCGTTTTTTATTTTTTGGCATGCTTTATCTTTTTTTCGGCGACGATGATTTTAGGAGCCGCCAAATGCTCCGCGCGTTTACAGGGGGTTTATTACAAAATAAGGCTTCGGCGTTTTCCGTTGCGCGCTTTGACGCCGATAGTTTTCGGAAAGATTTTTTTTTGGAATTGGCGCGGGGGAACAGCCTTTTCGGCGATAGAAAAATTGTTATCTGCGAAAACCTCTTTCAAGAAACAGGCGCGGCGGATTTTTTGGAAGAAAATTTGA
>Ga0209210_1002280_pt1 | contig 14240 bp, 20 predicted proteins | sample RifGroA1_FD_183991 | JGI IMG/M metagenome (GOLD analysis project Ga0209210, IMG submission 183991) | Contaminated groundwater microbial communities from Rifle, Colorado, USA - Rifle Groundwater A1 (SPAdes) (version 2) | ecosystem: Environmental > Aquatic > Deep subsurface > Groundwater >...
TTTGATTCTGAAACATTGCAAAATTTAAATAAAACTGAAATTTACCAAAGACAAGAAAAATAAAATCTAGAAATCAAAGTTAATAATAATTCTTATCCTTAAAATTATCCCTTTGCTTTTACCAGCACCCAAGTAACTATCGCACTTACAATAACAAGCAATATAGCTCCGAAAACTCTCGGGGAGTAAAGAGTATTTGCCAAATATAAAGAACTCTCGTCCGCCCCGACTCCATAAGCAGGCCCGGGAATGTATTTAAGGACAACATCAGAAAAAACAAAAAACCCTGAAACTAAAAATATTATTCCAAACAACACCACAACAACTACTCCTATTCCTTTATGCATAAACACTGCATCTTTCCCTGTCAAGCCAGTTAAAATTAAAATTAAAAACAAACTAACTAATAAAACAGCAAACCACGGAACAATTGTTAAAACATACTGCCTTGTCCCAGCCACTGATATAAATATAGAAGCTAAAAGCAAAGAGACAAAAAGCTGAACCCACTTATTCTCCCCGATTATATTAGTCTTGAAAAGAACAGCAAAACTAACAATAAAAACCAATAAAAAAGCAGCAATAGGCGCGAAATAAGCAATTGCAGTTACATCAGCAGCCATAAATTACCTCCAGCTAGGCATAGGAAAAGTTATCCCTTTAGATTCCTTATTTTCTTTATTAGTCATATTAAAAATAGCAATTATTAATATTATAAATATAATCCCAAAAACAGTAAGTCCCCAGTACTCCTGCCAAAAATAAGAACCAAACCACCCATAATTATTGAAAACAGATATCATTATAATTATTGCTATAACTACCCCTCCAACTCCAAACCCTATAAGCCATCCAGACATATGCTCTTTGGGAATAAACGCAGCAATCAAAATAACAAAAGTCAGCAAAACAGCCAGCCCAACTCCAAGTTTTGGAAACAAATCAGTAAAGAAAACCTGAACCAATCCCGTCCTTAAAGCCATCACTGCAATAACTAAAGATATCATTAAACTAACCCCTTTATTCTTCCCAAAAGCGTTTGTTGCAGTCAAAATACCGAACACTAATGAAAAAATCAGAAAGAATGGAAGTACAATATCAAAAACGCCGAAAGACTCCCACTGATAAAATAAGTCCTGAACGCTGAATGCCATACCCTATCCAACAAAATTTTATTTATATATGTTTCGCCGACCAAGCTATGTTGTATATCTCCCAAAAATCAATGCATCATTAGCTAATTAATATTAACTGAATAATTCCCAACAGCCTCGCCAATATTTCTGTAACTATCTTTTTCCAATAATTCAACAAGCCCAGCATTTATCTCACCTATTAATCCAGGTCCATTATACACCATGCCAGTTATCAGCTCCACTAAATTAGCTCCTAATTTTATCTTTCTATAAGCGTCTTCTGCAGAGAATATTCCTCCAACACCTATCAAAACAAATTTCCCCTTTGTTTTCTTATAAACATAACTCAACATTTTATCAGCCTCCTTTTCGACAAATTTTCCAGAAAATCCTCCAATCTGCCCTTTTTTCTTGCTCAAATTAGTGCAAATAAAGCCATCAACCTCATGCCTTCCAGAAATTCTCAAAATAGCGTCTAACTCCTTTCTACTCAAATCTGGAGACAATTTAACAAAAACAGGTTTCTTAATACTCAACCTGTCAATCTCCCTCAGCAACCGTTCATATAAGCCTGGTGAGCTAAATGGCCTGCCCCCATAAGCATTAGGACAGCTTATATTAATAGTGAAATAATCTCCAATATCTTCAAAAATCCTTAAACTCTCAATGTAATCTTCAATACCTTTATTAACATTGACAGTTTCCTTGCAATTTGTCTTAGCAATATTAACTCCAAATGGAATTTTAAATTTTCTTCTCCTCAGCGCCTTACTTATCTCTAAAGCACCATTATTATTTAATCCGAAATTAACCCTCAAGCTCTTCTTTTCAGGAATTCTCCATAACCTCTTCCCCTTATTGCCCATGCATCGCTTTGCAGTCACACTCCCAACTTCAACAAAACCAAATCCAACATCCTGCATAATATCAATAAGTTCTGCATTTTTATCGAAACCAGCTGAAAGTCCAACAGGATTCCTAAATTTAATTCCCAGGATTTTTTGCTCAAGTCTCTTATCCTGATAATTGAAAGCCAAATTAACAAGCCTTTTAGTCAGTTTATTACTTCCAAGAAATTTCCCGAGATTAATAGCACTCTTATGCATTTTCTCAGCATCTCTCTTAAAATAAATTCCCTTTATATAATTTCTATAAAAAAATCCACTGATTCTAATACCAACTAAACTCATAAAAAAACAACCTATACCCTATTTAAAAACTTTCCCTAATTCTCTCTCTTCCCACTGTTCTACCCATCTTTCTTTTTATCCTTATCTTTGCCTTCTCCAAAAATAACCGCAACGATAGCCACAATTATAACTATAACAATTATAATATTCGCAGTTATACTTGAGCCGTCAGAAGTATAATACAAATCCCACAAATAATCCCATCCACCTGTAAGTATCAAAACAGTAATTATTACAACAATTCCGGCAACAATTCCTATCCCTCCCTGAATCCACTTATTGAGCTTAAAATCCCCGGGCTGAAATGTCATGCCATAAAGAAGCATAAAGACTAATAAAACAACCAACCCTATCGCAAGAATAGGAATCAAATTAATTATAATTCCCGTAGCGGAGGCAAAAGCAATAACTAACAATCCTACAACTAAACCTACAATTGCATCAATCTGTTTCTTCCCATCTCCCAAAATCTTTGTCTTTTGAAGTATAGCAAAAACTAAAGTAAACACGAGAAGAAAAGGCAACAACACCTCGACAACCAAAGGACTTGATAAAATAGTCTGCACCATAATGTTAATTGAAGTCTTATATATTTAAAAGTTGCTATGCAACTTTTAAGCCACAAAATCTTTTAGATTTTGATGTTTAAACTTTATCTAAATGTTAAACCTGTCTCATAAGTTGACACCCCAAAAGCACCATCATTAATAAAATTTCATTTTAAATTTTAATCATATTTTCTATTATGAAAGGCGATAATCTACAAAATACTATAAACCATCAGTAAACTACCCTCTTCTCCTTAAATCAATTCTTCAGAATCTTCTCCAGTTCCAGCAAAAGCCATCGGCTCCTCATGCATAGGCAAAGAACCCTTGTTGACGATTAATATATCTCCAACGCTTTTCACAAATTGATGAGGAATAACAACCCCTCTAGCCCCTCCAAACATGCTTAAAAAACTGCTTCCCACTCTTATCTTCCATCCATCTACTTTATTATCAACCAAATTTATTTCTTCTACCTGTCCGAAAAAATCCCCCTCTGAAGTATAAACATCCTTCCCCATTACCTCGCTCACTTTCTTTATTCTCAACATAACAAAAACTCTCAGATGTAGTATTTATACTTTATGCTTGGCTAATATGGATAATTGCACTGATTAAAACAGGATTTTTAGCATTTATCCCTTAGAGAATTACGTTAATTAAACTTATTTTATAACTTATCGAATTCTTTTTTCTTTCTTCCAAACTCTCGCGCCTTCCCCATAACCCTTTCCCTCGCCCTAGTCATATCCCTAATTCTCTTTTTCGCATTTTTGACAAAACTATTTAATTTTATTGAAGCATAAGAAACATCAGCAGGAATTACTTCCGACAAAGAGCTTGATCCTTTAATCACCCTATCGTAACTCTCACTAAAGCTGTCTATTTCATCATAATGAATATATGCCATTCTTCCGCCTTCCTCTCTGCACAAATTCCCCTCTGGAACAACAACAAGTTCAGAAAAAATATAAGGTCTAAAATTAGTTACTAATTTATCAGCAAAAAATTTATATCCTAATTCAGAAGCAGCCTCTAAAGTTGTATCATCAAAATAATGATTTGGAGGAACAAATAATTCTGGACTAACGCCGAATAATTTTTCTAATCTCTCTCTTCCAATCTTCATCCACTCTTTTTGTTTATCTTTGGAAAACTTTCTGCCAATCGGAAACGGCCCAGTCCATAAACAATGAAATTCATGATATGGGTCAACAAAATCATGTCTATTAGCGCATAAATGAGTCAAACCCTGCTGTCCTAAAACGCTCCCTTCTCTTTTAACAATCATTCCAACAAGATCTATAATTTCAGGATGTTCATCCCATTGTCCATGATCATAACTGCGCAAAGCAGGGCTTACTACTACTGGAATATTTTCTTCTAAAATCTGCCTAAACCTCGCTTCAACATCTCCTTTTACAAAATGGCTTTTCTTTAAGCCTTCCAAATGAATATCTACAGCAACCATAAAATTCCCCTATTTCCTCATTTTTAAACTCTTCTAAACTAAAGATTTATATAAATCTCAATACCATTAAAATAATGAATCCGAAAGAATTTCCACATATTCTTGGAGCAATAATTATTTACACTTTAATCGCATCATTGTTCTTCATGATTAGGGGGCAGTTTGATTTAATCGCCCTGGCTTTTTTGTCATGTGCAGTTATAATCACGCTGAACATTTTAGCAAAAAAAACCATGGCTCATCTTCTTGACGCAGACGTCGAGCATGAAACATGGCTTATGGAACGTTATGGTTTAAGAGGAAACTGGAAATTAAAAAAGCCAATTCCCGCTGGAATAATCTTTCCTCTATTTTTATCTGTATTTTCCATAGGCTTGTTTAAAGTGCCTGTATTCCTCACTTATGAAACCCGCGCTCTAAAACACAGAGCCGCAAAAAGGCACGGATTTTATTCTTTTACCGAAATAACTGACTGGCACAATGCACTTATCGGAGCCGCAGGAATCTTATCCCTCCTTATAATCTCATTTATAGCTTATTTCCTCCCAATCCCAAACATAGAATTCTTTGTAAAGCTTTCAATTTATTATGCCTTCTGGAACCTTGTCCCAATATCAAAACTTGACGGCACCCAAATCTTCTTCGGCTCAAGAATTCTTTGGTACACTTTGGCTATCATAACAGCCATCTTCACAGCCTTCGTTATTATAATTCCTTAAGTCAGCTACAGATTCTATAGGTAACCAGAGCAAATATTGTCATATATATTATAATAAATTATAGATAATTAAAATCAACTTTCTCATCCAACTATAAATATTGATATATTAAAATATGAGCCTAAATTAATACAAATCCATAATTATTAAAACTACAATCTATCTTTTTAATAATGTTAAACATACCGCGCGATTATCAAAAGTCAATCCTTGAAACAGCAAAGAAAAATAACACACTAGTAGTCTTGCCTACAGGATTAGGTAAAACTCTTATCGCCCTCTTGCTTGCAGTTGAAAAAATAAAGCAAAGGCCGGGATCTAAAATACTTTTCCTCGCTCCAACACGCCCTTTAGTTGAACAGCACCTTGAATCCTTTAAATCCCAGCTCCCTGAATTATTTGCAGACCTTCAGTTATTTACTGGTTCCGTCTCCGCTCCTCAAAGAAAAAAAATATGGCAGACTGCAGAAATAATTTTCTCAACGCCACAATGCATAGCAAACGACCTAAATAACTATCTTTACAATCTGCAGGATGTTTCTCTCCTGATAATTGATGAAGCTCACCGCTGTTTGAAAAACTATGATTACACAAAAGTAGTTGAATTCTACAAACAGCAGTCGCACTTTCCGCATATCCTCGGTCTTACAGCCTCCCCAGGCTCTGACTCCCAAAAGATAGAAGTTCCATTTCCAGCCGAATTTATGGAAATCCGTATTCTTCTAAAAAGAATATTTGACTCCTGTATAAATAAACTTCGCGAGAAAAGCCTTTTGTTTGGCCCTGCAAACAAAATTACATTATTAAAACTACAAGCCCGCCTCGCAATGCAAGCCTCTTCTCAAAACTACAATGCCTTTCAAGGAATGTCTCTCTGCGCCCAGGCAATAAAAATTTCGCACGCCCTGGAATTATTAGAAACCCAAACCCTCTCCGGCCTGGAAGAATATCTAAAAAAAATGATAAAGGATGCAGAGCAAAAAAAATCAAAAGCTGTCCAAACTCTTGTAAAAACTCCCGAATTCAATGCATCTTTAATATCAATCTCTCTGCTAAAAGCAAAAAAAATAGAGCATCCAAAAATAGACGAACTCTCAGCTTTAGTAGAATCAGAATTCAAAGAAAACCCCAAAGCCAAGATTATAATCTTCTCCCAGTTTAGGGAAACAGCCTCGACAATATCTGAAAGACTTAGCTCTCTTTCTTATGTTAAATCTTCTATTTTTGTGGGGCAAGCAAAAAAATCAAATTCCCGCGGTACTTCTGGCTTAAATCAAAAAGAACAAAAGTCAATTATAGATAAATTTAGAACTGGAGAATTAAATGTATTATGTGCAACATCTATAGGAGAAGAAGGTCTTGATATTCCTGAAGTCTCGGCAGTTATTTTCTATGAGCCGATTCCAAGCGCCATAAGAAAAATCCAGCGCGCAGGGCGAACAGCCCGCCTCTCGCCTGGAAAACTCTTTATTCTTATGACAAAAGACACCAGAGACATTGCCCACCATTATGCTTCTTCAGCTCGTGAAAAAAAGATGCACAAAAACATTGATGATGCAAAAAGAGAATTGAAAAATAAAACGCCAAAACTATCAGATTTCAAATAATTTTTACAAAATTAAACTCTATTCTTTATCTTTCCGTAAATCCAGCCTATAACTGCAAATAATATTGCCGAATTTAAAAGTAATATTAAATACTCATCAGTAAATAATGCGAAAGGAAAAAATATTATCCTCAGTAGACCAAACTTAAAAATAGAATCTACTAACGGACAAATTGAAGAAGTTTCAATGCCATTATACCAGCCCATGCAACCTAAACTAAAAACCAAATTAGCAAGAAAATAAAGAACTCCTAAAATAAGTCCAATAATTCCTCCCTTCAACCAATAACTCCAATCTTTCCAGCCCATAAATAAATTAATTTCTCTCCATATATAAATCCTGACAAACTACCAAAAAATTTAAATAGTATATGTATACATATACGTATATGTCAAAGCTAATTAATATATCAAATGAAACATACAGCAAGTTAAAAGCGATGAAGGGTAAAGAAAGCTTTACAGTTATAATTGAAAATCTAATAGAAAAAAAATCTGAGTCTAACAAAGAAAAGCTTATGGAATTTTTTGGAAAAGGTTCATTTGATGAAGAAAAACTAAAAGAGCTAAAAAAAGGATGGAAAAAGTGGACAGAAAAATATGCTTAGATTCTGATATAATAATAGAATTTTTAAAAAGTAATGATAAAACAAAAGAGAAAATTAATTCTTTAAATGCCTCATTTTATGCAACACCTATTAATATCTTTGAAGTGTGGTATGGAAAGAATAAACAGGAAGGAACAAAAGGATTTTTAGATAATATTAAAATAATTGATATAGATAAAGAAACAGGTCTTCTATCAGCAGAAATAATGGAAAAATTAAGAGATGATGGAAAATTAATTGAATTCAGAGATGTAATGATTGCTTCTGCTTGTATAATAAATAACGTTGAATTATTAACAAATAACAGAAAGCACTTTGAAAGATTAAAAAGATTCGGTTTAAAATTAGTCTAAAATGACATTCCTAAATATCTTTTCCTCAAAAAAACAAAAAGAAAATCCAAAAATAAAAATAATTGTAGACAATCGCGAGAAAAATTCCCTTATTCCTTCTATTCTTCTCTCGCTTGATTTCCAGATAGAATTCAAACAGCTCCCCATCGCAGATTACCTCATTAATAGCACAGCAATTGAAAGAAAAACAATTTCAGACTTAAAATCTTCAATAATAAACAAGCGTATTTTCTCCCAGCTTCTTGAAATAAAGCAATATCCAAAGCACTTCCTGATTATAGAAGGTCCGCAGGAAGAATTATACAATAACTCCGTTTTGCATCAAAATGCAGTCCGCGGCTTTCTCCTTTCAGCAATAATAGAATATCAAATTCCAATTATCTTCACGAATAATGAAAAAGAAACATCTTCGTATATCTCTGTCCTTGCAAATAAAAAACCAAGAGAATTCTCCCTTCACCCCTCTAAAATATTCCTAAATAAAGAGGAACAAATCCAGTTTATCCTTGAAGGTTTTCCAAACATAGGCCCCATAAAAGCCAAGTCCCTTCTGCAAAAATTCAAATCCCTTAAAAATATAATCAACGCCTCTGAAGAAGAATTATCTAAAATTCTGGGAAAAAGAGCCGAGGACTTCAGGAGGCTTGTGGATTAGAGTCCGCTTGAAATTGCTTACGCAGGCAATCAGCATCAATGCTATAGGAATGTCTCAAAAAGTCTTTTGGAGCAGAAAAATCTGAAGACGCAGAAAAAATAGATACTCCCTTTAAATCTGGGTGGCTTCTAAAATATCTCAAAAGAGAATCAACCAAATCAAAATTCCTTCCTTTAACATATACCGCCTTTAACTCATCTCGTGCATCTTCAGGAGATAAATTATTTTTTCTCCATAAAACGTCACTTAAAACATACTCTAAAAAGCCATTTAATCCATTTCCCATCAAAATAAATCAGAGTTTCAAACCCTTTTAAACATATATCTACTCCAGAACAACAATTTTGAGAACTTTTATTCTCTTTTCTCCTGTATAATCTTCAACTAACCCAAGCACGTCCACTCTGTTCCCCTCAAATCCATAGCAATCACAAACCAAAACCAGCTCATTGTCCAGCTCCATTAAACTCCCCTTTCCATATTTTCTTTCCCCTATAACCTCTCCTAAAACATGAACTTTCTGATTAGCTGTCAAGCCCTCCAAATTCCCTGCATCTTTCACCTCCACAACTCTCCCATTTAAAATAAAATAAGCCAAAATAATCATCCCCAATAGAGCAATTGCGAAAGCGTATCTTCTCATAAAATATAAAAACATAATCTTTATATTAGCATTTCTATTGGTTGGGACATGAACGAAAAAGAAAAGCTTGAATTGATTAAAAGAAATACAGAAGAAATAATCACCGAAGAAGAGCTCACAAAACTCCTAAAATCAGGCAAAAAGCCAGTCGTTTATTGTGGTTATGAACCCTCTGGACCTATGCATCTTGGTCATTTTGTAACAATAACCAAATTGCAAGATTTGCAAAAAGCCGGATTCAAGATTAAAATTCTATTAGCGGATATACATGCATTATTGAATAGAAAGGGAGATGAAAAACTAATCAATAAAGAAGTTGAATCTTGGAAAAAAACTATAAAAGCAATAGATAAGGGTTTTGAAATAGTCCTTGGTTCCAGCTTTCAATTCAAAAAAGAATACCAATTTGACGTGATGAAACTTGCCCAAGCCTCAACAATAAATCGCGGACTGAGAAGTATGCAAGAAATAGCACGTGATGTAGAAAATGCAACAATTTCTCAACTTTGGTATCCTTTAATGCAGGCAGCAGACATCAAATTTCTAAAAGTAGACGTTGCTCTTGGCGGGCTGGAACAAAGAAAAGTTCACATGATAGCAAAAGACACAGCAAATATTCTAAATTACAAGTTCATAGCTCTCCACACCCCACTTATAACCTCCCTTAAAGGCCCCGGAGAAAAAATGTCAAAATCTCTTCCAGGTTCAGGAATATCTGTTACAGACTCTTTCGAAGAAATAAAAAAATCAATAAACGGAGCATACTGCCCGGAAAAAGAAGCTAAAGACAACCCAATTCTTCAAATAGCTAAATTAATAGTTTTTCCAAAAATAAAATCAATTAAAATTTCCCGCCTGGAAAAATTTGGTGGAAACATAACAATAAAAAGCTACGAAGAACTAGAAAATCTATATACTTCTGGAAAGCTTCATCCTGCCGACCTTAAAAAAACAATAGCAGAATACTTGGAAGAAATAATATCTCCTATAAGAAAGAGCTTCAAAAACTAATACGACAATTATTATAAACTATAAAAACAAATACTATTATGGTTGGATTATATAGAGATCGTTTAGAACATCGTGCTATGGAAGTTGCTGTCAGATATACTGGAGTCGCCGCATCTGTCGGTGAAACAATAGATTCGCTTCTGAATGGAAAACCAACACGAATACCTCTAGGATCTTTTAGAGGAATACAAAACCTATTTGATAACGCCCAAAATTATATAATTGAGAGACATTATAGAAAATTTCCCAATTTTGAATGTGAAAGTGAATATCAGCTTATAAGAAAAGTTTTGGGAGAAGATAATATTGATCCAGATATAAAAGAAGACTTGAATCTTCTAAGAAAAATCCAAGAAATAAGCTCTATAACTAAAAAAATAACTGAAAGAGAAATAATTCCATTGCAAGAAAGACTGCAATATCAAGAACTCTTAGAATTTTACAGAACACTTATGAATAAAGGATTAGATGCTATGGAAACTCTTCGCTTTCTACAGGACGACAACGATTAGGTCCTAAACTCCACAACATCCAAATCCTTAACCCTATGCGTCAGCCCAACTTTCTGGTTTGAAAACTTTCCACTCGGTCCAGTTAATCTTGTCTCTTTGACTTTCCTTGAAAATCCTTTCAAGATGCTTTCTGCAACATCCTTTACTATGCTTCCCTTCTTCAAGACAATAGGCTCGTTTGTTCTCGCTTTTCCGGGTTCTTTAGTATAAACTCTCACAACACCCATTTCTTCAATCATCTTTTCCTTCAAGCCTTCAATTCCAAAACCAGTTCTAGCAGAAACAACCAACCCAAAAATCCTCTTGCTTTTCATCCTCTCCTTGGCCTTCCTTAAATCCGACTCACTAAACCTATCAGCTTTGTTCAAAACAACAATTTTCTTTCCTCTCGCTCTCTCAAGTAATTTCTCCACATCCGAAATATCATCAAACTCCTCCACCACAATTATCACACAGTCGGCAGTATTCACAATGCCGATGTCAAATCCATCACCCCCTATGGACGGAACATCTACAACCTGTGCCTTTACTCCCTGATAATCAAAAGTTCCTATTTCAGAATTCCTCGTAGTAAATTTATAATCTGCAATAAACGGCTGTGCATTTGTCAGCGCCTTCAACAACGAGCTTTTTCCAGAATTTGTCTTCCCAACTAAAACAAACTGAAACCCTTCTTTCCTTATTCCTTTCTTTCCCTTGCCTTTCTTCTTTCCCTTCTCTGCCTTCTCCCTGAATTTCTTCAATCTCGTTTTCAATTCTGCAACAAAATTCTCAGACGACTTATGTTTTGGAGCTGCTCTAATCATCTCCTCAAGCCAGTATATCTTGTCTTCTATTGTTTGCGCAGCTAAATACTCTTCTTCCTTGTCAAAATATTCATATCCTGCATTGATTGGCATTTTCCAAAAACAACAGCAAACTTTATTAATCATTCTCTTTTTTCCCATTTATGAAGTTCTTAAGAAAAACCCTCTCAAACGGAATAGCTGTAATAATGGAGCAAAGAGACTTGCCAATAGTTTCCTTATCAATATCAAATAAATTCGGAGCAGCCTTTGAGCCTTCAGAAATTAAAGGCATAGCCCATTTAATAGAGCATCTTCTCTTTACCGGAACAAAAACACGCTCCCACGAGGATATTTCCCGCGAAATTGAAAAGAAAGGAGGCCTTCTTAATGCCTTCACTTCCCACGAAGTCACCTCTTACTGGTTTAAACTCCCATCCGAACATCTTTTCTCTGGCTTGAATATCTTAGCAGATATGCTGAAAAATCCTGTGTTTAATGCTGAAAAATTTGAAAAAGAAAAACGCGTGATATTGGAGGAAATAAAAATGTACCACGACGACCCCCGTAGAAACGTTTTTGAGCAGATAGAAAAAAACCTCTATGACAAGCCATTTGGAGAGCAGGTATTAGGCTCAAAAGAAACCGTATCTTCCTTAAAAAGAGACTCTGTCTTTGAGTTCTTTAAAAAAAATTACTCTCCTGAAAATTATATAGTCACAATAGTGGGCTCTGCAGATTTCAAAAAAGTCTGCGAATACCTAGAAAATCAATTCAAAAAAGAAAATAAAAGTCCCCCCGAAATAAAAATAAAAAAGATAAATAAGGAAACAACAGAAGAGCGCCCTGGAATAGATCAGGCGCATTTCATATTTGCTGTCCACACTCCTTTAAAATCTTCTCCTGAATTTCCCGCATTGGAAGTACTTGATGCTTATCTCGCAAACGGAATGTCTTCCCGCCTTTTTCTGGAGATACGTGAAAAACGCGGATTAGCGTACACTGTTAGCAGTTCAATTTCCGCAGAAAAAAGCTACTCAAACTATACTATATACACTGGAACAACAAAACCTTCTATTCCAGAAATAAAAAAAATAATACTCGAAGAATTCAAAAAAATAGAAAACATGACTGAAAAAGATTTGGAGGAATCAAAACAAAGAGTAATTGGCCTGCAAAAAGTATCATCTGAAGAATCCGTCTCCGTAATGTCAGAGCTTTTATTCTCCGAGCTTTCAGGAAAAGCAGAAGACTACTACGCTCAAGAAGAAAAAATAAAATCAATCACTCTTCAGCAGGTAAAATCCCTCGCAAAATCTCTTATAAAATCTTACAGCACCGCTTCGATAGTCCCTAGATAAACTATATATCCCACACCCCAAAAATATTTAAAAGAACCAAAACACACTTTAAAATGGATAGATATTTATTAATTTTAGGTTATACCGCTATAGACCACAATGGGGGAAACCCAATTGATAAGCAAGAAATCTCTATCTTTGAAAGTGAAACAAATTCAGAAGCTAAAAGAGAAAGTCATAGATTAATAAATGAAAGATTAAGAGGGGTGTTTACAGATAATAGACAGCCAGAAAGCAAATTATATAGAATTGCAGAAGAAATTCCAATAAACTAATTTATTTAAAATCCAACAAAGACTTTAACAACTTCTTCTCCCAACCGAAATAATGGAAAACATAAGAGCCTTTATCTGTATAACTTTCCAGAATGAAATAATAAAAGAAATAACAAGAATCCAAAGCCTTGTTTCCAAAACAAAATTCACTGGGTCTTTAACTGCTCCGGAAAATCTTCATCTAACTCTTAAGTTCCTCGGAGAAATCCCGCCGGAAAAACTGGAAGAAGTAAAAGCCCTCCTATCCAATATAAAATTTAATCCTTTTGAAACCTCATTACAGCATACAGGAACTTTCTCCCACCACAAAAAACCAAGAATAACTTGGATGAAAATATCTTCAAAACCTCTTTTTGACCTGCAAAAGCAGATTGATGAAACTCTTTCGCCATTATTTCAAAAGGAAGAGAGATTTATGTCTCACTTAACTCTTGCAAGAATAAAATATGTAAAATCCCCTCCCAACTTTATTAAATATATAAATCAAATCAAGCCGAAAAAGCTGAAGTTTCAAGTCTCCTCATTTAAACTAATTTCCTCCGACTTGAAGCCCCTCGGGCCAAACTATTCCTTGATAGAAGAATATAAGTTGAAATAAATTAATATAAGAATATTTTTCTAACAACGACTAATTAAAAAATTACTTGAAATAATAATCCAAAAATCCGTTATCCTCATTAAAAATAACTCCGCCAGTTATTCCCCCATCTGAGGAAGGTGTTGGCTCTGGTTCACTTGGCTCATCAAAATTATAATTCCCCGTGCCAAATGGAATGCATTTTGAGCCGTCCCATTCATATCCCTCGTCACAGCTAGATCCATCAGGATTAAAACCGCCTTCTCCCTTTTGACAGCCTCCCCAAGGATCACAATAATTAGGCGAAGGCCCGCAGTCCAGCTTCGAGCAATCATACTTTGCAGTATTGTCTACATATCCCGGATCTCCAGGTCCCGGAGGATATTCATTATACTCATACTCATTAGAATTTCCTTCGAGTTCTGCTTTCCTTTGCTCAGGAGAAATACATCCATAACGAGAACTACAAACTGTGCCTTCAACACAAAACATTACAGCACAATCAAATGGAGATTTATCCCCAAAGTCGCTTCTCTCCTCAATTCTCTGTCCCTCTCTACACACACAACTTCCTCCTGAAAAGTCCCATGCCTTATTCTCAGCACGGCATTTATTAGCGCATTGCATTTCAATCTCTCTATTTCCTGAAAATCTTTTCTCAAAATCACCTCTAAATTCCCCAGCCCCTTCCAAAACGCCATCATAACATTTCAATCTCTCTTCTGGATTTTGAATCTCTCTGCAGTTCCCTCCAAACCCTCTAGGCCCAGGACCTCCTCTTCCCTCACCT